>Ga0181529_10002530_pt1 | contig 21783 bp, 18 predicted proteins | sample PEATcosm2014_Bin_36_FD_119763 | JGI IMG/M metagenome (GOLD analysis project Ga0181529, IMG submission 119763) | Peatland microbial communities from MTU Mesocosm Facility, Houghton, MI, USA - PEATcosm2014_Bin10_30_metaG | ecosystem: Environmental > Terrestrial > Soil > Wetlands > Peat | place... | reverse complement strand
TGGAACGCCGCCCGCTTCCTCTTCATGAACCTCGACCGCGCCCGCGAAGCCAACATCGAAGTCCAGTTACCCAAAGCGGGTGCCCCATTCATGACGGCTTCATCGTCATGGGTGGGGTCTCCCACCACCGACGCCCTCGAATCCCGCTGGGTCCTCGCCCGCCTCTCCCAAACCGCCGCCGCCGCCAACGCCTCCCTCGCCGAATACCGCTTCGACGAAGCCGCCAACACCATCTACCAGTTCTTCTGGGGCGACCTCTGCGACTGGTACCTCGAAATCGTCAAGCTCCGCCTCAACTTCTCGACCGAAGCCATCCCCACCAGCGACACCGCCGAAGAGTCCCTCGCCGAAACCGCCGCCGCGCTCACCACGCTGGTCGCCGTCTTCGAAGCCTCGCTGCGCCTGCTCTCGCCCTTCATGCCCTTCCTCACCGAAGAGATCTGGCACGCCCTCTACGCCGGCCTTCCGCCCGCAAAATCCATCGCCCTCACCCGCTACCCGCAAGCCGCCGACTTCCCCTGCGACCCCGCCGCTCTTGCCGAAATGCAGACCCTGCAAGAACTCATCACCACCATCCGCGCCCTGCGCAAAGAACTGGGCGTACCCGAAAAGGAGTCGGCGCCCATCCGCATCCACGCCTCCGCGCGCGTGCTCGACCCGCTCGAATTCAGCCAGGACATCCTCGCCCGCCTCGCCCGCGTCGAGTCCATCCAGATTGCCGCCGAACCGCTCTCCGGCGCCAACGCCCGCTCCACACCCAGCTTCGACATCGCCGTCATCTACGAAGCCAAGATCGACGTCGCCGCCGAGCGCGAGCGCCACAGCAAAGACATCGCCAAGCTCTCGAAGCAGATCGCTGCCAACGAAGCCCGCCTCGCCGATGAAAAGTTCCTCGCCAAAGCCCCGCCGCACATCGTCGAAGGCCTCCGCAAACAAACCGAAGAAATGCACATCCTCTACAACAAAGCCAAAGCCGCGCTGGACGCGCTAGGCTAACCTATTCCTTCTTAGGACGCGTCATTCTGACTCGCAGAGTCAGAATCTCCATCTCCGTCGTTGCTTTTCGTTTGTCATTCTGACCCTGAGCGAAGCGAACGGGGAAGAATCCCCGCATTTCGCCCGCGTCTGCTCACATGAACTTCCATCGTTTGAAAACTGCAACGTCAGCGGAGGAAAGGGCGAACCATTCGTGGTGAACGCAGGGTGCCCCACATCTCACTTCTGAAATGTGGGATTTCCTACGCCGCCTACACGGCCCGATCTGCCCCAACCCCTCAACCTCCGCGGTTGCGTTCTTACGCGATCCTGCGCCCCGGCAAAATCTCGCGCCGCGGCGACGCCTGGATGTACCGCACCAGATCCAGCACCGTCACCAGCGGTGAATCGATCAGCCCCGGCAGATACTCCCGTCCCGTCTGGTTGAGCAGTTCGCGGACGGTACGCCTCAGGTCTTCGCTATCCAACCCCAGGTCGCGGTCGAGGTCGTCGCGCGGATCGATTGGAAACGCCACCCGCTGCGCTTCCTGCAGATAAACGTATGTTTTCCGGGCAATCTCCCGATCGAATCCATACGCCGCCAGCGACTCCGCAAACGTCTCCGCGGTGATGCCCGAGCGGCCGCGCGCCAGCGAAGACCGCCGGCTCTGCGCCGAGAGATATACCATCACGATGCCCATGAGAATGGCGAACCCGATGAATAAGACCGGTATCATCTGGTCGCCAACCCACTGCTGGAGTGTCGAAAGTGCAGGCATAAGGGGCTTCCCGCCCGAAAGAAGCGTCAGCGTGTTGAAAATACGGCCTTTCCGGTTCCTTGCACGATCGCAAGCCCGGATTGGACCCACGGCAGTCGCAATCGATTGCCGGTGAGCTTACTATACTGAATTCAGTCCCGGTTCGCGGCGGGTTTATGTCGCATCTTAAGTAACCTCGGGACTTGTGCCAGCCCGGTTCCTTGTACGATAACTGGACATCCATATTATTTTTGGAGAATCTGACATCTCTGCCCTGCTCCCATCGCCGCTGCTCGAAGCCGCCGTCTCCAGCGCGCCGCAGCAGTCGCAGACGACCGCGGCCGCCGGCCCCCGCCTGCGCGATTCCTTCGGCCGGGCCATCACCGACCTGCGCGTCTCCGTTACCGACCGCTGCAACTACAAGTGCGTCTATTGCCGCGCTGGCAACGAGGCGGCCGAGTACACCGAGCTGCCCATCGCCGACTACGTCCGCATGGTACGGATTCTCGCCTCTCTCGGCATCGAAAAGGTTCGCCTGACCGGCGGCGAACCGCTGCTGCGCTCCGGGCTGGTGGAGATGGTCGCCGAGCTGGCCCAGTTGCGCACGGAATACCGCCCCGACGGCACGCGCCTCGGCCCGGGCGAGGCAGGCAGGCCGCTGGATATCGCTCTCACCACCAACGGTCACCTGCTGGAGTCGCTGGCCGCGCCGCTCGCCCGCGCCGGCCTCAACCGCGTCACCGTCAGCATGGACGCGGTCGACCCCGAGGTTTTCGCCCGCATCACCCGCGTGCCGCGCAGCTACCAGCGCGTGCTGGCGGGCGTTCGCGCCGCCCAGGCTGCCGGCCTCGGCCCGGTCAAGATCAACTGCGTCCTGTTGCGTGGATTCAACGACGCCCAGATCGAGCCCTTTGCCGAATTCTCCCGCCGCGAGGGCCTTATCGTGCGCTTTATCGAGTTCATGCCGCTGGGGGAAGACCGCACGTGGCGACCGGAGACGGTCGTCCGCATGGACGAGATTCTCGCTCGCCTCAACCTCTGGCGGCCCTCCTGCTCCGTCCCCGCCGGCCTGGTTGAACTGCCTGCGCGCGCAGCCAGCGAAACCGCCAAACGCTATACCTTCCGGGACGGTGTTGGCGAAATCGGCATTGTCGCGCCCGTCTCCCAGCCCTTCTGCGGCCATTGCAGCCGCGTGCGCATCACCTCCGACGGCGCGCTCCGCACCTGCCTGTTCTCGCAGTCCGACCACGATCTCTACGGCCAGATGCGGCGCGGCGGAACGGACGCCGGGCTGGCCGCGTACATACGGCATGTCGTCATGGGCAAGGAAGCTCGCCATCACATTGGCGAGCCCGGCTTTGAGAAGCCGTCCCGCAACATGGTGCATATCGGCGGCTAATGCATATCGGCGGTTAATCAGTTGGGAGCATCACCCGTTGGAGGGATACCGGGCACAATGGCTTCCGTGTTCTGCTGAGTTGGGGTATCGAATGGCTGAGAAACGTCAGTTCGCGGTCATCGAAAGCGGGCAGATGAAACATCTGCGCGTCTTCCACGATGTCGCGCGCGCACTGACCCAGACCCTCGAACTCGAAGAGATCCTGCGCATCATCATGGACAAGATGACCGGGTTCTTCAACCCGGAGTGCTGGTCCATGCTGATGGTGGACGAACAGACCCAGGAGCTCTATTACCCCATCGCAGCCGGCGAAAACGACTCCAGCCTGAAAGACCTTCGCATCCCGATGGGCGAGGGCATCGCCGGCTGGGTCGCGTCCACCGGCACTGCCCTGGTGGTGCCCGACGTCAACCTCGACCCCCAGTGGAGCGCCTTCTCGCGCGCCCATCCGGAGCTGCGCATCCAGGCGCTCGCCTGCATTCCGATCCGCTCCAACGACAAGACCCTGGGCGTCATCCAGCTCTTCAACAGCAAGCTGGACATGATGAGCGAGTACTCGCAGTCGTTCATCCGCATGCTCTGCGACTACGCCGCCATCGCCATTCAGAATGCCCGCTCCGTGCAACTGATCCACGAGCTCACCATCACCGACGACTGCACCGGCCTGTTCAACGCGCGGCACCTCTACACCCTGCTGGACGAGCAGGTTGCCCTCGCCGGCTCCAACCGCGACCATCAATTCGGCCTGCTGTTCGTCGACCTCGACCACTTCAAGGAGGTCAACGACACCCACGGCCACCTGGTGGGCAGCCGCCTGCTCGCCGAGGTCGGCGGCCTGATGAAGCGCGTGCTCGGCCCGGAAAACTGCTGCTTCCGCTATGGCGGCGACGAGTTCGTCGCCCTGCTGCCCGGCCTGGGCAAGCAGGCCGGCATCGATGCCACCATGCGCCTCTGGCACGCCCTCCGCGCGGAGCGCTTCCTCACCGCGCAGTCGCTCTCGCTCGGTCTGGCCGGCAGCTTCGGCCTGGCCACTTATCCCGAGGACGGCAACTCCGTTCAGAACATCATCCGCGCCGCGGATACCATGATGTATGCCGCCAAGACCACCCGCGACAACGTCTCCGTCGCCGGCCTTGGACTGGTCGCCGGAGCAGCCGTCGCCGGCCACAATCCCGCCGGCCGGCCCACCACCATGGCCGCCGCCGATCTCGCCGTCATGCGCGGCGCTGCCCGCGCCTGACCCTGATAAAGAAGACGCTGGACCGCTCCAGTTACCTTCCCTTGCGAGACTTCTTCTTGTCCAGATACATGTTGGCGTCGGCTTCCTCGAGAACCTGCCGCACCGTCTTGCCCGGCAGCCACTGAGACAGCCCGATCGAAGCCGTCACCTGTATCGTCACGGCGCCTTTCGCCCGGTCCTTCCCGATCTCGTAGTCTCCAAACACCCAGTCCCGGATGCGGCCGACTTGAGCCTGCGCCCCGGCAAGATCGCGGGTGAGGACGATAATGAACTCGTCGCCGCCCCAACGTCCCGCCGTATCCTCGGCGCGTACGTTCCTTTCCAGCTCGGCGGAGAACTTGCGCAGCAGTTCATCCCCCTCCGCATGGCCGTACTCGTCGTTGATCCGCTTGAAGGAGTTCAGGTCCAGCACCACCACACAGAATGGATCGCCGCGCGACACCAGCCATTCCAGCCGCTTTTCGATACCGCGTCGGTTGGCCAGACCCGTAAGCGAATCCTTCGCCGCAAGCTGCTCGACCGCCTTCAGCTTGGTTTCGTAGGCGGAAACCTTGGTCCGCAACTGCGCCAGCGATTGCCTTCCATCCTGGGCCATCTGATCGACGCAGCTCTTCAACTCCGCCGCCTTGCGCACCAGCGAGGACCGCACCTGCGTCAAATCGTCGAGGTTGGCGATCGCCTTCAGGTCGGTGGTCAATGCCGCGAACTGGCTGGCATAACGCTGGTCCCGCTCTCCCAGGGACTCGGCGGTGCGGGCCAGGATCATCAGCAGGTCCTTCACCTCATCGGCCTTGGACTTCAGATGTTCCGCCGTCTGCGACCCCCAGCGGTTCAGCTGCTCCTCTGCCTTGACCTGCGTCTGCTTGACGACCTGCGGCTGCGCATCCTTGGTGAGCGAAGTTGCCAGGCCGGCCAGCCCCGCCTCAAGCTCCTGCCCGGGAGCGGGGCACGCCTGGATTGCACTCTTCCCAAACGCCCGCAGCACCGAACGATACGATTCCATCGTTACCGTAACTAGATCGCTCAGGTCCGGCGCATCTTCGAGGACCACGTGCAAATCGTTTGCGTCCAGGTATTTCTTGATCGAAATCAAGGCGTCTTGCTCCAGTCTCTGCCCTTGCCAACAACCCTCCGAGCGCGAGCCCATGCCGGCCAGCCCTGGTCGCGGACAGCCCAGCCGTAATCCCGGAGGGACACCGGAAACAACCTTATCGGCACCTGGGTGCGATTGTTTCATGGCAATCGCGGCAGAAAGGTGATTAACGTCACTGGCTGAGGCAAAGCGCCTACTGCGGGCTTCGCCGCTCCAGCGTCGCCGGCCGGTTCGGCCCCGGCTTGATCGCGTCGCGGTTCTCCGGCTTTACCGGATGCACGCCGAAATCCCACACCCCCGTATTCACCTCGCGGTCCGAGACGATCTCCATCAGCGCATACTCGCCGAAGTCCAGCGGCTGCTTGGGCGTCACCTTCATCCAGTGGCCTCCCGGCAGCATTTCCACGGTGGTGTCGACCACGTCTTCCTGCTGTTTCACGCCGCTGCCCACCAGGCCGATGTTGAAGCTGGCCAGCACCCGCGCGTCCGTCCGCACATCCGCGCGCACCATCACATATCCGCTCGAGGGCGAACCGCCGCCGGAGTCGGTCTTCCCGCCCGCGCCCGCGCCGTGCGTGTCCACTGTAAACGGCGTGCCGCCGCGCGAGACGCCGGAATCGTCCCCCACCCGCAGATAGATCGCCGGCTGGGCCACATGCATCTGCACCGGCGACTCCTCGCCCTTCAACTGCAGAATCGTATGCGGCGCCGCGCGCGGATTCAGCGCCAGCTTCAGAATATTGTGGCTGGTGGTGTGGTTCAGGTCGCCCTCCGACTGCACCAGCGGCACCAGCTCCGGCGTGCCCTGGAAGTAGTCGAGCGCCAGCACGCTGTCCAGCTCCGGCAGCTTCAGGCCTGGCGCCACCTCCGGCGTCAGCGCGCGGCGGTCGGCCTCCTCCTTCAGCAGGTCCGGGTCGATGGCCGGCGCCGGGGCTTGCGTCTGCGCCCCATTCACCTCATCCACCGGCGTGTGGTCGCGCTCCCACTTGCGGGTCGCGTCCCAGTCCACCAGGTCCGCGGGCAGCTCCTCCGTCTCGCCGCGCTCGGCGCTGATGTAGCTCACGATGTTGCCCTTCACCGTGTAGCTCATCACAATCTGGTAGCTGCCGTCCTTCAGGATCAGCCGCGTCCGGTGCGGCGCGCCTTGCGAAGCCTGCGACACATCCGGCAACGGCGCCGCCGGCCTGGGCTGCGCCACTCCCGCCACCGCCCACCCCGCCGCCAGCACCGCGCCCAAACCCCAAATTGCCAGTCGCCTCGTCATCGCGCATCCCAGCTTCAAAGTTTAGACGCATCTCCCCCGCCCGCGCGACTCCCTCGAGTGGGGCGTCCGCTACAGCTCGATCTTCACGGGCCAGGTTTTCCAGATGTCGGAGCAGTAGTCGCGGATGGAGCGGTCGGAGGAGAACTTACCCATGCGCGCGACGTTGAGGATGGACATGCGGGTCCAGGCGTCCTGGTCGCGGTAGGCGGCGCTGACCTCGTCCTGGCAGTCGATGTAGGACTGGTAGTCGCCCAGCAGCAGGTACTCATCTTTATTCAGCAGGGAGTTGACCAGCGGCGCGAACAGGCTGCGGTCGCCGTGCGAGAACTCGCCGCTGACCAGCGCGTCCAGCACCTCGCGCAGGGCCTCGTTCATCTGGTAGGGCACGCGCGGCGAGTAGCCCTCGGACTTCAGCTTCTGCACCTCTTCCACCGTGAGCCCGAAGAGGAAGAAGTTCTCTTCGCCAACCTCTTCGCGAATCTCCACATTCGCGCCGTCGAGCGTGCCGATGGTGAGCGCGCCGTTCATGGCGAACTTCATGTTGCCTGTGCCCGAGGCCTCCTTGCCGGCAAGCGAGATCTGCTCGGAGAGGTCGGCCGCCGGGTACACCCGCTGGCCCACCTTGACGTTGTAGTTGGGCAGGAAGACCACCTTCAGGCGTCCGCGCACCACCGGGTCGGCGTTGATGACTTCGCCGATGGAGTGGATCGCCTTGATGATCAGTTTCGCCATGTGGTACGCGGGCGCGGCCTTGCCGCCGAAGATGAACGTGCGCGGCACCATGTCGATCTCGGGGTTGCGCTGGATGCGCTTGTAGAGCGTGAGGATGTGCAGGATCTGCAGGTGCTGGCGCTTGTACTCGTGCAGGCGCTTCACCAGCACGTCGAACATGGACGCCGGGTCGGTCTTGATGCCGACGCGGTCGTGCATATAGGCCGAAAGCTCCAGCTTGTTGTGCAGCTTGATCGCCTTCCACTCGGCCAGCAGCTCGGGCTCGCCGACCATCGATTCCAGCCGCCGCAGCTTATCGAGATCGTGGATCCAGCCCGGCCCCAGGCGCGAGGTCAGCAGGTGCGCCAGGCGCGGATTGCTGAGCACGATCCAGCGCCGCGGGGTCACGCCGTTGGTCATGTTGCGGAACTTCTCCGGCGTCAGCTCGTAGAAGTCGCGCAGCACATTCTTCTTCAGCAGCTCGGTGTGCAGCTCGGCCACGCCGTTGATGGCATGGCTGCCCAGCGCGGCCAGGTGGGCCATGCGCACATACTTGCCGCCGTTCTCGTGGATCAGCGAAAGGTTGCGCACGCGGCGCTCGTCGCCCGGATGCTTGCGGCGCACGTTCTCCAGGTGGCGCCGGTTGATCTCGTCGATGATCTCCAGGTGGCGCGGCAGCAGCGCGCCGAAGAGGCTCAGCTCCCACTGCTCCAGCGCCTCCGGCAGCAGCGTGTGGTTGGTGTAGGAGAGCGTGCCCTGGGTGACGCGCCACGCCGTCTCCCACTCCATCGCGTGCTCGTCGATCAGCAGGCGCATCAGCTCGGCGACCGCGATCGCCGGATGCGTGTCGTTCATCTGGATCGCGAACTTGCGGTGCAGCTCGCTCAGCGGGCGGTTCATCGAGTGCTGAATTTTGACGATGTGCTGCAGCGAGCACGACACGAAGAAGAATTGCTGCGCCAGCCGCAACTGCTTGCCTTTGATGTCTTCATCGTTGGGGTACAGGATCTTCGAGATGTTCTCCGACGAGACCTTGTCCGCGACCGCGCCGAAGAAGTCGCCCATGTTGAAGGTGCCGAAGTCGAAGGAGTCGACCGCCTGCGCGGACCACAGCCGCATGGTGTTCGCGGTGTTGGTCTTGTAGCCCAGGATGGGGGTGTCGTGCGGGATGCCGCGGACGACGCGCTCCGGCAGCCAGGTAACGTGGCGGCGTCCGGTCGAGTCGGTGTAGGCCTCGGTGCGTCCGCCGAATTTCACCTCGAACGCATCTTCCGGCCGCTCCAGCGCCCAGGGATTGCCCAGCTTCAGCCACTTGTCGGTCTTCTCTACCTGCCAGCCGTCTTTGATCTGCTGATCGAAGATGCCGTACTCGTAGCGGATGCCGTAGCCGATGGCGGGAATGTCCAGCGTGGCCAGCGAGTCCATGAAGCACGACGCCAGCCGCCCCAGGCCGCCGTTGCCCAGGCCCGGCTCCTGCTCCTGCTCGATGAGGACGTTGAGGTCGAGGCCGAGCGAGCGCATGGCCAGCTCGGTCTCGTCGTAGATGCCCAGGTTGATGAGGTTGTTGGCGAGGTGCGGCCCGGTCAGGAACTCGGCCGAAAGGTAGCAGACGACGCGCACATCCTGCGCCTGGTAGTTCCTCACCGTCGAAATCCAGCGCTCGATCAGGCGGTCGCGCACCGTATGCGCCAGCGCCATGTAGAGATCGTTGACCGTCGCCCGCTCGCGGTAGCGGCCCTGGACACAGAAGAGATTTTCCAGAAAAGATTGGGCCAGCGCACTCACACTCAACTCGGTTCTCAGGCTCTTGTGCGCTTCAACCGACGACGGTGCTACCCCTGCAGCTTCAGACATCGACATGCTCCCTGCTACCTGCGCGCGCGATTAGGCGCGCACGGCTACTTCCAAGAGAAACCATCGGCATTAAGGGACAAACAATTCAGCCTTGGGCAGAAAACGGCCCGGCGGCCCAGGGACATCGGCTAAGCCGGTCGCGCCCGTCTCGTCCTTGCCTGCATCCCGGTATTGACATCAGGGCTTATCATCTCTAGCAACTGACAACTTGCCCATGACCCCCGCCGAATTCGCCAGCTCGCTCGCAGACCCAACCCCGCCCGCCGCGCTTTCCCCTCCGCTGAAGGCGCTGTGGTGGGACGCCAAAGGCGACTGGGCGCAGGCCCACGCCCAGGTCGACGAACTCGAAACCCGCGACGCCATGGCCGTCCACGCCTACCTCCATCGCAAGGAAGGCGCCACGTCCAACGCCAACTACTGGTACGCCCGCTCCACCACCGCCCACCGCCGCCCCACCCTCGAAGCCGAGCACTCCGCCCTCCTCGATGCCTTGCTGGCCTGAACGGCCGGGTGCCCCATTCATGCGGTTTCATCGCATGGGTGGGGTTTGGATGCCGGGTGCCCCATTCATGCGGTTTCATCGCATGGGTGGGGTTTGGGTGCCGGGTGCCCCATTCATGCGGTTTCATCGCATGGGTGGGGTTTGGATGCCTCCGCAAGCCGAAAGATTCATCCCTCAATGGCTCTTCTTGAGCCCGCGGCTGACCTGTAACACTGCTGTAATCTATGCCAGATATGGTCGCGGCATCCGCTGAAACCGGCCGCCATCTCGCCCCGCGGCAGGAGCATTAAACTGGCCGGAGAAAAGGAGATCGGCCACCATGGAAATTGCAACCGAAGAGCTGCCCGGCGGAATCACCCGCGTGATCCTGGCGGGCAGCCTGGACATCGCCGGCGCAGCCGCCATCGACCTACAGATGAACGTGATTGCCGGCGCGCATAACACCGTGCTGGTGGACCTTCGGCAGGTCTCCTTCATCGGCTCCATGGGGCTCAGCGCGCTGGTCAAGCCCGCTCGCGCCATCAAGAGCCGGGGCGGCAAGATGGCGCTCTTCGGCCCCAATCAGATGGTTGCGCAGGTGCTTAAGACCAGCGCTATTGACACGGTCATCCCTGTCTATCACGATCTTGAGACGGCACTCGCGGCGCTACAGTGACACCGCATGAGGCATGCATGGCGATGCAGACCGAATACGGCCGGGATCCCGGCCACGTGATCGACCGCATCGTTCTTCGCGGCGCTCTCTCGGAGACCTCCCACCTCTCGGAGTGGGCGCAGCGCCTCGCCGCGCGTTATTGCATCGACGATGAACTTCAGTTCGCCATTTATCTTTGTCTGGAGGAGGTGGTCTCCAACATCATCCGCCACGGCTATGCGCCGGACCATGCCGATCCGGTGACCATCGAGTTCTCCCGGCCGCGCGAGGGCCAGTTGGTCTTCACGATTGAAGACTTCGCACCCCCCTTCAATCCCCTCCTCGCGCCGGAGATGCCGCTGATCGGCGCCGGTGGCGAACTGCCCATCGGCGGGCGCGGCATCCGCCTGCTGCGCGTCTTCGCACACACGCTTGAACATGAGCGAACCGTGGCTGGCAACCGCCTGCGCATCGGCTTCACGGATGCGCGCGCGCAGGTTCCACAACCGCAGTGCGCTTCGCTTTAGCGCCGCCGGGTGCTCTGCATCTCGATTCTGAGATGCGGGTTCACTTCCCCGTGCTGCCAAATCCACCCACTCCCCGCGCCGCCTCGCCCAACTCGTCGGCCTCCTCGAAGCTCGCCTCGATCCGCTCCACAATCCGCAACTGCGCAATCCGGTCCCCCGCCTTGATCTCCACCGGCCCCGCGCCCAGGTTCGTCATCACCACCTTCAGCTCGCCGCGATAGCCGGGATCGATCACTCCTGCCAGCGTGGTCACGCCGCGCACCGCCAGCCCCGACCGGTCCTCCACCAGCGCCCCATGCGTCGGCGGAAACTCCATCGCAATCCCCGTCGGCACCGCCTGCGTCGACCCCGCCTGCCCCGCACCGGCCAGCACCACCCCCGCGCTCGCATACACATCCGCCGCCAGGTCGCCGAACTCCCCCACGTGCGCATACCGCGGCACCTGCGCCGCCCCATCCAGCTTCTTCACCTTGATCGCAACCATGTCCCGCAATTCTAACCCCAGCGCCCTTCATAACTCTGTGCCGGGTGCCCCATTCATCGCGAGCCTCGCCGCGATGAGTGGGTCTTCTAGCGCATCAAAGGCGTCCACGCCTCATCCGTAAACGCGACTTCCGACCCAAAACCCTGATCACCCCGCCCGCAGCCCCCTCCGGTACCGCCGCCACAGCCAAATCCCGGGCAGCCCCAGCACCACCGCCCACACCAGGATCGCCGGCCCATACTCCTCGCCGAACACCACCATCCCCACCACTGTTTCCCGCGCATTCGTGAATCCCGTCACCAGCCCATCCCGCATCCGCGCGGCCGCCGAATCCGCCACGCCGTCAAACTTCGCCTCCTCCATCACCGACACATCCACGGTCGCGAAATCCACGCGATGTTCCAGCCCCGCCTGCTCCGCCTCCATGCTCTCGATCTCGCCCCGCACGCGCGCAATCTCCTGCTCCACTTCCAGCACATCGGAGAGTCGGCCTGTCCGCTGCTCCAGAATCGCCTGCATCCGCGCCTCCGTCTCGCGCGAGTTCTTCAGCCGCGCCGCCAGGTCCTGGTGCTGCTGCGTCACCTCTTCGCCGGATTGCGTCTCATTCTCCACCCGCCCCAGCGTCCGCAGGTCCTTCAGCGCCGCCTCCAAGTCGCCCGCCGGAATTCGCAGCGAAGCCTGGAGCTCATGCGGAGCACCCTCCGCCGCGCTCGCCGTCATCTGCGCCGTGTAACCATGGTGCCGCGCCAGCATCGCCTCCAGCGTGGTTCGCGCCGCTCCCACCTCCTTCACCCGCACCGCCAGCGACACCGTCCGCGCAATCATCGGCGCTGCAACCGCCGAGGCAGCGCCGATAGCCGGAGACGGTGCAACCAGGCTGGCAACCATCGCTGCAGAATCCGACCGCTTCCGCTCAACCGTTGCCGACGGAGCTATCTGCCGATCCATCAGGCCAGCTACACCCGACGCCGGAGACCTCTGATCCAGAGGTGCCATACTCGGCTGTCGCTGCATAGGCGCGACCATATACATCCCCCTCGACTTATGCGCGGGGAACGGAATCGCCACCAGCGCCAGCACCAAGGCCATCGCGCCCGCTAACCCGACGATCCACCGTCTTCGGGTGCCCCATGTTCGACGAAATCGACCATGGGCATGCTCCTTCGCTCCAGCCGCCGCCTTCATCACCGCCGCCTCGACCCGCGCCGGGATCTCCGGCACCATCCACTCCGCCAGATCCTCCGACATCCGCCGAAACCCCGCCGCCACCCCCGCGCACTCCGCGCACTCCTCCACATGCGCCTCGACCGTCCGCGCCTCGCTCTCCGCCAGTTCCCCATCCACCCACGCCATCACCTCTTCCGGCGCCACATGTGTCGTCGTCATACCCGCCCCTCCGATTCCGTCATCCCCGCCGCCGTCGTTTTCGGTGCGGGCGCCGTAAGCACCGCATGCAGCGCCGTCCGCGCGCGAAAAAGCCGCGACCGCACCGTATTCACCGGCAGCCGCAGCAGCTCTGCAATCTCCGCGTAGCTCAACTGCTCAAACTCCCGCAGCAGCAGCACCTCGCGATCCATCGGCTCCAGCCGACCCACCGCATCGCGCATCACTACCTCCGCGTCCAGCGAACTCCGTGCCGCCGGCTCGCGCTCGCTCGGCCCAAGAAACGTCGCCCGAAACGCCGCCTTCCTCCGTTCCGCGTTCAGAATCTTCAACCCGATCGCGTACAGATACGTCCGAAACAGCGCCGTCGGCTCCCATCGAGCCGCCCCGCGCAGTACCGCGACAAATGTGTCCTGGGTCAACTCTTCCGCCCGTGCCGCATCCGCCAAACGCCGTCGGAAGAACCCGAACAACGGCTGCCTGTACCGCTTGAATAGCTCCGCGAACGCCTGCTGCGATCCGCGGCAAAACGCCAGCATCAACTCTTCATCGCCCCGCCCATCCGCCGCTCGTTCGTCGCCGTCCCGCCCGTCGTCCGCCATCGTTGCCCTCTGAGCCCACGCCTCTGAATCTAAGACGGGAGCCACCCGCCAATCTTGCGCCCAAATCCCGCCCAACACACTGGTAATGTCTCCACTTCCAAAAAAGTTCCCGCCCAGCCACTTTTCCGCTGAGAACTGTTCCGGGCCATCTCGCCCCTCGTCCTTCAAAAAATCTTCCTCAAAAAACCCGCCAAATTCGCATTGTCAACCCCCAAAACGACCTAACTCCAACGCCCACAAGCAAATAGAGGATGCAGATGAGTTATGGTCAAACTAGTATACTTAAAATATGGGAGAATACGCCCGCGCGAGAAGACCCCGCCAGCCCCTCGCCCCCTCCCGTAACCCAAATCGTTTCACGATCTTAGCCGTAACCCCTTTCGATTCTTACACGTGGGTATATCAACCCTGCCGTAACCTAATCAAAACAAAGGGCTTGTCCCCAGGATCCTACCCGGGGGGAGGCACCCCACACCAGCCCCGACCCCTGAGTCTAGAATCGGAACCAATGCTCGCCCGCCTCAAATCCTTCTTCAACCCCACAGATTCCGATTCCGATTCCGATTCCGACGAGCCGCGCCTTCTCCGCCGCATCTTCTGGACCGGCTTCCTGGTCCGCGTCCTCTACCTCACCCTCGCGCACACCTACCGCATCAAGGTCACCGACGACCACTTCGAGTTCGGCTGGGAGATGGGGCGCATCGCCCGCTCCCTCGCCACCGGCCACGGCTTCGCCAATCCCTTCAACGGCCCCAGCGGCCCCACCGCCTGGACGCCGCCGCTCTATCCCCTCCTCCTCGCCGGCGTCTTCCGGCTCTTCGGCGTCTACACCCGCGCGTCCGGCTGGGTCATCCTGACCGTCGACAGCGCCTTCTCCGCCGCCACCGCGACGGCCATCTACCGCATCGCCCGCCGCTGCTTCGGCCGCGCCCACTCGGCAAATCCATCGCGGAAACCCGGCGGCCTGAACGTCGCCCTCTGGTCCGCGTGGCTGTGGGCGCTCTATCCCGCGGCCATGCAGTACGCCGTCAAGTGGGTGTGGGACATGTCCCTCACCGCATTCCTCTTCACCTGGGTGCTGGTGGCAGCCCTGCGCATTCGCGGCGTCGGCGACGCCCCTCGAACCTCGAACCCCGAACCTCGAACCTCACTCTGGCTTCTCTTCGGTGCTCTCTGGGGACTCATCGCGCTCTCCAACAGCTCGCTGCTCACCTTCCTTCCCGCCTGCGGCCTCTGGATCGTCTGGCCGGGTGCCCCATTCATGCGGTCTCATCGCATGGGTGGGGTCGCGGGTGCCCCATTCATGGCGCGCAGCGGCATGGGTGGGGTCGCGGGTGCCCCATTCATGCGGTCTCATCGCATGGGTGGGGTCGCGGGTGCCCCATTCATGACGCGCAGCGGCATGGGTGGGGTCGCGGGTGCCCCATTCATGCGGTTTCATCGCATGGGTGGGGTCGTTCACTCCCTCGCCGGCCCCACCCTCGCCGCGCTCTGCTTCGCCGCCGTCATCAGTCCGTGGGCGATCCGCAACTGGGAAGTCTTCCACGCCTTCGTCCCCATGCGCTCCAACTTCGGCGCCGAGCTGTACGAAGCCGCCATCTTCTCCAACGACGGCCTGCCCGAGATGGCGACACTCGACACTCCGCCGACCGCGCCCGAGTTCCGCCGCTACGTGCGCCTCGGCGAGGTCGAATACAGCCGCCAGCAGGGCGAGCGCGCCCGGGCAGCCATCCGCGCCCACCCTGGCCTCTTCGCCGCCAACACCCTCCGCCGCGTCTACTTCTTCTGGATCGGCGTGCCCAAGCCCGGCACAGGCGTCGCGGTGGAAGCCGCCCGCCGCATCAACTTCGCCTTCTTCAGCCTCTCCGGCTTCCTTGGCCTGGCGCTCGCTCTGCGCCGGCATGTGCCCGCGGCGTGGCTCTTCTTCTGGGCCTTCGCCGTCTACCCAATCCTGTATTACTTCGTCACCGTGCAGGCGCGCTTCCGCCACCCGCTGGAGCCCATCGTCTGCATCCTCTCCGTCTACCTGTTCCAGTCCGCCGACCGCACCCAGGCGTTCGCACGCCTAAAACAAATCCGCAATCTGCCGATAGTTCCAATAACAACGGCAGCTGCAAAACGCGAATCCTCCGGCAGGCCATCGCCATGGAGCCGCGGCTCTGCGCGCGGAGGCGAACGTGGCGGGTCAATCCCAGGCGAACGAAAGCTATCAGTCAGTCCCCAGCGGGCCTTCCCGCTTTGCCGATGACCTGCAGCCGCTCTTCGGCGACGATCCCGACCCGCTCTTCCTGGAAGAAAGCTGGACCATGGGCGTGCCCGCCGCCGTGGAAAGCCTGCACCGCCGCCGCCAGGACCGCGCCGAGCGCGAACGCCAGAACCGCGCCTTCCGCGACCTCGACCGCAGCGCCGCCATCAACTTCGTCCCGGCCGGACCCGCGGACACGGAGTCCTTCTTCGCCGACCGCGCCGCCACCATCGCCAGCCACTACGATTCCGCGTGGGCGCAGCATTCCGCAGCCGCGCAGATTGAGGACCGCCCGAACGCATGGTCTCCCTACGACTGGGTTCCCGAAGACCGCAACCGCCAGCGCTGGATCCCGCAAGGCTGGATTCCGCAGGAAGTCGCCCTGCGCCTGGAGGCCGTGCCGCAGCCCGAGCCCACGCCGGTCCGGGAGTCTTCAAGCCGGGAGCCGGACGTGGAGATGACGCTCGCCCATGCCTGCGAACTCCTCGGCGTCTCGGCAGCCAGCACGCCCGCGCAGGTCCGCTCCGCCTACCGCCGCCGCGTGACGGAGTGCCATCCCGACCGCCAGCAGCGCGCCAGCGAAGCCGTCCGCCAGCAAGCCACCTGCCAGTTGGCGGACCTGAACGAAGCCTACCGCCTCCTCCGCACCACGCTCCTCCGAAACGCCGCCTGAACGATCGGTTCGCCGGGTTACTTGTAGCTCTTGGCCGTGGCGAAGCGCTTGTTGATCTCGTCCCAGTTGACGACGTTCCACCAGGCGGCGAGGTAGTCGGGCCGGCGGTTGTTGTACTTCAGGTAGTAGGCGTGCTCCCAGACGTCGTTGCCGAGCACGGGATAGAGCCCGCTCGACAGCGGCGAATCCTGGTTGGGCGTGGTGACGATGCCCAGTTTGCCGTCCTTGAAGACCAGCCAGCCCCAGCCGGAGCCGAACTGCTTGGCGGTGGTTTCGTTGAATTGCTTCTTGAAGCTCTCGAAGTCGCCGAAGTCGGCCTTGATCTGCTGCGCGATAGCGCCGCTTGGCTCGCCGCCGCCCGCGGGCTTCATGATCTGCCAGAACATGGTGTGGTTGACGTGGCCGCCGCCGTTGTTGCGCACGACGCCGCGGATATCCTCGGGGATGGCGCCCAGGTTCTTGATCAGGTCTTCGGGGGTGCTGGAGCCGAGGTCGGGGTGCTTGTCGATGGCCCCGTTCAGATTGGTGACGTAGGTCTGGTGATGCTTGTCGTGGTGGAGCTTCATGGTCGCCTCATCGATGTACGGTTCGAGAGCGTCGTATGCGTAAGGAAGCGGAGGAAGTTCGTAGGCCATTAGAGGTTCTCCTGTTTTGTATGAGATGCAGAAGAGCGAGTCAGCGAGTCAGCAAGTTAGCGGCTCGGCCGACGGGTATGCGCACAAGGGGGATGATAGCGCAGACGCGAGCAATCAGCGAGTCGGCGGAAGGCAGCAGGTCAGCGGGCCAGCAAGTCAGCCTGTTATGCGGAGCAGCCCCCGCCGAACGCCGACGGCCGCGCTGGTTCATGAAAATTCGGTGAAACCGCGGTCGCGCCCGTTGACCTGCTAACCTGCCGATTTGCTGACTTGCCAACTCGCCGATTTGCTGACTTGCCAACTCGCCGGCTCGCTGACTCGCTATGATGTCGCTATGAGTGACGCGAAGACGTATCGGTGGCTGGACGATGACGGGCCGGCGTTTGGCGCGCCAGGGGTGGCGCCGACCTGGACTTCGAGCGAGAAGGATGCGGTATCGACGGCGTATTCGGCGTCGAGCCGGGTATGGTTCACGGTGTCGCACGGGACGCTGAACGAGATCTATTACCCGACCATCGACCGGCCGCAGACGCGCGACATGGAACTGCTGTTTACCGACGGCGAGTCGTTTTTCCATGAAGAGAAGCGCGATATCGCCTACGACTTCAACTACGTCGACCCGGGCGCGCCCGCGGTGAAGGTGGTCGGCAAGGACCCGATGGGGCGGTATACCGTGACCAAGGAGATGGTCAGCGATCCGCACCACTCGGTGGTGCTGATGAACGTGAAGATTGCCGGCGAGGAGTGCGTGCTGGAGCGGATGAAGTGCTACGCGCTGCTGGCGCCGCATCTGCACGGCGGGGGCGCGGGGAACTCGGCGCGCAGTGTACTGGTGGCGGGCAGGCGCGCGCTGCTGGCGTGGCATGGGCCGGTGTCGCTGGCGATGGGCGCCGACTGCGGATTCACGCGGTCGTCATGCGGCTATGTGGGCGCGAGCGACGGTTACCAGGACCTGCTTGCGGACATGAAGATGACGTGGAGCTTTGGGGAGGCGCTGAACGGCAACGTCGCGATCATGGGCGAGATCGATGTCGCGCGCTGCCGTGAGTTCACCATCGCGATCGGCCTGGGCGACGGGCACCATGCGGCGCTGAGCGACATGATGCAGGCGCTCGCCATGCCGTATGAGGTCCACTGCGCGCGGTTTGTGGAGCAGTGGATGCGGGTGACGACGCCCGGGGAGCTGGCGCCGGTCTCGACCGATGGAGGCAGGCTGTCGCGGATCAGCCAGAACGTGATTCTGACCCACGAGGACAAGACGTACTCAGGTGCGTTTATTGCCTCGGCGTCGATCCCGTGGGGCGCGAGCAAGGGCGACGACGACCTGGGCGGCTACCACCTGGTGTGGACGCGCGACATGGTGCAGTCGGCATCCGCGCTGATGGCGTGCGGGCGGTGCGAGACGGCGCTGAGGGCGCTGGTGTACCTGGCCTGCACGCAGCATCCCGACGGCGGTTTTGCCCAGAATTTCTGGATCGATGGAACGCCGTACTGGACGGGGATACAGTTGGACGAGGTTGCGTCCCCGATCACACTGGCGTGGCGGCTGTGGAAGCAGAAGTCGCTGGAGAAGTTCGACGTGTTCCCGTTTGTGGAGCGGGCGGCGGGCTTCCTGGTGCGCTATGCGCCGATTACGCAGCAGGAGCGCTGGGAGGAGAACGCGGGCTACTCACCCTCGACGCTGGCGGCGGTGATTACAGCGCTGGTGTGCGCGGCCGACCTGGCGCGCGGGCACCAGGCGGAGGAGCTGGCGGGATTCCTGGAGGACTACGCGGACTGGATTGAGGCGCACCTGGACGAGTGGACGACGACCAACGACGGCGTGCTGCTGCCGGAGGTGAAGCGGCACTATATGCGGATCAGGCCGCCGTGCGCGGGCGAGCCGTTCCATAATCCGGCGATCCCGGATGGGCACCTGGTGCTCGCCAACCGCGCGCCGGGGGAGCGCAGCTGCTTCGAGGCGAGGGAGATTGTGGATGCGGGCTTTCTGGAGCTGGTGCGCTACGGCATTCGGCGGCCGGACGATCCCCTGATTGTCGATTCGCTGAAGGTGGTGGACCATGTGCTGAAGTACGAGACACCCTACGGACCCTGCTGGCGGCGCTACAACCACGACGGCTACGGGCAGAGAAAGGATGGCAAGGGGTACATGGGCTGGGGACAGGGGCGCTCGTGGCCTTTGCTGAGCGGCGAGCGCGGACACTACGAGCTGGCGGCGGGACGCGATGCGAGGCCGTTCATTACGGCGATGGAGAAGTTCAGCTCAACCGGAGGAATGCTGCCGGAGCAGGTGTGGGATTACGACGACGTGCCGGAGCAGGAGCTGTTCCGGGGAAAGTCGTCGGGGGCGGCGCAGCCGCTGGTGTGGGCCCACTCGGAGTACCTGAAGCTGCTGAGGAGCGCGGCGGATGGCAAGGTGTTCGACAGCCTTTCGTGCGTGAAGGAACGGTATGGCGTGGCGCCAGAGGCGCGCACGTTCAAGAACAACCTGGAAATCTTCCAGACCAGCCGGCCGGTGAGGGCGCTGGCCGCGGGAATGACGCTGCGCGTAGTGGATACCGTGCGCTTCCGCACGGTCTACTCGATGGACGGATGGAAGACGAGCGCGGCGATGGACTCGAAGCCCGTGGGCTATGCGGGGTTCTACGCGGACATTGCGACGGCGGCAGGGTGGTCCGGCGCCATCGCGTTCACGTTTTATTGGCCGGGACAGGACAAGTGGCTGGGCCGGAACTTCGAGGTGGTGGTGGAATGAGGGCGTAGAATTGCAGGCGGCCAGGGTTCAGAGGCGTCATGGGGTTATTCAGCGAGCATGTGGATCTCGGGAAGCGGCGGCCGTTTGTTCTCTGTGTATTGGCCAATGGGCTGCTTCTTCTGACTTTTGCTCTTCTTATTCCATGGACGTCACCCTTGGCATGGGCGCCGTACTTGGTAGGCTCATTCCTCGTCATTTCTTTTGGAGGGGAGTACTCCGACGCGATGAGGGCGCGCGCCGCGGCGGTCGGAATACCGCATCCGCGATGGACGGCCCTCGCCTATGGATCCGTCGCCTACGTTGCGTGTCTCCTGCTCTTAGCCAAAGCACGATTCTTTGCGCCTGGGTCGTTCGTGCTCCTCAATCTGCCGCTGGCGTTTCTCAAGGAAAAACCCAACCATCGGGGCGAGGCCTAAACTTCCGGAAGCCAGGCACGGTCTGCCTATTCCTCGTTCGCGTCCACCTGACGGAACAGTTCGTCCAGCGCCAGATAGATGGGGGACGCTTGAACATCAAAGCGGTCCTTGCGTATCCAATCGCCGGTGCTGCAATCCCACCCAATTCGCTTCTTTGGATCGATGACCCAGATATTGGGAACCCCAAAGTCGATGTAGTCGTCGATCTTCTCCTGCACTTTTGCGTGCCTATCTTCAGACGAGAGCACCTCTATGGCAATCAGTTGCGGGCGCGTGTAAACCTGCTCGACCGGCAAATCCCTGGGAAACACGCTGACATCGGGCAAACGAAAGTTTCCCGATGTCAACTTGGTTCGCTGCTCCTGCACGGAGCGCGTACGCCATTCTTTATCGTGTTGGTGAAACCAAAGCAGCACTGCCATCTGGACGGCGTTGTGGTCGTACTCGCCCACGTTTCTCTCTTCGAGCTCGCCATTCACGTACTCGGCATCCGGATCGAAGGTAGAGCGCAGATACTCCGCCACAGACATTTGTGCTGAGGTAGCCATTGGCCGCTCCTGGTGGAAGTTTACACCAGGTGCGCGCGACCTGGAACCCGCCGGGCTAGTACACTTGTTGCGACACGTAAGACGGCATCTAAAGGGAACGTCGGACCTGGGCAGGCGAGGGCGGAGTCTCGCGCCGGCAGGACTCCCAGGCGCCGGCCAAGCACGCGCGGACGCAACAATACGCCTGTGTCCGCGAGAGATTAGAGGAAAAGGAAACCGGAATGAGCGACATGAGCGTCATCGACAAGCAACACGAATTGGACCAGCTATCCATCAACGCACTGCGTTTTCTCGCCGTGGACGGCGTGCAGAAGGCCAACTCCGGCCACCCGGGAGCGCCGCTGGGCGACGCGCCGATCGCGTACCTGCTGTACCACAAGCTGATGAAGCACGATCCGGCGGACCCGAAGTGGGTGGACCGCGATCGCTTTGTGCTGTCGAACGGGCATGCGTCGATGCTGCTGTATGGGGCGCTGCACCTCTCGGGCTACGACCTCCCGCTGGAGCAACTGGAGCAGTTCCGGCAGTGGGGCTCGGAGACGCCGGGGCATCCCGAGTACGGCCACACGCCGGGCGTGGAGGTGACGACCGGGCCTCTGGGACAAGGCTTCGGCATGGCGGTTGGCATGGCCGTGGCGGAGAAGCATCTGGCGGCCGCGTACAACCGCGACATGTACCAGGTGGTCGACCACCACACGTATGTGCTGTGCGGCGATGGCGACCTGATGGAAGGCATCTCGCATGAGACGGCCTCGCTCGCCGGGACGCTGGGGCTGGGCAAGCTGATTGTGCTCTACGACGACAACCTGATCTCGCTCGACGGCCCCACGGAGCTGAGCTACACGGAAGATGTGACCGAGCGCTTCGAGGCGTACCACTGGCAGGTGCTGGTGGTGCATGACGGCAACGACCTGGTGGCGATTGAAGACGCGATCCTGACCGCGAAGGCGGACACCACCCGGCCCACGCTGATCCGGGTGCGCACGGTGATCGGCTACGGCAGCCCCAAGGCCGGGACCAACAAGGTCCACGGCGAGGCGATGGGCGTGGACGCGGTGAAGGCGACCAAGAGGAACCTGGGCTGG
>Ga0181529_10002528_pt1 | contig 21783 bp, 19 predicted proteins | sample PEATcosm2014_Bin_36_FD_119763 | JGI IMG/M metagenome (GOLD analysis project Ga0181529, IMG submission 119763) | Peatland microbial communities from MTU Mesocosm Facility, Houghton, MI, USA - PEATcosm2014_Bin10_30_metaG | ecosystem: Environmental > Terrestrial > Soil > Wetlands > Peat | place... | reverse complement strand
TTTTTTATATTGTACGGCCAAAAGAGTTAGAACACATGCCGGGGTAGTCTAGTCCGGTAAGGCGGTGGCCTTGAAAGCCACTGGTGCCCTGCACCTCAAGAGTTCAAATCTCTTCCCCGGCGTTCTGACTGAATGTTAAGGTCTGTTTCGATTTCTGGGCTTAATTTACTTGTATTTTCCCAATGGTTTTTTGCATAGAAAAATATGATCCTGATTTCATACAGCCTTAAAACAGGTCTTCTTTTCATTTGACCCATACTCAAACCCGTAGGGCAGGAGAAACGTCCAAAGAAACACATGGCGCGAGGGTAGCCAAGCTAGGTCAAAGACATTAGGTTGAGGGCCTAATCTCGTAGGAGTTAGTGGGTTCGAATTCCATCCCTCGCATATTGTTTGTTAATTTTTCAGATACTCACGAGAGGTTGAATTGTCGGGATGTTTTAATAGCCAGCGTTAATGGATTACGACGATATAATCCCTATTAATTCCAGTTATCGCAATAGCACCTTAACGGAATTAGGAATCAGGGGCGGACCATGCTCCTTCGATTCGCCCCTGCGATTTAAAAGATGGATAGTACGGAGTTCTCACTTTTTTTGGGATTTTGGTAGTGGATCTTTCCCGTTCTTTTCCTTTCCTGCCACAGTAGTCTTGGGCTTTATTTCTGGTTTGCTTTTTTTCTTTGTAGTGTCAGCCATCTTATTTTTCAACACTCCTCAAATGATGGATTTTGTTCGTTCTTGGTGATCGGGATGATAATGAAACAAGCGACAGCATCCGTTTTCTGAAGGATGCTCGGGTGGATACGGATGGTTCGCCGGAATCATCACCCCGTTTTTCTTTTGGCTGGTGAAGTAATAAATATTTTTATTTTTGTATGAAAAAGTGTGAGAACACTATTTCAAATCTATTCATTTGCATGAAAAATAGGATATTGAGAGATGAGGAGGGAAGGAGACATGCATTTTAGAACTAATAGATTATGAGGCGATTTTGGGCGATGTTCTTAATACCATCACCATATTTCTGTTGGGAGTTCAAGTATAAAAAATTTACAATTTTGTATGAATTCGTAATATTTCAACTCACATTCACAAGTGTTCCTGTACCTTCTCGGTGAGCGGATGAATTCTTAAAAATTATCGCCTTGCGATGCATGGAATCTCAGTTAAGAATCAGGATTTAAGCAGCAGGGAAGAGAAATGCCATGTATACAAATACGTTGTGAATGACAACAAACAGGAACCACAAAATCATTATCCCCATAATGAACAGTCCCGAATTGCGAATTTTCTGTTCGCAATAGGATGCGGCAATGAATATGAAAAAAACCACCAGCCATTTCAGTAACAGGTGCAGGAACGGGGAGCCGGCAAACAATTCCATTAGCGGGTTCAGTTCGATTCCCCCCTTTGCGATAACCAACGAGGTTGTTACGACGTCGAGAAAACAGACCAGATAAAGGAAAAGTAAGGAAATAACTATCGGGGAATCCATATCTGCTTCAAATATCGCTGCAAGGTCATTCCAGGACCCATCTGGTGGTTTTGTGAATATGTCTGGCATAATAGGCACATCGGATCTATTGCGAGGAGTTTCCATGGATCATAGAAAAGAAGGGAAAATTACTTTACATCTAGTAGAATCTTTTCCGTGCGATGAGGACCGCTGCGCCGATACCCGCGATCACACACCAACAATCAAGGGGAGCAGGTGTCGTTGCTGAAGGAGCGTTTGTTGTTGAAGAAGCCGTCGTTCCTTCCGGAGTGACCAGCTGTTTATTATACGCCAATACCTCTGGAATGGAATTGACACCAGATACTGAGCTGGGGAAATTAGTGAAAACAACCCGTGTTGCATTGATACCCTTTGCATGGAGTTCTTCCTCGATACCCTTTGCCATCTCACCAGACTGCATGTTTTCAATAACATACTTCACGTTTTCATACTTCTCCGGATTGGCATTAATATCGTCCACAATCTTTGCCGGAGTGATGGTTCCGTTCTCGTAGGAATCGTCAGCAAATACGGCAACGACGTTTAAGCCAAGCCAGTCTTGTGCCGCGTTCTGCTGCCAGACCATGACTATGACATCCTGTCCGGAGATCGTCTGTTTTTCGTCACTGGTGAGATTTTCGGCAGCGATCTTCTGGATGTAATCGGTATAGCGCGCTTCATAATAACTTGTATTTGCCGGATCTGCCTGTTCCAGCCAGCCTTTCTCTTCAGTCACCAGTTCCATTGCAGTTGAGGGAGTGTTCCAATCCTGATAAGGATCTTTCGGGGACAGCCATGTTACATTGCCGTAGTTATTTGCGGTCATGAAACGGTCGACGTATGGCATGATATCATACTCATCAATGGGCCCGTTGTGAGCGACAAAAAGATCGGCATGACGGATGAAGTCCTGTTTCATCTGGATTATGTTTGCGATCACGTCAGACTGCATATTGGGGCAGAGGCCGGGATCTGATACGGTCAGAACATTTACATTGTCCCCACCGATCTCTTCCAGCGGATCTGCCAGGACGCTCGTTGTTGATACAATGTTCAGTGTAGCAGAGACCGGCAACACCAACATTGCTAATAAAAGAATAGATAGTACCAGTAATCCAAATTTTCTCATAAGTAACACATTATATGAAAAAATAATTAATGTTTGCTATTTACAATTTGCCGTTTGGGCGAGAATACAACAGATACCCCAAAAATCACCGATAAAATTACCGCAGTGAGAGGGGCAAGGGGAAGCGACCAGGTAATGCCGGCATATGCTCCGACAACGCTCACACTTACAGCCACAATCGGTGCAACAAAGAACATTCCTTTCAGGCTGCGGCAGACCTGGGACGCTATGGCTGCCGGGGTTACCAGCCAGACAAAGATCAACAGGCCCCCGATGATGGTTAGCGAAAGGGCGATACTAATTGCAATAATAAAAAGAAGGCCATAAAAAACCGGTGAAGTATTAATCCCGGAAGCTTCCGCAATCTTCCGGTGGAAGATTATAGCCGTGATTTCTTTATAGAACACGATCACGAACAGGGCTGCAATAACAGATACTGCAAGAAGTCCGTATACTTCATGCTCGTACAAGGATGTTACGTCACCGTACAGGAGCATGGCTGCGTTCATGCCATTTCCCGTGGTCTGCATCATGGCAATAAAAAAGATTGCAATTGCCATTGAAATGGAAAAGAGCACTCCCAGTGTCGTATCTGCCGACATACGGGCACGATCCGAAAGAGGACCGATCAACGTGGCCACGATGAGGCTTGAACAGACCGCGGCGATGGTAACGGGAAGACCAAAAAAAAGCCCTATTGCACCACCGGCGAATGCCGCATGGGACATTGTAAACCCTATTGACGAGATACCAATCCTCGTGATGATTACACCAAGAATCGCGCATGCAACCGATGCCGAAGCCATCGCCTCTACTGCGCGGCACAGGACAATGTTTGGGATTAAAAATTCAAGCATGGATGGTAGGTACGTGAGAGGCGGCGCGGACAACGTGTTCGAGTTCGTCAGCCCGACAGGATTGATCGAGTGTGATAGTGCCGTCATTCAGGACAAGGGCCCGGAGAGGATAATTGGGCAAGCCGTCAAATGCATGGGAAACCACAATAATGGTTATCCCTTTTTTCACCAGATCGGTAAGGATCGTGGATATGTACTCACGCGAGTGAATGTCGAGGTTACTGTATGGTTCATCAAGAAGCAGAAGTTCCGGCTCTTTTGCAATATTCTGGGCGATAAGCACTTTCTGCTGTTGGCCACCGCTCAGTGTTCCTATGGATTTATCCGCGAATTCGTCTACTCCAATTGTTTTCATCGCCCGCTCCGCAAGATCGGCATCGTTCCGGTTCGGCCGCTTGAAATAGCCCAGTTTTCCGTATCTTCCCATCATGACCACTTCGCGAACGGTAAAGGGCGTAAGCGGATCGAAGGAGAAGTTCTGGATTACGTATCCGGCCCTTTTCCTGACTTCTGTTCCCTGTTTTCGAGCGTCAAAACCGCAGACCTTCGCCGAACCGTGGGTGATGGGGAGCATGCCCACGATCGATTCAAGCAGTGTCGTTTTTCCTGCGCCGTTAGGACCCCCGACCATGACAAATTCCCCACGACCAATGTGGAGGGATATGTTGTGGAGAGACGGCCTATCGGCTCCTTCATATGACGTTGTGATACCGTCAAGAGCTACAAGATCACTGGAAGAATATTCCATACCGTACACTCAATGCAAGGTGCAACTGAACAGCTGATCGTCACGCCATGTGTATAGATCTTCTGCAAATTTTTCAACGGCGGATTCAGCGTGGCCGCTACCTCTCATCCTGGTTTTGGGATAGGGAATAACTGTAAGCGTTTTACCATTGGCAGAAAACACGCACTTGATCCCCGGGCTTGGCACAATTTCGATGTTGCGTTTACCAAGCGTGCATCCACTTCCCAGCTGTACACCGTCAACAAGACAGGATTCCGGGGGGGTTCCGGCGCAATATATCGATGCTCTGAGTGCGAAGGGATCATTGCAGAACTGTTCTTTCGCGTATTTTCCGATCCGGTACCCAAGAACTATGAAAGGCCCGAGGTGCCCGTGGAATGCGGCGAGATCTGCGATTGAATACTGTTTTGAAAGATTAAGAAAATGGCATTCGTGATGGTTATCATTCATATATCATACGATGGTTGTAAAGTATAAAAAAATTTCATTTTTGTAAAATAAAGTATGAAATAATTTTCAAATTCCCAGACGAATTAATTAAAAATCCAGATTCTGTCATATGTTTTGGGTGAGATTATAGAAGGGGTGCCCTTCCAAAAAAAAAGGAAATAAGGATAAGGGAAAAGACTTCATAAAATGGTATGAAAATATTATGATGAAGTAACACTAGTTAAGAAAATGGAAAAATGGGATCAATAGGTATCCAGCCAAACCGGAGTTGTTGACATTATGGTAAAGAAGAAGTTGGATCACAAGATTTTTGATGGAGAAAATTATGACCACCTCATTGGGAACATCATACCATACTACCCAATCCTGCTCCGTACGGCTGTTCAGTATCTTCCCGCCGGCGCAAAGAACATCCTTGAACTTGGTTGTGGTACCGGTATTCTTACAGAGAAAATACTGGATGCATGTCCTCATGCGGAGGTTACCGGTGTTGATATTGCAGCAGATATGCTGGACAAGGCACGAGCAAAACCCTCGCTTAAAAAAGCCAGATTTGTCAGAGGGGATATCCGTGATGCATGGCCGGAAGAGCATTATGATGCAATCATTACGACGCTCTGCCTCCATCACCTCTCTAAAAATGAGTGGTTACACATCGGTCAGAGAGCTTCACGGGTGCTCGCACCAGAAGGTCGTTTCATCTGTGGAGACATCTTCCGTACAGATCATGAGTGGGAAAACAGGCTGCTTGTCGAGTCATGGCAACGTTCCATGTTGGAGGGGAACGTTTCTGAAGATATTATTGCCGAAATGACTGCACAATATATACGCAATGCTCCGAAAATTTCTACTATCCCGGAATTCAGGAACCAGCTTACAAAAGCAGGATTTTCCTGCACATTTGCCCCTCTCTCGATGAGTATAGTCGGACTTATCATTGGCTTTATATCTGAAAAGGATGGGATGCCTGGGATAAGGTCTCCATTACACGCGGCAAAAGAGCACCAGGACGTCAGGCAGCATGACACACTTTCTGAAATTCCTCCATGGATATCTGCTCAAGCCAGAGCCTTTGCACAATAAATCTCCGGTAATCCACCGGTGTAACGTTAAATCCGGTTAAGTAATGTCCACTTTTGAAGGGACACCGGTTCCTTCCAGAAAATGGTAACAGGAACCCCTCGAAACCGGAAACGATCCCATGTCCTGTGTTACGTTCCGGATAGGCCGGTTAAAATTTCTCATGGGATTGATGGATACAGATCAGACCCTTCCGGATATCTGGCAGGAAAGAAAACCCCGGACCAATGGCCCTTTGCGTTCCCGGGAGCAGCCTGCCAGATTCAGCCGCATTCATAAACATAAGACCGCGCAAGAAAAAAGGACGGTCCCTGATGACGGCAACTACCGTGGCGTGTCCGCCTTATCCAAAAAAGGATCCGGGAAAAAGCCGGGAATGTCCCGGCACCAGATCAATGCTCTTTAAGACAACCCAGAGGTTACCATGTTCACACTGCGTTCAAGTATCACGACACCAGCGATGTCGTGAACTCCGGCACATCGATCTGTCCGCTTGAGATCGTGTGTCCGCTTTTCTGGTCAATGATCTGATAGGTGAGTACATCACCGGAAGCGATCCAGAACGGATAGACTCCGTTTGCATTCAGCCAGTTTACCGTACTGGTAGTTGTATCCGAGCCACTAGTACCAATACCGGCATAATCGGCGTGAAGGACAAAAGTGTCTCCCGGATGGGCAAGGATTCCGTGATCCGGGGTCTCTATGTACTGGTTCCAGTTTTGGGAAGAACTGTTGATCAGGCTTTTATCTCCGATACCGGAATAGCCATCAATCGCTGTGTTACTGGGAATGGGAGTTAAGGCATTAGAGATCGTGGTAACCTCAGCGGGCTTCTGGAGCGAGGAAAGTACTACATTGACCCTGTTCAGATTGATCGTATCCCCTCCGGTGTTCTCAAAGGTTACGTAGATGTCTGCGGCAGGATTACCTGTTGGAACATCGGGCACAGGTCCCTGAAACGCAGGTGGATAGCCTTGACCGCTAGTGGAGGATCCATCCACCGGTCCGTTTACCGTGAATCCCGTTACAACAATATTGGCCTGTGGAGTCTTGGACTGGGAACCGCTAAGTCCGCCAGCAAATGCGCTCACTACTGCGGCAATGATGATCGTAACCACCAGCATCAGCATCACGCCGACCACCGGTGACACGGCCGAATCGTGATAGTGCTTTTGCGCGATCATTGCAGGTTCACCTTCTGATCCATGATATTCCTCCCGGTAGGCACATGCAGCAGGATGACTTCCAGCTGTGTGTGGTTACTCGCCGCATTCAAGAGATCGTCATTTGAAACACCAAGCATATTTGCGGTAAACATGGTATAATCCGTTATTGCACTGTCGCCAGGCATCCATGTGGCATTCCCGAACCAGGCAGGACCAGGATTAGGACCGTTTGTGCAGGGATAGCCGTACTTCTGCTGATCGTAAAGGTAGGGTCCCACTACACACATACTTCCATCGGGATAGTTTCCATACATGCAGACCGGGGTTGTGGCCGGTGTTTCCACATTCCTGACAACCGTCCCATTCGAAAGGGTAAGGTACGTGATAAGGTTTGTGTCCTTGGTCTGTATCGGATCGCCACCTAAGTCTTTGATAGAGAATGTATATGCAGTCATACTGCCAGTCGATTCTGTTGAATAAGTGGAGTTCTCAGCCCACCCCGTGGTAATCTGGAAACTGGCCTGTGGAGTCTTGGACTGGGAACCGGTAAGTCCGCCAGCAAATGCGCTCACTACTGCGGCAATGATGATCGTGACTACCAGCATCAGCATCACACCGACCACCGGTGACACGGCCTCCTCGCTGTGATTTAACGGAAAACTTTTCCTGTAATTCATTTTTCACCTCTGTTCCTTCATGCCTGAATGGGCACCTCGGTAGTGGCTATGGTCTTTCCGCTATTGTCAACCAGCGACAGCTGGAACCGCTCGCCAAGGGGATATGACGCCGTAGGAGGGAACTCACTAGTCCAGGTGGCCTTGTAGTTCGAATAAAGTGTCGAATTATACAAAAATCCGACGGCGACATCATACGCATCGGTGCCCCTTCCCTGACTGTCTGATATTAGGATCGGCTGACCAGGATAACCACTTTCAAGTCCTGAAGTATCATAGGTCAATGGCTGGACTTGGCTTAAGTCAGCTGCACTGATGTTTGCAATCTCACCGGCTTGGAAGGTAGTCGCTGCACTTTGACCCGTCGTAAAGAGTTGGTTCGCGGAAACCGACCATGGCTGGTATCCTGAGGGCGTGCCGACGGAGATGACGTTAGGGTTTATCGTCCAATGTACTTGTTCGTAGCTGCCAAAGTCTGCTGTGGGCGTAACGACAAAATGCGCATTTTTAGTACTGACGGTGTCCCCGCCATTGTGGGTAATGGTCATTCCTGAGGACTGGCTGAACGTTGCCGTTATTGTCATCTGGGGGGCTTTGGTTGTTCCTGTTGACAGACCGCCGGCAAAAGCGCTCACCACTGCCGCGATGATAATGGTCACGACAAGCATGAGCATCACCCCGACTACCGGGGAGACTGCAGATTCATTGGTTCTCTTTGTGATCATTGTGAAGTCACCGCCACATCCTTTTCCAGGATCGATTCCCCGATTTTCGTATCGACGATGGTGATATGGACGATATCCCCCGGACGGAGATTATTCCAGCCCCCACCAAGGACGGCATCCATCCCGTCAAGCGCTGGAGGATAGTCGGTTGCGTAGTTATACGGATCGGTAGATCCTCCAGGAGTAAATGAACCATATTCTTCACTATAACCATAAGCGACACTCGGGAACTCCACCATGGACGTCCCGGGTACGAGGGTATAGTTGCCGAACCACTGGTTTGTGTTGAAGACCCCAGACATTACTTGTTGGCCTGTGATACCTGCCCCAATACCATGCGGAGCTTGGTGTTGATCCCCGTCGGGGATGTCATTAACATTGGGAGAGTTCAGTCCCATCTCGGTCGTGTTGCCCCCACTAATCATGGCACCGTCGGTCCGGTTGGTCGTTGTCCAGGAGGTGGTTATCTTCAGATCGGAAGTCGGAATTGGCGTGCTGACCGACTGTACATCAAACCGGATGTAACTGTTCAGCGGCTCACCCGAGTTCGCGATGTGGATATCCATTCCCAGTGATGGCGCCGCCGGTTTTGACGTTGTCAGACCGCCGGCAAAAGCACTCACCACCGCGGCGATGATAATCGTAACCACCAGCATCAGCATCACGCCGACCACCGGTGACACGGCCTCCTCGCCGTGCTTTAACCGAAAACTTTTCATAAACATCACATTTTCACCTCTATGTCAATGGTTATCTGATGTGTGAGGGTCGCGGCCTTTCTAGATGCTTAACGGTAGTACGAAACCGGCCGCTCTTCGTTGGCATAGTTAACACATTGATAAAAATACGTAACACTAAGTAATATAAAAAGTACGTTTTTTGTTATTGCATAAATGTTCCATTTAAGCCTTATTAATCGAAAATAATCCATTAAATCGTCCCATTTAGGAATATCTCCCCATTTAATAGATAATAACGGGCCAAACCCAGAGTTGACAGATTGATAATTTTCAAAAAATGCGTTTTAAAGTTATCGCGACCACGGAATTTCCATCATCTCTTCTTTTAGTTTGCATGCGGCGGTACAGGGACTTGTAACATCAGATTCCGCGCGGATAGATGATTTTGTTCTGGTTCCCATCCCAACAATTTACCCGGATTACCGCGCCCGGAACGGTACGATGAACTTCCCAAACTCATTCTCTATGGCAAATGAATCAACGCCATACACGGTACGGATACAGTCTGGTGTCAGGACATCAGTTGGTTTTCCGTACTCGATCATTTTTCCCCGGTTGAGCACAACTACTGTATCAGCGTACCTGTACGCGAGGTTGAGATCATGGACAGCGACGATCATAGACGACTTCTGTTCACGGGTGATCCGGCGCATCGTCTCCATCACTTCTATCTGGTACCGTATATCGAGGGCACTTGTCGGTTCATCAAACAGGAACAGCTGAGGGTCCTGGGCAAGGGCCCGGGCGATGAACACTTTCTGCCGTTCGCCCCCGGAAAGCTCATCTATAAACTTGCCCGCAAGGTCCCCTATCTCAAGGGAGTCAAGAGCCGCCTGGACCCGTGAAAGTTCCTCGTCCGAAACCGACCACGTGATATAGCGCCTTCGGCCCATCAGGACGGTCTCAAAAACGGTTGAATAAAGAGTATAAGAAAAACTTTGAGGGACATAACCCACCCGCTTTGCCAGCTCGATGGGATCGATACTCCGTATATCCTTCCCATCAAGGGTGATCGTGCCTACGGTTGAATCAAGGATGGTAGCGATAGTTTTTATCAGTGTCGACTTGCCGGAGCCATTTGGTCCCACAAGGGCGACGATCTCGCCGTCACCCACAGTGAAGGACACGTTGTCAAGTACCCATTGCTGCCCGTAATTTTTGGAAATCTGATCGATGACAAGTTCCATACACAACTCCCGGTCAGTACAACCCCCGGCCCCGTGCTCTCATGATCAAAAAGAGGAAGAACAACCCTCCGATCACGTACATGATGACCCCCACCGGGATCTCAACCGGGCTCATGATCGTCCGTGCCACAGTATCGGATATTAGGAGAATCACTGCTCCCATCAGCCCGGAACACGGGATTAAGTACCGATGATCATTCCCGATGATCATCCGGCAGATATGCGGTCCCATCAGGCCGATAAAGCCGATAATGCCGGTAAAAGCAAGGCAGCAGGATGCGGCAAATGTTGAGATCATAAGACCTGATAGGCGCAGCCGGTTCACGTTGATGCCAAGACTCTTTGCCACTTCATCCCCGGCAGAAAAGGCATTTAAGTCCCAGGCCATTCGTTCAAGAAGGAAAAAGGGGATGAGCGTGAGCGGGATAAGAAGGAGGACTGACGTCCAGCTGGCGCCCCACATCCCGCCCATCAGCCAGACTATCAGATCGCGCAGTTGGTCATTGTTGGTGATGTACTGAAGAAAGATTATTCCTGCCGAAAAGATGTAGCCAATGACCACACCGGAGAGGATGAGCGTTGCCTGGTTTACTCCCCGGGCCCGCGAGATCCCGTAGACAAGGAGCATCGAAAGCCAGCCAAAGAGAAATGCAAGGATAATGATAAAGGAGTTACTGCCGATGATAACAAGTCCTCCGAGGATACCGGGCCCGATTACAATGGCCACGGCCGCACCAAATGCTGCCGCTGAAGACAGGCCCAGCATAAATGGATCCACGAGCGGGTTCCTGAGCAGTCCCTGCATCATGGTTCCGGCAACCGCAAGGCTAAGGCCAGTAAGGATAGCAAGGATAATCCGCGGGAGCCGGAACCCGACAACGATCAGTTCTGCCTGGGGGTTTGAAGGAGATGGAACTGTAAAGGGGATCGAATCATACCACGCCCCCACATTCGGGAGGTACGTGTGCAGGAAATGCTGGACGGAATCGGCACATGCATGGGCGACCGATAAGACTGTATCCTCCGGCGAGATAGCAACCGAACCAATCCCTGCCGAGAAAATCGCTGACACGATCAGGAGGATCAGGAGAAAAACAACTAGCGTAATACGCCGTCTGCTTCCTGCTTTGTACAGGGAATGAACCGTGGTCGGCGGGGCCGCATCGGACTGTGTGAGATCTGGCAAGAAAATCCCTTTTTTATCGGACGCTGTCAATTAACCTGACCCACTATGCAAACCCTGACAGGAAATTCATTTACATCCCGATTCCTTTCACGAGGTCTGCAATCTGTTCAGCCCGGAGATCTTCAAGCCTGAGGTACTTTGCCCCGAGTTCATCGGAAAGGGTGTGTGCAAGACCAAAGCTGATGAAACTCTGCTCGGAATCGATTACAAAAGAGGATATCCCTGCGTCCCGGATATGAGCCGCAACCTCCTTTGCATCATCAAGGGGGGATCCGGAACCCATGCTCACGTTTGCCTTTCCGTCAGAGATCAGGATCATCCGGGGAATGGTATGGTGGTTTATCATGAGTTCCCGCTGGAGAACCTCAAACCCCTTGGAGAGCCCGTGGGCAAGTGGTGTCTTTCCCCCGACAGGAAGCGCCTGCATGTACTTCCTCGCGAGCTCCACGCTCGATGTTGGAGGCAGGAGTATTTCGGCTCCCTTTCCCCGGAATACGACGAGACCGACCCGGTCACGTTTCTGGTAGGCATCGAGGAGAAGCGAGAGGATCGCTCCCTTGACCGCCGTCATCCGCTGCTGTGCGCCCATGCTGCCGCTTGCGTCGACTACAAAAAGAACCGTGTTTCCCATTTTGCGCTCGCGGACTTTCTCACGCAGGTCTGACGTTTCAATTTTTACCGCGAGTGCTCCCTCCCGCCCCCGCTGGTGTGGTGCAGCAGCACGGATTGTTGCATCGAGTGCGATGTCAGGGCCGATCATCTCCGGGATCCGGCTCCTTACATACTTCCCGTCACGGGACTCGGTTGTGCTCCGCCGGCCGTTTCCCTCGCGCCGGAACGAGTCGGTCCTGTGCGGGACAGCAAGAGGCTGCTGATTGAGTTTGAACGGTGCACCTTCCTCGAACTGTGTGGTAATCGATCCATCCGAGGTCTGGTTCTCTTGCGGTTTATGATCATGGGGATGCTCGTGTTCGTGTGTTGGTTGCGGGTGTTCCTTTTGTGATTTCCGGATGGACTGTTCCATTTTTTGTTTATCCATCTGCTGCTCTGAGAATGGCCGGCGACGCATCCGGTGGGAGAGGACGAGGGCTGCCGCGTCGCGGATATCGTCCTCATTAACTTCTTTCCGGTTGTTGTATGCCGCTATCGTTGCTGCAGTCTTCATCATCGTGATATCGGCCCGGTGCCCGTCAACTGCCATATCGATACAGATCTGCGCGATCATCGTAAGCATATCGTCGGACATATTGACGTGAGGCAAAAGTTCCTGGGCACGGACGATGCGTTCGCGCAGTTCCTGCTCACTGGACTCATATTCATCGATGAATAGTTCAGGTGCATCCTCGTACTTCCGACGCCGCCGGATCACTTCGACCCGGGTCTCAGTATCGTGGATCCCTTCGATATCCACGCAGAGCCCGAACCGGTCGAGCAGCTGTGGGCGCAAATCCCCCTCCTCAGGATTCATGGTACCGATGAGGATGAACATGGATGGGTGAACGTAGGAAACTCCCTCGCGCTCAATGAAATTCATCCCCATCGCAGCGGCATCAAGAAGGACGTCAACAATATGATCATTTAAGAGATTCACTTCATCAACGTACAGGATATTTCGGTTTGCCTGCGCAAGGATCCCGGGATCGAACTTCTTCTCACCGGTTTTGAGTGCATGTTCGATATCGAGGCTGCCCACAACCTTATCCTCGGTAGCACTAATGGGCAGTTCGATGACCCGCATCTTTGCTGATATTGTTTTTAAGGCTGGGAATTTCTTCTGGCAGTTGAGACACATTGCCTTTTTATCCGCCGGGTCGCACCCAAAAGTACATCCTTCTACTACCAGCCGGTCCGGAAGGAGGTGCGCAAGAGCCCGGGCTGCCGTGGATTTTGCGGTCCCTTTCTCCCCCTTGATCAGGACGCCGCCGATCTTTGGATTGATGGCGTTAAGGAGAAGCGCTTTTTTCATATAATCCTGGCCGACAATCGCAGAAAACGGGTATATCTCGTTGAAGTGGTGCATCGGGCGTCTCCGGATAAAAATATTCAAATTGTGATGAATATTTCAGCAGAATATCATTTCATAGCCTATTAAATATTTCATTTTTAAATTATGTTACTAACTTGTGTTAACTTTATAAAAAATTGTAATACAAAATTGAGAGGATCAAGTCCAGTTTCGTGAGAGGGATACTGGCAAAATCGATGGAGATTAGAATATCCATGAAAATTACTGCAGTCATGTGGGGATCCTATTCCCCGATACTCAAACGCGCGGCAGCAGTTACCGGCTGCGATCTTTGTCTCTTTCCAAACCGGGTGCTGGAGGATTATCCGGAAAAGATGGATGAAGTCATCTGCGCGATGAAGAAATCCGATGTTGTGCTGCTGTACCATACTTCCGATGTGTTCTGGGAACGTCTTGATAAGGAAAGCAAAGAGATCGGAAAAACCGTACCGATAATCTGTATGGGGACGGACCCTCTTATGTGGGGACTTTCAACGGTGGAGATACCGGTTGTCGCTACCTGCCAGACCTACCTCACCAATAATGGTGATGAAAACTTCAAAAATCTCCTGAATTATATCGAAAAGATGGTGCTAGGAATGGATGTGCCGGTCACTCCTCCAATAACAGTTCCATGGGAAGGGCTCTACCATCCCGATGCACCGTACGTTTTTCTCACGACCAAAGACTACCGGGCATGGTATGCTCCGAAGGTTTGTGATGGGCCTTGGGTGGCGATCCTCTTCTCGCGGGTCTCTTGGGCCTCGTCTAATTGTGCCATAGAGGATGCCTTAATTCGTGCCATTGAAGAGGAAGGCCTGAACGTGATTCCGGTCTTCACATACTCACTCCGTGATGATTCACTCGGAGCAAAAGGCATGGCCCATGTTGTTGAAGAATATCTTGCCCCACATGGGCATCCAGAGGTAGATGCAATCGTTAAGCTCATCCCGTTTTTGCTTGGCACCTCCGCAGAGGAAGGTCACTACGGGAAAACCGCCGCTGCCCGGGGTACCAGCTTACTTGCACAACTGGGAATTCCGGTCTTTTCCCCGGTAATCTCTGCCTATAAATCACTTGAACAGTGGCGAGAATCTTCCGGGCTAACGCTTGATGTCGGCTGGGCAGTTGCCATGCCGGAGTTTGAAGGAGTAATAGAACCGATCTACATCGGCGCCGGGAGCAGCAGTGCCGATGGCGAAAAACCCCGCGAACCGCTCCTGGACCGGTGCAGAAAAGTTGCCTCCCGGGTCAGGAAATGGATTGCCCTTGCAAAGAAACCAGCCAATGAGAGGAAAGTCGCATTCATCCTCAATAATAATCCCTGTGCCAATGCTGATGCCAATATCGGTGCCGCCACCCATCTCGCTTCACTCGAAAGCGTCGCCCATATCCTCATTCGCATGAAAGAAGCGGGCTATTCCGTCGATCCTCCGGAATCCGGTAAGGCGCTCATAGCCCGGATCCTGGAACGCAAAGCTGTGTCCGAGTTCCGGTGGACTACTATCGACGATATTGTGGCAAAGGGCGGGGCGCTCATTCAGATGGATGCGGCCACATACGGCACTTGGTTTGCCACGCTTCCTACATACGTTCAGGAGAGAGTAAACGCAACTTGGGGCATACCACCTGGTGAGGGAATGGTATACAAAGGGAACCTCATCATCACCGGGCTCGCATTCGGGAATGCAACCGTTCATGTCCAACCCAAGCGCGGGTGCTTTGGCGCCAAGTGCGACGGACAGGTTTGCAAGATCCTTCATGACCCAGACTGCCCGCCGCCACATCAGTACCTTGCAACCTACCACTGGATCGAAGAAATATTCGGGGCGGATGTAATTGTTCAGGTCGGGACTCACGGGAACCTGGAGTTTTTGCCCGGAAAAGGGGTCGGTCTCTCAGAAGAATGTTTCCCGGATGTAGTGACCGGTGATGTTCCATTCCTGTATGTATACAATGCTGACAATCCTCCTGAGGGCACAATCGCAAAACGGCGGGGATATGCGGTGCTGGTTGATTACATGCAGACCGTTCTTACCGGCAGCGGGCTCTATGGAGATCTTGATGAGTTGGAAAACCTGCTCGGGCAGTACGAGACCGCAAAAAAAGACCCGGCCCGAGGCCATGCGCTCCAGCACCTGATCGCTGATGCGATAAAATCTGCAAACCTCGATAAAGATCTTCACCTCACCGATGATCAACTGCATGATCTTCCGCTCGCAGACGTTGTAAGCAAAGCTCACGAAGCACTCTCAAAAATCCGAAATACACAAATCGCCATCGGAATGCACATCCTCGGGGAGATCCCTGAAGGAGAGAAACGGATCGAATTTATCTTCTCCATTCTCCGGTTCGATGCTGGCGATGTATCGCTCCGCCGCACTATTGCTGCCGTGCATGGTCTCGACTTTGCCGATCTTCTCATGCATCCGGACCGGTTTTCGGAGGCGGCCGGTGTGTCGTACGGGGCGTTACTGGAAAGAACCGATCGCCTGTCAAAACAATTCATCCGGGCAGTGTTGAACGGATCCAGTGTCTCTCATGATCAGATATTCTCCCGGCCAGTCAGTCCCGGTCAAGTGCGTGTACTTGACAGCATCCGCGAACGGATCCTTGATATCGACCGGAGACTTGGCGAATCACGGGAGATTGATTCGATCCTCACCGGATTTAATGGAAAGTATATCGTTCCCGGCCCGTCAGGGCTTATCTCACGTGGGCACGATGAGGTTTTGCCGACTGGTCGGAATTTTTACTCACTCGATCCGTACCAAGCTCCGACCAAGGCTGCCTGGCGCGTGGGCTACCGCCTCGCCGACGCCCTGCTCGAAAAATACGCCCGTGAGGAGGGAAACCTTCCCGAAAATGTCGCCTTCTACTGGATGGCCGGCGACATCATGTCATCGGACGGCGAGATGTATGCCGAGATCCTCTGGCTCCTTGGGGTTGAACCGGTCTGGCTCGCCAACGGCCAGGTAAAATCGTTCACCGTTGTGCCCTTAGAAAAACTCGGGCGGCCCCGGATCGATGTCACAGTCCGTTCTTCCGGCATCCTCCGCGACAATTTCTCCAACTGCTACGAACTCGTTGACGCTGCAGTCCAAGCAGTCGCGGCGCTTGATGAACCGCCGGAACAGAACTTTGTCCGCAAGCATGCCCGAGCCATAATGGAATCCGAAGGTGTAAGTTTCCGCGACGCCACGTACCGGGTCTTCTCTTCAAAACCGAACACGTACGGAAATGGAGTGAACCTTGCCGTCCTTGCAAGCGCATGGAAAACAGAAGCGGATCTTGCGGATATCTTCGTCGCATGGAACGGCTACGCGTACGGGAAGGAGACACGAGGTGCTGCCGCCCACGAACAACTGACCGCAAACCTTTCAACAGTCTCTGTTACGTTCAACAAGGTCCAGTCTGATGAGTACGACCTCCTCGGCTGTTGCTGTTATTTTGGTACCCAGGGAGGGATGACAGCAGCGGCCCGCCATTATTCCGGAAACGAGGTGAAACCGTACTATGGCGACACCCGGGAGCCGGAACATGTCGAAGTCCGGGATCTGGCAGATGAGATCCGGCGCGTCGTGAGGACAAAACTGTTGAACCCAAAATGGATCGACGGGATGAAGGTACACGGATACAAGGGTGCGGCGGACATGATGAAACGCATCACCAGAGTGTACGGCTGGGAGGCATCAACGCAGGAAGTGGACGACTGGATCTTCGATGATATCGCAAAATCGTTTGTGAACGATGAGGAGATGCGGAATTTTTTCGAGAAGGAGAACCCGTACGCCTTGGAGGAGATCGCCCGGCGACTCCTTGAAGCCGAGCAGCGGGGACTCTGGGATGCAAATGAGCAGGTGCTTGAGGAACTTAAAGAAAATTACCTTGAGATCGAATCGTGGATGGAAGACCTCGCAGGTGAGGGGGATTACCAAGGGGGCAATGTGGACATTATCACAAAAGATGATATTGCATCCTGGGGAGATTCAATGGACGGACTCCTCGGAAAAGTCCACGCAAAACGTCCGAGGAACCTCTGAACGTATACTATGAAAAAGAGGAGGACTATGAACGCAATTGAGACAACCGGCCTGACAAAATATTACAACAAACTCTGCGCAGTGGATCACCTGTCTCTATCGGTGAATAACGAGATTTTTGCACTCTTAGGCCCCAACGGCTCCGGTAAAACAACAACCGTGCTAATGCTCACGACCCTGCTCCGCCCAAATGAAGGGAGTGCGGCCGTCTGCGGTTATGATGTGGAACACGAGGGCGAGGAAGTGAGGAAAAGGCTCAGCTATGTCCCGCAGGACATGGCCGTTGACATAAAACTGACCGGGCGGGAGAACGTCTTCCTCTTTGCCAAGCTGTACGGCATCAGTAACCCAAAGGACACGACAGATGAAGTGATCTCGATCATGGAATTATCCGACAGGGCCGACGATTTGATACGGACGTATTCCGGGGGAATGCGGCGGCGGCTGGAGCTTGCCCAGGCTCTTGTGCACGAACCCGATGTCCTCTTCCTGGATGAGCCGACGATCGGGCTCGATGTGGGGGCGAGAAAAAAAATCTGGGGACATATCAGGATGCTCAGGAAAAACGGCATGACGATCTTTGTTACGACGCATTACATGGATGAGGCCGACCAGTTCTGCGATCGAGTAGGAATTATCAGCCAGGGAAGGATAGTGGCACTCGACACTCCTTCCGCATTAAAGGCGGACCTAGAAAAAGACGTGATTACTGCAAAAGTGTCCGGCAACCCGGGTTCGGTCAAGATAGATGGCGTCCGTATCCTCGGTAAGCAGGATGGTGAGATCACGTTCACTGCAGATAACGGACGGGAAGCCCTGCCACTCATTACCAGGGCACTTGATCTGCAGGGGGTTACGGTCACGTCGCTCTCCATGCGGGAACCGACCCTTGACGATGTCTTCCTCAATGTAGTAGGGAATACCGAGGATGCCGGTCATTTCGATTATCAGCAGTTCAGAACGATGTTACGGAGGCGGAAATGAGAGGGATAACAGATTATATCGAACGGGACATGATCAAGTGGCTCCGCAGCCCGGTTTCGGTTATATCCATGCTGGTTATGCCGGCGGCCTGGCTGATCTTTGTGGGGCTTGCACTTCCGGTCAGTTTCACCGGCAATTATCTCGACTTCATTACGCCAAGCATCCTCGTCATGACCATGCTTTCGTCATCACTCAATGGCGGGACACTCCTGATGTTTGACAAGATCCTCGGCTTTTTGAACAAGTTCCTCGCCCTCCCCACACCCCGGGAGAGCATCCTGTTTGGGAAGATTCTCTTTATTACAATCCGGGGCGCGATCCAGGCCACGATCATCCTTGTGATTGCTGTCCTTATCGGCGCAACCATTCTTTCACCAGCTCAGTACGGAATGATCTATCTCATCCTCCTGCTTTTTGGGTTCCTCATGTCCGCGTGCGCAACGACTATTTCGCTCTATCTCGGCGACCATGATTCGTATGCAGCGTTCAACACGATGATCTCAATGCCGCTGTTCTTTACTTCGAGTGCACTGATGCCCTACAACGTGATGCCGGCCTGGTTACGGACGATTGCCCACCTTAATCCCTTAAGTTATGCGATTGATGCCGTCCGTGCAGCAGGAACTGGGACCGTCCCGCTCCTACAGATCGGTCTGCTTGTAGTGATGGGCGGGGTCGTGATTGCTATATGCATGCAGATGTTCCGGCGGGTGACGGTGTGATGCCGCTGACCGGATTATCTGGTTGCCGGAAAATAATGAGAACATGTGACCGTAAAATGGTGAACTTATGGACAAAACCGTAAAAATAATGGTGATACTTCTTCTCTGTTGTGCAGTAGTAGGTGCTGCCGCACTGATTATGGGAATGGCTTGGACCGGAGAACAACCATCCGCGCTTGTCGGCGCATCTCCGACATCCGCTACCGGAATGACGAGTACTGCCTTGAATGCGGCTGTCAACAATACATCTTCCTGCATCCCAGTCACGATCAACCAATCTGATGGAACTCCAATAACGCTTCCCTGCCAGCCGGAACGGTTAATCGTCGCAAATAGTGATGCGGCAGAGCTGTTGATAGCGCTTGGTGCATCTGATAAAATTGTGGGTGTGGACCAGTCGACGCTGTCCGTCCCGTATATTATGAACAAGATCCCGAATGCCACAAGCATCGGTGATTGGGAAACGCCAAATATCGAGGAGATCCTCGCACTTCACCCTGACGCAGTAATCTCATACTCCAGTTACAAACCAAAGAACATCGACCAGATTACCGCCGCAAACATCACGGTAATCTCGCTTGACTGTTACAAGCTCAACACACTGCCCTCTGATGCTCGTGCCTTGGGAACGCTGACTGGAACGACAAATTCAGCGGAAGACTATGCGCAGATGGTCGAAGAGACTGTGGCACAGGTGAACACCCGGGTAAAATCGATCCCAGAGAATGCGTACCCGACCGTATACTTTGAATCCTACACCGATTACACAGCGGAATCCAACGGATCAGGATCCGACGAAATGCTTATTGCGGCGGGGGGGAAAAATATTGCCGGGAACTCATCGACATCATACATGACAGTGAGTCCGGAATGGGTCGTTGCGGAGCAACCTCAATACGTGATGAAGGCGGTCTCATCTTCAAACGCTCTTTCTCTTGCCGATATTATCGAGAATCTCAAATCCCGTCAGGGCTGGAATACAATTCCGGCCGTACAGCAGAACCGGGTCTATGCAATTGAAAGTGGCATAGAATACGGTCCCAAAGCATACATTGGCCTTGTATATACTGCGAAGATCCTGCACCCGGACATATTCCAAGACATGGATCCAAATGCGATGCTGAATGATTATGCCGGGAAATACGTGAGTGGGACAAATGTATCAGAGATGGTGTATCCATAGTGGTGGAAACTTGTGCATGCATCATACTGCACTCCTCAACCTATTTTTGATTCCCAGTGGGGGACGTTGTTTTGAATGTTCACATCCGAGTGAAACAAACAGACCGTAAGAGATAAATTTTAGATTATGTCTTTAGCCACTCATTTACATGAATGAAATAACAGCTGGAGCATCATGCTTATTTTTTTAGTACGCACTTACCTGGATATTCACTGCATAGAGCACAACCGTCACCGGACGATCAGGTGTCTGTGTAATATTCAATTGCAGAGGGGGATTTTCGGGATCGATTCCCACATCTCCTGGGCAGGCATTCTCCACCGCGATGAAATTGGTGTCCCAGTTATTGGCCGTCACGTTCTCGAACATTCCATTATCAGAGCTTAACGTGATGTTTGAAACACCAATATAGGATGTTTCGTTTATCGCAGTCGTGAGGCTCAACGTTCCCTCCCCGTTACTGCTGATAAAATGATGGTCCGGAGAGGCCGAAATATTGACCGCCCAGATATTTAGACTGGAACAGTTTCCACCCAGATCTGTACTATTGTCTGAGGGCTGTGTCGTGTTGATGGTGTAATCAAACTTACCGAACGATGATGCAAGTGATGCAAGAGGAGATTTCGGGTTACTGAACGAATTGCTCACATCGGTCATATTATAATACGACAGAGGCGTCTTGAGTTCACCGTCATTTTTTGTCACGTTGAGATAACCATACTGCCACTGGTATCCCTGGTCCTGCCAGAAATTACCGACAGATTCATAGGAGAAATTGACAATCGTTCCGTTAAGTAAAGCAACCGGTACTCCAGTAGTATTTGTAAGGGTTAAATTATAGATCGGATTATCTTCATTCCGGACACTTATGGTACCACTTGACTTCAGCAGATTAACCATCACGTCCCCGCCACCGAGTTGGACCGGCTCACTAAACGTGAGATAATCCTGGTGCGATGAAACCGCATAATCAATATCCGATGAAAACTTCTGGAAAGACGACTCCACATTCTGGATATGCTCAACTTCCGAGGACTCTTTCATTGATGGGACGTAGATAGCATTCCAAATCGAAAAAAACGTAACAATTGCTGCTAGGATCAGCATCACGGCAATGACCGGGGCAATCGCATCGTCCTTCATGGCTGTTCCTCGCTGACTACACCGGAGAAGAGTACCGCGCGATCCGTGGCAAGGATAACTTTTTCATCTCCTGTCAGAGGTGCGTTGGAGACGATGGTGATATTCCCCCCCAAGTCGAAGACCGAACTGTCGGGTTCAGCAGGATCGGGCACAAAAGTGAAACTGTGAGTTCCGGTATAGGTATAGTTGGACTGATAGGTCTGGTTGGAGACGATTACCTTCAGGTCACTGACTTTCACCCAGTCGCCGCCTTTGTGCCAGAGC
>Ga0181529_10002527_pt1 | contig 21786 bp, 17 predicted proteins | sample PEATcosm2014_Bin_36_FD_119763 | JGI IMG/M metagenome (GOLD analysis project Ga0181529, IMG submission 119763) | Peatland microbial communities from MTU Mesocosm Facility, Houghton, MI, USA - PEATcosm2014_Bin10_30_metaG | ecosystem: Environmental > Terrestrial > Soil > Wetlands > Peat | place... | reverse complement strand
GACCGGACCGGACGTATTCCGCGGCCCCGGCTACTTCAACATCGACACCAACGTATCGAAGAAGTTCTTCATCAAGGAACAGAAGAATATCGAGCTGGGCGCGCAGTTCTACAACGTGCTCAACCACCCGAACTTCTCGAATCCGACCGCTTCCATCACGTCCGGTTCCATCGGGACGACCAGCGGTGACATCGCCCCGCCCACCAGCATTTATGGTTCGGGACAAGGCGCTCTGGTGACCGGCCGCGTGATCACCGTGACGGCCAAGTTCAGCTTCTAATCATCGACCCTGTATTTTCGAGCGCCTCCCCTTACGCGGGGAGGCGCTTTTTGTTTGCGGGCTTGGCCGGGCGCGCAGCGGATCAAGCCGCGAGGCGCGAGGCGCGCCGCACCGGCAGATAACTGGCTAACGTCGCGATGGCCAGCAGCACCAGCGGAACCATCGCGAATGCCAGCGGATCGGCGAGGGAACCTGGTAGAGCAGGCATTCCAGGAACCGCGACGCCAGAACAGCTGAGCATGCCGGTGTTCGGTGTTGGGAAGGATTGTTCGCCGTGGGTCGGGCTTTCGATCAGAGTGAATTCGGCGGGGGCGCGATCGGGGACGTAAGCTTCCATATGGATTGGCGGAGCGCGGGGCGGAAGGCGGGGTTGGGTGCGCGCGGGGCCGCAGGCGGCTGATGGGATGCTTCCACTGGCGGCGGAACAGTTTGGGACTGGCCGGGGCGCGCACCAGGAACTTGAAGTAGTCGATCTCCAGATGGAGCAGCCGCCGCTGCCGGAGAACACCCAGGTCTGGTCCTCTCCGCGCAGGCGCTCGATGCAGCGGACGGGACTGGAATGGAGCGATTTGAGGAATCGAAGCCAATTTTGGCGACGGGGGCACTGAGAAAACCGATGGCGGGTTTGTGAGGCGCGGGCCCAGCGGTTTCGGGCACGGGAGCGAGGGGCAGAGGAACGGCGGTGAGATCGAGGGCGCTCGATCCGGGTTTGGGCGCGGGCGGCGGTTCGGGCTGGGGTGCAGGACGGCCGGCCTGGAGGCGCAGGAGTTCCTTGTGGGCGCGCTCAAAATTGCGCTGGATGTGATCGAGACGGCGCTGCAGATGGGAGAAGGAGGGGGTTTTGTGATCGAGGGCGCGGGCGAGGTCGTTGGTGTCGATGCCAGTGCCATATTCGTCGATGACGCGGTCCCAGAGGCCAGTTTCGCAGCGGCGCAGGCGGCGGGTGATCCACTCGGCGTGGATGAGTATGTCGACGAGGAAGCGCTGGTCGGGCGAGCCGGGCTGAAAACGGGTGTGGAATTCGGAGGTGAGGTCTTCGAGATCGGTCTGGCGTTCGCCGACGATGATTTCGGATGCGGCGTAGATGCCGGTGGTGGTGTGATTGACGCTGGAGGCGGCTTTTCCGGCAACGGATCGGGGGCCGGTGGATTTTTGCGAATTGCGGCGATTCGCTTCGATTTGTAGTTGGGAAGACATGGGCTTCTCGACCCAGAAAGTAGCATGCGAGATTGCGCGGACTTGGGGATTCGGCGGACACGCATTCGTGAGAAAGGAGTTACCAGGCAAAATAAATAGCGTTTCGCTGTGACTGAGGTTGGGGTTTGAGGCGCAGTAGAACGGAAAACTGGTTAAGGACTTTCATGCGGGTGGCAGAGTCTTCTCATTCCGGCGAGTGGGAACTTGTGCGCGCGGGACCTCGAACGAGAACGTAGGCAAGCACGATCGTCATCACGATGACCCCCGCCCACATGCCTTGCCGCCAGCCGTGGACGAATGACTCCTGTGCCGACCGGAACAGTGCTCTTGAGTAGCGACATCATTGAGCGCGGAGGCGACCCCTTGTTGTTCCCGCGGCAGAGACGAGGTGATGGCCTCGGTGGAGGGGGTCATCGCCAGGCCCATGCCGAGTCCCATGAGGACATAACCCGGCAGGACAGAGAGGTAGCCGCCGTCGACTGAGACGAGGATCGCCATGAGGGCCAATCCAGCACCGCCCAGGAATATCCCGGCCGCCATCGTCAGACGAACTCCGATCCGGGCCGCGAGTCGAGGGGCGAGGACGGAGCAGGCGACCATCAGCACGAGCATCGGCATGAGCGCGAGGGTGGAGACCAGACCGGACCAGCCGAGCACCGCCTGAAAGTAGGGGTAGAGAACCACGAAGACGCCAGTCGGAACGCCGAACACGGCGAGTAGCGACACCGAGCAGCTCGCGAGACCCCGCTTGCGGAACAATCCCACGTCCAGCAGTGGGGCCTGCCGACGCAGTTCCCACGCCACGAAACCGATGGCTCCGCCGACGCCGACCAGGAGGCTCAGTAGGGTTACAGGAGTGGTCCATCCTTGTTCGGGACCCTGGTGGAGAAACAAGGCGAACCCGACCACGGCGATCGGGGATGTCAGGGCACCGACGAGGTCGAATTTGCGCCCGGATGCTTGGCGCGAGTTCGGGATGGCTCGAAGCGCCATGGGGATGGCCGAGAGGACGAGAACGACCGGCAGGACGAAGAGCCATCGCCAACTGGCCGCGTCTACCAGGACAGCCGACACGAACATCCCTAGAATGCCACCGCCGCCGGCGACGGCGGTCCACACACCGATCGCCTTGGAGCACTCTTCGGCTGGGAAGGTCGAGGTAATGACTGCGAGGGTGACGGGCATGATCATCGCAGCGCCGACGCCGCTGAGGAATCGAGCTGCGAGCATGACCTCGGTGGTGGGAGCCAGACCCGCCGCCGCGCTTGCCACGCCAAAGACGACCAGGCCCGCAATCAGGACTGGTTTGCGGCCCCAGCGGTCACCGGCTGCACCCAGAGGCAACAGCAACGCGGCGAGGGTGATGGTGTAGATGTTGATCATCCACAAGACGTCGCTTTGCGATGCGTCAAATGCCAGGGCGACCTGCGGCTGAGCGACATTCAGCCCGGACACCGACGCGATGACTGCCACGAGTGCAATGCACACCCCAACCAGGATTGTGCGACGTTGCCGGGGGTCGCGGATGGTGGGGTCAGCCGTCGCGATTTGGGCGGATGGACTTGTATACACAACTTCCTCAGATGCTCCCTTTGGAGGATATGGAGGGTCACCTGGGCGGAGATGTTTAGGAGATGAGGATCACGAGCTTGCCCGTAACGTGCCCCTTGGCACTCACTTCCTGCGCCTCTCGAGTTTGCTCGAGCGGAAAGGTCTGTTCCACGCGCAAACGGAAAAGGCCCTCGGAACAAAGCCGAGCTACATCGGCCAAGACCCGGTGCAGATTTGTCGGAGGCCCGTAGGAAAACTTCGCGCCATACTGGGGAGCCGAGAAATCGGCAACGGAAAGAACGCGCGAAGGATCGCCAACAATTTCGATTAACTCCGGGATGATCCCCGAGCCGGCGAGGTCGAGGACTGCGTCCACGCCCTCTGGCGCGAGCTCCCTCATACGCTCCGCGAGGCCCGGTCCGTATGTCGTCGGGATGGCACCGAGCCCGCGCAAATAGTCATGCTTGGGCGTACTCGCAGTGCCGATTACGGTAATTCCGCGCAGGCGCGCGAATTGGAGGACGGCCGAACCAATCCCACCCGCGGCTCCGCTCACCAGAAGCGTCTCACCGGATTTCACGCCCACTTCGTCAAGGGCGCGGGTTGCCGTTTCGGCGATCACTGGAAGGCCGCCGGCAACTTCGAACGACAGATTATCCGGCTTGTGAGCCCAGTGTGTGAGAACCGCATATTGGGCCATGGCCATGGTGTTTTCGCCGCAGCCGAAGACGGCGTCTCCGACTGAGACGTTGGAAGCGCCTGGGCCGACCTCGTCCACGACGCCGGACGCCTCGACGCCGATACCGGAGGGAAATGTAACCTCCTCGAAGGCGCGGTATTGTCCGGCCAGACGTTTCCAGTCCGAGGGATTGACCCCGGCAGCCCGGACTGCGAGGCGCACCTGGCCGGGGCCAGCATGGGGCTCATCGACCTCGACGACCTGCAGGACTTGCGGGCTTCCATATTCGCGGAATTGAACCGCTTTCACGAGCTTCTCCTTGATGTATACTGAATACCAGGATACACTCGGTATACGTACTGAGATCTAGTATGTACTCAGTATAGTTATGTTGTCAAGGGGCTGGTGCCTATGCCGTCCGACCGTCGATCTCGTAAGCGCCTCGTCACGCGACAAGCAATCTCGGTAGCCGCCACGCGGCTCTTCTTCGAGCGGGGCTTCGATCATGTGACGGTAGACGAGATCGCGGCAGCCGCCGACGTCGGACGAATGACGGTGTTCAATCACTTTCCCCGGAAGGAGGACATGTTCTTCGATCGCGACGAGGAGGTCCGCGAGGTCCTGCGAGAAGCTTTGCGGCAGCGCGATCGCAGCGTCGCTCCAATCGAGACATTACGCGTGCTGGCTCATCGGCTGGTAGCGGAAGAGAGCCGTTTCGTCGAATTCTCCGCTGGGAGCCAAAGCTTTATAGAGACGATCGAGGGCAGCGAAACCCTCAAGGCTCGGGCCAGGGCGATACGAGACGAGATCGCGCAGGTGGTAGCGGTGGCGCTATCCGAATGCGTAGGGAGAGAACCTAGCGATCCCGTCGCCCATCTGGCGGCCGGTCTGCTCTTGGCGACGTGGACCGTGGCCCTGATGCAGGCTCACTGGACCTTTCGACAGAATCGAGATGCAGGGCAAGCGAAAGCCGTCTTTCTCGCTATTGTCGATAAGGGAACCATCGGCCTAAAAGCCGCAATGGCAGATACGCCTTACGCCTGAGCAATCGCCTTCCGCCCGTGACGCTTAGCATATCTGGCGCCATGGAAAACCGCGCTAGGCGGCGCTCAGCGGGGCCCTGGCAACCGCTTCTGCCGCAGGGGAGAAGTCACTGGTTTCCAATTGGAATCGCCAGTGAGCCAACGCGATTGGTTGCCTGGTCGCGAATGGTGATGTGAAGAAGCAATGCCCCGTTGGCCAGTCTTATGGAGCGGGTGTAGCGAACCATGTCTGGCTTACCTTCAGGCGCTGGCACCTGCATTGTTTCCTGAACCTTCGCTATCTGTTTTCCGGAAGCGTCCGTTTCCGTCAGGGTTTCGTCGATGGATATTACGCCATCCGCCGCGCTCGTGATCGTCGCGGGGTCGAGCGCAAAAGAGACGCGCAGTTCCTTTGGCCCCTTCGACGGGATATCTATCCTCGCATCGATTCCCACCTCGTTGGCATTGACTGGCGCGACCGTGTCCCGGCTGAGATCGGACGCCGTCTGCGCCTGGGCGGACGGAGCGGTTGCGTTGACCGATGCTGTGTATCCGCTGCGGTAGCGAAGCGCAAATTTCGGCTTGCCGGCGACGGTCACGCTCAGCATGTGAACCTTGCCGTCCAGCTCCGTGTCTGGAACGTAGAAGCCCATTTCATATGCGTTGCGAGAATCCTCCATAGCCAAAAGAACCGCGTCGCTCACAGCGTCATCGCGATTCAGGCCATATCTTCCCGTGGTCATCCTGCCCTCCGGGTCCCGCTCCTGGTAACCGAACGCCTGGCCCCCGCCGAATGCCCGCCCGCCGGTAGCCGCCGCCAGGTCTTGCATCCACTGATCGCTGGCATCCCACGGCTGAATGCACGTCAGAGGTATGACGACTCTGCGGCCCAGACCCGCCTCTATGTCGGCCCGGGAGGGCGGCTCACAGGTAGTGTTGACACGCGTATCCACTGCATAAAGGGTTACGTTGGCATCGTTGAACGCATCAACGGTCGAACCGGTCACCGCCTGGATCGGCGACAGATTCAGCTCCGCGCCATAGGTCTGCGAAATCCAGACGACGCTCTTGCGGCCAGTCGCTCCCGACATGCGAGCCGCGACGCCGCGCAGCGCCGCGAGCATGGGCGGAATCAGGGCCTCGATCTCCCTCGCCTGATTCTTTCCGCCATCGGGAACACGCGGACAAGCAAAAGCGTCCAGGCTCGCAAGAAGGCGGCCGGGATCGTTAGTATAGTCCTGCACTACGCGGAGGTCCGGGCATGCAGCGTAGATCGCCATAGTCTGGCCGGGTTCCATCTGGCTGACCGCGCGTCTCGCGCCGAAGCGCGCGGAATAAAGCGCGGCACCCCCCGGCCATGTTCGTCCACGAGAGCCGGCATCGTCCTGCAGGCCATACGGTCTTAGGACGGCATCGATCACGATGGCGGTTACGATGCGCGAATCCCGCAGTCCCAGGCGATTGGAATACACGCCCGGTGCCGGCGCTGTTGCCGGGGACGCTGGTGCTGCCGGATTCGGATCAATCTCACCGGCAAAAATTCGGAGGTCCCGCGGACGCCCATCGTCGGTAACCACGAAATCCTTTTTCTGCAGGCCATGCACGGGATGTCGGGATGGATCGTCGACCGAAACTTCCAGTTGTACTGCGCGCGAGGCCGATCTTAGGATTAGCCCAGGCGCCGGGTCAGGCGAGGGCAGTTGCGCGACGGCGCGCAGAACGGCGAGCAGGAAAAGTGCGCCAGTCGCGGTCGGTTGGTACATTCGCGCTCAGTATACTGGATGGTTCGCCGCGCGCACAAACTGACATTGTTGCCGCTGATATTATTGCCGCGCCCGGCGGCTGGGAGTTTGGTTCGAGGCGCTATGGGACCAGCCGTTCAGATGCCGGCAGTGATATTCCAGGTTGTGATGTGGCGCAGTAAATCCTGGTAGTTCTCGCCGTCGTCATCTTTCACTTCATGCTGCAGCTCATCACGATCCTGAATCGCTGCCGTCGTTTTCCGGCATTCGTTTAGCAGCGGGCCTACTCAGTCCCGATCACGAGAGCATGACACCAGCAGAAGAACTTACTGGTGTAGCAAAAGTGTTTGGACTGTTTCAGACTACACCAGCCGCGGCCACTTCAACTGCACGGTATCTTATACTGGACGTCAGATCTCTGGAGGTGCGGCCGATGGCCCAATGGACGTTTGCCCTTCTCCTGGCCGTGGCGGGCGCCAGTCGGCTGGCCGCGCAGCAGGATCCGCATGCCTGCGTCTCCTCGCCGGAACTGGATCCATTCTACCGGGAGCAAGTTCGCAACAACCCGAATGCCGCCGAAAACATCCACCAGAAGCTGGCGGGCGATCCCGATAACGTTTTCTTGAACCGCTGGTACCTCGACAGCATGGCTGGCAGCGTCGGCGCGGCCGTCGATGAATATCGCCGGAAGCTGGAGCAGCACCCGGACGATCCGCGCTACCTCTACTTCTATGGCCGTGCGCTGATCGGCGCCCACACCCGGGAGGCCATCGAAACGCTCGACCGCGCCATCGCCCGCGATCCACTGATTCCCTGGACTTACTCGGCGTTGATCGAGGTCTATAGCGCGCCGAACTTCCGCGACTCGGCCAAGCTGGGTGACGCGACGCGCCACCTCTCACAAGTGTGCCCGGACGAACTGGGAGCGTTCAACCGACTCAACATGGTGGAAAATCTGGAAACGGTACGCGAGCTGGCAGCCCGGTTCCGCGCGGCACTCGAGCGGCGCAATACCAGTGGCGTGCCCGCGTACTATCCCACTCTCTGGGCGGCCGAGGCCCGCTTGGCAGGACCAGACGGAGCGGCCAAAATGCGCGAGCGCGTAGCTGCCGACCTGCCGCGGATCAAGCAACTCAACCCCGACAATCACCGCGCCCAACAAGAGGCCTACAAAATCCTCGGCGATACCGCCATGGTGAAAGAGTTGGGGACGAATCCCGAGGCGCCGACGCCCGGCTCCACTCGTATCAAGGCGGGCCGGACTGTGGATGGATGGTTGAGCACGCACGCCTTTCCGGGCGGTAACGCCACGGCGGAAGAGAAAGCGCGCTTCGAGCAGGAAGCGGCGTCGGCCTCCGAAAGCTGGGTTCGCGACTTTCCCGAAGAGCCGCATGCCTGGAGCTGGCGGTTCCAACTGCTGGCAATGCAGAAGCGGACCAGCAACGAGGAGATCGGAAAGCTCGGCGACCAGACGGTGGCGGTGGCACGCCGCCATCCCGAACCTTGGTCGCAATGGCCGGAAATCCTCGGAGTGGCGCAGGAGTGGGAGAAGCGAGGCATCCGCCTGGCGGAGTGCATCCAGCTCGCCGCGGAGTCGTTGGAGTTGATCCGCCGCGTGCCGCCCCTGGTAAACGACCTGTGGAATAACGGGTTGGTCCAGTCGCATTACGAAGCGACCACTCTGGCCGCCTTGTTTCGTGCGTACGAGGTCCAGGCCGGCGCCGCCCTCAAGCTCAAGGACTACACCAAAGTCACGGCGGTAATCGCCGCAATGAAGGACTGGCTCGACCACAATCGCACCGAAAATCCCGGTCCGTTCGCGACTTACAGCCTGGCACAGGCCCGGCTGGCCGATGCGCGCGGCCGGACCATCGACGCGCTGGCCTTCTATCAGCGCGCCATTCAGACCGGCAGGCTCGACGCCGAAGTGCTAGCTCGGGCGCGAACGCTCTGGGAGCAGCAGGGCGGCAGCAGTGAAGCCCTCGAGGCCTTTCTCACGCGCACACCCGATCCGCAAGCCTGGGCCGATTGGTACGAGCCGGCGTCGCGATGGGCCCGCGTGGACAAATCGCTCGACGGCCTGAACGCCAAGGATCTGAACGGCCGCGTCTGGAGCGCCGCCGACCTCAAGGGCAAGACCACCCTGATCGCCGCCTGGGCCACGTGGTGCGGACCGTGCGTTGCAGAGATGGCCGAAATCGAAAAGCTTCGCGCCCTCATTCAGGACCGCAAAGACATGCAGGTCATCACTTTCAACATCGATGAAAACGCCGCGCTGGCGCCGCCGTTCGTCAAGCAGCACGGCCTCACGGTCGCGGTGATTCCGGCGCCCGACCTGGTAAAGACTCTGATGCCGCATTCCGGCATTCCGTGCAGTTGGTTGGTCGATGCCGAGGCCCACGTGCGGCTGGAAAGCACCGGCTTTGACCCGCGCTTCACCAATTGGGCGCAGGATATGCTGGACCGCCTGCAGCTCGCCGCCGAGCAAAAGCGTTGATCCGGCTTGATGCGGACACCTTACAGCAAATCCTTCATGAGGAGTTAGACCAGAATGAACTCGGCGGGGGCGCAATCGGGGACGTAGGCTTCCATTTGGCGGGCCTCCAGCCGCACCTTTGAGAGTCGCCACTTGCGCATGGATTGGCGAAGCGCGGCGCGGAAGGCGGGGTTGGGGTGCACGCGCTCGCCGCGGCGGCGGCGGACGAGGACGACTTCGGCGTATTGAGAGAGAATTTCGGGCGGAGGAGCGGTCTGGTCGTAGGTGAAGGTCACCAGCACCTGGCCGGCGTCGCCGGCGCGCGGGGCTTGCGTGATCTGGGGCCGCACCACCAGCAGATTGGGCGGCTGCGAGGAACTGAAACCTCGGCCGGGGAAAACGGAGACGGCGCCGCCGGTCAAGGCCAGGAAGAGTTCCTCGGACTCCGGCGAATCCAGGACGCGCGCGCCGCGAAGCGGCATGTCGAAGGCCCAGGCGAGAGCCCGGCGAGCGGCCTTGTCGTGCGGCGCGCGCAGCCGCAGGCGGCTGATGGCATGCTTCCACAAGCGGCGGAACAGCTTGGGACTGGCCACGGCGCGCACCAGGAACTTGAGGTAGTTGATCTCCAGAATCTCGTCGAGTTGTTCGGGTGTGTAAAACCGCGAGGTGGTGGCGCGATGGCGGTGCTCCACTACCGAACCGGCCACATAGACGGTGGGCCAGCCGCGCTGCCAGGCGCGATAGCCGAGGTCGAGATCTTCCACGTAGGCGGGAGCGTAGGCTTCGTCGAGAACGGCCAACTGGCGGAGTTTGGTGGCGTCGTAGATGGAGCAGCCGCCGCTGCCGTAGAGCACCCAGGTCTGGTCCTCTCCGGGCAGGGGCTCGTTGCAGCGGACGGGAAAAGCTTGCGGATCGTCGAGTGTGAGCACGGCGATTCCGGTCTCTTCGCGGCGCACGCCGGGCGGGAAACGAATCTGCGCGGTGGCGCAGAACAGGCCGGAGATGCGTTCGAAGGCGAAGCCCAAGGGGCCGAAAAATCCGGGCTCCAGCACCATATCGTTATTGAGGAAGCAGATATGGGTGCAACGGGCGCGCGCCACGCCGCGGTTGACGGCGCGCGCGAAGGAGAGCGGCTCTTTGGAGACTTCAATCTGCACCTGCGGCCAGGTTGTTCGGAGCCACTCGGCGGTTTCGTCGTCCGAGCCATTGTCGACCACGATGATCTCGTAGGCGAAGCGCCTCAACTCGCGGACCAAGCCCGGCAATAGGGCCGCCAGCAGATTCCGGCCGTCACGGGACGGAATTACCACCGAGATCCCTTCGACCACTGGCACCAGCGGCGCGGCGGGGTTGGCCGGAAGGCGTTGCCTGAGGCGCAGAAGTCCGGTCATCCGCGCCAACGCGTAGTGAAAGGGAACAAGCACTCGCTGGGGTCTCGTCTTATCGATTCTAAATCAACAGGTGGCGGTGCGGCTGGATTTCGCCGTTCCACAAGGCCAGCGCCTGCAGGGCGAAGGCCGTGGACACCGGATTCACGTAGGGAAGCCAGGCGCCATCGCGGCGTCCGAAATAGAAGCCGCCATGAACGCGGGGGTCTCCGGAGACGGCTTGGAACTCGGACAGGTGGGCAGCTTCCCATTGGGCGGCGGCGTGGTCCAACGGAACGGCACTGGCGGAGGCGGCATGCAGGCGGATGCGCAGCAACTGAGCATAGACGTCGGACCGCTCAAAGCGCGGTGCGATGTCGCGCAGGAATTGGGCGAGGCGCCGGATGCCATCGTCCAGCGTTCGGGCGCAGATGGAATCCGTGGCGCGCGGCAGTAAGCCTTCGAGGAAGTAGGAGAAGGCATGCAGGCGGTCCATGACCTTGAGGGGATCGGGATGGCCAGGCAGGAACTCGGTGTAGTCGAGCAGGGCGCGCTCGAGAGCGTGGTCGTAAGCCGCGCGGTACTCGACTCGCCCGGTGGCTTCGGCGAGGTCGAACCACGCCATGGCGGCCTTCAATTGATAGCAGCCGGCGGAGCGCGACCAGCGGGCGGCGTCGCGGGGCTGGGGCGACTTCCCGGGGAGCGAGAGGATGGGATGGAGGTCGCCATCGGGAGACAGGAAGTCGCGCGCCATAGAGGAGCCGAGCGCCGCGGCGATATCGCGGAACGAGTCGCGGCCGGTGGCGCGCCAGGCGGACAACAGGCCGCGCACGATGATGCCGCAATCGAAGAAGTAGGTGAAGGCCGCGGGTTCGGTCTCAAAGGGCATGGTTTGGGAAGCGGCGTCCCAGGCCGTATCGGCCAGAAAATCGGCGGCGGCTGCGGCGCGGTCGAGGAATTGCGCGTCGCCGGAGAGCGCGTGCAGATAGACCAGGGTGCTGACGGCGTAGCCGGTAATTTCCGTGGAGACGGCCTGGTTCCGCTGCAGATCGGTCCGATAATAGCGAGCCACGCCGCCGGAAGGTGTTTGAATGCCGGAATGGATCCACCATTGCGCGGCGCGAGAAGACTGAGGGGACAAGTGGATAGGATAACAGTTCACAGGCAGTTTACAGTTGACAGTTGGCTGAGCGGTTCCTCGGTAGTTGGAAGCGGCGGCGCAGAGGAGAGGCGGTTTTTACTGTTTACTGTGAACTGACAACTGTGAACTACACAACCGCCGTTGCGCCGAATGCGAGGAGGGCGCCGATGGCGGCTCCGGCGACGACGTCACTCAGGAAATGCATGCCCAGGAGGATGCGGGAGGCAGCCACGCTCAGGGCGCAGAACAGCAGGCCGAGCGTGAGATCGGGATAAAAGTGGGCCAGCGAAAGGGCTACGGCAAAGGCGGTGATGGTGTGGCCCGAGGGGAACGAGAACTGGTCGGGCGGCAGCAGCGTGGCCCAGCAATGGGGCTCGAATACGCAGGGACGGCGGCGGCGGAAGGCCTTCTTCAGGCGCAGAAAGACCACAATGCCCGATCCGGCGGACAGCGCACCGGCGCCCACAGCCTCAAAACGGGGCTGCCCGCCGAACAGCAGCAGCATGAAACCCAGGGAATACCACAGCCAGCCATCGCCGCCGCGCGTGGCGCATAGCATCCAGATGCGAATCCAGCGGGGCGCATACCAACGGTTGACCCTCCGCATCAGGCTGTGGTCCCGAAGGGAGATGAAGGTGAGCATAGCCGACGGAGTGGTCATAGAGCGGCCTCCGCAAGCGTATTGAAATGCCGTGAGTTGGCGGGAGTTAGGCATCTCATGCTCCATTTGTACGTCCGATATGGCTACAATTATGTGACGTGGCGAAAAAACATCCGTTAACAGGCACGTTTTCTGCCACTCGATCAGTACCGCGTGGCACAATCGAAAGATGAAGAAGAAGCTGGACTTCCTCTTCTTCGATGCAGGTGGCGGCCATCGCGCCGCGGCTAACGCCCTTCGCCAGGTGATAGAGCAGCAAGGGCGTCGGCTCGAAATCCGGATGGTCAACCTGCAGGAGCAACTGGATTCCCTGGATGTATTCCGCAAACTGACCGGCCTGCGGCTGCAGGACGTTTACAATCTGTTACTCAAGAAAGGCTGGACGCTGGGTTCGCCGCAACTGATGATGGGCATGCACCTGGTGATCCGCTTGTTTCACGGGAAGCTGGTGCGGGCACTGGAGGCGTTGTGGCAGGAGCGGCGGCCCGACCTGGTAGTGTCGCTGGTGCCGAATTTCAACCGCGCGCTCTGCGACAGCTTGCGGCGCGCGCTGCCAGGGACGCCGCTGGTGACGATTCTCACCGACATCGCGGATTATCCGCCGCATTTCTGGATCGAACGGCAGAAACAGTATCTGATCTGCGGATCGGGCCGCGCGGTGGAGCAGGCGCTGGCGATGGGCTACCCGGAGGCCATGGTCTTCCGCGCATCGGGCATGATTCTGAATCCGCAGTTTTACGAAATCGCGCCGCTGGGGGATGAGGAGCGCCGCGACGCGCGCCGCAAGCTGGGGTTCGACGCCGATCATCCGGTGGGGCTGGTGCTGTTCGGCGGGCAAGGCGCGGCGGTGATGGTGGACATTGCACGAAACCTCGCGGACCGCCAGTTGCTGCTGATCTGCGGTCACAACGAGGCGCTGCGGAACCGGCTGCAGGCCCTGCCGCGCCGCGCGGCGACGTTCGTCGAGGGCTTTACCAAGGACGTGCCGCGCTACATGCAGTTGGCCGATTACTTCATCGGCAAGCCGGGTCCGGGCAGCCTGAGCGAAGCGGCCGCCATGCACCTGCCGGTGATTGTGGAGCGCAACGCCTGGACGCTGCCGCAGGAGCGGTACAACGCGGAATGGGTGTGCGAGCAGGGGCTGGGCGTGGTGCTGCCGAATTTTCGCGGGATCGGGCGGGCGGTTGACGAGTTGCTAGAGCCGGAGCGTTTCGCAAAGTACCGCGGCGCCGCCGAGCGGCAGAACAACCGGGCGGTGTTCGAAATTCCCGATCTGCTGGAGCGGATCCTGCGCGAGTGTTCGGATCCCGGTTAGTTTTCGGTGGGGGTCTTCTCGGCGCGATCGACGACGATCATTTCCACGGGTCCCTTCCTGGGCTCCAGTTTGAGTCCAAGCTGCGATTGCACGGCCGCGAAAATATCCTGCGGCGCCTCGCCGTCGGGCCGAAACACGTTATCGGTCGCGGCGCTGGCGCCGGCGGCGAGCGGAGGCGGTAGTGGCGGGATGGGGCCGCCGTCCGGACCGATCATGCCTTCAGTCGAGAAGGTGAGAATGAAGTCATATTTCGCGGTCAGGCCGGTCGCATCCGTCACGGGCTTGGCTAATAAGGCGGTCAATCGGTCGGCCAGTTCCTGGATTTGTCCGCCTTGACCCGTCAAGCGGGCGCGGCCGGGCATTATTATCATATAGACGCCCTCGCGTCCTCCGGCGAACTTGGGAATCACCGGGAAACCATCGGGGCCGACCTTGGGCTGCGAGGGTAGCGGCGGAGGCGAATCGGCGCTATCCGCGGGTTCCGCAACGTTCGCCTTTTCCTTGAGCTTCGACCCGTTCCTGGCCACCACGAGTGAGTACAAGGGAAGCTCCCGCGTGTCGCGGTGCAGTTTCATTTGAAACCGCTGGGCAAGCAGGTTCTGCAGCATGACGCGGAACTGTTCCCTGGTGGTGGTGGGCGGCATGGTAGCGGTGAGATCGAAGCGCTCGGAATCGAGCCACGCCGGACCGTCGATCTGGAATTGTTTTACGTTGTAGGCGTTCATCAGGAGGGTCCGGAGGTTCATGTGCGGATAATCGATGCGGCCGGGGTCTTTGCTGCCTGGACCGCCGCTGGGGGATCTGAGAATGATCATGCCGCGACCGTCGGGCACCAGCGCTGCCGCCGGCTTGATGGAGGCGACATCGAAGGTGAGAGCTGTATCGGCGGTTTGTCCATGGAGCAGGCAGCCGGCGAGTAGCAGCAGGCCGATGCGGATCGCGGCAATCGTCAAGTTTCCCACCTGGAGCGCATCCTATTTGTTGAGTATGCCATGCTTGCGACCCGCCGCGGAGCGGTGCGCAGTGGCCGTTTTCCTGTGATAGCATGAGGCCAGACTGTGATGCGACGGGCTCTCGCTGTCCTCTTCCTCGCGGCCTTCTGCATGTCTGCCCAGGAGCTTGGGCCGGGAGTTCTCACTCTAAAACACATCCGCGACGGCGTGGGGCAAGCATTGGCGCGGTTGCCGGATTGCATGTGCGTGGAAACCGTGGACCGGTTCTGGAAGCCGGCCGGCGCAGGGTTGCGGCCCCCGGATCGCATGGATCGCGTGGTGCTGCAGATTCTGTTCAGCGGAGACAAGGAGCTGTTTGCGTCCCCCGGGGACACGCGCTGGGAAACCGATCCGAAAGCGTTTCTGGCCAGCGGTCTCATCGGCAATGGCATCTTCGCGCTGTTCTTGCACACGGTCTTCCTGAACAACGTGTCGGTGATTCAGTACAAGGGCGAGGAGACCGTCGCCGGGCGGCGCGAAGTCCGTTACGATTTCTCCATTTCCTCACTGTCGAGCGGGTATATGGTGCATCGCGGGAGCGCTTCCGGTATTGTCGCCATGCGCGGTTCGTTCTGGGCCGACCCGCAAACCTACGACCTGCGCCGGCTGGAGTTTCACGGCGAGCAGATTCCGCCCGCGCTGCTCTACACCGACATCGTCACCACCATTTCCTACGGCCGCGTACGCATCGGAGGGCGCGACGTCCTGCTGCCGCAGACCGCGGTGGTGCGGACCACCGACGCGGATGGTGAGGGGCGGCGGAACGACATCGAATTCACGCACTGCCAGGGCTTCGCCACCGAGAGCACGCTGAGTTTCGGCGCGGAGCCGGGTCCGGTTGCGGGCCAGCCTAAAACACCGGCGCCGCCCCCGCCGGAAGGCACGGTCCCGGCGGGACTCCACATCAATATCGCCTTGAGCGCTCCGCTGGGCGAGGATGCGGCGGTCGGCTCACTGCTCGAAGGCAGGGTGGTGGGCGCAGTTTTGCAGAAGGGCAAGGTGCTGATCCCCGATGGCGCGGCGATTAAAGGCCGCCTCCGTCGGTTGGAGGGGTATTCCGATGCCGGCGACTACTTCGTGGTGGCTTTGGAATTCACGCGCATCGAAACGCCCGCGGCGAACCTGCGGTTCTATGCGGAGTTGCAGGGACTGGAACGGCTCGAGGGTGTGGAAATGAGCCACCAAACATCCAGCACCACGGAGGGCGAGTTCGTGGCTCCGGGGCAATCGGCCAAGTGGTCGATGACGGACAAGGTCAGCATCTGGACGCATGAAGTTCCCGGCGTGGGCACGTTCTTCGTGCGCGGCTCTCAGCTCTCGCTGCCAGCCGGTTTCCGAACTGTCTGGACCACGCTACCGTACCCGAAATCGGCTAAGCAATAGAAGCTCGGTCACGCCATCTTCTCGAGATCGATCCTGGCGTCCCAGTGTTCGGTGGAGCGCAGCAGTTCGTCCCAGGTGACTTCGCGGCCAGTGTAGGCGGCGCGGCGTCCGAGCATGGCGGTCAATGCCGATTCCACGCCTTGGGCGGCCTGGTTATGAAAATCTCCGCTGGTGATGCTGCCGATGAAGGCTTTCTGCTTCTCGGCGTCGGCTTGCGCCAGGTTGTCGGAAAAGGAACCGCTGGCGGAGAACGAGGCGTCGCGCGGCCGATCGCTGCCGGTCCAGGTCCACGGTTCTTCGCCCGCGATGCCCAACACGCCGCTGTAGGGCGATTGCGCGGCGCCGCGGGTGCCGAAGAAGCGCTCGCTCACCTCGAACGGTCCTTTGCCGAACTGCGTGGAATTGAAGCTGACGTGGACGTTACCGGGATAGTGGAAGATGACGTCGAAATGCGAATAACAATCGTCACCGGGTGCGCTACGGCCTTCTTTGCCGCCGCGGCCGACGGCGCTCACCGGATGGTCTTTCAGCACCCAGTTGCAGATATCGATGGCGTGGATGTTCTGCTCAACGATGATGTCGCCCGAGAATACGCGATCCTGGATCCAGTTGCGCAGGCGGAGGGTATCGCCCGAAGCGCCGGGCCACTGGCGCTGCTCGGGCGCTGGGCAGTAGTAATGCGCCTCGCCCGCGGCGATGGTTCCGAGCGCGCCCGCGTGGATGCGGCGGACCAGTTCCACGAACGGCGGCGCGGAACGGATCTGAAATCCCACGTCGAGACTGCAGCGGCCCGCGGCCTGCTTGCCGATCTCCAGCACGCGCTTCGCGCCGGCGACGTCCACGGCTACCGGCTTCTCCAGGTAGACGTGCTTGCGCGCCTGCACCAGCGTCCGCAGATGCTCGGGATGAAACCAGGCGGGCGTGGCGACGACCACGGCATCCACGTCCTTCGATTCGGCCATCTGGCGGGCGGCGTGCGGCCCCACGAAGGTCTGCGAAATGCCGGCGTAGCCTTTGGATTCGGCCACCTTGTCAAATCGCGCCTTGGCTTTCTCGAGTTGGTCGGGGAACAGGTCGGCGAGCGCGGTGAGGCGCGCCGTGGTGTTCTGGATGATGTTGTTGGCGTCGGTCGAGCCGCGGCGTCCGCAACCCAGCAGTCCCACTTGCACGGCTGAGTTGGCGTCGGTTCCGCGCACCAAGCGCGGCTGCAGTATGGTGAATGCGCCCACGGCACCGGCGGCTTTCAAGAATGCGCGTCGTTCGCTACGCTGCTCAGTCATAAATCACCCAACCAGTCTTTCCAGATAGGCCTTGGCGGCCAGGATGTCGGTGGTCTGCTTCCCGCCCGAGATCTCGCGCTCGATGGTGAGCGGATGGCGATAGCCGATCTTCTTGAGCTTGCCGATCAGGGCAGGGAAGTTCACCAGGCCCTCGCCGATGGGCACTTCTTTTCCGAGCTGTTTGGGATCGGTCGGATAGAGGCCGTCCTTGGCATGCACGCCCTGGATGTAGGGGCCGAGAACGTCGACGGCGTCCACGGGATTGGCCTTGCCGTACAGGATGAGATTGGCCGCGTCGAAGTTCACGCCGACGTTGTCGAGGCCCACATCGCGAATGGCGCGCACCAAGGTGATGGGCGTCTCCTGGCCGGTTTCGCAGCGGAACTGCTGGCCGTTGCGGCGGCAATAGGCGGCGACGGTGCGGATGGCCTCGACGGCCTCCTGGTACAGCGGATCGTTGGGATTCTCGGGCAGGAATCCGCAATGGCCCTGCACGGCGGGTATTTTGGCATGGACGGCGAAATCGGAGATCTGTTTCATGCGGGCGATGCGCTGGTCGCGGTACTGGCGCGGGACGAGGCCGATGGTGAGCGGCCCCTGGTAGAAGTCGTAGACCTCGGGTCCGGGTCCGGTGCAGACGGCCGAGGTGGCTTCCACGCCGTAGCGGTCGAGGGCGCGGCGGAGGTTGGCGGCGGCTTCGTCGCCGGGGTCGCGGACGGCGACCTGGCAGGTGGGAAATCCCAGGTCGTGAACGCGCTGGATGGCGGCATCGGAATCTTTGGGGATGCCGAGGATGACGCCGAGGCGCATAGCGGCGTCGGGCGGCGTCTGCGCGCGCGCTTGGAATAGCCCGGCTGCTGCGGCCGCGCCCAAGAAAAGTCGTCGATTGCAGGTGTCCACAGGCGACGATTCTACTGATTGGCGGGCAGGAATACAACCGTCAACGAAGCCGGGCTAATTTGGGAGTTACGTAGCCTGTCACCGAAATAGGGTTTCGGTGACAGGCTACGTAACTCCCAAATTCGAGGGGATCACCCGTGGGCGAACTCTTCGCGTAAGTCCGACAGCAGGCGGCAGAGGACTGCTTTGGGGAATTCGGCATCGGGCGCGTCCGGGTAGCCGGTTTCGTGGACGATGGGGCGGGGGCGCGTCGCGAGGAAAGCGGACGCCACCCGCGGATGGGCTTGCAGTTTGGCGCGAATGGCCCGCTGGATCAGCCGTATGTGCTCCGCCGATCCCAGTTCGATGGTCTCGCCGCCATACTCGAAAGCCGCCGGTCTCACCTTGGGCGCCTCATGCTTGGCGCGGACGCCGTACATCTTCCGCACCCGGTCGCGGCGTTCGGGCGCAATCAGCAGACACACGTAGAACGCCTCCACCGACGCGTACTCCACGCCATCGAGAGTGAAGGGAGTGTGCGCAAAGTTGGACATCAGGCGCCCGGCTTCTTCTTCGCTCCGCGACCAGACGTTCAAGGGCTGCGCCGAAAGGTCCATGTACGATTATGGCGTTTTCGGATGGTATGTCCAGATGCAGGCGTCCGAGCGGGTGGCGCCCGGCCCCGCGGCGGTGACTGCGATGCGGTTCTCGCCGTCCACCAGCGGAATGTTCTTCCAAAGGAAGACGTGCAGGTCGCTGGCGGCGGCTTCGCCGCAATTTCTGCCGTTCACCGTGAGCGTGGCCTTCGGCAAGTTGGAATAGACCTTCACCGGCGTCTCCGCGATGGTGCGCGCGGTGTCGCGACGGCTGGTGATATAGACCATGGGCTCGGTGGTCCAGTTCGCCTGGTAAAAATAGTAGGCATCTTTGCGGACCGTCCGGTCGCGTGTCACCAGGCCTTTGTCGTTGACGCCGGGCGTATCGCCTTCTTTGCGGCTGGCGCTGGCGAAATCGAACATGTTCCACAGGAATGATCCGGGTACGTAGGGGCGCGACCGGATGGCGGCGTAGTTGGCCTCGTGGACGAGCGTCTGCCATTCCTCGGGATGCCATTCGCGGGGAGCGCGGACCTCGGTTCGCTGCGAGAAATCCTGCTGGTGCTGATGGATGCTCGCGCCGGCGCCGTACTCGCTAAGGATGAGGCCGCGGGATCCGTAGAAGGCGTTCCATTTGTCGATGATGGAACCCATGGACGCGGCCGTCTCGACGTACCAGCCGGGGTAGACGTTCAGTGCCAACAGTTCGCTGATGCGGGCTACGCCGGGCAGCTTCTCGATGCCGTCGATACTGAAGGCGCCGGTGGTGACGCGGCCGGGGTCCTCCTGCTTGGCCAGGCGATTCAGGTTTTCCACGATCGGCACGGGATTGTCTTTGTTCGACGGGCTGAGCTCGTTGTAGAGACTCCACATCACGATGGACGGATGGTTCTGGTTCTGGCGGATCAGCTCGGTGAGTTGTTGGCGGGCGCAGTCCAGGAACTCCGGCGTTCCGCGGACGTCGTTCACCATGGGCAGCTCGGCCCATACCAGCAGGCCTTTGCGGTCGCACAAGCTGTAGAAGTAGTCGTTGTGCTGGTAGTGCGCCAGGCGGACGCCGTTCACGCCCATGGCGCGCATGATGGCCATGTCGGTGTCCTGTTCCTTTTCGCCGATGGCCCATCCCAGTCCGCCCCAATCCTGGTGGCGGCAGACGCCGTGAATCTGCTGCGGCTTGCCGTTGAGGACGGCGCCGCGCGCCGCGTCGACGTGGAACGAGCGCAGGCCGAGCGGTTGCTCCAGAGCGTCGACGACGCGTCCGCCATCGAGGATTTCCACGCGGGCGGTGTAGAGATACGGGTCGGCTACGCCGTTCCACAGGTGCGGGTTCTCGATGCGGAGATTCTGCACTACGGGAGCCGTGGCTCCGGCGGCCACGACGGCTTTGGCGCGCGCCGAGGTAACGGTGCGATGCTGCGCATCGAGAACCGTAACCAGCACCTCCACGTCCCGCGCCGCATTTGTCCCGTTGGAGACTTCGGCCGTGGCTTCGACCACCGCGGGACTGGCGCCGACTTCCCGCGGTTTCAAGAAGACGCCCGGAGAGCCGTAGTCGAGGGGCGTGATGTCGACCGGCCCGGTGACGATCAGCGAGACCGGGCGGTAGATGCCGCCGAAAACGGTGAAATCGCCGCCCAAAGGAATGACGTCCTCGCGGCGGGAATTGTCCACGCGAACAGCCAGGAGATTCCAGGCTCCGGTCTTCAGATAGGGCGTCAATTCGAAGCAAAACGCTTGAAATCCGCCCTTATGCTCGCCCAGATCCTGGCCGTTCAGGAACACGCGGGCCACCAGGCTGGCGGCCTCAAAGCGGACGAAGACGCGCTGGCCCTTCCAGGCGGCCGGCGCGGAAATGACCCGCCGATACCAGCCCGGACCGCGATAATAGCCGGTCTGCGGAGGGTCGTCTTCATGGTTCCAGGTATGCGGCACGGAGACCGGCTGCCAGGTGGAGTCCTGGAAATCGATGGCGGAAGCGCCTTCGGCCTCGCCGCGGTGAAATTTCCAGTCAGAGTCCAGACGGACGATAGTTCTCGGACCGGCAGCGAACGCGCCGGGCGCCAGAAGCGCGGCGGCCAGGGCCAGCCGCGTCAACGATAGGGTAGTCACTTCTCGATCCCCGCCAGTTCCATAGCGTGCGTCATCTCCGGATTTCGCATGAACCACTTCCACACGTTTTCGGTGCGCAGATTCTCGGCGCTCAGCAGCGAAATGCCGACATCGATGCCGATGAGGTCCGGCGAGACCCAACCGGTATTGGGGTTGAAGGAGTCGGCGAACCCGTATTTGGACCAGATTTTGTCGCCGTAGCGCTGTTTCATGGCGCGCAGGGCGGGGAGCGCGATATCGGGCGTCAGCATCAGCGATCCGGCCGGCGCGCAGGGAACCACGGTGCCGTCGATGGTGCTGCGCCGCGGCGGTCCGCCCCACGCTTTGTATCCCGATTTGCTCTCGGAGCTGGTAATGCCCCAGATGGCCTCGGAATAGCCGGGGAATTCTTTCTTCAGGTCCATGCAGAAAATGCGGTGGGCTCGGGTAGCGGTCTGCGCGTTGGCGAACCAGTCGGTATGCGGCGCGCGCGTCTCGTGGCGGCCGCGAAAATCGGCCCAGGCGAAGGGATACTGATAGGTCCACAACAGCGAGGTGCCGATGTATTGGTAGCCGCCGTAGGTGTTGGGAGTCCGCTCCCAGGCGTACCAGGATTCCGGCGGGAGCGGATGGGTGGGCGAGCCGATACCCATCAGGTACATCAGCGCGAGCTGGCAGTATTTGTCATAGCGGGCGGTGAGGAAGCCGGTCTCCGGCATCCAGCCGTGCGCCAGGAGGTATTTATCGCCATTGCGCATCCAGCCGTAGTCGACGCGTTCGTAAATCTTCTTCGCCAGGCGTGCGATTTCGGGATCTTCGCGGAAATATTGCGCGGCGGTCAGAGCGCCGGCGTAGAGCCAGGTGCTATCGCTGACCGAAATTTCGCTTTTCGGACGCGCCAGTTTACGATCGGCCGGCAGCGTCATGGCGGCCGTATCGAAGGACGCGCCGGTGCGCTCGCCGGACACCACATTCAGCCAGTGGTAGAACCAGCCATGCTCCTGAGGGGCGCGGTCGGCATAGTAGCGCAGGGTATTCAGAGCGCGCTGGCGGGCCTCTTCACGCGCACCCAGCCATGCTCGGGGCCCATGCACAGCACGGTGATGGCGGACCCCGCGGCGCCGGTGGTGCCCACGG
>Ga0181529_10002524_pt1 | contig 21811 bp, 20 predicted proteins | sample PEATcosm2014_Bin_36_FD_119763 | JGI IMG/M metagenome (GOLD analysis project Ga0181529, IMG submission 119763) | Peatland microbial communities from MTU Mesocosm Facility, Houghton, MI, USA - PEATcosm2014_Bin10_30_metaG | ecosystem: Environmental > Terrestrial > Soil > Wetlands > Peat | place... | reverse complement strand
GGCTCCCGTCGGGCAGACGTCGAGGCAGGCCCCCAGCCCGTCGCAGTAGATGTCGCGCGCGAGGACGGCCTTGCCCTCCGCGTCGAGCTCCAGGGCTCCTTCAGCGCAGGCGGTGGTGCAGGCTCCGCAGCCGTCGCAGAGACCGCGGTCTATCTCGATGATCTTCCGTTTCATGGCGCTCGTCCTCCTGACAGGATCAAGCGTAATGAAACGCACGAGGCGCTTCCTTGACGCAGGTCAAGGGATTGGCCCTTTTCGAGATGTTCGCGCGACCCAGGCCGCTCGCATTGACCCACGGCGCGTAGCTGGTACAATAAGGACACGAGGTAGCCCAGGATGAGCATTTCAAGATCTCCGGCCAGGACCTACGAAGACGCGGTGAAGCGCATCGATGCCCTGCGCTCGCTCGACGGCGCTGAGGTCAATCCTTTGGCCGTCACGAGCTTTCTCACCCACGGGCGCAAGACCGAGCGCGCCATCGCGCTGCTGCATGGATACACCAGCAGCCCGCGGCTCTACGTGAAACTCGCGGAAGCCTTCTTCGAGCAGGGCTACAATGTCCTGATTCCCCGCTTTCCGCACCACGGGCTGAAGGACCGCATGACGACCGAGCTTGAACACTTGACGAAGCGCGAGCTGCTTGGGACCACCGTAGAGGCGGTAGATATCCTTCAGGGGCTGGGAGAGCGCGTCGATGTCGCCGGTCACTCGATGGGCGGAGTGATGGCCCTGTGGGCCGGTCAGCATTGCGCGGACCTCTGTCTGGCCTGCGCGATCGCCCCCGCGCTCGCCTATCGCGCCGTCCCCCTACGGCTTACGGCCTTGGTCATGCAAGTCCTGCTGATGATGCCGAACCAGTTCTGGTGGTGGGACGAGGAAACGAAGGATGCTCCGCTTCCCCCGTTTCACGCCTACCCCAGGTATTCCACGCACGGACTCGCTCGCTTGACGAAGATCGGTCTCGGAGTGAGGGCCAGTTCGCGTCATGCCGTTCCGAAAGCTCTCTCCGTGGTGGTGGTCACCAATCCCGCCGACGAGGCCGTGAACAATGCCTACGCCGACGAGACGGTCCGGCGATGGAAGGCTGCGGGCGCCAGGAATGTGTACGGCTATGAGTTCGACCCGGATCTCAAGCTGAAGCACGATCTGATCGATCCCGAGCAGACATACCAACGGATCGACATGGTATATCCGATCCTGATCGACCAGATCACTCGGCACGAGATCCAGCTCAAAGAGGAGCAGGGATAGAGCGAGTTGTCCGCAGAATAAAGGCTGCGTCGGATATGAATGAGGAGATTCCTCGCGCGGACTATTCAAGCGTTTGTCGACCGTCCGTTCCGTGCAGTCGCAATCGCGATCTGGGACCTTGGGCATACCAGCGCTCTACTCTGTCTCTTCGCTCGCGGCCTGTCCCTCGCCTTGCGCTAAGACCGGCTTTTCGGTCCGGATGAAGAGGCTCGCGACGATGCCCACTACGGCTAGGGCGGCGGCGATCAGCAGTATGAGATGCACGGACTGGGAGAGGCAATCCTTGAGCGGCGGCAGTATCGCCTCGCGAACCTTGGCCGGGAGCGCGTTCATCGAGCTCGGCGAGAGGAGCTGCGTGAATAGGCCCTGGGGATCCGTCTCGGCTTTTGACGCGAGCGTATCGACGACCTTGGCTCCCAATTCTGAAGAAAGCGCGTGGAGCCTGGGAACGACATTCGCCGCGAGCAGGGCGGTCGAGCGCGCGTTGAGCGCCGCGCCGAGGACGGCCGCCCCGATCGTGGAACCCAGAGTTCGGAAAAAATTGACCGTTGATGTGGCTATGCCGCGCTTTTCGGCTCCAAAGGCTCCCTGGGCGACGAGCAGCACCGTCGGCGTCAAAGCCCCCACGCCGAGCCCGAGCGATATTATCGCGACCAGGAAAACGCCCATCGTCGCCGACGTCGGCATGAGGCCGAGCCAGGCGAGACCGAGGGTCATGAGGACGAACCCGAGAATGAAGAGCGGACGATAGCCTACCTTTGAGGATATCGCCCCGCAGACCTGCGCCGCGACCATGACGGCGAGCATCATTGGCGCGATGACTAGGCCGGACCAGGTCGCCGAGATCCCCATGACTCCCTGAAGGAGAAGGGGCAAAAACGTGATGACGCCGAAGGCCGCGAGATTTGAAAGAAAACCGACGATGCACGCAACCGTGAATTCTCGATTGAGGAAGAGGTCTCCGCCTATTAGGGGATCGGTAGCCTTGCGCTCGATCGCGATGAAGGAGGCCAAGGCCGCGATGGCGAGGCCGAAGAGGCCGATTATCTGCCACGAGAGCCAGGCGTAGCTCCTTCCGCCAAGGCTCACGCCGAGCATGAGAGAGACGGCGGCGATAACCATGGTCGCGGCTCCCGCATAATCGACGCTGACATTTTCGCTTTTCCGCGGATTGTCGCTCAGGCCGAGCGACACGAGGGCGAGAACGACGAGCCCCAAGGGAAGGCTGACCAAGAAAACCCAATGCCAGGGCAAGGCGTCCACGAGGGCGCCGCCGATGAGGGGCCCGACTATCTGGGCGACGACGCCCACGACCGCGAAGAGCCCCATCCATTTTCCGCGCTCCTTGGGCGGGAAGATGTCGCCCAGTATCGTTGAGACGAGGGGGAAGATTATGCCGCTTCCGATCCCCTGGATCGCCCGGAAGGTGACAAGTTCGGCCATCGTCGAGGACAGGCCGCAGGCCAGTGAACCGGCCATGAAGATAAGGAGTCCCGCGATGTAGACGGGCCGCCTGCCGAAGAGGTCAGAGAGCTTGCCGCCTAGGGGGCCGCTCACGGCGGCGGCTATGAGGTAGGCTATCGTGACCCACGCATAGAGAGCGAAGCCGCCCAGCTGACCGACGATCCTGGGCATCGCTGTCCCTACGATACTCTGGTTCAAACCCGATAGGGAAAGCCCGCAGTAGAGACCTATTAACAGCAGCGTCTTCCTGGATACCACCTAATGCTCCTTTCGATCGTGCAGCCAGAGCCGATTGCCTCTGCGGCTTGACGCCCTGGGATCATATGGGAGCGAATATACGGCAGGATTGTAAACGCACTATTTCGGATTAGAATCTTTCGTCCGGGCAAGCCGTCGGGACGAAGCGGGGAATACAGTAGCCTCCCCTATTCGTCCGACGAAGCCCTACTCTCCAGGGTTTTCCACGAGCTCTAGGAGTCTGTCGCAGGAGGGGACCTCTATGCGCGGACCGTCGATCCTGATATATCCCTCGTCCTGCATTTGCCTTAAGGCCCGCGACAAGGTCTCCGGCGTCATTCCGAGCTCTGCCGCTATCTCCCGCTTTTTCTTGGGCAGGGGGATCGAGCAGGGGCCCCCGCCCCCGGAGCAGGCCGAGGCGCGTCCTGGGCAGAGGCCCAGGACATAACGGGCGAGCCGCTCCCTGGAGTCCATGATGGTAAGCTGCTCGATGCGGCCGTTGAGCTTGAGGCACTTGCGCGCGAGGAGGGAGAGGAAGAAGGCGCTCACCTCGGGTTCGGCCTTGCCGAGGATGTCGGCCCGGCGGAACTCGACGACCCTCGAATCGCGCGTCGCGACAGCCTGGGCGGGATAGGAGTTCCCCGCGAAGAGAATCACTTCGCCGCACCACTCGCCCGGGCCCGCACGGGCTATCTCTATCTCGCTCCCGCCGCGGGAGATCCGGCGCATGGCGATCTCGCCGCTCTCGACATAGAAACAGCTCGCGGCCGGCTCGTCCTGTTGGAAAAGGAGGGAGTCCGCCCTAGCCTCGCGGCGCCTGCCTATGCCGGCGAGGCCCGGAGGAAGCGAGGCCATGGCCGCGTCGATCTTGTCGCGCATCGGTTCACGTCTTTCGTGGCGCACATCTTGAGTATACGCGCGGTTTCTCGGGCGGCTAGGGGGACGAGGAGGCGGGCTCAGGTTGTCGTCGGGCGGTCTCGTCGAGCGAATCGGCGCTGCCCGACCTTTGGCTCCTCCACGCCGAATGGCTCTTCCCGCGGATCCCGCTAGATAGCCACTGCTGGCTGCGCTATTATCCGAAAACGATGGGCTGCCCGTCATCGATGGACGATACAATCAGGCGCGTGCTCGCGGGCGACACCTCGGCGTATGACGCTATCGTCGATGAGTTCGAACCGCGCCTCGTCTCGTTCTGCCGCTCTCGCCTCGACTCGGAGGAGGATGCCTTGGACGCGGCGCAGGAGGTCTTCACGAGCGCCTGGAAGGCGCTAGGCAGCTTCCGCGCGGGCGAGAGCTTCGCCGCATGGCTGTTCGCGATAGCCGCGAACCAGGTCCGCAGCAGGTATCGCTTTAGGATCCATGAGGCGCGGAAGCTGAAGGCAGCCGCTGCCGAGCAGGCGACCGTACCAGCAGGCGATCCTGTCGAGGAAGCCGAAAAGAACCTGCGCTTCATCGGGCTCAGGCTGGCCGTACGAGGACTGCAGCCCGAAATCAGGTCCGTCGTCGAGCTCTACTACTTCGCCGGGCTCTCGGTCTCCGAGACCGCGGCGGCGCTCCACATAGGCGACGAGGCGGTAAAGTCGCGCCTTTTTCGCGCCCGCAAAAAACTGCGTTCCTCCCTCGAGGAGCCGCAACCGGGAGGGACTCCATGAAATATCCCTTAATGGTGAAGTGCAAGGAGCTAGGGGCCCTGGTCGATGCCTGGGAGAAGGCCGGAGAATTCCCGGCCGCTCGCCTCGGAGAGCTGTCGGCGCATATCGCTGGCTGCGCGGCTTGCGCGGCGCAGTATGGCGCCCTCCTTCCGCTGATCGAGCGGGATTCGGGCAATGCCCTCGCCCTCGTGCCGTCCCTCTCCGCGAACGCGGCTGCCTTTCTCGCTGACTCGGCCCTCCGCTCCTCGAGGAGACGGAGCGAGGGCCGCGCGGCGCCGATCCTCGTCGCGGCTGCGGCCGCAGCCGTCTTCGGCCTGGGCCTTTTGCTTGGCGGCTATGTCGAGCGCGGGCGGCAGTCGGACATGATGACGGTCCAGTTCGTCCTCGATGCCCCCGCGGCCAGCCGAGTCTCGCTGGTGGGGAGCTTCAATAGGTGGGACTCGAGCGCGGATCCGATGACCCGCCCGGGCCCCGACAAGCCCTGGGAAATCCGCGTCAGGCTTCGGAAGGGAAGCATGTATGCCTACAGTTTCCTTGTGGATGGCCGGTCCTGGGTCGAGGACCCGACCTCTTCCGAGAGGATAGACGATGGATTCGGCGGCACGAGCAGTCTGCTCAGGCTATAGGATGGCCAGGCCGCTGTTCGCGCTGCGCCTGGGCCTGGCTATCGCCTTGGCAGCGCGGATCGCCCCTGCCGTCTCGGCCCAGGAGGTGGATGCTTGGCTCGCGAGGACTCCGGAGGCGGGCGCCTACCTCTCCATACGGACTGAGCTGGACGGGCTCGCCGCGCGCGCTCGAGCCGGCCTTTCCACCGACGCGCCCCTCGCCGCCCGCCTCGTCGAAGCCGCGAGCAAGGGCGTAAGTCCCGAGAGGCTCGTCGAAAGTCTGAGCTCCGAGACCGACAGCCTACTGGCCTGCGCCGGCCTCCTGCGCGCTCGCGGCTTGATCCCCTCCAGCAGGGCTTCCGCGGGCGTCTTCTTTACGCAAGTGGACATAGCCTTCAGAGCCGGGCTTGGCCTTGACGACTTCCAGGCCGCGATCGACAGCTCGATCGCCTCGAAGGGCAGGAACCCCTCGGCCCTCGATCGCAGCCTCGTCGTTCTATCGACAGTGGCAGCCCTGCCGCTCGACGAGTCCAGCCGGATCGCGCTGATCACGGCGCTGGCAGCATGCGCCCTTCCTGACCAGAAGCTTCCCTCCCTGCGGGTTTCCTTGATCGACCTGCTCGCGAACAACCTCTCGCCGGCTGAATCGGTGAAGACGATCGTCCAGTCCCTAAAGGCGGAAGCGCCGGACATGACGCCGGCGCACGTCCCTTCCGGAGGGCCCGCGCCTCCGCAGAGTCAGCCCCACCAACAACCCCCGGCCTCTGGCAAGCAAAGTCCGCCAGGACAGGGCCACGGCTCGCCACCTCCGAACTCCGCGGGCAAGCGGCGCTGATCCACGGCGGATCCCGATCCGCCCGAACCGAAGCCGGGGAGGCACGGGTCCCGAAGGACGAATTAGTCACTCGAGCTGTACGTTAGTGATATTGCCTTAGTCGCGTCGACGGAGCCAGAGCCGCCCATCGGCGCGACGTAGAATGTCGCTCCAGAAGCGGGGACCGCGGTGAAAGTCAATCGGAGCGTTCCAGCGCTCGCGACGCCGGTCCCGATGATAGCAGTGAACGCCGAGTCCGAGGCGGCCACCCAGACGCCGGCCGTAATGCCTGAATTCTCTATAACATAGAGGTTTCCGCAGCCTTGCACATCGTGCCCTCTCATATCGTGGTCAACCAGGTTGTTGCCCAGGCTCGTGCCATGGAACGCGCCGAGCTTCGACGAGTAGAGCAGGTCGGTGGCAGTGTTCGATCCAGAGAGCGTCGTCCAGGTCGTGCCGTCAGACGAATAGGTCACCGCCGTAAGGGCGCCGGTGGAGCCGAAGGACTCCTTGAGGTAGTAGACGGTCGTTGCCCCAGAACTCGCGGTGACGGTGATGGTGTCCTCGATAGTTCCACCGTCGTCGGCGGCGTAGCCGTCACAGACGATGGTTAGAGTACCGTCCGCGACGAGGGGATCGTCCCCGCTATTGATGGTCGCGTCATAGGTGATATAGGTGCCGAGGGTCGAGGTCGCGGTGGAATCGGCTTTCAGCTCGAGGCTCATCGTCCCGTCGCCGTCCTTCAGGCCGGCGGCCATGTCGGAGGCGCTCGAGTCGTAGGCCACCCAGGTCTGGGCGGTGGTGGTCGTCGTCCCGCTGGTGGTCTGCGTCAGGCTGCGGACGAACTTGAACTTGGTCAGGTCGTCGGACCAGTAGAAGATGCGGGTCTCGCTTGCGCCCGAGTCCGCGAGGCTGTTAGAGGCCGCTATCGGGATGGAGACCATCTTCGCGTAGGTGCCATAGTTATCCGTGTCGCTCGACGCGACGTCCGAGTAGACGAAATCAGGTAGCTTGGAGCTCATGCCGACCTTGGGAGCGGGAGCGTCCGAGGTGAAGGTTGCGCTCGAGGCGAAGCTCGAGGGCAGGAGGGCGCCGTAGGCATCGACCATGGCCTGGGTCCAGGCGATCGTCGACCCCAAGATCGTCGAGGCAGAAGGCGACAGCGAGCCTTCGGTGATCGCAGTATTGAGTAGGACGAGGGTCTCCGCTCCTCGCGCGAGACTCGCCTGAGTGTTCCAGAGGCTGCGCTCGAGCCAATATTGACCGCCCATTTCCTTTTCGAAATTTCGGCTGTCCATGAGCTGCCCAAATGAGAGCTGACTGCCGTTCAGGTCTTTGGCGCTGCTCGAAGAGGAGATTATCAGCGATGTGGGAATCGCGACGCTGATCGATTTTGGGACCGCGGATAGTGAGGCGGTCCCGCTCGAGGTAGAGTTGCTCGTGGCGCTGACTCCATTGCTGCAGGACGGTAGCGCCACGGACGCGGCCAGGGCGGCTGCGGCCAGGACGGCTGCGAGACAGCTAATTCTTTCCATTTCCTCTCCTTATCGCATGAAATCAGCCCGTCGACCGCGGAGCCGCATTCTCTACTCGCGCGACTTCGCCGAGAATGGGAGGCCCTTTCGATGCGGGCTATAGTGGGATATGCCGTGGCGGCCCTGGCGGTTGCCGATAAAGCAGACTTTTTTGACAGAGCATGGAGCGCGTCGAAGCATGTTATGGAGGTCTTCATAAATGAAGCGACCGATCCACGTAAGCGAAGCATAGCGAGCGTTCGCCTGACCGATCTCCAGAACTTCGGCCGGGGAATGGACAAGGACAAGGTCTTCAAGCTGCGGTGACCTGTCCGACTGAGCGAGGCCTCATTCCATGATCGCAGGATTTCAGTAGGGCCTCGCGTCGACGTAGGCCTGGTTGACCACGACATCGCTCGTCAGGACCTGGTTGCTCCGCGTAACCCATTTGCCGACGGAGTCGCCTGCGATGATCGAGGCAGCGGCGTCGAGCAGAAGCGTTCCCATCATGGGGTTGGTTTCGATGGTGCAGTTGATCGTTCCGCTCAAGATGGCCTGGACGGCCTCGCGCATACCGTCGATCGAAACGATCTTGATGTCGATTCCGGGCCGCATCCCGCTTTTCCCGGCCGAGACTGCGGCCTGCAGGGCCGCGACCGCCCCCAGAGCCATCGAGTCATTATGGGCGTAAATCACGTTGATCCCGTCAAGCTGACCGGCGCCGATCCACCCCGCCACCGTGGCCTGGGCCGTGTTCGTGGACCAATCGCCCACTGAGCTGAGAGCGATCTTGCTTGGATCGATGATATCGCGGAAACCTATCGCGCGATCGCTCGCCTGAACCCAGCCGGCAGGTCCTTGGAGCTCGGCGATGCTCAAGGAAGACGAGGAGACGCCGCTCTTGTCGCGTACCCAAATCCCCGCTTGCTGGCCTTGCCACAGATAATCCGAGGATATGGTCGTCGAGTACAGATCGGGATTTTCCGTGAGGATCGCGCTATCCACGAGAATCACGGGGATACCGGCGGCCTTAGCCTCGCCGAGCACGGAATCCCAGCCCAGGTCCGTGACTGGATCGAAGGCGATGAGCTGGACCTTCTGCGCGATAAAGGACCGTATCTGCGCGAGCTGGGTCGTCTGATCGTGGTTGGCCCCGCTGTGGTACAGGGTATCCCCCCGACTCGCGGCCGCGTTGATGATCGAGTTGGCGAGCAAGAGGTGCCATGGGTCTCCCGCGGGATCCGAGGACTGGGCCGAAAATCCGATGGTGAATTTCTGCGCCGTCGGATTATCGGAATTGGAAGTCTTGCATCCGGCGAGCAGCGCGATGGGGAAAAGACCGGCGAAAAGAAGCCGCCCCGCCACCTCGGAAAGCCTTGAAAGCGGTCGCCGAGAGTAGTTTTCCTGCATTCTCATTTTTCCCCCAGGCCCCATCGGATGGTTTCGTCCGCGTTCATTCTACTACGATACTCCTGGCCGTCAATGACATTGCAGAACCAAAGGCCCCGCCTAGGCATGAAGGCATTCCCGAGGCGGCGAGGTCTTCGAATACGCTTGACGGCAGCCCCCGACACTGTAGAATTGGGCGGAGCCGGGGGATCCTACCTTAGCCTGAATGGGCCGGTGACCAGGAAATAATGGGCAGTCTGAAAAAGCATCGCCACGCGATGGCCTTCGCCTTCGTCCTCATGTCCCTCCCGCGCCTCGCCTTCGGCAAGATATTTCCTTTACCTTCCGCTGTCGCCGACCCTCTCTCCTCGGCGCAGCGGCAGGGCCTGCCCGCCGGCATGGACGGCGCGCTCGAGTACGGGAACTACGCCTTCTCCCACGACGACGTCGACAGCTTCTATTTCCGCCTGGGCGGCAGCCCGGTCTTCTTCACGTTAGGCGACGCTTTCGCGCTCGGGGGGAATTTCGAATCGATCCTGATGTGCGGCCCGGTCCCCTCAAGCGACACCCCGGCCAACATCGCCGACTTCTGGATGAACGCGGTCCAGTTCCAGTACGGACTCTACGCCTCGCTCGCGCTGCCGCTGCCGGGGGCTCCCCATATCCTCGCCGAGTACTCGCGCACGAGCCAGCACGATCTCCGGCCGCAGTATTCCCAGGTATCCTACGACCTCCTGTCCGGAGGCATAGCCCCGAGCGAGTTCAGCCTCGGCCCGGTCGTCTGCCGCAGCCTCGTTCGCGTCGGCTACGGCTCGCTGTTTGGGTTCTGGCGCAGCACGCTGGCCCAGCCGCGCATTTCCTGGTTCCTCATGCCCTCGATCGAGGCCGAGCTGCCCCTCGGCGGCTGCTCGGCGATCGCGCGCGCCTACCCGGATATCTTCATCGACCGCTATACCGATCTAGTGGACGCCGACTGGTTCGCCGAGGCCGGCATCGCCTTCGTCAAGGGCGGCGACAGCACGGAGCTCCTCCTGACGCTCTACGATTCGAGGGACTCGGAACTGCTCGCCTACGCCGCTCATCCCACCTTCGAATTCGGCCTCGCGGCCCGATTTTCCTACGATCGGGCCAGACCAGGCGCGGGGAATCGGTAGCTCGGGTTCGGGCTCACTTGCTCGTCAGGCTGAAGACCCCGTCCCACTCGGGACCGTAGCCGGCCGCGCGGCCCTGGGCGGCGCGCTCGAGGAAGGTCTTGGCCGGCCCGTCCGCCGGGTCGATCGCCTGGGCGCGCTCGAACAGCCGCGCCGCCCCCTCCCAATCGCGGCCCTCGTAGGCGTCGATGCCTTTCTCGAAGACCGCGATCTTCTCCAGCAGCTGGTCCGTGGCCTCCGCGCGGAAGCAGACGACCTCGAAGAGCCGCACGGGGGTCTTTATGCCGACGACCCTGACCTGGTCCAGCTTCCGGAATTGGATGGAATCGCCCACTGCCTCGCGGGTGGACTGGCTGGTGAGGATCCAGGTACCGTACTGCTTGTTGACGCCCTCGAGCCTGGCCGCGAGGTTGACCGCGTTGCCCATCATCGTGTAGTCCATGCGGCGGGCCGTCCCCATGTTGCCGACGGTCATGTCCCCGGTGTTGATGCCGATCCTCGTGAGCAGGGGGCCGGGCGCGAGCTTGTCCCGCTTGAAGCGCTCGTTCATCTCGGCCTCCGCCCGCTTCATCTTGAGGGCCGCGCCGACGGTCGCGGGAGCGTGGTCGTCGAAGTAGAGCGGGGCTCCCCAGAAGGCGATGATGGCGTCGCCCTCGAACTTGTCGATCGTCCCCCTCGCGTCGAGGATGATATCGCTCATGCCCGTCAGATAGAGGTTGAGAAGCGTGACCAGCTCGTTCGGGTCCATGGTTTCGCTGATGGTCGAAAAGCCGCGCACGTCGGTGAACATGGCCGTCAGCACCTTCTTCTCGCCGCCGAGCCTGAGCTTGTCGGGATTCGCCTCGAGCTCCTTGATGACCTCGGGGCTGAGGTAGGTGCTGAAGGCTCCGCGGATGTAGCGCTTCTCAGCCTCGGTGCCCCAGAACTTCACCAGAGTCAGGCCGAGGACGGTGAGGAAGACGGTGAGGCCGGGCCCGAGGGCCCCGGGAAAGATTCCCGTAGCCGCGTAGAAGGCGCCTATGCCGGCCATGAGCGCGACGAAGAAGGCGAAGCCCACGCTCACGCCGGCGAGGGTGCCCATCCTCGAGAGGATGAACCAGAGGAGCAAGGCGAAGGCCGCGCCAATGACGAGGGAGATCCAGGGCTGCAGCTCGTTGAGGTAGGAGCCCGTAAGGATGGTGTTGGCGATCGAGGCGTGGGTGCCGACGTTGTAGTAGACCGAGTCGAAGGGATTGACGCCGACATCGGTGGTGGCCACTGAGGTCCAGCCGTAGAAGGCCATCGCCCCTTTCAGCTTCGCCTCGAGATGACCGCGAATGTCTTGATACGCCTGGAGCTTTTCTCGGAGCTTGATGAAGGTCGTGGCTACCTCGTCGACGAGTCCGGGGATCTTCTCGCGGGCGGCGATCGGGACCTTGGGGTCCGCCGCCTGGGCCTTGAGCGCCGTCTTGATATCGTCTTCTCGCGAGCCTTGCGCGAAGCTGGCCGCCGCGTCGCGCCAGGCCTTGCCCTCGGCCTCGGCCTTTTCGAAGGCGGCCTGGTCCCCGGAGCCAAGAGCAGTCGCGCGGTCGGACTCGTATTGGAGGACCTGAGATTCGAAGTCCTGCGCGAGGTAGCCCGCCCTTTGCATGGCTATCACCTGGGCTTTGAGGCTGTCCCATGCCTCCCGCAGGTTTTGAAGCTGGCTGATCGTGACGTGCTGGAAACTCGCGGCATATTTCTTGTGCGGCCAGTTGATGACCATCTTCCCCTCGGGATCGAGGGGGATGACGATATCCGGCCTGGGATTGTCCTTGAGCTCGGAGGTCTTGAGGACGATCCGGTTCGCGTCCACCTCGATAGGGGGCCTGCCGAGCCTGACCCAGAGCGGCACGAATGCCAGCTGTCCGAAGACCTTGTCGCTGCCCTTGATCTTGAACAGGAGATCGATCCGTCTCAAGGTGCCGTCGAAATCCTTTATGACATTCGTTACCCCCGCCCCAGCCCCGCGACTCGCGATGGGCAGGATGGCGCCGCGGAGGTCGTCTACCGGCTTGATCAGGTCGAGGCGGCCGGTCACCGGCCCTATGGCCGAATGGTCCACAAGGTAGGCGCGGGCGGCCCTGGCGTCGTCGCTGTCGTTCTTGAAGTCGTAATTGAGCGTCGTGAAGCACTGCCCGAATACGCTCATGGCCTGGCCGAGATAGCTGTCGTTGTCCCTCGCGGTGAGGAGGATGCCTTCCTGCAGTATGGTCTTCGCGTAGTCCGAGGCCTCGTCAGGCTTGATCTGCCTGATCTTCAAGGCCTTGAAGACATCGTCGAGCTCGCTCGATTTGGCCGCGAGAGCCTCGTCCCGCTCCTTGCTCGTGACTCCCACGGGCCCCCGATCGACGAACTCGACATCGAAGGAGAGGGAATCCACGCCGAGGGACCTGAGGTCCGCGAGGAATCCCGCGTGGATATCCCGGCTCCACGGCCATTGGCCGACGTTCTGGATCGCCAGGTCGTCCACGTCGACGAGGACTATCTCGGGCCTTTCAGGCGGCTGCGGGACGAGGCGGGTGTAAAGGTCGAGGAGCTTGAGCTCGATGGGGTGGGTCAGCCCGGTCAAGACCAGGGTCCCCGCGAGGACGATGGAGCCCAAGGGGATTACCCATTCCGGGAATTTGTGTTTCGTGCTCATAGTAGATAGAATAGAGCATATTCCCCGGGAATGTGCTAGACTTATAATCTTTAAGGCCTATGAATGGGGGGTGCGATGCGGAGATTCTGGTGCGCCGTCCTTGGAACCTTCCTTTGCCTGGCCCCCTCATGGGGACAGTCGGCGGGCACGGGAGACGACGTGGTCATCGACGGCATACTGAAGCAAAAGAATATTAGCTGGGGCAACGCGTCCTGGCTGGTCGGCAGGGCGGTCGAGACTATCGGGGAAGGCTTGAGTCCATCCGACGCCGCGGCCAAGGCCGCTGCCGCCGGCTGGGGGCCCGCGGGGCTTTCCCCGGAGGCGCGCCTCAACCTAAAGTCCTACAGTCTCATGCTCGTCAAGGCTTTCTCTTTACCGACGGGGCTGATGTACAAGCTGTTCCCCGGACCGAGATACGCCTTCCGCGAGTTGGTGTTCAGGAGGATCCTGCCACCGACTCTCCCGCCCGACGGAACCTTGAGCGGAGAAGCCGCCATGCGCTACCTCCAGGCGGTCCAGGACTGGAAGGATGGGCAGAGATGAAGCGCGTCATCTTCCTCTTGGCATTCCTGACTATATTCCTAGTACAACAAGCCTTCTCCTTCGATTGGGGCGGGAGCGTCGAGGACAAGTCCATAGGCAACTTCACCTTTGATAAGTTCTCCTCAGGGTACCTGATCCAGACCGAGATCGCGCGGCTGTGGATGTCCCAGAGCTTCGGCGGCTCGGCAGACCTCCTGATGAAGGCCAACGTCGCCGACGCGATTACCGAGGGCTACGCTCCCGGTCCTTTCAGCAATACCCCGACGGTCGATCTCGACGATCTTGCGTTCTCGTCGGGGGGTCTCGTGTTGGGCAGGACGATCTATAGCGACTTTGGAGGCGTTCTGCTCAACACCACCCTCGACGGCATCCAAGGCACGATCAGCATGCAAGGGCTCGACCTGACATTGCTCGCCGGCTACTCAGGCTTCGTCTTCAAATCGGGGTCCACGATGGTCATCAGCCAGGCTGACCTGACTGATCGGACCGTGGCCGAGGACTTCTCCAAGCCCTCAACCCTCTTCGCCCCTCCGAGGGCGGTGGGCTATCTCGACGCCAATTTCACCAAGCTCCTCCCCGACCAGGAGGTGCAGCTGGCCGAGGCCGTCCAGATCGATCTTCGGCAGAGCGATATCGCCAAGAACGGCGACTCGCATTCCTACTACACGCCAGGAAGCACTGCCCCTGTCGATATGAGCTACACCGGCCTCGGTATGAGCGGCAGAATCGTGGGACCCCTGTACTGGGACCTCTGGGGCTACGCGGGCCTCGGCATGTCGCTCACCCCCACGGGGAACTACGCCCAGAAAGTCGTGGATACGACGAAGCAGCCGGCTACCGTAACGCCGGAGGTGCTGCAAACCTGGAAGACGAGCTATATCGTAAACGGGATAGGCAGCCTCGACTTCAGCCTCCTCCTCCCGGATTTTTACAATACGATCGTCGACCTCGGGCTCATGGTCGGGAGCTGGGATCCGGACGGCATATCGCCTGACCAGAATCTGCCCACCACGCCGAAGGGCGACACGCCCAGCCTGTATACCGGCTACTTCGGCATAAGCCGCACGGGCTCGGCCCTCATATTCAATCCGCAGCCGACCAATATGGCGATCGCCCAGCTTCTCTATTCGCTCAAGCCCTTCTCCGCATCGAAGGGCGATGCGGCGAACCTCCAGATGACGGCGAGCGGCTTCGTGTTCATGCGCCCGACTACGGGCGCGATCGCCGAATCGGGTCTCGACTCGACGAGCAAGAATCTCTACTTGGGGACGGAAGCCGACCTGAACCTGATCTGGCGGCCGGCCGCCGATTGGGGCGCATCCCTCGGCCTGGGCCTCTTCGCGCCCGGGACGGCCATGACGCGCGGCCTGGAAGGCATCGCCCAGCTCGGCCTGAACCTGAGTTTCTGACAAGGAGGGTCCGATGATTCGAACCAAGGCATCGCTGGTTTGCGCGGCCCTGATCTTAGCCGCGGCCGCGTTCGTGGCTGCCGACGATCTGAGCGCTACGGTGGTCAAGATCACCGGCAAGGCCACTATCCAAAAGGGCGACGACTGGGCCGCATTAGCCCAAGGGCAGGTGCTGCCCATCGGCGCCACCGTCTCCACGGGCTTCCGCTCCGAGCTCCAGCTCAAGATAGGCCCGTCGACCGTCACCGTGAAGGCGTTGAGCCGCCTGACGCTCAAGGACCTCGCGCTGACCGGCACGGCGGCCAAGACCGACCTCTATCTCGCCGTCGGCAAGATCGACGCGGAAGTGAACAAGTCCGAGGCGGTCACCGAGCAGAAATTCACCGTAGGCAGCCCCGTCTCGACCGCCTCGGTCCGGGGCACTTCGTTCTCCTTCGACGGGGTCAACCTCCGGGTTGGCAGGGGCATCGTCGACTTCAGCGACCTCAGGGGCAATGTCGTGCGCGTGCCCGTCGGAGAATCCGCTCGGGCGATCCAGTCGAAGGGCGCGTCGAAAATCTCCACGCCGCGCGAGGTCGCGACCCAGGCTTCGGTCGTGAAGTCCAATTCGAGCTCCGACTACGGGCAGACCAGCGCGACCTACGACGAGTCGAGCGCCTCGGTCGACGGCTGGGACTACACGGCTACCCTCGACAGCCTTTCGAGCTACGACTGGTCCTCGGAATTCCCGAACGTCCACATCTCGATCGGAGGGATCAGCCCATGAAGAGCCTGAATCGATCGCTGCTCGCGCTCGGAGTCGCCCTCGGGACCGTCTTGATCATCTCAGGCTGCTTCTCGCCTTCGGGGACGGCCCACAAGGCCAAGTCCCGCGTGATCGTGGCCGCGCATAATCTATCCCAGGGCAGCTCCTCGGCCCGGGCCCTGCGCGTCGGGACGAAATCCTGGAACAGGTCCCGCGCGATCCCCACCAGCCAGGCGAAGCTTGGCGCGCGACTGCTCAAGACTAAGGTCTTCTCAGCGCACAACCTCTCCGCGCTCTCGCTCGCTGCCGCTTCCCAGCCCAAGCCCGGAAAGCGGCCCGCCAAGGCCAAGCTCGCCGCCGGCCGGCCCAAATTCAGCGGCGCTCGCGATCTTTCCGCGAGCACGGACATCGACTACATCACCTACCAGGTCGACAACCTCGACCCGAATTCCGGGGAGGACTCGTACTGGGACTATGTCGACCCCTACGATCCCTATCTCGACCTCTTCATGACCCCGGGTCAGTCGTACAGGATCACCATCGAGGTGACACTCTTGAGCGACTCCCCGATCTGGATCGCGGGACAGACGGTGGGCATCTACGACTACGGCGACTCGGCCGAGGTCCAGGTCCCCGATGACGGGAGCGACGTCTGGGTGGACATGATGGTGCATCCCATGGGCGACGCCTTCCAGAGCCAGGTGACAAGCGGAACTCAAATAGGCGTCTGGGACGCGATGACCGGGACCTTGTCGAAAACCCAGGCCCTGAGCTCGGCGCTCACGCCGAGCCCGGCTGACAAGGTGTTCTACACCTCGGACTCCCTGCTCTACTACTTCAATGAAGCGACCAACGCGGTCTACCAATGGCCGGATATCACCAAGCCGATTGACACTTCGTCGACGCCGTATTTCTCCGGTACCGCTCTGCAATTGACGATGTACGCGCTCTGCGCCGACCCGGTCTGGCCAGGCGTGTTCTGGGCCGTAGGCCAAAACACCACCGACCAGTCCTGGGAATACGACATGATCGACACGACTTCACAGTCGGCGTATTACACGACTATCACGGATGACCTTGTGCAGAATATCTCTGGGAGCGACGTTGTCGTTGTCCCTACCGGCATCGCCGCGGACTATTACGGAGATGCCTACATAAGCTTCTACAATACCGGCTTAGGAGGAACGGGCCACCCGATCTCGGGCGTCATCGAGTACGATTACGAAGGCACTGCCTACGCTTGGGATATCCCCGACACCACGTCTGCCTGGACGAGCGCCGACTCGATCGTCACGGACCTTGTCTTCTCCGGCGGCAGCCTCTATGTCCTCGCGAGCCCGAACACCAGCGCAGGAGCGGTCAGCGACCACAATAAAGGCAGGGCCGATATCAAGGTCTACGACTCCTACATGGACAGCCTGGTCAGCAACCCAACCGCCATCGCCCAGACATTCTCCGGCTCCGGCTCGATTAGCACCACCGGAAGCGCGCTCAGCCTGCCCAACAAGTTCGCCGGCTTGGTCGAAAGCGGCTATCTCCTGATCAGCCAGTCCGACTTCGTGACGGGTGGGACGGAGGACCTCTCCGCCGTCTCCCTCGACCTCACATCGGTCTATTCTCTGCCGTAGGATTTAGCGCCGCCCGCTTTGCGCCCTCGGGGCGGAGCGGGCGGCGGCCTCCTGGATCATCCGGATAGTGGACGATCCCGCGAAGGTCCTCGCCGCGTCGGAGCGAGCCGGGGCCTGTCCGCTCCGCCGAGATCGGGTCCCCGAGCTTGGCCAGTGTTTCCAGGATGGCGGGACCTTCGACGAGGACGACGTAGAAGATCCGCTGTTGCGCGCTGTAGTGGTCCAGCGACCAGCCTCAAGGATCGCTTCGAGGCCGGCATCGGCCGCGGGACGTCGGATATCGAATGGCCGCTTCTAGGATTCGCGGGACGCGATCAATCGCTTGTATCCGGCATTTTCCTGCCTCACATTTTGAGGACTGCCCTGAAGTGGACCTTGGCGGACAGCATTTTCTCGTAGGCCTGGGCCGCTTTCTCGAGCGGGAAGGTCTCTACCATCGGGATCACCTTGGTCAGGACGCTGAACTTGATCGCATCGCCCGGCTCGCCGGCCCCCGAGCCAATGATCGATCGACCCGCGCCGATGAGGAGCCCGGAGGGGATTTGAATGGGCTCCCTGCCTGCGGCGACGATCACCGCCTGCCCATTCCGGCCCAGACCGGCGACCACCGAGGATATGGCCTTCGCGTTCGGCGCCGTGCACAGAATCACCTTTGCCCCGCCCATTTTCCTGAGCTCGTTCGCGGCGTCCGTTTCCTCGGCGTCTATGTATCCGTAGGCGCCGAGCTTGATCGCCAAGGCTTCCTTTTCGTGGCCGCGGGATAGAACGACAGTCCTAAATCCCATCCGTACGGCGTACTGCACCGCCAGGTGGCCAAGCCCGCCGAGGCCCTGGATCGCCACAAGATCGCCGGCCCTGGCATTGCTGCTCCGCAGCGCGGCGAAGGTAGTACGGCCCGCGCATAGGAGAGGGGCGCCCTCGACCGGCGACATTTCATCCGGGATGGAAACCAGCGCCTCGGAACGAGCGATCATGTGCTCGGCGTAGCCGCCATCGACCGAAATGCCGGTCGTCAGCGAATGCTCGCATGCCCAGAACTCGCCCCGCCTGCAGGCGGGACATTTGAAGCAGTGGCCGCCGTGCCAGCCTATGCCCACTCGTTGGCCCAGCGCCCAGCCCTCGATGTCCCGGCCCATGCCCGCGATGGTTCCGATCACTTCATGCCCAGGGGTCCTCGGATAGCTCAGGCCAGGGAATGTCCCATCCTTGACGATGGCGTCGCCGCGGCAAACCCCGCAGGCCTCCACCTTGACGAGAACTTCATTTTCGCGAGGGACAGGTATCTCCATCTCCACGAGATGGAAATCTCCGCCTGGTTTGTCGACCTGGATTGCCCTCATTCGCGCCATTATTGTCCTCCTCTTGCAGAGTCGGGATGTGCGCCCTCAAAATTCCGCTTGGCATTCTCGTAGTATTTGTCGAACACCTGATGCAGGACTCCGATCTCCTCCTCCGACACGCCTTCGGTGATCAGTTCGGCCCATTCCAGCAAGGCGCCCTGAATGTCGGAAGACGTCTTTCGCCCTTTGGCCGTCAGGAATATGCGGTAGGAGCGCGAATCCTCCGAATCGATGCGTTTGCGGACGTATCCGCGATCCACGAGCATTTTCACCGCTCGGGTCGTGTACCCATTGTCCACCAGTACCGCACGGCTCAATTCCTGCATCGAAAGGCCGTCGTGCTCCATCAGCTCGAGGATGAAATAAAAGAGCCCGCTGCTCAGACCGATGGGCCTGCGCCTGCAATTGATGAACGCTTGGGCCATGCGCACTACCTTGTTGATCGTCAGGTTGGGCCCATTGGGCTTCACTTGAGCCTCCGAGAGATGTTTGACTAGTCAATCGTAATTTGCCATACTAGTACCGTCAAGCGGATTTTGCGGGGGCGCCATGGACTTGAAGGGAAACACCATCGTCATAACGGGCGGGACCTCGGGCATCGGCCTGGGGATGGCCGAGCGATTCCTCACGCTCGGAAACAAGGTGATCGTCTGCGGTCGCCGCTCGGACCGACTGGTCGAGCTTGGCCGAAAGCACCCGGGACTCGTGACGAAAGTCTGCGACGTCGCCGACGAGCGGCATCGTCTCGAGTTCTACCGCTGGCTGATGGCCAGCCACCCGGACGTGAACGTCCTCGTCAACAACGCCGGAGTCCAATTCGCGGGAACGATAGGGTCGGGCTTGGACTTCACGCGCGTCAGGCAGGAGGTCGAAACCAACGTATTCTCCGTCATTCATCTTTCAGATCTCCTGGTCCCTCTCATCCAAGGGAAGCCCGGCTCTGCCATCATCAACGTGTCTTCGGGCCTGGGATTCGCTCCCGTCGCCTTCATGAGCGTCTACTGCGCCACGAAGGCCTTCGTCCACTCCCTTACCATGTCGATGAGGCATACCCTAAAGCCTAAGGGGATCGAGGTGATCGAAGTCATACCCCCAGGCGTCGACACCGAGCTCGGCAAGGAACGAAGAGCCGACCCCGAGCAAACGCACGGAGGGATGCCCCTTCCGGAGTTCATCGATGGACTCTTCCTGGGCCTTGAGCGAAAAGACGCGGAGATCGCGGTTGGGATGGCCGTGGGGCTGAGGGAAAACGGCGAGGCGATGTTCGAGGCGATGAACAACAGACCGTCCTAGCGGGCTCGAGCCGCTTTTTCATCCAATGGCCAATCCAATGAAGGAGGTCGTATGAAGCCGAAGGAAAGCGACAGCGGCAGTCTAAAGCCAATCGAGCTGCCAAAGCCCAAATTCAGCCGAGACCGGACTTTGGAGTCATCGCTTAAGAGACGAATGACGGTACGTACCATCGCCGAAAGGAAATTGTCGTTGCAGCAGCTTTCGAACCTGCTCTGGTCGGCCAGCGGGATCAATAGGAAGAAGGGGCCCTTTGACGTGCCTGGGATAACGGCCGGATCGGCCAGCAATTCCCAGGAAATCGATATCTATGTCGCGCTGGAGGAAGGCGTATTTCGCTATGAGCCCCTTCATCATATCCTGCAACCAGTGGCTTCCGGCGATCTTCGGGGACTCGCCATCGGGAAAGGCCAAAAAGCATTCGGGTCCATCGCCCCTGTCCGCCTAATCTATGTCGCTGATATCGGGAAATTCAGTACAGCCGGTTTTCAGGAGCCGGGCCTGCAGGACCCAGAGACGCAAAAAGCCTATTATTACGTCGACACCGGCCTTATCGCGGAGAACGTATATCTCTTCGCCGCGTCACAGGGGCTGGCGGCGTGGTTCCATAACTGCGACAAGAAAGAACTTTCGAAGAAGCTGATGCTGGGACCAAATCAGCGGCCGCTTTTCGGACAGACGATCGGATACAAGAAGAAGGGCCAATAGGAGGAGACCGCCATGGGCGAACAAAAATATGCGCTGATTACCGGAGCCAATAAAGGCATCGGGTTGGCCACCGCGCGCGAACTTGGCGCCAAAGGAGTAATGGTTTTCCTAGGCGCGCGCGACGAGACCCGCGGGCGAACCGCGGCGAAGGCTCTCGCCGCCGAAAAGATGGATGTCCGCTTCGTTGGGCTTGATGTCACCGATGACAAGAGCATCGACGCGGCCAGAGGACTCATCGAGCGCGACGCGGGCCGCCTGGACATCTTGATCAACAATGCGGGGATCAGTGTCGAATCTGCCGAGCAAGCCACGATCGGAGGTCTGCGGCGCGTCTACGAGACAAACGTATTCGGCGCCTTCTCCGTTACCAAAGCTTTCCTGCCCCTGCTTTCCAAAGCGCGTCCCTCGGTTGTCGCGAACATTTCAAGCGGACTGGGATCCCTCGCCAATGTAGCGAAAGGCGGGACATCCCGTCCGTCCTATTTGTCCTACGGCTCCTCGAAGACTGCGCTGAACGCCATAACTGCCTATTGGGCCCAAGAACTCGCAAAACTAGGAGTAACGATATTCTGCATAGCCCCTGGCTATACGCGGACTGATCTCAACAAGAATATGGGCACGCAACCGCCGGAGAAACCGGCTCGTCTCATCGCGCAAATGGTTCTAGAGAATGATCAGGGCAGAAATGGCGGATTTTTCGATGAAAACGGGGCGGTTCCATGGTAGTCGCCATATAGATAGTCCGGTGTCGCCAGGCCTTCATGAATGATTCAAGCATGGGCGTGACCCGCGGCATCGGCGGCGCGCGAGGAACCCAAGACCCTCGCTTCGGTCGAATTCCATACAAATGGATCGCCCTGTCAAACACGACGCTAGGCGTCTTTATGGCGGGCCTTGACGGCAGCATCGTCATGATCGCGCTACCCGCGATCTTCAAGGGAATAGGCATCGATCCTCTCGCTTCAGGCGAGACCAACTATTTGCTATGGACCCTCATGGGCTACGGGGTCGTCACTTCCACATTGCTGGTGACTTTCGGCCGCATCTCGGATATTTTCGGTCGAGTGCGGCTTTACAACCTGGGTTTCGCGATTTTCGCGGTAGCATCCATCTTGCTCTTTTTCGTACGCGGAACCGGAAACGCGGCCGCGCTCCAGATCATTATCTTCCGGCTGCTTCAGGCGATCGGAGGAGCCTTCCTCTTCTCGAACTCGACCGCGATCATCACCGACGCCTTCCCGCCCGAGCAGCGCGGCACGGCCATGGGCATCAATCAGATAGCGATGCTGTCCGGGCAGTTTATCGGCCTCGTGGCTGGGGGGCTGCTCGCAGCGGTCCACTGGCGGGCGGTCTTCCTGGTCAGCGTTCCCTTCTCGGTCGGCGGGGCCATCTGGGCCTATGTGGCTCTG
>Ga0181529_10002520_pt1 | contig 21850 bp, 15 predicted proteins | sample PEATcosm2014_Bin_36_FD_119763 | JGI IMG/M metagenome (GOLD analysis project Ga0181529, IMG submission 119763) | Peatland microbial communities from MTU Mesocosm Facility, Houghton, MI, USA - PEATcosm2014_Bin10_30_metaG | ecosystem: Environmental > Terrestrial > Soil > Wetlands > Peat | place... | reverse complement strand
GGGCATTCTTGTGATAGTCCATTCGATCTCTCCTGGGAAAATCTGATTGCTCGTTACAACCAGCTTCTCGCGTTCAGATCGAATGGACAACCTCCTGAAACTTCACAAATAGGGAACAGGGAATAGGAAACAGGGAACAGAAGACCGGCAGCCGGTGTCTAATGTAGTACGGAACGAAAGATTCCGGCCGGGAACCCGCAATCTGGCTCCGGCCTCTAAAGAATCATAGGGAATCGGTTTATTCTGTAACAGCGAGGGCCGTGATCCTTAACCCCTGATCCCTGACCCCTGTCTTTCGAGGAACCTGCCCCATGACCCTGCTCGACGCTCCAGTTTTTGACGAAGCCCGCGATCGCCGCCGGCGTGTGATTTTATGCAGCATGGCCGGGCTGCTGCTGGTGCTGTTTGTGGGCTGGTGGCTGGTGGCCGGCCGCCCAGTGGACTGGCCCTGGAACTGGAACAACCACCTGCGAGGAAGAATGGCGGTAAACCGGTTTCTCGGAGCGGTAGAAAAGAACGATCTGCCCACGGCCTACGGCATCTGGCTGCACGACAAGGATTGGCAGCAGCATCCAGCCCAGACCGGCCCCTACACCTTTGATCGCTTCCAGCAGGATTGGAGTTCCCAGAGCCCGGATAACGAGTACGGCGACATTCAGAGCCACAAGATTGTCGCGGCGCGCATGTACGGCAATGTGCTGCTGACGGCCACCCTGATCAACGGCCGCAAGAGCAAGGCGCTCAACCTGGACTACGATCCCAAGACGCGCCAGCTCAACTTCTCACCGCCCGATGTGGAGATTTACCTCGGGCCGTAGAGGCAGCGAGCCAGCCCAATACAGTTGAAAGGGCTACATTCTCTTCGCGGAAGCGCGGTGAGGATGTAGCCCATTGGCTTTATGCGGACATCTACAAATTTTCCCGAGGACTCTGCCTCCCGGTTTGCATCGAACCAGCGAGGAGAAGATCATGACCCAGAGTACGCATAACCGAGCTGCTGAACTCCACAACATGGCAGCCCACGCCCACGCCGCCGCCGCTGAAGCCCATGGCAAAGCAGATCATCTGACTGCTCACGAACTCAGCCGAAAGGCTCTCGAACTCTCGACGAGCGCCTATAAGTACTCCGAGCAACTCGCCGAGGAAGCGAAAAAGCCCGCCAAGGAATAAACCGGAAGAAGCCCGAAAGCCGTAGACTGAGCGACTCATCCGCCCTAGGAGTTCCCGCCCGTCAACTCCGCCAGCGCCTTCTCCAGGCTGGCGGCGTCTTCCACATTCAGGGATTTTTGCGCCGGGTCAATCTGCTTCAGCAGGCCGCAGAGCACCTTGCCGGGAGCAACCTCAAGAAAAGTATCCACTTCCGCGTCGATCAGCGTCTTCATGCAATCCACCCAGCGCACCGCGCCGGTCACTTGGTGGATGAGGGCGTCGCGAACCTCATCGGCGGTCATGACCAGCCCACCGGTGACGTTGGCGGCCACAGGAATGCGGGGATCGGCCAGTTCCAATGTGCCCAGCACGCGCGCCACTTCTTCCTGAGCGGGCTGCATCAGGGCGCAATGGAAGGGTGCGCTCACGGGAAGCAGCACAGCGCGGCGCGCGCCTTTGGCCTTGGCCAGCGCCGAGGCCTTCTCGACAGCCGCCAGCGCGCCGGAGATCACCGTCTGGCCGGGAGAGTTCAGGTTGGCCGCGGAGACCGTCAAGCCCGTCTCCTGCGCTGCTTGCTGGCAGACCTCGGTCACCTGGGCGGGGTCCAGCGAGAGGATGGCGGCCATCGCGCCTTGCCCGGCGGGAACCGCCAGTTGCATGGCCTTGCCGCGGGCCTTCACGGAGCGCACGGCATCCGCAAAGGACAGCGTCCCGGCGGCCACGTGAGCGCTCCACTCGCCCAAGGAGTGACCAGCGGCCAGCTCCGGCTCGATCCCGTGCAGGGCCAGCACACGCAGGATGGCAGTGCTCACCGTGAGAATGGCCGGCTGGGTGTTCTCCGTCATCTTCAGGTCTTCCGCCGGCCCCTCGAAGATCAACTTTGAAATCGGGAAGCCCAAGGCCTCGTCAGCCTCGGCGAAGGTCTCGCGGGCAACGGGATAGCGCTCCGCAAGTTCGCGGCCCATGCCAACGGCCTGCGAACCTTGTCCCGGAAAAAGAAAGGCAATCTTGATGGACATTGCAGAACAATTTTACCGGATGGAGGCGGTAGCGTGCTGATTCAGTTCCAGCGCTTCTTGTCGTCGGGGTCCTCGTCCAACTTGCGGCCGTTGCCGTCGAAGCGGACAACGCGGCCCTGGGAGCGCATATAGACCTCGAACTTGCGTGCGGCGCGGCGGCGCTTCCAGCGGTAATAGCGGTTGCGCAGGGCGTACCAACTCTCGCTCAAACCCAGCGAGAGCCCGCGCCGCGGGGCCAGGTAGACGTAGAGCAGGCCGGCCAGTGCGCCGCCCAGCTCGGCAAAGGCGTACAGGCGCTGCTGGCCGAAGAGCATGGCGACCGTCACCAGCGCGTAGATGGCCACCAGATAGCGGGCCTTGATGCCGATGGGCAGCGGAAAGAGCATGAACTGCACGTCGCCGTATAGCGCGCCGATGGCCACCAGCAGGCCGAAGATGCCGCCAAAACAGCCGTAAAGTGAAATCGCCTCTGCCGAAAAGCCCAGCGAGCGGCTGCATACATAAATCGCGGTTGCGGCTGCGGCTGTTCCCAATACGGAGACCGCGTAGAGGCCGGTGACCCAGCTTGCGCTATGGGTGCTCTCCAGAAATCCCGCCAGGAACCACAGCGACAAAAGCTCGAAAAGCGTGCCCATCAACGCGGGAGTCGGATGGACCAGGCTGTAAGTGAGCGGCTGCAAGAGCTGACCGTGCAGAAACAGGCCGGGAGTGAATTCGAAGGAGCGTCCTATCTGGTCAGCAGCGGCCGGAACGGCCAGCAGAGCCAGCGCCAGCGCAAAATAAGCGGCCAGGTTCCAGAGAACCAGGCGGCGGGTGGCGCCGCGGAATTCGGGGAAGGTAAACGAAGTGGAGCCAAACCTGGGCATAATGGTCAGTCTCAGGGTAAACCGTGGAGCGGGCGAGTGTCCTGCGACGTGGCGGGCGGCTTGTGCGCTCCCAACATTTCGGCGCCATTCTTTCCCGGAATCGTCCCCGGATTGCAAATGGGTCTCGAAGCGGGGGAATTCATGGCGTATCCTTCCTCTTGGGAGCCCTGGTTGCGGTTGGGGCTTTGGCCCCTTGACCGGAGGCAGGTTTCTCTCTCAGAATAGCGGAGTCGTACAACAGAATATCGTCATCCTGCAATGCGAAATACCGTGGTGAGAGGAGGCTGCCATGCCCAGTTGCTCTGAATGTGAGAATAATCTTGACATCGAATTGGACGAAGTAGCAGAAGGCGACATCATCGTCTGCGATGAGTGTGGAACGGAATACGAAGTGGTCGGCGTTGAACCGCTGGAGTTGGTGCGGATGGGCGATGACCTGGACGAAGACGACGACGATCTGCTCGAAGAGACAGAGGAGGAAGAGTGAGGTTTAACCGCACGAGTTTGGCAGCCGGAGTGGCGTTTGCCGTCCTGGCGGCTGGTTTGGTTCCGCTGGGATCGCGAAGTGGCATGGGGCCGTTCACGGCTCAGGCGCAGAACATGGGCCAGCGCGTGGTCATGGGCGCCGTGGTGGACGCCAATTCCTCCCCCGTGACCGGCGCTACCGTCTTCCTCCGGGACCTGAAGTCCAAGACCATTCGCAGTTATTCAACCACTGAGAAGGGCCGCTTCCGCTTTGCCCAGGTGAATATGGCCGAGGATCATGAACTCTGGGCAGAGAAGAACGGCAAGAAGAGCGCCGTCAAAACCGTCAGCTCCTGGGATGCGCGCAAGGAGTTCGAGGTTGAGCTCAAACTGAAGTAGCGTAAGGGCCCGCGGCATTCGTGGAATGCCGCAGCCGTCTTATCCGTCCAGTTTTTTCGTCACCAGTTCGTTCAGCAGCGCCGGGTTGGCCTGGCCCTTCGAGGCTCTCATCACCTGGCCCACAAAAAAGCCCGCCATGGTCTTCTTGCCGCCGCGATACTGCTCCACCTGCTTCGGATTGGCGGCGATGACCTGGTCGATCATCGCTTCAATCGCCGAGGCGTCGCTGAGTTGCTCGGGCTTCTCCCGCTCGTAGACGGCGCCGAAGTCCTCCCCCTTTTCAAAGCACACATCGAACAACTGCTTGAGCTGCTTGGAGCTGATCTTTCCCTCGTCGAGCAGATCGGCTGCCTGTACGATGCCCGCCATGGAAACAGGAGAGTGTTCCTGTTCCAGTCCCAGCGCCTTCAGCCTTCCGCCCACTTCGCTCAACAGCACATTGGCCACGCGGCGCGGACTCCTGGCCGTCCTGGCGGCGGCTTCAAAGCGGTCAGCGAACTCCCGCGTAGCGGTCAGCGTAAAAGCGTCCTGCGTGTTCAGTTCGTATTCAGCAATCATGCGGGCGCGCCGGGCTTCGGGCAGTTCGGGAAGCTTCTTCCTCGTCTCGGCCAGGAATTCCGGCGAAACAATCAGCGGCGGCAGATCCGGCTCGGGAAAATAGCGATAATCGTGCGCCTGCTCCTTCGACCTCATCGAGTAGGTCCGGCCCTCGCCGGAGTTCCAAAGCCGGGTCTCCTGAGTCACGTGCCCGCCGGATTCGATCTCCTCAATCTGGCGCTCGATCTCGTACTCCAGGGCCATTCGAACGAAGCGGAAACTGTTCAGGTTCTTCACTTCGGCCTTGGTGCCGAACTCTGGCGCGCCCTTGAGACGAACGCTCACATTGGCGTCGCAACGCAGCGAGCCTTCTTCCATGTTGCAATCCGAAACCCCGCAATAGAGAAGGATTTCCTTCAATCGCGTCAGGTATTCGAAGGCCTCGTCGGGCGTGCGCATATCCGGCTCGGAGACGATTTCGGCCAGCGGCGTACCGCAGCGGTTCAGATCGATAGAGGTGTGGTGGGCGGAGTCGGCCAGGCCATCGTGGATGCTCTTGCCCGCATCCTCTTCCATGTGCAGGCGGGTGATGCCGATGCGCTTGATTGACCCGTCCGCCGTAGGCACCTCGATCCAGCCGTGCTCGGCCAGCGGCTTGTCGAACTGCGAGATCTGGTAGCCCTTGGGCAGGTCGGGGTAGAAGTAGTTTTTGCGCGCGAAGATGGAGCGCCCGCGCACCTCGCAGTTCAGCGCCATCGAAGCCAGCGCCGCAAATTCCACAGCTTTCGCGTTGAGCACCGGCAAGGACCCCGGCAGCCCCAGGCACACCGGGCAGACGTTGGTATTGGGCTCCGAACCGAATTGATTTTGGCAACCGCAAAAAGCCTTGGTGGCCGTGAGCAGTTGCACATGGACTTCGAGGCCGATGACCGGCTCGTACTTGGCCAGAACTTGGGGCGAGAGCGCGACAACTGACATATTGACTCTGATTTTAACGCGGCAGGATAGCAAGCCCCTCTGACCAGGTTGAAGCCGAGGAAGGCGCGTGCTTTAGCCCCTGAGGAAAGGTGCTTGGGGGATTCGAACTTAATCAGAGATTCCTTACTGCTGAATACAACATGATCCCGCCATCCGTTGCAATCCCATCCCGCCGCCTGAAGGGAAAGGCTGGACTGCCAAACCGGAGGCAATCAGACATCGCCAGTCGCGCAGGGTGGCCTCTGGTGGGAATGGCTAAACAGTGAATGGCGAAGGCGGCCATCCGGCCAGAGCACAACGCGAGAGTAATCCCAGGCGCAGCACTGGTAAATTGCTGCTCACAATTACCAACCCACTTGGCGCATCCGCTTGAGGATGACCGTGCTGTAGTTATTCATGCGCTCGGGCCGTCGCTTCAGGGGAGCCGGCAGAATCGCGGCCAGCCGTGCCGCCTGTTCCCGGCCGATATTTCGGGCCGCGGTTCGGTCGTGGTAATGGCACGCCGCATCTGCGCCATAAATGCCAGGGCCCCATTCCACCACGTTGAGGTAGAGCTCCAGTATGCGCCGCTTGCCGAGAACGAGTTCTGCCACCGGTACCAGTGTGGCCTCCGCACCTTTGCGAATGAAAGAGCGGCCCGTTCCAAAGAACAGGTTTTTTACGAGTTGCTGCGTAAGCGTGGAGCCTCCGCGCGTGCGATCGCCTTCCATGTCCTCTTCGGCAGCGAGTTGGATCGCATGCCAATCGAAGCCATGGTGCTGGTAGAAGCGTGCGTCCTCCGCGGCGACGACAGCGTGCTCGAGATTGGGCGAGATTTGGCTGAGCGGAATGAATTTGTAGCGTTCGCGATACGGCGTGCGGTGTATCCAGGCCTGCAAGCGGCGCTGGATGTGCACCGCGGTTGTCGGTGGGTCAATCCACCGTGCGGCCACAAGGCTCAGCGCGGCAAGCGACCAAAGAAGCGCTACAGTGATGACAAACCATCGAACAAAGGACCGGAGAAAACTCCTCCGACGCGGGGTCTTGGGGGGAATGTCTGGCAATATAGTCACACCTCAGAATAATCGCCGGGGCTGGGTTGTTGCTTATGGCTTGATCTTGCGCGCGAACACGGAGTGCGGCGTTCTACTCAGGCCACTTGGGACAAAACCCTTTGCTCCTGAATCACTTTCGCGGCAAGAATGGATTAGCGCTGAGAGTGGCGGAATTGATCGTATTCAGCATTAGCCCCCGAGGGAAGGTCCGCATCCCGCCAGGGACCTGTTCAGACGTTCCCTGGCGGTCATGCTCGAACGGCCGAGGGCCCTCTCAGAGTATCTTCTTCCCAAATGCCGAGCAGGCCAGCTCCACCGCCAGATCCGCCGTGCGGTTGTGCTCGTCGATCACCGGATTGACCTCGACAATCTCGAAGCTCAGCAGCCGCCCGTGGTCGGCGATGATCTCCATGGCCAGGTGGGCTTCGCGGTAGGTAGCTCCGCCGCGCACCGGCGTACCCACACCCGGCGCGTACTGGGGGTCAACGCAGTCAATATCCAGCGAGATATGATACCCGGCAGTCCCGCGACTGGCGATAGCCAGGGCTTCTTCCATCACCGCTCTCATGCCCCGCTCGTCAATGTCGCGCATGGTGTACACCCCGGCCACTCCGGCGCGGCGAATGTTCTCCCGCTCGGCGGCGTCGATCTCCCGCACCCCGACCAGCACCGTGTTCTCCGCCGAGACCTTGGGCGCATAACCGAAAATCTTCGACAGCCGATCCGGCCCCAGCCCCAGCAGCGCGGCCAGTGGCATTCCATGCACGTTGCCCGAGGGCGAGGTCTCCGGCGTGTTGATGTCCGAGTGCGCATCGATCCACACCAACCCGATCTTCTCCCCCTTGCGGCGATAGAACTCCGCCACGCCGGAAACTGACCCGGCAGCCAGCGAGTGGTCGCCGCCCAGCACCAGCGGCGTCATTCCTTCCTCCAGGGCCTTCACCACAGCCTTGGCGGTGCGTGTGCAAGTCTCCGCAATCTCCTTCAGGTAGTGCGCGTTTTCATTGCCCGATGTCTGTGTTTCGGCAATATCCACCAGGATGTTGCCTCCATCGGTGACTTCATGGCCCAGCGCTTCCAGCCGCGCCTCCAGCCCGGCCACGCGCACCGCCGAGGGTCCCATGTCCACTCCGCGGCGGCTGGCGCCCAGATCCAGCGGAACGCCGATCACCCGGATGCGCCGAGTGGGAAGCACTTGCGCGCAATGGTGCGAGGTTGAAGAAACGGGGTTGGAAACTTCAACGGAATTCGGCATCGAAATATCTCCTCATCACAGAATCACAGAAATCAACCAGCCATCCAAAATCGCGCATAAGAGAGGCCCGGCATTACGCCGGGCCTCTCGCGGGAGCCCCATCCTTGCGGCGTTTTTTGTCGCAAGGATGGGAAACCACAAACCACACTGAGTAAAGCGAGGCCCGTTCTTACTCGGACGCCATCTCCTCTGCCTCGCCCTCCTGGCGCATCAACTCCAGTTCGCGTTCGGCAGCTTCGATCTCGGCCGTGACCTCTTGTTGTACGCGGGCCGCAGCTTCCTCCAGCTCCGGACTGAGCTGGACGTTGCGGTAGTACTCCAGCCCCGTGCCGGCCGGAATCAGCCGCCCGACGATCACGTTCTCCTTCAACCCGCGGAGGTTGTCCACCGCACCGTTGATGCTGGCCTCGGTGAGCACACGCGTCGTCTCCTGGAAGCTGGCCGCGGAAATGAAGCTGTCGGTCGAAAGCGACGCCTTGGTGATGCCCAGCAGCAGCGGACGTCCGGTTGCCGGACGGCCTCCAGCCGCAAGTACCCGCTCGTTCTCCTCGCGGAAGCGGAAGCGGTCCACCTGCTGCTCCAGCAGGAAGTTGCTGTCGCCCACGTCGTCGATCCGCACCCAGCGCAGCATCTGCCGCACAATTACCTCGATGTGCTTGTCGCTGATGGCCACGCCCTGGAGCCGGTAGACTTCCTGAATCTCGTTCACCAGGTAAGCCTGCAAAGCCTTTTCGCCCAGCACATCCAGAATGTCGTGCGGGTTCAGAGGCCCGTCCATCAACGGATCGCCGGCGCCCAGACGCTCGCCTTCCTGCACGTTCACGTGGATGCCGCGCGGCACCAGATATTCCTTCTCATCGCCGTTGTCCGCGGTCACGTAAATCTTGCGCTGGCCCTTGGAAACCTCGCCGAAACGGACCACGCCGTCGATCTCGCTGATGATGGCCGTCTCGCGCGGCTTGCGCGCTTCGAACAGCTCCACCACGCGCGGCAGACCGCCGGTGATGTCCTTGGTGCGCGTGCTCTCCTTGGGAATCTTCGCCAGCACGTCGCCCGGACCCACCTCGTCGCCGTCCTCCACCATCAAGTGAGCGCCGCGAGGCAACAGGTAGCGCTTGTGCGCCTTGGCGTTCTTCACCACGAAGGTCGGCTGCCGCTTTTCATCCGGTGCATCGGCAACCACCCAACGCGAGAGGCCCGTCACTTCGTCCACTTCTTCGTTGAGCGTTACGCCTTCCTGCAAATCCTTGAAGACCACATTGCCGCCGATTTCGGTCAGGATGGAGTAGGTGTACGGGTCCCACTCGGCCAGCAACTGGCCCAGCTTCACCTGTTCGCCGTCCTTCACCCGCAGGCGCGCGCCATAAACCACCTGGTAGCGCTCCTTTTCGCGGCCTCGCTCGTCCTGAACGGCTACCGAACCGGAGCGGTTCATGGCCACCAGCGTACCGTCCTTGCTCTCCACGTAATTCAGGTTGATGAAGCGCACAAAGCCGTTGTTCTTGGCGTCCAGGCGCGATTTGTCCTGAACGCGGCTGGCCGTGCCGCCCACGTGGAAGGTACGCATCGTCAACTGCGTGCCCGGCTCGCCGATCGACTGCGCCGCAATTACGCCGCAAGTCTCGCCCAGTTCCACCATGCGCCCCGAGCCCAGGTTGCGCCCGTAGCACAGCGCGCAAACGCCGCGCCGCGACTCGCAGGTCAGCACCGAGCGAATCTTCACCCGCTCAACGCCCGCAGCCTGAATCGCCGAGGCAATCTCCTCGTCGATGCCCTGGTTCACGTCCACCACAATATTGCCGTCGTAGTCCTTGATCCGATCCAGAGAAACACGGCCGATGATGCGGTCGCGCAACTCCTCGATGATCTCGCCCGACTCGACGATCGATCCCACATAAATGCCTTCGACCGTGCCGCAGTCGTACTCCGTCACGATCACGTCCTGGGCCACGTCCACCAGCCGCCGCGTCAGGTAACCCGAGTCGGCCGTCTTCAACGCCGTATCGGCCAATCCCTTGCGCGCGCCGTGCGTCGAAATGAAGTATTCCAACACCGTCAGCCCCTCGCGGAAGTTCGCCGTGATGGGCGTCTCGATCACCTCGCCCGAAGGCTTGGCCATCAGTCCGCGCATGCCCGAAAGCTGGCGAATCTGCTGCTTCGAACCACGAGCGCCCGAGTCGGCCATGATGTAGATCGGGTTGAAGGCTCCTTCGTCGTCCGCCTTCTTCATGTTGCCGAACATCTCGTCGGCTACCTTGTCGGTCACCGCCGACCACATCTGGATCACCTTGTTCGAGCGTTCGCCGTTGGTGATCGCGCCGTCCATGTACTGCTTCTGGACTTCGATCACCTTCTTGTCGGCCTCTTCCACGACGGTGTACTTGCTGTCTGGAATCACCATATCGTCCAGGCCAACCGAGAGTCCGGAGATCGTGGCGTAGTTGTAGCCCAGCGACTTGATCTTGTCCAGCATCCCGACCGTCACTTCAAGGCCCAGGTTCTGGTTGCAGTAGTTCACCAGTTGCCCGATACCCTTCTTCTTCAACAGGCCGTTGATGAATGGCATCCCCTCCGGCAGCGAGTCGTTCAGAATCACGCGGCCCACCGTGGTGGTGATGTACTGCTTGTTGAACTCCACAGGCTCAATGTGCGTCAGATCCTGGTCGTCATAGGCCGTGGTCAAATCCAGCACCTTGCCCGTGTAGCGCAGCCGGATGGGCGACAGCGTCTCCACTTCCTTGGCTTCCAGCGCCATCAGAATCTCTTCCGTGTTGGCAAAGACCCTTCCCTCGCCCTTGGCGCCCTTCTTGGCCTTGGTCATGTAATACAGTCCCAGCACCATATCCTGCGAAGGCACGGTGATGGGCTGGCCGGAGGCCGGCGAAAGAATGTTGTGCGTGGCCAGCATCAGCACGCTGGCTTCAATCTGCGCCTCAGGCGACAGCGGAATATGCACTGCCATCTGATCGCCATCGAAATCGGCGTTAAAGGCTGTGCAGCACAGCGGATGGAGCTTGATCGCCTTGCCCTCCACCAGCACCGGCTCAAAAGCCTGAATGCCCAGACGGTGAAGCGTAGGCGCGCGGTTCAACAGCACCGGGTGGTCCTTGATGACCTCTTCGAGGATGTCCCACACGATCGGATCCTGCATCTCCACCATTTCTTTTGCTTGCTTGATGGTGGTGCAGTGCCCCGTCTGTTCCAGGCGATGGTAGATGAACGGCTTGAAGAGCTCCAGCGCCATCTTCTTGGGCAATCCGCACTGATGCAGCTTCAGCTCCGGACCCACCACGATCACCGAACGGCCGGAGTAGTCCACGCGCTTGCCCAGCAAATTCTGCCTGAAGCGTCCCTGCTTGCCCTTGAGCGTATCCGAGAGCGACTTCAGCGGACGGTTGTTCGCGCCCCTCAGCACACGGCCGCGGCGGCCGTTATCGAAGAGCGCGTCCACCGCCTCCTGCAACATGCGCTTCTCGTTGCGCACAATCACTTCCGGCGCATGAAGGTCCATCAGCTTCTTCAACCGGTTGTTGCGGTTGATCACGCGGCGATAAAGGTCGTTCAGATCCGAAGTGGCAAACCGCCCGCCATCCAGCGGCACCAGCGGACGCAGCTCGGGAGGAATCACCGGCAGCACGTCCAGAATCATCCATTGCGGCTTGTTATCGCTCTTGCGGAAAGCCTCCACAACCTTCAGCCGCTTGGCATACTTCAGCTTCTTCTGCGCGGAGGTTTCCGTCTTCATTTTTTCGCGCAGCTCGATACCCAATTCTTCGATGTTGACCCGCTTCAGAAGCTCCTTGATAGCCTCCGCGCCCATCATCGCCTTGAACCCCGAGGGGCGGAATTGAGCGTCCAACTCGCGGTACTTGGTCTCGTCCTTGATGACCTCGCGTTCCTTTACCGGCGCGTCTCCCGGATCGACCACTACATAGGACTCGAAGTAGAGAATGGCTTCCAGATCGCGAAGAGAAATGTCCAGCAGGTGCCCGATCCTCGACGGCAGGCCCTTGAAGAACCACACGTGCGAGCAGGGCGACGCCAGCTCGATGTGTCCCATGCGCTCGCGGCGAACCTTGCTCACCGTCACTTCCACGCCGCACTTGTCGCAGATCACGCCGCGGTGCTTCATGCGCTTGTACTTGCCGCACAGGCACTCCCAGTCGGTTACCGGCCCAAAGATGCGCGCGCAGAAAAGCCCGTCGCGCTCCGGCTTGAACGTGCGGTAGTTGATGGTCTCCGGCTTGGTTACCTCGCCATGAGACCAACTGCGGATCTTCTCCGGCGATGCCAGCATGATGCGGATTGCGTCAAAATCAGTGATGGGGCTGGAAAGCTCAAACGGGTTCGAACGGAACAAGGCGACCCTCCTTGGCGGGCCCTTCGGCGCCTGCCGCGGCTTTTCCCGGGATTCCTGAAGGGCCCTCCCTTCCCGGGAAGCGGCGTTTACCGCTTTCAAGAAGGACCCCGATGACTCTTTGCGTCCGGCCCGGCGCTGCCTGTTTGGCAACTCCCGGCCGGTTTAACTCAATCGGTTCGGCGCCCCAAGTCTCGATTCCGAGACCTGGGAAACCTCAAACCTTAGTCGGCGACTGCCGCTGTGATTTCCGGCTCGGGCGCCACCTTGCGCACGATATCCGCGCGCTTGATCAGCTCCACGTCCAGGCACAGCGACTGCAACTCGCGGATCAGCACGTTGAACGACTCCGGAACGCCCGGCTCGATGGCCGCCTCGCCCTTCACGATGGCCTCATAAATCTTTGTCCGGCCATACACGTCGTCCGACTTGGCGGTCAGCAGCTCTTGCAGAATGTAAGCCGCGCCGTATGCCTCCAGCGCCCACACTTCCATCTCGCCGAAGCGCTGCCCGCCGAACTGCGCCTTGCCGCCCAGAGGCTGCTGCGTAATCAGCGAGTACGGCCCGATCGACCGCGCGTGAATCTTGTCGTCCACCAGGTGCGACAGCTTCAGCATGTAGATGTAGCCCACCGTCACCGGCTGCTCGAACTGCTCGCCCGTCATGCCGTCGAACAGTGCCGTCTTGCCCGAAGAAGGCAACCCGGCCGCAGCCAGCAGAGCCTTGATCTCGCTCTCCCGCGCTCCGTCGAAAACCGCCGTCCCGAACCAGATGCCCCGCTTCATGCCTGCTCCCACGCGAAGTAGCATCTCGTCGTCAAGCTCCAGCAACTGCCGCAGCGCCGCGGTTCCCGCGAACTCCTTCTTCATTAGTTCGCGCGTGTACGCGGCATCGGTATTGGCGCTGATCAGCGCGGCAATCTTCTCGCCCAGCACGTGTGCGGCCCAGCCCAGATGCGTCTCCAGAATCTGGCCCACGTTCATACGGGAAGGCACGCCCAGCGGATTCAGCACAATCTCCACCGGCGTTCCATCGGGCAGATACGGCATATCTTCCTCGGGAAGAATGCGCGCAATCACGCCCTTGTTGCCGTGGCGGCCGGCCATCTTGTCGCCCACTGAAAGCTTGCGCTTCATCGCGACATAGACCTTCACCAGCTTGATCACGCCCGGAGGCAGCTCATCGCCCTTTTGCAGCTTGGCCACCTTCTCGTTGGTGATCTTGCGCAACACTTCGATCTGCCGCGAGGTCATCTCCTCGATCTCGTCGATCTGCTCGTTGACGCGGGGGTCCTTGTCGGCGTAGCGGATGCGCTTGAGGTTCTTTGTGGAGATGCGCTCGATCGTCTCACGGTCCAGAATCGCCGCCTTGGTCAGCAAGCGCTTGTTGGTCCGCTCGTCGTGCAGGTCGGCCAGCACTTCCTTGCCGCCCAGAATGCCGTCCAGCCGCTTCAGGCGCTCATCGGTCAGAATGCGGATTTCATCGCCCAGGTTCTTTTCCAGCTTGGCGATATATTCGGCCTCGATCTGCCTGGCCCTCTCGTCCTTATCCTGGCCCTTGCGGCTGAAGATGCGAACATCGACGATCGTGCCCTCGATCCCTGGAGGCGTCGTCAGCGAAGCATCGCGCACGTCGCCGGCCTTTTCGCCGAAGATGGCCCGCAGTAGCTTCTCTTCCGGCGTCAGCTGGGTCTCGCCCTTGGGCGTCACCTTGCCCACCATGATGTCGCCGTGCTTGATCTGGGCTCCGATGCGGATCACGCCGCTCTCGTCCAGGTCGCGCAATGCGTGCTCGCTCACGTTGGGAATGTCGCGCGTGATCTCCTCGGGACCCAGCTTAGTATCGCGGGCCTCGATCTCGAACTCCTCAATATGCACCGAGGTGTAGTAGTCCTCGCGCACCAGCTTTTCGCTGATCAGAATCGCGTCCTCGAAGTTGTAGCCGCGCCACGGCATGAAGGCCACCAGCACGTTGCGCCCCAGCGCCAACTCACCGGCCTCCGTGCACGGCCCGTCCGCGATCACCTGCCCCTTCACCACCCGGTCGCCCTCGCGGACAACAGGCTTCTGATTGATGCACGTGTTCTGGTTCGAACGCTTGAACTTGATCAGCGTGTAGATGTCGGAGCCCACCTCGCGCGAAAGCTGCGTCGGATGATGCTCGCCCTCCACGCGCACGATGATGCGCTGAGAGTCCACCGAGTCCACAATGCCGTTGCGCTTGGCCAGAATCACGGCGCCAGAGTCGCGCGCCGTCACGCCTTCCATCCCCGTGCCCACCAGCGGAGCTTCGGCCACCAGCAAGGGAACAGACTGCCTCTGCATGTTGGCGCCCATCAGCGCGCGGTTGGCATCGTCGTGCTCCAGGAAGGGCACCAGCGACGCAGCCACTGAAACCAGTTGCTTCGGGCTGACGTCGATGTAATCCACTTCGGTCCGGTTCACCAGCACAAAGTTCCCTGCCCGCCGCGCATTCACCAGATCCTCGGTGATCTCGCCTTGCTCGTTGAACTCGATATTGGCCTGCGCGATGGTGTGCTTGTCCTCTTCCCATGCCGAGAGATAGAAGCTGAACGGGATGTGATCGATGGACCGCTTGCCCGCCTTCTTCAGCGCCGCGTTCAACCGCGCCGCCTCTTCCTTCTCGATGTGGTCGCCCACGCGCAGTCCGCTTTCGCCGGCGTTGGCAATCTCCACAAAGTCCAGAATCCGCGAGTCCTTCACTTTGCGGTAAGGCGACTCGATGAACCCATACTCGTTGATCCGCGCAAAGCAGCTCAGCGAGCTGATCAGGCCGATGTTCGGGCCTTCAGGCGTCTCAATCGGGCAGATGCGGCCGTAGTGCGTCGGGTGCACGTCGCGCACCTCAAAGCCCGCGCGTTCACGCGACAACCCGCCCGGTCCAAGTGCCGACAGGCGCCTCTTGTGCGTAATCTCCGACAGCGGATTCGTCTGGTCCATGAACTGCGACAACTGAGACGAACCGAAAAATTCGCGAATCGCAGCCATCACCGGCTTGGCGTTGATCAGGTCGTGCGGCATGGCCGTCGAAAGCTCCTGATACACGCTCATCTTTTCCTTGATGGCCCGCTCCATGCGCACCAGCCCGATGCGGAACTGGTTCTCCATCAACTCGCCCACCGCCCTCACGCGGCGGTTGCCCAGGTGATCGATGTCGTCCACCATGCCGATGTTCTTGCGCAGCTTGAGCAGGTAGCGGATGGTCGCGTAGAAGTCCTCGGGCGTCAGCGTGCGATGGTGCAGTTGCGAGGCGTCCTGGTTCTCATACAGCTTGATGTTGAACTTCAGCCGGCCCACACGCGAAAAATCGTACTTGCGCACGTCGAAGAACATGCCTTCGAAGAGCGCTGTCGCCGTATCCAGCGTCGGCGGGTCGCCGGGCCTCAGCTTGCGGTAAATCTCGATCAGCGCCTCTTCCGGCTTGCGAATCGAGTCGCGCTTCAGCGTGTTGGTGATGATGTTGCCCACGTCGTCGCGCTCCGGGAAGAACACCTCGAAGCTCGCCGCGCCGCTGGACAAAATCTTATGCAGCCGGTCGGCCGTCAACTCGACGTTGGCCTCCACCACCACTTCACCGGTATTCAGATCCACCACGTCGGCCGCGGTCATCGCACCGTCCAGCTCGGCCGCCTCGACCTCGATCTTGTCGATCGCTGCCGTCCGGATCGCCTTCATCGTGTGCGGGGTGATCTTGCGCCCGGCAAGCGCGATCTCTACGCCATTGGCCACAATCGCGTGCGCCGGCTTGGCGCCCACCAGGTGCGTGCTGGCGTGCCCATCCTCCGGAACCGCCCACTGCAGCTTGCCGTCGGCCACGTGCAGCCGGTCAACGGTATAAAAAGTCTTCAGGATCTCTTCGTCCGAACGCAGCCCCAGCGCGCGCAGGAAGATCGTTCCCAGGAACTTGCGCTTGCGGTCGATGCGCACATAAAGCGTGTTCTTCTGGTCGTACTCGAACTCCACCCATGAACCGCGGTAGGGAATGATCTTGCCCAAAAAGTAGGTGTGGTTGTTCGCCGTCTCAAAGAACACTCCCGGCGAACGGTGCAACTGCGAAACGATCACGCGCTCGGTGCCGTTCACGATGAAGGTGCCGTTCGGCGTCATCAGCGGAATGTCGCCGAAAAACACCTCCTGCTCCTTGATGTCGCGAATCGTCTTGTTGCCCGTCTCCGCGTCCTTCTCGTAGATCGTCAACCGCACCGTCACCTTCAACGGCGCCGAGAAGGTCATGCCCCGCTCCTCGCACTCCTGCTGGTCGTACTTCAACTGCAGGCTCACCGGGTCGCCGCACTTGTTGCAGAAGTCGGGCGTGTTCTTGTTGTACGTGCCGCACTTCTGGCACAGCACATCGCCGGAACGGAAAGGATCCGTGATGACCATGGCCCCGCAATGCACGCAGGCCGTCCTCAGGTGATGCAGCCCCTTCAAGTGGCCGCACTTGCACTCCCAGTTGCCGATCGAAAAATCGACAAAGTCCAACTGCGAAATGCCGCGGAAGTCGGTGATCGGAAATACCGACACAAACACCGACTGCAAACCAGCGTCGTCGCGCTCGTTGGGCAGCTTGTCCATCTGCAGAAATCGCTCATACGAGCGCCGCTGCACTTCAATCAGGTTGGGAATCTGGGTTGCGGTGGGAATCTTTGAAAAATCGAGCCGGCTGCGAATCGCGCGCTTCTCGTTGGGCATGCTTCACTCCTGAGGCTCTTCGCTCCGGCGCCGGAGATGGGCCGGGCCAGCGCCTGAGTCTCTTCGGCGCCGGCTAATTACGGTAAGTAAGTCAAAAAATCCGGACTGGCGCACTGCAATCTCCAGTCCCCGCCCCCTGCAAGCCCCCCAAATAAAATTTGCAGCCCGGCCGCAAATACACCGGGGAATTCCCCAGGGCCATGCATGTCCAGTGAGAGATCAGTTAAAAACGCGTCGTGGGCATTGCCGCACATCCGGCAAGTGCGCTAGACTGCGCACAATCGATGAAGCCAGAGCAATGATTGAACCCGTTGACAACTCTGGTGCATACTCGGCAGATCTGCCCTCAGGACTTGCCCCGCCGCAGCCGGGAAACACAAAAAGCCCGCAAGGCACAATGCCTCACGAGCGCGGCCCATCGCCTGTGCCCCCATCCGAATTCTGTTGCACTGCTCTCGCCGATCCCAAAGCTCGCTTCTGCCGCTCGCTCGCCAGCCACTGCTAACCGTCAACGGGAACCCAGCCTATCCCTTTGACCCTAAGGCACTTAGCTAAATCACAAACCTCCCCGCCAGTGGGCTTGACTCTGCCCGGCCAGCGGATGCTTGCGTGCCCATCCACAACTCTCAAGACGCGCCAACCTTACCCGCCCCATTCCTTGACAAAACGGAATAAGCCGGAAAGTCGCGCATTGACTAGTGTAGCGCGTCCCGGTCAGCCCTGCAAGTGGCCCAGTCTCGCGGCTGGGCCACTTGACGCAAACCTACTTGATTTCAACCGTCGCGACGCCGTCAAACTTCTTCTTGATGGCTTCGGCTTCGTCCTTGGATACGCCTTCCTTGATCGCCTTGGGAGCGCCATCGACCAGGTCCTTGGCTTCCTTCAGACCCAGCGACGTAACCTCGCGCACCGCCTTGATGGTGCTGATCTTGTTCGCGCCATAGTCCTTCAGAATGACCGCAAACTCAGTCTGCTCCTCAACTGCCGGAGCCGCCGCGCCCGCCGCCGCTGCCGCGACCGGAGCCGCTGCCGCTGCCGAAACACCAAGCCGCTCTTCCAGCTTCTTCACCAAAGCAGCCGCTTCCAACAGGCTCAGGGCCACAATTTGCTCTTCCAACTGCACCAGATCCGCCATTTTCTTCTCCAATCAGAACCGTTTGAATTGTTTTCTTGCGGCCGCAATCCCACGCTGGAAGTTTCCGATGCGCCAGACCCGCGCCCTTCCCGCCTGCTCCTGCGACCAAATCCCGTTTCCTAATTCCGCCCCCGCAGGGGAGCGCGCCCAAAGCAGCCCTTAAGCTGCTCCGGCAAACTTTTCCTTCTCCACGCCCTGGCCCAGAACCACCGCCAGATCGTGACCCGCCGCGTTGATCACGGTCGCCAGCCTCTGCGCCGGCGCGTTGATCAGGAACAGCAGCTTCGAGAACAACTCTTCCTTGCCCGGCATCGTCGCCAGCGCCTTGATCTCGTCGACCGTCAGCAGCTTGCCGTCCACGATGCCCAGCTTGAACTGGAACTCCGCGTTATCGCTCGCCCACTTGGCAAAAACCTTGGCCAGCGCCACCGGATCGCCCGAGGTGAAAGCCACCGAGTTCACGCCTTTGAGCCCCTTCAACGCGGCCTCAACGGGCGTGCCCTGGCCGGATACGGCTGCCAGCTTGTTCTTCACCACGCGATACTTGCCGCCCGCTTCGCGGATCACCTTGCGCAGCGCAAAGTCCTTGGCCACCGTCAGCTTGGCAAAAGTGCCGATAATCGCCGTCGTCGAGGTCTCCAGTTCCTTCGCCAGCAACTGGACCTTCTCCGTCTTCTTCGCCCTTGAAATCGCCATCGTCCTGCTCCCTCAGCCGGCCGCGCCCGCGAATCCCCCCACCGGCGCTCCATGCTCGAATACTGTTCCTTGAACCCAAGCCCAGGGCGGGAAGGAAGCTAACCGGCGCACCGGCTGTTCCCTATTCCCTGTTCCCTATTCCCTGCCTTTTAGTGCTTGCCGGCCGCATCCGCAACCGCTGAATCCAGCGGCACCCCGGGGCCCATCGTCGAGCTTAGCGTGATGCTCTTGATGTACTTGCCCTTGGCTACCGAAGGCTTGGCGCGCACAATCGCCCCAATCACCGTCGTCGCATTGTCGATCAGCTTTTGCGGGTCAAAGCTCAACTTGCCCACCGGCACATGCACCAGGCTGGTCTTGTCGGCGCGGAACTCCACTTTGCCGGCCTTGATCTCTTTCACCGCCGCGGCCACATCCATGGTCACGGTCCCGGTCTTGGGGTTCGGCATCAGGCCCTTGGGGCCCAGAATCTTGCCCAGCCGGCCCACAACCTTCATCATGTCCGGCGTGGCGATCAGCGCGTCGAAGGCGGTCCAGCTTTCCTTCTGGATCTTCTCCACCATCTCCTCGCCGCCCACAAAGTCAGCGCCGGCCTCCGTGGCTTCCTTCTGGCGGTCGCCGGTGGCAATCACGGCCACCGTCTTGGTCTTGCCCAGCCCATGGGGCAGAACCACGGTCCCGCGCACCATCTGGTCAGCGTGGCGCGTGTCAACGCCCAGTCTCATGGTCAGATCGACAGTCTCGTCGAACTTGGCGTACTTCACCTGCTTGAGCAGGCTCACCGCCTCGGGCAATGGATACGCCGGCTTGATCACAGCCGCGCGCGCCTTTGTAATGTTCTTGCTTGTTTTAGCCATTCTTCCCTCGTCTCCCGCCGTTTCTGCCAGCCCCGCTTTGCGGAGTGCCTGCGGCTCGCCGCCGAGGCTACGTTGTTTAACGCGCCGAGGCGAACACTCGAACAGGCCCAGAAACCGTGGTGCTTATGACGGTCCAGGGATTCCCCTGGACACATATTGGAATCATAGCGAAAGGGCCACGGAATTGCAAACGGAACTCTCTTCCAATACAAGATGAGCCTGAAGGGGCGGTCATGCTGGGATGTGAACATCCGCATGTGCGACGCAGAAAAGCAGACAGATGACTCCACGGGGGTCTTCCGTCTCCTTTAGGCGGGCGCCGCTCCCAGTACGGAAACCGCCAGGGAAATAGTTTGAACGCATCCTCAAAGTTCTGGCGGGGAAAATGCGCAGTAAAGTAGGGGAACACTGTTCCCCCTAACGGTTCACTGTCGGTTACTTACCGCTCTCTATTGAGAATAGCGAATATGCGGCGAATAGGTACCCGTCCTAACTGAGATCTCCAGCGTACTCCTTCGCCTGTCCGGAGTGATATCACGCAGGGACAGAATCCCCGCCTCTTTGCCCGAACTCCTATCTTCTGTATGAACGTCTTATGCACCTTGCGCGTGCACTCTTCAATCTCCTCGTGGGGCCCATCCATCGCTCGAGCGCGCTGGTAACAGTGACCTTCTTGCCCCGCACGGCAGCGGCTCGCGCAGCCTCTTCGGCCGCTCTCGCCGTCCCATGCCGCTGCCAGCCGGATAGGCGCGTTACGCCAGCGAAACCAATCTGAACGACGCAGGAGGTTGAGGGAGATGTGTCCGAGGAATCGCTCCGAAATGGGGCAAATCCTGGCTTTCTGGTCCCGGCAAAGGCGCTGCCGGGCACGCCCGGGCTTGGGCCTTGGAATAGATGCAAAAAAGATCGCGAGAGGAGGCAACAGGTGGTATATTGACTCGCAGCCGAGAGGCAAAATGGGAATTCCAGTCCAGATATTTGAGTAACCCCAGAAAGGATTTGCACGTGACGAAAAACCTTTTGAAAAACGCACTTGTTGTGCTGGGGCTTGCGCTTTGCACATGCACCGCGGCTCATGCACTCGCCTTCAAACCCGGAGGTGGAGCTCCCGAGGCCGATCCCAGTCTGGTGATCGGCGGCTTCGCGCTGCTTGCCGGAACGCTCGCTGTTCTGCGCGTTCGGCGCAAGAAGTAGACCGGACAGACACTGAATCGAAACGGTCAACCCGATGGCGGCTTGATGAGGGGTAAGTGTTCTCTGTCGACGCTGTTTTTTTGTTTGCCCCCTCGCCTTCTTGGACGGCTGTCGTTGCTGGGCGCAATGGTGGCGGTTGAATGGGTGGCCTACTTTCCGCCCGGAAGTTTTCTATTCGTCCATCAGAGATTTCTCCGGATCGCCATCGTTTCCTATGCGGTGTTTCTCGGTCTCGGATATTCCAGATTTAAAACTCAACAAGAAACCATACCCTTCAGCCGCATTTTCTTCGCTGGTCACCTGGCCTGTATGGGAGCGGTTATTTGCTCCATCCTGGCGCTGCTGCATGGAGGCGGCTGGCTGCTCTCCGACGCCTTGGCTTACACCAGAAGCGCCTCAGGCTACGCCACCAGCGCCGTCTTCCTGTTGGGAGCTGTCTTTCTGGCCCTGGCTTGCGTCCCGCTCCGTGTCTGGATCAAAACGATTCGCTCCACCAGTCCCTTATGGCTATATTCTTCACTCGCCGGCATTGCTGTGTGGGGGTTGGGTCCACCGCTCAGCTCACTATTGAACCGATCGAGCGCCGTAAAAAGCGAGGTTTTGCAGGTCATCGCTTTTCGTTCGGTGCTGCCGATCATTCGCCCCTTCCTGCCCAATGTCTTTGCCAATCCAGCAGCTTTCACCATTGAAACTCCCCATTTGTCAGTCAAGATTAATGTAGGTTGTTCCGGGATCGAGGGTCTGGGACTGGTGCTCGTCTTCAGTGTTATCTGGCTTTGGTATTTCCGGAAGGAGATTCGCTTTCCGCGGGCGCTGCTGCTCATCCCCTGCGCGCTGGGATGCATTTGGCTGCTGAACATCCTCCGGCTCTCCGCTCTGATCCTTATCGGCGAAGAGATCAGTCCCGAAGTCGCCATCGTCGGTTTTCACTCCCAGGCCGGCTGGATTGCATTCACCCTCGTCGCGCTGGCTTTTTCCATGGCTACCCAGAAGCTTTCCTGGGTACGAAAACTGCCGGACTGCGTTTCCTCTTCGGCTGGCGACCCGCAGAGTGGAGCAATGCGGGGAAGCGCATCGGAGCCGCTGGGTGAACTCCGTGGAGAATCTCCGGCAATTCGCGCATATCTGCTCCCGTTTCTTGCTATTCTGGCGGCTTCGTTTATCTCCAAAGCCGCTTCTGGATACTTCGAATGGCTG
>Ga0181529_10002518_pt1 | contig 21852 bp, 17 predicted proteins | sample PEATcosm2014_Bin_36_FD_119763 | JGI IMG/M metagenome (GOLD analysis project Ga0181529, IMG submission 119763) | Peatland microbial communities from MTU Mesocosm Facility, Houghton, MI, USA - PEATcosm2014_Bin10_30_metaG | ecosystem: Environmental > Terrestrial > Soil > Wetlands > Peat | place... | reverse complement strand
TCTGGTTTCGTCGTCCGTCAATCCGTCGCCAAACAATTCGACGGTCGCTTTCGCAGCTCATGTCACCGGAGTGCTTGCCGGTATACCAACCGGCACCGTAGCATTCAGCGCCACCCAGGAGTCTGGCCAGGTTGCCACAGCCACGCTTCCCTTGGACGCTTCGGGTAACGCGACCTGGACAATCTCTCTTCAATCCGGTCAGTACGAAATCACAGCACTGTATAGCGGTGACACCGATTATCTCTCGTCCGTATCTACGACTCTTTCTCAGATCGTCGAAGGGCCTCCCGATTTCACAATCAGTCTTCCATCGACAATGACCGTCGTTCAGGGGGCATCCGGCACGGCGACTGTCTCGGTCACCTCTCTCAACGGATTTGCAGGCACGATCCAGTTGCAATGCACTGGAGCACCAGACGAGAGTTCGTGCAACTTCACACACGACTCGATCACGATCCCCGCGTCCGCAGCAACCTCAGCATCCAGCGTCAATACAACCACTTTGACTATGACCACGGCTGGCACGACGGTCACGACGCTTGGGGTTCTGGGTTTGTTGTTCGGGTGGGGTTCCTGCTCGCGTAAGAGGCTGCGTCATCGCTTCGTGATCTGGATTGGACTTGCGGTTCTCTTGATGGGAATAGCAGGGTGCGCGGGTCCCAATCGCTACGTGCAATCCAACGGAACGCCGCCGGGGTACTACTCTCTGACAGTTGTGGCAACGTCAGGATCAATCACTCATTCAAGCACGATGACCTTGCATGTAGTTGCGAAATAGGCGCATCGCCAAAAGGAAGGGGCGGCATTATGAAAATGAGGCTGCATCTGGCAACGATCATCCTGGGTGTCTCGTTTGCCGGCATTTCGCTCTTCGCTCAAGCGCGGCATGAGGTCAAATACGACTGGGCTCCGGACCAACTGGCAGCTACGTTTATGTACACAGTCGATGACTACTCTCTGCAAGTGACTCCGACGAATCTTGAAAGAACTCGCCTCGGCGGTGGCAGCGTCGAATACGCATCGCGCCATTTCTATCCCTGGGAGCTCGTCGGATCTGCCCAATACTCCAGCGGTCAACCTCTGGGGCAGAAGCTCATCTCTGCGGGCGGAGGCGCGGGATACTGTCGAAGTTTCAAGCACTGGACTCCCTATGCCCGCGTTCTCGGCGGCATGGCTCGAACCAGCTCCAACGATCAGATGTATCTCTATACGGCCCCTAAATTGGGCCTTGCGTTCAACACAAGTGTTGGCGCAGATTACCAGCTCACGCCCCGATGGGGAATCCGCGGAGTGCAATTGCAAAATGAGTATTTGCCGTTTGGATCGCGCGGCTCGGTGTATTGGTCCATCGGTACGGGAATCACCTACCACTTTCGTCCTTGAGGAGAGGTCATGCGAAGGAAAGGAATCGCTCAGTTCTTTGTGGCCTGGATGTTGCTCGCCGCATGTGTCGAGTGTGTGTATGCGCAGGCGCAGGACCCACTCATCGTCCGGATGGCCGCGAACGAGAATGCGATGCTGGCCCGCATCGGCAAACAAGCTCCTCTGGTCGAAACATATTTGCAGGTGGTGGCCAGGAATGGCGAAAGTCCGGTTTCGGATCGGTACTATCTGCACCGGATCGACCTTGGCAGTGCGATCCGGGAGACCATGTACGATCAACCAGAACGGCAACGCTCAAAGCTGTCAAATGCGTGGAAGTTCGCGGGTCTGTCGGTACGCCGCGCTCCCATATCGTTCAACTCCTCGGGATTCGTCGAAATGCTTTCTCCCGACATCCACGGGTTTGACCCCGGCAAATTCAAGTTTGAGTTCCTTCACAACGAATTCATCGGCAATGTGAAGGCCGCCGTCTACGATGTTTTCCCCGCGAAGGCTGGTTATTTTCGCGGCCGGTTCTGGATTGACGAGCACGGTAACCTGGTCCGTTTTACAGGAGTTTTCGCCGGTAACGGTTCCGGGTCTCATCCCCTATACCTGCATTTCGATTCATGGCGATTGAACGTCAAGCCGGGGGTCTGGCTACCGGCAGCCATCTACGTCGAGGAACCTGTGCCGGAAGGAATTGTGCATGGCCAGATACGCATCTGGGGCTACGGCCTTGACGCCCGGCTTCACGATCCGCTGTCTTCGGTCACAGTCTCCGTGGACGATGCCGTGGATCGCAGCGGCGACGGAACAGACATGGACCCGTTGGCGTCGCTGCAGGCGTGGAAGGATCTCGCCGCAAGCAACATCCTCGACAAGTTGGAACGCGCCGGTATTCTCGCCCCGCACAGCAGCTTCGATAGCGTTCTCGATCAGATTGTGGTCAACCTGAGCGTTCCGAACGATCTGACATTCGCAGAACCCGTCCATTGCCGCGTCATGCTAACCACGCCCATCGAAGCGACAACCGTGGGCAACACAATCCTCATCAGCAAGGGGCTCATCGAAACACTTCCCAACGAGGAAGCGATCGCTTCGGTGGTCGCATTCGAGCTCGCCCACGTAATTCAAAGCAACACTGTGGACACACGCTACTCCTTTGCGGACAGAACGATGTTCCCAGACCGGAAAGTCAGTAGAGACCTCAACCTCGCGCATTCAGGCAAGGAAGATGAGAAGGCGGCAGAAGTCGCCGTAAACCTTATTAAGAAGAGCATGTACGGGGACAAGCTGGGAGGCATCGGCTTGTACTACCAACAAATGGCCCTTGGCATTGGAAAGCTAAATGGGCTGTATAGGCCGGAAACGGGAGATTCGCTGATCTCACCGACCGGGAAGCCGTGGCTGCTCGCGCTGCTCGCTGAGAAAAGTCCACGGCTCGAACCGGGAAACCCGCGTCAGCTCGCAGCTTTGCCGCTCGGCTCAAACCTGGTTGTCGATCCGTGGACCGGGGAAGTGCGGCTGAGCGATGCGCCCCGAGTGATGCCTCAGACGACCAGTGAAAAGCGGCCGTTTGAAGTTGTGCCCGTGTACTTTCGGCTGCGGGTTGCTCCGGAGGTCGCACTCGGCACTGGAAACGCTGACACGGTGACGGTTGCCGTCCGGTGATTGGTGTGCTTTGGGCTAGAACGACAGAAGGCCGGTCCCGGACCGGCCTTCTGCGTCTCTGTCTCTTTGTTTCGGCTGGCTCGTAGCCGTTCACTTGATGGCTGCGACCTGAGTATTGCGGTCCTTGAGCCATGCCGTGACCTGGTTACGCGCCACGGTATCATCCGACGTGTTGAGGATCACCCGCGCTAGAGTATCCGCAACGATGAACTTCGGTTCCGGCGTTGCCTTCGTGGGATGAATGAGCGCCCATCCCCGGATGTACGATACCCTCTTCGTCGTATCGACGGAAGCGCCGGAGGTCGGTGTCACGCTGAAGTAGTCAAAACCCTTCTTGGCTGTCCCGGTCGCGTGGACAACATCCTTCCACGTCTTCTCGTCGCAGACAATGTAGAAGGTCCAATTGGTGGGCCGAGGAAGTTGGTTGGCAATGGCCGCAAACGCGTCCACTTCAGTCCGGCAGACCGCCGTTGCTTTGTCGGTAGCTGTCTCGTGCGAGACCATGATGACGTGGTTAGGCTGCGCCAGGGTTACGAGTGGAGTCAGAACAACAAAAGCGAAAGCGATAAGGCAATTATGACGGGTCATGGTAGCGTTCTCCTTACATTGGCTACATGGTTGTTATCGGCAAAACATGCCGTAAGACGAGTATTTGCAGCAGGTTGGCAGTTACTTAGGGAAGGTGCAGTTACGGCCTAAACTCGGTTTGTGGCTTTGTTTTCCCAGCGCCGCGCGCGCGCTGACGGGTGATTGCTATGGAAGACGGCTTTGCCTTTGGCTGCATCGTCTGAGACGGCTTCACCGGCGTGGTAGCGTGCTTTGAAGGAATGCAGGCGCCTATCAGCAAAATGCCGATCAGCACGGGCATCCAAATGGCGCGCACGATAGCTCTGGAGCGAAGCGAATTGAAGAAAATCTGTAGGGCGGTCATGCTGGAGTCCTCTCCGAAGGGGGCGATCCGAAATCCCCCTTCACAGCTAGCTGAGGGGGTTGAGGAGCGCCCAGGGGAGGACGCTCGCGTCGTGGGGGCGGCTTGAGGGGAACGACGCAAAGCAACCGAAGTGACAGCGCCTTTTGCTGGCACGCCGGGTGCAGTCGATTCCCGGCCCGAAAGGGCAAGCCGGCCGCACAGAGCGACCAGACCGCCTACAAGACTCAATTGCATTCGGTCTTGGAGATGCGCCGGATGTTGCCCGTGTTCGAGATTGCTTGGCGCTATTCTGCATTACGGCTGCTGCCGTCGAAGATGGCCATGGCGCAATCAGGACTGGATCAAGAACCATCGAGTCGTAGAGGATGAAGGTCACTGTGTCGTTCATAGATTCTTCCCAGTTCTTCTCGCTATCGTCTGTTCAACAAGAAAAGGGGCCGATGGCCCCTTTTCTGCTGCTGCGCGGGTTGCTAGAACGGCGAATCGTCGGTTAGCTCGGTGCCGTTGTCGGCCTCTACCGAAATCGGGGCGGTCCCGTTGTCGCTAGCCGGGTCTGGTGCTGCTTCATTGGGCGAGGAGGCCGGCCGACGGCTGAGCAGGGTGAAGCTATCGATGACGACCTGGGTAAAGTTGTGCTGCACATTGTCCTTGTCGGTCCACCGCCTGTATGCGAGGTGACCGACCACATGGAGGGGATTGCCTTTCTTGACGTACTTTTTGATAACGTCGGCAGGCTTTTCGCCGTACATGACGAGGTTGTGCCAAGCGGTGGTTTCCTTCACTTCTCCCGTGCTTTTGTCCACATACTGGTTGTTGGTGGCCAGGGTAAAGCGTGCGACGGGAGTTCCGTTCGTGGTGTACTGGATCTTCGGATCGATTCCGACGTTGCCTAGCAATATGGTGAGATTGACTGAACCGGCCATAGCAGCGTTGTTTCCTTTCTGATTGGGTTCGTGGAGGTTGATGTTTTGCGGCCAGCGAGTTTAGGCCGTCAGGGGAACGTGTTCGTTTTGAAGTTCATTCGTACCGCCCGCAAGCTGGCAGTTGAAACAATGCGTAAGGTAGGACAACACCTTCTCGGCGTCCTGGCCGAGGAGGGTTAAGCTACGAACGCGGTTGTCGTCCTGGTGAGTGATGAAAAGGCCGGCAATGAGGCCACCTGACTGCTGCAAGAATTCCAAGAGATCGGAACGGCTTGGCGAGTTGTAACCGGCGAGAAAATCTGTGACCGTCCTCGCCAGTTCGTCGGCGAAGACGAATGTTGTTGTCATGCAGGTTCCTTCACACTTGCCGGGATCGGCACCCGATGGAGCGGGGGCGCTGATGGTGAGTTCAACGCGCACAGTGGAGGACTTTGGAGGATTGGGTTTGAGCTTTGCGACTTTGCAGAATTGCAAAATGGCTAGAACGACGAGTGCGTACAGCACGCAAATTGCGCTGAATACCACGAGAGAAGAAAGCGTTATGTGATGCATTCTGTCCTCCAGGATCTGGAGCAAGAGCGCAACCGTGTTGCGTGTCGAGAACGATGAGTGCCACCAACACCACGAACTCTTTGGAAGGCGAGCACTTGCCGGGGAGTTCGCTGACGATCCGTGGTAGAGCATCGGTGGTCCCGAATAGTCTGATCATTCGCATATTGCGCACTTGCGAGAATCGTATTAACTGTATCATACATCATTGATGTATTATTTTATGAACGATAAAGTTTGATCGCACAGATGGGTGGACGTGTGCAAGGATCACTCGGTCAATTTTCTCCGGCTCTCGGCGGAGAAAGCTTGACCGTTCGTCCCACAATTTTGCTCAATCAGTGCCTGCCCTGCATCGCCACGGATCGTGTGTTTCGTTGCAGTGGCAACCAGATCATCGAAGCCCCGTGTGCGGTAATGTGCACGCCGCAAGATCGGGTCTCGGCTCAGGCACAATGACAATGGGTGGGCAATTGCTCCCATCATCAAGTTGCTTGTTGATGGTGCCATCCTCTTGTAGTCAAATGGGCGAATATATGACGAATATTGGAGCGCGGGCACGAGATTCAAGTGGCCAAGAGGATTCATGTGGGGGGATTCCCCTTCCCCTTGCTTGTTTTCGCGCCACCTTATGATGTCCAACCATGTATGCTGTATGCTGATCTATTGGACAATCAGATGAACAACTCTTCTACCTCTCCGGTGCAGGACCGATGGTTGTCGGTTGGAGAACTGGCTGGATACATTGGGATCAAGCGAGATACCGTCTACAAGTGGATTACGCGCCGCAATATGCCCGCTCACAAGGTAGGACGTCTTTGGAAATTTAGGAAAGAAGAGATTGACGGGTGGGTGAGGAGCGGTGCCGCAGGTGAGCGAGACAGATAGCCAATGCAGACACAGAGCGCAGTGGATCAAATTCGGGAGCGTCTCTCTGGAATTGCCGACATTTACAACCGCCTGGTGCTTCTTGTAGGGCCTTCAGGCAGTGGTCGAACGGCCGCAATACGTTCGCTTGCGGATGCTGAAAAAGTTCCGGTGCTGAATGTGGGCACTGAAATTTCCCGGCTTCTTCTTGACTTGACCGAGCGCCAGCGCGTACTTCATTTGCCCAAATTGTTAGAGGGAGTGGTTGCGGCATCACCAAGCGATCTCGCTCTTCTGGACAATACTGAGGTTCTCTTTAATCCGGTCCTCAAGCAAGATCCTCTCCGTTTGTTGCAGGCGTTGTCCAGAGATAGAACGATCGTTGCCAGTTGGCTCGGTGACGTAGACGTTGGGTATTTGACCTACGCCGTGCCGGGGCACCCGGAATTTCGGCGGTATCCCTCAGCTGATCTTCTCACTGTCTGCCTCAGATAGGCCATGTAAGCCCGTGAAGGTTGAAGATGAAATACGGCGATTTAATTCAATTCGAACCGATTGAGTCCGTGGTACAGCTCCGCAATGCGGATCAGTTGGATGCTGCGAAGCAACTCGTATCCACTTACGTCATCTCGGATGAGATGGCGGAGAAGTTGACATCCCTTGTCATTCCGGACATTCAGTTCGACACGCCTTCGGATAATAAGGGGCTGATGGTCGTGGGCAACTATGGCACAGGCAAGTCCCACCTAATGTCGGTTCTTTCGGCGATCGCGGAAGATGCAGCCACGTTACCCTTAATTCGTTGCGCTCCAGTGGCCAAGGCGGCGCAACGGATCGCTGGCAAGTTTAAGGTGATCCGTACCGAGATCGGCGCAGTGACGATGTCCCTCCGGGACATCCTTACTGCGGAAATAGAAGAGCATCTCTCCAAGCTGGGCGTTAGCTTTACCTTTCCTTCTGCTGCTGCCATTACAAACAACAAGCGTGCCTTTGAGGACATGATGGCGGTATTCCAGCAGAAGTACCCCGACCAAGGTTTGCTTGTCGTTGTCGACGAACTGCTCGACTATTTGCGAAGCCGGAAAGATCAGGAACTGGTTCTCGATCTGAACTTTCTCCGCGAACTGGGAGAGGTTTGCAAAGACCTGCGATTCCGATTCGTCGCCGGCCTCCAGGAGGCCATCTTTGACAGCCTGCGATTCTCGTTCGTCGCTGAGAGCCTACGTCGTGTAAAGGATCGTTTCGAGCAGATCCTGATCGCCCGGAGTGACGTGAAGTTTGTAGTCGCGGAGCGCCTCTTGCGAAAGACGCCCACGCAGGAAGCTCAGATTCGGGAGTACCTTCTGCCGTTCACGAGGTTTTACGGCAACATGAACGAGCGCCTGGACGAATTCGTGCGCCTCTTTCCGGTGCATCCGGATTATATCGATACCTTCGATAAGGTCACAGCGGTAGAGAAGCGAGAAGTGCTAAAGAGCCTTTCAATCGCGATGCGAAAGAGGCTGAATGATTCATTGCCAATAAATGAGCCAGGTTTGATCGCCTACGACAATTATTGGAACACTCTCCGCGAAAACCCATCGTTCCGCGCCGTCCCCGACATCCGTGCGGTCATCGATTGCAGCCAACTTCTTGAATCTCGTATCGAAGCGGCTTTCCCCATCAAGCCTTTTAAGCCGATGGCACGGCGAATCATTCAAGCCCTTTCGGTAAACCGCCTCACGACCGGCGATATCCATGTTCCGGTTGGTCCCACCGCGACGGAGCTGCGCGATACTCTTTGCCTCTATCAAGCAGAAGTCGCGGCCATGGGCGGTGACGGGGCCGCAGACCTTCTGACTCACGTTGAGAATGTAGTTGGCCAAATCAAGAGTACAGTCAGCGGTCAGTTCCTCTCGCAGAATCAGGAAAATGGCCAAATCTACCTCGACCTGAAGAAGACTGAGGACTACGACGCGCTAATTGAGAAGCGTGCCGAATCACTGGATTCCACTCAACTGGATCGCTATTACTACGAAGCGCTAAAACGAGTGATGGAATGCACGGACCAGACTTATGTCAGCGGGTACCGCATTTGGGAACACGAATTGGAATGGATCGAGCGCAAGGTCGCTCGCCGCGGTTACCTCTTCTTCGGCGCGCCAAATGAGCGTTCGACGGCGGCGCCGCCTCGCGATTTCTACCTGTACTTCCTTCAACCTTTCGATCCGCCGCGGTACCAGGACGAGAAGAGGAAAGATGACGTATTCTTTCGGCTCAACCTCACTGTCGGCGATGACGAATTCCGCACAATCCTCCGAAGTTACGCAGCGGCGGTTAATCTCGGATCGACATCCTCGGGGAATGCGAAGGACACGTACGAGCGAAAAGGAACGGGATTTCTGAGGGATTTGGTCAAATGGCTACAAGATCACATGACCACGGCCTTCGAAGTCACGTATCAGGGAAAGGCGAAACCCCTGCTGGGCTGGGCGAAAGGTAAACCGCTCGGTAGTGGCGGCCGAATCAATGTGCGGGATGTTGTGAATACGGTTGCCTCGGCGTGCTTGGCACCGCATTTTGAAGATATCGCACCGAATTATCCCTCGTTTTCGCTCCTGATCACCACAGCGAACCGTGAGTTGGCAACCCAGGATGCCCTCAAAGCCATTGCCGGCGGTCCGCGGACGAAGGTCGGCACAGCCGTGCTCGAAGCATTGGAGTTGCTTGACGGTGAGCGGTTGGATGCGGCGAAGTCAAAGTTCGCCTGCCAAGTTGTCGATGCGTTGAAGAAGAAGGGGCACGGTCAAGTTGTAAACCGGAGTGAGCTGGTTCATGAAGTGCACGGGGTCGAGTATTTCGCACCTGAAACCTGTCGCCTAGAACCAGAGTGGCTCGTCGTCTTGCTTGCTGCGCTCGTGCATTCCGGTGATCTTGTTCTCGCCGTTCCCGGCAGGAAACTCGACGCAACTAATATCGCCCAGTTGACAGCAACGCCTCTCGACGAACTGATCAACTTCAAGCACATCGAGCGGCCGAAAGACTGGAACCTGCCTGCGCTGAAGGCATTGTTTGAGCTATTGAGCCAGCCTCCTGGACTTGCGCAGGCGCTCACGCAGGGTGGTGAACAGGCCGGCGGTGCGGTAAAGACTCTGGCAGGTGAATCCAAGAAGCTTACTGAGCGGATAGTTCATGCGCAGCAAGTGCTGCAAGGCGGGTTGAAACTCTGGGCACGCAATCTGCTTTCTCCTGAAGATTCCGATGCACTGCGTGTGCGGATGGATGTTACCAAGCAGTTTCTTGAATCACTTCAGGCATATACCAGTGCCGGACAACTCAAGAACTTCCGCGATGAGCCGCAGGCTATTTCCGCCAAACGTGATGGCTTAGAAGTACTGAAACAAGTTGAATCGTTCCAGATGATCGCCGCTGAATTCGGACCACTCGCATCCTATCTCGCTGCTGCCGAAATGGCGCTGCCCAGCGATCATGCGTGGATCAAGAAGATTCAGGCCGTTCGGCAGGAGCTGCTGTCGGATATGTTGGACGCCGGGAAGCGGCAATCGCATTCATTTCATCAAGAAGGTCTTCAAAAGCTGTCCAGCTTGAAGAAGGACTATTCAGAGTTGTATGTGGCCGCTCACGGCCGCGCACGACTGGGTGCGAAAGACGATAAGTTGAAGGCGCGACTGTCAACGGATGCTCGGCTGGGACAGTTGCAGAGACTTTCGACCATTGAACTAATGCCGAGGCAGCAGCTCAGCGACTACCAGAACCGTCTAGCCAGTCTCCGAACTTGCTTCGCGCTAACGCAGCCGGATCTTGATGCTTCCCCTGTTTGCCCGCACTGCAATTTCCGGTTGGTTTCCGAACCTGATTCTGTTTTCGCGAGTCAGGCAATCAGGAAGTTGGAGGAGGAGTTGGACCGGCTGTACGACGGTTGGACAAAGACTCTTCTGAACAACCTGGAAGATCCCACGACTCAGCAGAATCTTGGATTGCTGAAATCGGCGCCCAGGAAGATCGTTGACGCGTTCTTGACAGCGTCTGTCCTTCCAGATGATGTGAGTCATGACTTTGTCGCTGCTCTTCAGGAGGCCCTATCGGGCCTATCGAAGGTTATCGTAACTGCCGATGCGCTTCGTGCTGCGCTACTTGCCAACGGTTCGCCATCTACAGTGCCGGAATTGAAGAAGCGCTTCGACGATTACCTCGTCGAGATTGTCAAAGGCAAGGACGCATCAAAGGTCAGGATTGTTTTGGAGTAGGCGCGTCATGACAAAAGAGGAACTCTTAGACCGGCTTTCTGGTATCGAGTGGAACGACTGGGAGGTGAAGGAGGCTGCGCGCGACGTGCCGAACAGCGCGTATGAGTCTGTCTCAGCCTTCGCCAACACCGCTGGCGGTTACCTTGTTTTCGGCGCAAAGGAGAAGGGCGGCACATTCGAGGTTGTCGGAGTAATTGAAGTTGACAAGGTGCAGAGTGCGTTCCTGAACACTATCAGAAGTGGCCAAAAACTCAGCAAGATCATCGATGTTAACGAGAAGCTTATCGACTGCGACGGGGCGAGCGCACTCGTCTTTTATGTCCCGGAAGCGCCTCGCCGCGATAAGCCAATCTTCTTGAACGGCGATTTGCGAAAGTCGTTTGTCAGACGTGGCAGCTCAGATCAGCATTGCACTCCAGATCAGATCAAGGCCTTCTTGCGCGACGCGGATGAAACCCCGTTCGATTGTCACATCATCGATGACTTGAGCCTTGCATCGAGCTTCAATAACAAATCAGTCACTTGGTACCGTTCGGTTTTCGCGACGCGAGGTCTGGCATACGACCCGAACGCGAGCGATGTCGACTTTCTTCACGCCAAGGGGTTCATCCAAGAGCGGGATGGCAAGCACTTCGCCACACGCGCCGCCATTCTTCTCTTCGGTTCGGAAGCCGCCGTGAGACAGGTACTCGGGCGCCCCCTGGTCATGTGCTACAAACAGTCAACGAATCGCGATGACCCACAGCCGGAGGAACGCTGGTTGGATCGTATTGTTCTCGAAGAGAACTTGGTCGAAACTTGGCGCGCGATCAATGAATGGTATCTCCGGCACGCGGAGAAGCCGTTTTCTTTGGACTCAAAAACATTGCAGCGCATCGATGCACCGCCGGATCAGGAAGTCTTTCGCGAAGCAGCGGTCAATCTCCTTATCCATCAAGACTATTCGGATCGGTCCCGAATTCCTACGATCAAGTTCTTCCGCGATGCCGCAGTTTTCTATAATCCAGGACACGCATTTGCCAGCGACGCGGAACTTCTCTCCCCAGGGGACAAGGAAGTTCGCAATCAGCTCGTTCGCACGGCCTTCCGAATGGTCGGTTTCGGCGAGCAGGCCGGCACCGGTATTCCGGCAATGATGCGAGGCTGGCAGCGGCTCGGCTACCTTCCACCCAGAATTCGGAATGACAAAGAGCAACGCAGTTTTGAAGTGACCATGCTGCGAGAAATGCTCCTGTCGGATGAGCAGCTTTTCTTCCAGGGGAGTCTCGGAGTGTCTCTAACCAACGAGGAAGCCCGCTTATTCGCCTATGCCTGTCGCCAACAGCAGGTGAGTGAAGCTGAGGCTAAAACGGTGGTTTCCTTGTCTACCGGCGAGACTCGTAAGTTGTTGGAAAAACTGGCAGTTCAAGCCCTATTGGCGGTTGCGCCAAGCGGCTCTCATTGGCTCGTGGCGGAGCATTTACGTGAACGCTTTGCAGGGCTGACCAAGCCGGCAGGGGAGCCGAACTTGGTCAGTGACCAACCTATAGAGAAATCGCTCAGCTTGGTCACTGACCAAGCTGAGTCCAAACGGGTCACACTTTCGGGCTTGACCGAGATCCAGGTGCGGATACTTGTGTTGTGTGCCGCGCCGAGGAGACTCAAAAATCTTCTTGAAAACATGAAGGTTACGAACCGGACCTTCTTTCGGAGAACTCATTTGAAGCCGTTACTTGACGGCGGGATTCTTCAACTCAGGTACCCTGAGAACCCCAACCACCCCTCCCAGACATACTTTCTCACTGAGGCGGGTCAACGGTTGCTTGAGAACCACCGGGCACGAGAGAAGGATCAGGAGAACGCAAAGTGAGCAAAATGACGAGTGATAGCAAGCCCATGTTTATCGAGCCCTCTGAAGGCACGGTAGAGTGTCTCGGCCATACTTTCCCATCTGAGGATGCCCGCCGTGCGCACTTTCTGACGATCTTGAAGGCAAGACTGAAGGACCCAGAGTTCCGGAGAACACAGGGCTTTCCGACTGGCTCTGATGAAGACATACTCCGCCTCTCTGACCCGCCATACTTTACTGCGTGTCCTAATCCCTTCATGGAAGACTTCGTTCGCTGTTACGGCAAGCCTTATGATCCGGCAATCCCGTATCTTCGGAAGCCATTTGCGGTAGATGTTAGCGAAGGAAAATCAGACGCGATATATACGGCACACTCCTATCACACGAAAGTGCCGCACAAGGCTATCATGCGCGCTATTCTCCACTACTCCGAGCCTGGCGATTTGGTGTTGGATGGGTTTGCTGGCTCAGGAATGACGGGGGTTGCCGCACAATCATGCGGAGCGCCGGATGCCGCGTTCAGAAATCTCATGGAAGAGGAGTGGCGAATCGCCGGCGATTCATTCCCCAAGTGGGGTGCACGCCGGGCAATTCTTGGCGATCTGGCGCCTGCAGCAACATTCATAGCTGGTAATTATGCCACGCCATTCGATCTGGAATCGTTCCAAATCCAAGCACAGCGGATATTGCAAGAACTCCGAGCCGAGATCGGCTGGATGTATGAAACGATTCATGCGCAAAACAAGAAGACCGGCTCTATTAACTATACAGTTTGGAGTGAGGTCTTCTCATGCCCGAACTGCGGTGGCGAGGTGGTGTTTCTAGAGGAGGCATTGGACCAGGAAACCGATAAGGTAAGAGAGCACTTCCCTTGTCCGAAATGTTCGTCAGAGCTTACAAAGGACAGTCTTCAACGAATGATGGAGACCTTGATCGACGCCGCAACCGGAAGAACTTGGGAGCGTATACGGCTTGTACCGGTATTGATCAACTATACCGTGGGGGGGAAAAGGTACGAAAAGAAGCCTGACAACCACGACCTTAATGTCCTACAGAGGGTTGCAGCGATGAAACTTCCTCCTGGCGTCCCAGTTAACGCGTTCCCTATTGATACGATGTATCACGGTTCACGATTGGCCCCAAAGGGTTTCACAAATATCCACCATATGTACCTGCCACGCGCTGCGCAGGCGCTTGGTCTGCTTTGGGAGAAGATTCAAACCGTTTCAGACAGACGCCTTCGTTTGATCCTTTCCTTTTGGTTCGACAGTCATGTTGTTAACCTGTCCATCCAGAACAGGTATAGGCCAGGAGTAAGTTTCCCGTATAACCCATTGACGGGGGTATACTACGTACCATCACAAGTGAGTGATGCGAACCCCTTTATTGCTTACGAGAACAAACTCTTAAGGATTCTCACTGCATTTCGGGGTTATCGCCCGTCTGCCGGCCTGACCATCGTTACAACGGCTGACTGTGCTTTTGGCCTAACTATAGACCCAAACACCATAGACTACATCTTTACCGATCCGCCATTTGGCGAGAATATTTACTACGCTGACTTGAACTTCATGGTTGAGTCATGGTATCGAATCTTCACTGACTCCAAAAACGAAGCAATCGTAGACAAGACTAAGGATAAGAATCTGCTTATGTACGAGCGATTGATGGAGTCTTGTCTCAGAGAATACTACCGAGTACTTAAACCTGGCAGATGGATGACGATGGTGTTTCACAACTCTAGCAACTCTGTTTGGGCAGCCATCCAAGAGGCTCTTACAGGTGCTGGTTTTGTGGTTGCCGATGTGCGCACACTTGACAAGCAGCAGGGCTCATACCGACAAGTCACTAGCACAGCTGTGAAGCAAGATCTGGTCATATCGGCCTACAAGCCAAACGGAGGTCTTGAAGGGCGATTCGAGCTCGAAAAGGGGACGGAGGATGGTGTCTGGGATTTTGTACGGACACACCTGCGGCAGTTGCCGGCGTTTGTTGCGAAGGACTCTAACGTCGAAGTTGTCGTGGAGAGACAAGCATTCCTTCTTTTTGATCGAATGGTTGCATTTCATGTCCAGAGGAGTGTGGTAGTTCCGCTATCTGTCGGAGAGTTTTTTGCTGGGCTCTCACAACGATTTCCTGAGCGCGATGGAATGTATTTTCTTCCGGAACAGGTTGCCGAGTACGACCAAAAGAGGATGACGGCGAACGAAGTAAGGCAGCTAGAGATATTCGTTCGGAATGAGAAAAGTGCCATCCAGTGGCTCCGTCAGCAGCTCCAAGATAAACCTCAAACATTCCAGGATATTCATCCGCAATTCATGCGTGAGATTGCCGGCTGGGAGAAACACGAAAGCCCCGTGGAGCTGCGCGATCTTTTGGAGCAGAATTTCTTGCTGTACGATGGGCTGGACGAAGTGCCCAGCCAGATTCACCGCTACCTCTCGACAAACTTCCACGATCTGCGCAATCTTGCAAAGGATGCTCCAGCATTACGAGCTAAGGCGAGGGACCGGTACTATGTCCCCGATCCGACAAAAGAGGCAGATGTCCAGAAGAGTAGGGAAAAGGCACTGCTCCGCGAATTTGGCGAGTATCGTGCGACGACTCAGAAGAAACTCAAGGTATTCAGACTTGAGGCGATTCGGACCGGCTTCCGCTCGGCTTGGCAGCAGAACGACTACGACGCCATTTTGGGTGTAGCGGAGAAGATCCCTGAGGATGTGCTCCAAGAGGATGCCATGTTGCTCATGTGGTATACGAACAGCCTGATTCGAACTGGGCGAGGCGCATAGAAGGCGCCGATGGGAATCGAATGCAATTTTCAGGCGGAGAGTGGCTTTACGACGAAGGCCGGCGCTTACGGTGTCAGGTGCTGGAGCGTGCCGATACATGGGGGCATACAGCGGTAAGGGTCTGGTATCCGGAAGCTCAGACTATCCAGCTTGTCGCCCCTGAACAACTGAAGCCAATCGAAGATCTCCGAACCAGTTCGCAGGAGATCGCCTATATCACCGCCGCCGCTAAAGTTGCAGACGCGCTCGATGAGAACATTCTTCTGGCGCCAATTGAATCATCGGTGATCCCTCTTCCCCACCAGATTCTCGCTTTGCTAAAGGCCGTCTCCTCAGACCGTATACGGTTGCTACTGGCTGACGAAGTGGGGCTGGGCAAAACAATCGAGGCTGGTCTGATCATAAAGGAACTGAAGCTGCGTGGATTGATACGCCGCATTCTTGTCGTCGCACCGAAGGGTTTGGTGAGCCAGTGGGCGGCCGAGATGCGGACGCATTTCGGTGAAGACTTCCGACTCCTCCTGCCGGGTGACTTCCCGGCCTTTCGTCGCGTCGCTGGTCAGGACAACGTCTGGAGGATGTACGACCAGATTATCTGCCCTATGGACGCAGTGAAACCCATTGATAGTCGGCGTGGCTGGTCGAAAGAGCAGCTCGCCGAGTACAACCGAGACCGGTTCGAAGACTTGATGGCGGCAAACTGGGATCTGATCGTGATCGACGAAGCGCACCGCCTGGGAGGGATGACGGATCAGGTAGCGAGATTCAGACTCGGTCAGGGGCTTGCTGAATCCGCACCGTACCTTCTTCTTCTGACCGCTACTCCACACCAAGGTAAGACGGATGCCTTTCATCGCCTAGTTTCGCTTCTCGACAAGACGGCATTCCCAGATTCTGGTTCGGTCAGTCGCGAGCGGCTGGAGCCCTATTTGGTCCGAACCGAGAAGCGTAAAGCCATCGACGCACAGGGCAATCCGCTGTTCAAACCAAGGCGGACGCAGTTGGTGCCCGTCCGCTGGAACGAGCGCCACGTGCTCCAGCGACAACTCTACGAAGCTATTTCGGAGTACGTTCGAATCGGCTATAACCAGGCGATACGGGAGAAGAAAAACTATGTTGGCTTTCTGCTGATCTTGATGCAGCGGCTTGTCACTTCCTCGACACGCGCGATCCGGACGACACTTGAGCGTAGGCTGGAGATGCTTCAGATGCCGGAAGAACAGTTGTCGCTTTTCCCGCAGGGATTCGACGACGACTGGCCGGACATGGATGGCCAAGAGCAGATTGAGATGCTGCTCCACATGCGAACCAAGGCGCTGCGGAATGAACGTGCCGAAGTGCAATTGCTGCTCGACCTTGCAAAGCGTGCAGATGCGACCAGCGCAGACGCTAAGGCTGAGGCGCTGCTCGATTGGATCTACCAGTTGCAGCAGGAAGAATCCGATCCTGACCTGAAAGTCTTGCTGTTCACAGAGTTCGTGCCATCCCAGGAAATGCTTCGGAGCTTTCTTGCGGAACGGGGCTTCTCGGTTGCGTGTTTGAATGGCAGCATGGATTTGGATGCGCGCAAGCAGGTTCTTGAGGCGTTTGCGGGCGACGTACGCATCTTGGTGTCCACCGATGCAGGCGGAGAAGGCTTGAACCTTCAGTTCTGTCACGTGGTGGTCAACTTCGACATCCCATGGAATCCGATGCGGCTTGAACAACGCATCGGCCGCGTGGATCGAATCGGACAGGGGCACATGGTTCGGGCGCTGAACCTTGTTCTGGAGGACACCGTCGAATTCCGCGTGCGTGAGGTTTTGGAGGAGAAGCTGGCAGTCATTCTACGCGATTTCGGCGTCGACAAGACCGGCGATGTGCTCGATTCCGCCGAAGCTGGAGAGATCTTCGACGAGCTGTACAGGGACGCCATCCTGGACCCTGTTGCCGTCGAGAGTAAAGTGGACTCGGTTCTGGCAAAGGTCCGAGCGCAAGCAGATGCCATGCGGCAAAGCACGAGTCTGCTTGCCCAAACGGTGGCGCTGAGTCCGTCAGAGGCACAACGACTGTTAGGTCATCCGCTACCCTACTGGGTTGAAAAGATGACGGTGAATTATCTTGAAACTTGCGGTGGCAAGGCAGAGAAGGCCAAGGCTGGCTGGAAGTTACAATGGCCCGATGGAACGACCACGCCACACGCCGTTTTCACCGTTGCAGACGCGGAGATCCACCCGTCGGCAGCTCATTTGACGCTAGAAGACTCACAGATCCGCAGCATTGCTACGCGCGTGCCACGCTTCGTGCCTGGCCAGCCTATTCCATCTATCGAGGTAACCGGAATCCCATGGGAAATCCGAGGGTATTGGTCTCTGTGGACCGTCGGAGTTCGTAGTCCCGAATGGTGCAAGGAGCGGATACTCGCGTTGTTTTTGCACGACGATGGGCGCGTGTTGTTTCCAACTGCGCGGCACATATGGACGTTGCTGCTGGATCAATCACCAACTCCTCGCAGCTACTTGGATGGAGGCGAGTCCACGAGGGTCTTCGCGGTAGCAACAACCGCCGCTGAGTCTCATGGCCATCCTCTCTATGAGGAACTGTTGCGGTTCCATCATGGCCAACTCGATAAAGAGAGAGAGAAAAAACGGTATGCCTTTGATGCCCAGCGCCGCGTGATCGAGCGGATCGGTCTGCCTGCCGTCCGCCAGCATCGCCTAAATGAAATTTCCCGTGAGGAAGCGGCATGGGGCATCGAGTCGGAATCGCGTGACCAAGTCCATCCAGAGCTTGTTCCGCGGTTGATAATTCGTGTGGAGGGTCTTGGCAATGGGTGACTGGCGTGAACAGATCCTGAAAGAGTTTGCGGTGGGGGTCAAGCCGATAACGGCCGTTGCCGATCCGGATAAATTGCTTACGGAACCTTTCCTCAGCCAGGCTCTCGCCGAACGAGGTTTCGAGTCGCTCTTATTAGAAGATTCGATCTCTTTCCGGTTTGCTTACGAGTCCCGCTTCCGCTCTCGGTTGGATTCAGACGAACACATGGATCTGATAGTCCTCGTAGGCGATGGCGCCTCTTCCCTTGCGAAGGTGCCGTTTGACGTTCTCGCTAAGGCGCAGAAGCTCTCATTTTCACTCGCGGACGTGTTCCCACAGTTTAGTTACCCAGTGCTCCGCGCCCTGGAGCCGCAGTATTTTGATCTGTTGTACGATGCCCAGCGTCGTTTCAGCCCCGGAATACTGGGCGAGAATGCCACAAAGGATTTCATCCTGCGGCATGTCTTTGAGATCGCGGCGGAGTTGATTAAGTCTGATGCTGACATCCTCCGGATGTTATTACGCCGACACTATCGCCTTCAGTCGATACCGCCAGTGTTCGTGGAGCGGCTCGTGCAGGTTCTTAATCAAGATGGATGCTTTGCGGGGTGGCCACTCAGAGGACTCCTCACTGACCGCAGTCTGTTCTATGCGTTTCTGCAGGAGCGTTGGCCAGTGTTCCTTGACCAATTGAGCGACAGGACTGAATCCCGAGAAGCTTCCTTAACTGTAGATGGCCCGACACATCTTCCTTTCGAGCACCCTGACATTCGGGTTTACATCGACAACCTTTTCGTAGAGGGATTGCTGCAGCCTGTCGCGTGGGCAGGGATTCCTCAAGCATGGGCCGCAGCGGGTGTACGCCGCGATCCGCAACATGACCGGGATCGTCGCTTCCGAGCACTTCTCGATGTCGCGGAACGTGAATTGCCGGAGGACGACGCACGGCACGGTGCCTGGCTTTCCTTTGCCAGAATCTGGGCGGAATTGAATCTGCTGGTTTCCGAAGTAGGTGCTGGTTCCGCCCCAGACGTTGCGACGCGAGTCCTCAACATTCGCGGAGAGGTCGACGTACGTTTTAGTCAGTGGCTCCAAAAGCGCTTCGGCAGCCTTTACAGCTTACCGTCGAGCCCGCCAGTGATGGTGCATCACATCGCGCGCTTCCTCTCCGCGCAACGCGATAACGTAGCTAAGGTTGCCCTTGTTGTTGTGGACGGACTGGCATTTGACCAGTGGCTAACCGTGCAGCAAGAAATCAGCCAGCAGCGCCCGGCGTGGCGATTCGAAGAAAGCGCAACATTCGCATGGGTGCCAACCATCACGAGTGTTTCCCGGCAGGCAATCTTTGCCGGGAAAGCGCCGCTCTATTTCCCGTCGAGCATCTTCTCAACCGGCAGGGAAGCAAGCCTCTGGGAGCAATTCTGGGTGGATCATGGCTTGGCAAGTCCCGAGATCGCCTATTTGAAAGGCTTGGGAGACCTACCAGCACTCGAAGCGGTCGAAGAAACATTATCAGAGCCCAAGCTCAAAGTCATCGGAGCGGTAGTGGATAAGGTCGACCGTATCATGCACGGCATGGAGTTAGGTGCTGCGGGAATGCAAAGCCAGGTGCGACAGTGGGCGGCAGAAGGATTCCTGACTGCACTCTTGGATCTGTTACTCTCAAACGGATTCGTTGTGTTTCTGACCGCGGATCACGGCAATGTTGAGTCCGTTGGCTGCGGAAGGCCGAACGAAGGGGTCACGGCTGACATTCGTGGAGAACGCGCGAGGATTTACTCCGATCCTGTACTACGCGCCAATGTCGCGGCCAGATTTCCGGCTGCCATTTCGTGGAAACCTACTGGGCTTCCGGAGGATTTCTTGCCTCTTTTGTCCGCTGACCGAAGCGCTTTTGTGTCAGATGGTTATCGGACTGTTGCTCATGGCGGCATTACGCTAGAAGAGACAATTGTTCCATTCATTCGGCTTGTGGGAGGAAGGTCTTGATCGATCGCCAGCGCATCATCGGATATAACCGGACCGTCAAACTACGTTGGCTGGATGAGACGCTGGACCTCTTGCTGGCAGGCATGTCCGACGCAGACATCTACGCGGCACTGCGTGAACGGCTGAAGGACGAACTCTCCGTGGGCAGCAAAGCTCTGCGTGGTAGTCGGGAGAAAACGATCACGCTTCTCATGAAGACCTGGGTCCGCGTGCCGCTACCGCTGCGAGAGTTGCGGAAAGATGGCATTCATCTCTTGCAGGGAACGCGCCGTTCAGAAAGGCTGCCGCTGCATTGGGGCATGACGATGGCTGTCTATCCGTTTTGGCGAGTAGTAGCGGATGTGACAGGCCGGCTGTTCCGGCTCCAGGGAACTGCTGCTCCGACGCAAGTTCAGCGACGAGTCAAGGAGTTGTTAGGTGAGAGAGAAGCGGTTGCAAGATCCACGCGGTACGTCCTACGAGCTTTTGCAGATTGGGGCGTGATCGCCGATTCTGGTCGAAGCGGGGAGTATTCCCTAGCACCCCCGTTCCCAGTGGTGGACTCGAAGTTGGTTGCATGGCTCCTAGAATCCGCAGTTCTGTCGGCTCCGGACGGTGTCTCTGACTTTCGCAGTCTGGTAAACGGTCCGGGGCTGTTCCCTTTCCAGATCGACCGAATCGTTCCGGAGCAGCTCGCCGCGTCAGGCCGTTTGGAGGTTGTCCGGCATAGCCTTGAGGAGACAGTCGTTCGCGTCCGCAAGTCTGCGTGAAGGGTAATGATACCGGCCGCGAGTACAATCAGATGACCACAAAACGACTCCTGCTTAGAAAGCGGTAAAGTAATCAGTAGAACAGGCAAACCAGTGCCAACGGTTTGCAGTCAATACCAAAGGCATTGAGCAGAAATGCGTCCTCCTGAAGCACCTTGATCGTCTTCCTCTCGGCACTGTCTGTGATTGCATTCATTGCACATCTCTTCCTTATCGAGAAGTTGTCCCGTCTATTTGGCGGCAGCCTTCTTCTGCGCGGCCCAGCGCCGTTTGACAGCCTCGGCGATGCGAGCGCGTCCCTCGGGCGAGAGAATCCGCTTCTTTTTCCGTGGTGAGGCTTTTGGAGGGGTAGCAACCACCTTGGGGGGGGCGACCGACCTTCGGCGGCGCTTTAGTGATCGTTGAACCGCTGGCCACTAAGAGCGCGCGGGCCTGGGTAAGCCGTGCAATCTCCGCATCAATGGAGGAAAGAATGTCTATGAGTGCCATTCGGGAATTATAGCGCCGTCCCAGCTAGCCGGCCCTTGCTTAGAAAGCACTCCTTGCCTCGACCAGTTCTCTTTTCCAGCCTCCCCAACGGTTAGCGCCTTGATCGAAAGCGACGCGACGCCTTTGGCGTTCAATCGCGCTGTGTGGGGGCGTTGCGGGGTTTTCGCCCCGCTGGGGTGGGTAGGAGGAGGACGCAAAGCGGCCGCAACGAGGGAGGGTGCTCCCTCCAAACGTAGCTGAAAAGACGATTCTGGTCTGGGATTTTGCCTTCGAGGGGGTAATGCTGGGTGAAGTCAGTAGTAGCTGTTTAGGAGAACCAGGTGGCGAAGGATGCTTCCGGCGAAGATCAGAGCCAAACCGCCAACGGACAGGATCAGCGGACTGAAGAAGATTGGATTAAACCAGAGAAAACCGATGCCAGCGAGGCAGGCGAGAAGAAGAAGTACGGTGCCTGTGATGAAACGGGTTTGAATCAGGTAGACGATTAAACCGGCAGAGGTGAGCGCGATGGCCGAGATCTGGGGGCTGATTCCAGGGAGTAAAGGCTGGCTTTGAGAGAGGATGGCAAGTCCAATTCCGGAGGTCGAGAGAATCAGACAGAAGGTTCCGAAACCTCGACGCAAACGCGGATAGAGGTAGACGGAGGAGCAAATCAG
>Ga0181529_10002517_pt1 | contig 21859 bp, 14 predicted proteins | sample PEATcosm2014_Bin_36_FD_119763 | JGI IMG/M metagenome (GOLD analysis project Ga0181529, IMG submission 119763) | Peatland microbial communities from MTU Mesocosm Facility, Houghton, MI, USA - PEATcosm2014_Bin10_30_metaG | ecosystem: Environmental > Terrestrial > Soil > Wetlands > Peat | place... | reverse complement strand
GTGTGCTACGCCCTGGGCATCACCGCCGTCGATCCCATCGACAGCAAGCTCCTCTTCGAGCGCTTTCTTTCGGAGGGGTGCACGAGCTGGCCCGACATCGACCTGGATTTGCCGAGCGAGGAGCGGCGCGAGCAGGTGATCCAGGAGGTTTACCGCAAGTACGGCCGGCATGGGGCCGCGATGACGGCGAACGTCATCACCTACCGCGGGCGAAGCGCCGTGCGCGAGGCGGGAAAGGTGCTCGGATTTTCCGAGGATGTCCTGGACCGGTATTCGAGCCTGTTTGCCGGCGGAGACTATCCGCACACCCTGGATTGCAAGGACCAGGTGCGGCTCGCCGGCGTCGACGATTCCCACCCGCGCCTGCCGGCTCTTCTCGCCTTGAGTCGCGGGATGCTGGGACTGCCGCGCCATCTCGGACAGCATTCGGGCGGCATGGTCATCAGCGCCGGAAGGCTGGACCATATCGTGCCCTTGGAGAACGCCCGGATGCCGGGGCGGGTCGTCCTGCAGTGGGACAAGGACGACTGCGAGGAGCTCGGGATCGTCAAGGTCGATCTCCTGGGCCTGGGCATGATGGCCGTCCTCCAGGACACCCTGCACCTGTGTTCGGAGAGGGGCCGGCCTGTCGATCTTGCCCGGATGCCGAAGGACGATCCCGCCACATTCCGGATGATCCGGGCGGCGGACACGGTCGGCGTATTCCAGATCGAATCCCGGGCCCAGATGGCGACCCTGCCTCGGATGAAGCCGGAGAACTTTTACGATCTCGCCGTGGAGGTCGCGATCATCCGGCCGGGCCCGATCCACGGCGATGCGGTGCATCCGTACCTCGCGCGGCGCGCGGGCCGGGAGCCGGTCACCTATCCCGACGAACGCGCCCGGCCGGTCCTGGAGCGCACGCTGGGGATCGTCCTTTTTCAGGAGCAGATGCTCCGGCTTGCGATGGAGTTGGGCGGGTTCACGGCGGCCGAGGCGGACGAACTGCGGCGCGCGATCGGGTTCACGCGCTCGCCGGAACGCATGCTCAAGATGGGGGAGAAGCTGCGGGAGGCCCTGCGCCGGAACGGCGTCGCCGAGGCGTCGGCGGCCGTGATTCTCCAATCGCTCGCATCGTTCTCGCTGTATGGCTTTCCGGAGAGCCATGCGATCAGCTTCGCCCTGATCGCCTATGCCAGCGCCTGGCTCAAGGTGCACCGGCCCGCGGAATTCTACGCGGCGCTGCTCAACTGCCAGCCGATGGGGTTCTATTCCCCGGCGACTCTCATCCAGGATGCGCGTCGCCACGGGATCGATGTGCGGCCGGCGTGCATCGCCCGCTCCCAGGCCGGATGCACGGTCGAGAGCGACACAGCGATCCGGATCGGCCTCGCTTCCGTGCGCGGGATTCGCGCGAGCGCGGTCAAAGACCTTGTCGCGGCGCGGACCGCGCGCCCGTTCGAGTCGCTGAAGGACTTCCTGCGCCGCGTAAAACTCACGGCACCGGAACGGCGGTCGCTCGCCGAGTCGGGAGCCCTGAACGCGCTGGCGGGCGACCGGCGGACAGCCCTTTGGCATGTGGAGGAGACAGTCGATGGAGAGGATCTGCTCAACGCGGTGAAAGCGGAGCCGGGGCCGGACGCCGGCTCCGCCGACAAGGAATCGCTTTCCCCTTTGGAGCGGATGACGCACCTGGAACGCCTGCAGGCGGACTTCAGGACGATGTCGCTGACAACCGGCGCCCATCCCATGAAGCTGGTCCGGTGCCGGCTGGCCGGCCTGACGACCGCCGCCGGTCTGGCAAAAATGCGGAGCGGAGCGAGCGTGCGGATCGCCGGAGCGGTGATCACGCGGCAGCGGCCGGGCACGGCCAAGGGCTTCTGCTTCATTACGCTCGAGGATGAGACCGGCCATGCGAATGCCATTGTCCGCCCGGAGCTTTTCGAGCGGCATCGGCTGGTCATCAATCTGGAGCCGGCTCTCATCATCACCGGGCGCGTGCAGAACGAGGAAAACGTGATCCACATCCAGGCCGAACAGATCGAAAAACTCCCCAAAAGCGGCCTTCCGGTCCAGGCCTCGCACGACTTCCGATGACCGGCCGAAAGGGGCCGAAAGGGGACAGCCTATTTTGGCCGGCACCCGTAAGCGGCCGGAACGCTGGCACCGATCGCCGGGCTGTCACACTCCGCTTTAAGGCTTGGCCCCCGGGCGGTGACGGTTAGGAAAGCGCGGCGCCATGCCCTCCCTTGCCTGTCCCTCCCGGATCGTTTTCGAAGAATTTGAGCCTGGCATTCCATTCGACCGGGTGTTTGCCGCGGTCTGCAATCGACCCGGAAGCTTCTTTCTCGACAGTGCGCAGTTTGCCGGAGGCCTGGGCGCCTATTCGTTCATCGGTTTTGACCCGTTTCTTGTGTTTGGCTCCAGGGGTTCCCGTATTTCGATTTCATGCGATGGCCAGAAGACTGAGTTTGTCGGCGACCCGCTTGCCGAGATGAGGCGCCTCTTTTTCCGCTTTCGCGGGGGACAGGCACCCGGCATTCCGTTTGCAGGTGGGGCCGTCGGTTACTTTGCGTACGAGTTTTTTTCGCAGGTCGAGCCCGTCCTTGGGGCTCGGACCGGCAGATTCTCCGTGGAGGCTGTCCCCTTTGAGAAGGCTGTCCCCGATGCGCAGTTCGGATTCTACGACGGGGTCGTCGCTTTTGATCAAACGTCCGGACGAACGCTTCTGGTTGCCAATCCGGTGCATCGTGCAAACGCCGAAAAGATCCTGCGGCGCTTGGAGCAAAGCATCAGGGAGGGCATGGCCAGCCAACGGTCTCAAAACCCGGAAGCGTCCGGTTTCAATACGGCCGCCGAAGCCGCTCCGCGCCCGGCGATGCCCAAGGCGGCGTACCTTGGCGCGATAGCGAGGATCAAGGAGTACATCGCCTCGGGCGACGTCTATCAGGTCAACTTGACGCAGCGCTTCGACGCAACGCCTTTGCGCCCCCCCTTTGCGCTGTACGAGCGATTGCGGCAACGCTGTCCGGCTCCATTCTCATGCTACCTCGACCTGGGATCGTTTCAGATCGTCGGCAGTTCGCCCGAGCGTTTCCTCCGCATTGCAAACGGGCGCATCGAGACGCGCCCCATCAAGGGCACGCGGCCCCGCGGACGCTGTCCGGTCGAAGATGAACGTTTGCGCGACGAACTCTCTGGAAGCGAAAAGGATCGGGCCGAGCTTTTGATGATCGTGGATTTGGAACGAAACGACCTTGGCCGAATATGTGAATTTGGCACGGTGCGGGTCGACGAGTTTTGCCGGGTGGAATCCCATCCGATCGTTCATCACCTCGCAGCCACCGTCTCCGGCTGTCTCCGGCCCGGATGCGACGTCTTCGACTGCATCCGGGCGATGTTTCCCGGCGGTTCGATCACAGGGGCGCCAAAGATCCGTGCCATGCAGATCATCGGCGAAGTCGAGACCTGCCGCCGCGGTGTCTACACCGGTTCGGTCGGCTATCTCGGCTTCGACGGGGCTGCGGACCTGAATATAGCCATCCGCACGATCGTTTGCTCCGGCGGGCGCGCGACTTATCACGTCGGCGGAGGAATCGTCTGGGACTCCGACCCCGAGGCCGAGTACCAGGAGTGCATGGACAAAGGCCGCGCCATGTTCGAGACTCTGGCGGACTCGCAGCCATGAGGAAGAAAATCGTTCTGAACGGCGCCTTGATCGAGGCCGAAACGGCGGGGATTTCTCCGCTAGGGGAGGGTTTTCTCTATGGACGGGGGATATTCGAGACCGTCAAACTGGCGGCGGGGAAGCCGGTGTTTTTCGCCGAACACACCGAACGGCTTCGACGCAGCGCCGGCGAACTCGCGCTGGATTGGTCCGTATCCGACGAGGAGCTTGGGTCGCGCTGCAGAGTCGTCGCCGAAGCTAACGCGATTGCCGACGGAGTCCTGAAGATCGTGGTGTTTCAGGACGAGAAGGGAGTCGGGGAGCTTCTGCTCACGCGGGAAAATCCGTATCCGCTCGGGCGCCATGCGCAGGGATTCAAATTGAATGCGGTCCTGGATGCGGGGCGCTCCGGCAAGACTCACCGGCTGAAGACGCTCAACCAGCTTTCCAATGTGATGGCGCGGGCAAAAGCGCGCGCCGACGGTTGGGACGAGGCGCTTTTCCATGATTCCAACGGCGGATTGCTGGAAGGGACCGCGACCAACCTGTTCGTCGTCTCCCGCGGAGTGACGCGCGCGACCGGGTTGCACGCGCCGATCCTTCCGGGAATCGCCAGGGCCGTGGTCCTCAGGCTCAGGTTGGGCGGCCGCATCGAGGAGGCGACGGTGACGCTTGCGCAAGCGCTGGAGGCGGACGAAGTCTTCGTCACGAATTCCCTGGTCGGCGTGATGCCCGTGTCGCGCATCGACGGGCGCGATTACGATCTCAGCCAAAACCCCGTGACGCAGTCGGTCATGAGCGCCTTCCGCTTGGCCGAAGCCGAATCGATCGATCGATTTTGCCGGACCGCATTCGGGAAACGACGTTCGTTTTCATCGGAATAGCGGAGCAGCCGGCGGCACGGCGGGCAGCTGCGTGTTTGAAATACTCGGGATGGCTGCGGCCGGAGACTCGAAGGAGGGCCAGGGAGAGGCTTGCAGTCCCGCCGGATCGGTCCAAAGCGATGAAGTGCCGGAGCGGGCTCCCGGCGCCGTGCTCTTTGCGTCATGACCCGCCGCGTGGAAACGGATTCGGGCGATTGATGGCGGGGCGCTGACATGGATCGTGGCGGTTACCGGCGAGGCGGGCAGCCACAGCGCGTCTCCGGCTTGGGAAGCCTGCACGGCGACGGGGCCCGTTCCGGTGAGGCAGAGCAGCGAACCCGAGAGGAAAGCCGGACCGCTAAGGACCGTGTAAGCCACCGGAAGGCCTGAGCTGGCGGTGGCCCTCAGAGCGATCGGCGACCCGGGATAATCAGCCTCGGCCGGCGGTGCAAACGCGATCGTTTGCGGCTGAAGCGAGTTGAAGTTCCCGTAGAGCGTCAAGTTGCCCGTCAGGGTGACGGACAGGGGATTGGATTGGGATGAGAGGCTCCCCGTCCATCCGGCGAACGTGGCGTTCGTGCCGGGGGTTGCGGAGACGGAAAGGACCGTGTTAGCGGGGTATGTGCCGCCGGCTGTGACGGAACCGTCGCCCACGGCTTCCGTGGTGAGCGTGTACTGGGGCGTTTCGACGAATACGACGGCGTTGGCGCTGTTTGAGCTCGCGTAGTTGCCCCCGGCCGGCGAATAGACCGAGACCATGTAGCTGCCGGATGCCGGAAAAGAGATCGTCTGGCTTGCCCCGTTTCCGAAAATTCCCGCCGGGCCCGCCGGGCTAACGGACCAGACGTATCCGTTCAGTCCGTTGGTTGCTGTCAGACTGACGGAATCGCCGGCCGACACCGTGGCGGAGGAAGGACTGACCGCCACGGTCGGAGGATTTGCCGGATTGACGGTCAGGTTGTAATACGTCCCGGGACTGGCGGGATTGTAGGCGGCGTTGCCGTCCTCCGCGACTGCGAATTGATATGTGCCGACCGGAGGCGCCGGCCATGACGTTTCCCACGCGTTTCCGCGCGCGGGATCGTTCGTGCCCGTGTCGGAGGACGCGCCGCCGTTGAAATTCGTGTAGTTGACTATGCGGAACTGGAAAAGGCCCGAGCCGGATCCGCCGATTTCGGAATACGCCGGCGTGAAGGACTGGCCGTAGACAAGCGCGGCATCGGCCGAACCGACGTATTGAGATGCCTTCGACACGGTGACGGTGTAGGGGGTTGGATTCACCTCCACGTTTCCGATGTTGGAGACCGGGACATTTCCCGTGTAATTGGGACTGCCGGCCTGCTGGCCGACGTAAAACAGATAGTCGCCGGCTGCGGTGGGCGTCCATGAGCCGGTCAGGACGGCCGGCGACGAGCCGAAGTTCGTCTGGCCCGAAACGGCGAAGATAAAGGGACCCGCGCCCGGCGTGCCCCCGAAATAGCTCGGAGTCCAGGATTGGCCGACGACGATCGTTGCATTGGCCGATGTCGGCTCGGCGAGCTGCGCTGGATTGACCGTGAGCAGGTAGGGGATCGGGTTGACCTCCATTTCTCCGAGAGTCGAATCGTTCACGTTGCCGGCGTTCGTCCCATCGGGCATCTGGCCGACCCAGAACGAGTACGTGCCCGCAGCGGTCGGCGTCCAGGGCGTGGAAATCAAGACGAAGCCCGTCTGCCCGCCTACGCAGTAAACGTACGAGCCGGTTCCCTCTCCGCCCGAGACGGCGGGTACCCAATCGAGGCCGTACGGGGTCGTGGTGTCGGCTGAGACAGGAGGGGTCATCTGCACCGGGGCCGGAACTGTCACCGGGCCCATCCACGAGTACAGCGCGTACTCTCCCTGCGTCCCACCGCCCTGATCGTACATGTAACAGTATCCGAAAGCGCGAAATTGCGTGCCGGGTGCGACATTCCGGCAGGGCATGGACCACGACCAGCCGCCGCCGGGCGGCGTGCCGCTGTTCACATTGACCGCGTAGACGCCGCTGTAGCCCGCTACGTTGCCCGGCCAGACGCCGCCCGAGGACTGCTCAACCCAGATTTCGGCGTAGAATACGCCTTCGGATCTTCGAGCGACCCACGGCGAGATGTTGAGTTCGAGGGTGAAATTCGCGAGGCCTTCGCTGAAGGAGGCATTGGCTATCGCAATGCTTCCGCCGCCGTGAGATATACCGTAGTACAAGCTGGATATGTACGATGACGGGGCGATCGCGAATGCCCGTCCCGTATCGGGCGCTGTCGCCTGGCCGGGCGGGTAGTCCTGGGCTCGCAGCGATCCCGAGGCCAAGGAAAGCGCGAGCGCAACGACGCAGGTTTTCATGGGGAAAAGCTTCATGCTTCATCCGCCGCCCGGCGGGGGAACCTCGTACACTTCCACCATTCCGTTCCCGGTCGTGCCGCCGACTCCCGAAACCTGGACCGTGTAACCGCCTGGGGGCAGGTCCAGGAGCAGCGAACTGTCCGCGCTGCCGTTTGGGAGCGCGAATGCCCCCACGGCGGCGGCGGTCGCGGCGATCTGTGCAGCCCGGGGGTCGGTACCCCATCCGGCATTCGACGCGAGAATGTTTCCACCCGCGTCGTATACGGTCAGTTGCGGTTTTGCGAGCGTTCCGGATACGCCGAACGCCTGCAGGGCAGGGCCTATGCCGCGCACGAGCACCTGCTCGGACCCGCTGCCCGAGACAAAAAACCCCGCTATCAGCACGCTGTCTCCGGTTCCGACAAATGCGCGGCTTGAAATACCGACGAGCCGGGTGGAACCCGTGGGGCCCGGAAGTGCGGCTGGCGCTGCAAAGTCGATTTTCACACTGTCGCCGGCAACAATCGCGCTTGCCGAAAGGGTCGTCGCCCCGATGGACGCCGTGACCGTCCAATTGCCGGAGTTTGCGGGCACGGGGATCGCGTAACCGCCGGATGCGGAGGAGACCGCATAATAGCTACCGCCGGCGATTGTAACCGTCGCTCCCCCGATGCCCTCGCCCGCATCGTAGACTCCGTTGCCGTTGTTGTCCTGGTAGACGACGCCTGTTATGAAAACGGTGCCTGTCGGCCCGTACGGCAGATCGTCGCCCGCAGTCAGAAACTGCGCGTCTCCGATGTCCACGGTGAGGATGTTGTCCCCCGTTCCCGGGGATCCGGTTCTCGCAGAAAAGTCGACCCCCGCGAGGCGCCCGTGCCCCATGGAAAGCGTCGGTAGATACGGTCCTTGGGCCAGAATTGCGGGATAATTCTCGCCGAGCATGAGAAAAGCCGCCCACTGATCGAAATCGATCCCGCCTTCGGCCGACAGATCGGTCCATGTGATCATCGTGCCGTTGTTTCCGTAGGGCCCGAAGGTCGCGGCCCCGCCCGTCGCGTTCGGCCCGGAAAACGAGGAGAGGGGAAGGTCGCTGAACGTGTTGCTGTCCAGGACAACGGGGCTGAAGAGATAGTTCGGAGGCTGTTCGGCGCCGGTGTAAACCGGATCGAAAATTGCCGCCGCATTGGCGATGTGGCCGGCCAGTTCGAAGAGGTAGAAGTTTTCGCGCTGGTAGTTGGCCCTTTGCTGAAACAGCGGATAGAAAACGACCGGCGCCGTGGACATGGGCAGGATCGCCTGCCGTGAAGCCAGGTCTTGACTGACGCCTGCGATCAGCCGGGCGCCCGTTTGGGCGAGGGTTTCCATCGAGCCGTTCGGCAGGCGTTCCTGGTATGGGAGAAGGAGCGCCCGGATCGATGCGTTCTGGGATGCGAGCCCAAGGATGCGGGTGAGTTCTCCGGTCGGGTTGGCGCGAAGCCGGTTGATATGTTCCAAGACATCCTGCTCCTGTGGCGTGGGATTGCCCTGGGCCCATTGCGTTGTTGAGACCGCCTTGGGAGAATGGCAGGATGGGACCTCGGAAAGAGCCTCCGGCGCCAAGGCCAAAGCGATGGTTGCGAATCGCAAGAGAGCGGACTTTGTTCGGATGGTGTTCATAAATGGGGCCGCCGGAATTGGCGTCGCCTGGATAATGGCAAGGCGCGGCCAGCCCAAAAAAGTCAGGCGCGGCTGCCCCTGGGCGCATCGAAGGTGTGCAGGCTTGCTACAATGGATTATGCGCGCACCCACGTTTCCGGGCGATTCGGACCGCGGATTCAGCCTCAGCGCCACGATCGCCACGCTGGCACTCGCAACAGCCGTGACCGTATTTGCGGGCCCGCGAATCGCTTCGGCGATCAAGCACAAGATCGTCGAAGCCGACGGCGCCGCGCAGCGGGTGGCATCGTCGATCGGAGGCTTCCTTGATGGTTTTTCCGCGTCGCAGGGCGACCGGGCTGAGCCTCTCGCTCCCAGAACAACCGAAAACAGTTTTACGGAGGACGCGCCGTATGCCGCACTTCCGCCTCCCTGCGATCCTCCCCAGTTTGCCCCGGAGCTATTGCGTCCCCGTTTTTATGGACCGTTTGGGAGACCGCTGTACACGCCGTATTGGCATCCCTTTCCCTATCTGCCCCGGGAAGAATTCCTGCCAGCCGGGCCCGGACCGATGCGCAGAAGGCATCGTCGTTGCCCGCCGCGAAAAGCCGCGCCGCCCTATCGCCGAGAAGAACAAGCCCGGCGGCCAGGTGGATAAAGGCCTCGGCATCCTGTCCCGCGCGAATTCCGTGCCGGACGGCGCCCCAGCTTTGTTCGCCTGCCGGACGAATCGACAACCCGCCCTGGGACTCGACCTCAACTTGGAACCTTCCAGGGTCAACCAGAAGAAACTCAAAATCGCCCGCGGCCGGGTGGCCTTTGTCGACGCCCTCCGGATTCCATCGCGCGTCCCTGAGCCACCACTCTCCGCGTCCCGACTCAAGCGCGCTGAAAGGCTCCGCTTCCAGCCATGCCGCTTCTATCCCCAGGGGCTTGAAATAACTGCGATAGGCGTCGCGCAAAACGGGGTGGGTGCGCGAGGTGACGCCAAGCGCCAGCCAGCGTGCGACTCCGGATTCCGAGAAAGATTCGATGGGCATGGCCGGATGCTGCGGATGATAGCACTTTTCAACGGAGACCAAATCCGCACCCAGCCTCTGGGGTGAACGCCCTGCCTCCCATGGGCGGAGTTTCGCCCGCATACATGCCCGGGCGCGCGTGCTTAACTATCCGCCCGATGAACTGTGAACCCGCCTACGCCCGAAACTCGGAACGATTCGAGAGCTTTTACGCCCTGCAAAAAGCCCTGACCTGCCATCTGGCGCGCCATCCATCCCTCATTGCGCGATGGCTCAAGTCGCAGTCGTTTCGTGGCGAGGGCTCCGGGCCCAAGCCGGGAGTATGCAGTTCGCGAGTCGAGCTTGCCCAAGATGCTGAGACGGATCGGGCTGAGAAGCCCCGAGGCATGCCCGAAGGCACGTCGAGTGGACGACGCAAGCCCGGGGCGTCCAGCAGATTGAGCAAGATCGGCTCGATGAACTGCACAGTTCCGGCTAAGGCCGGTCCGTCTAAAAACTGGCGCACGTCGCGCCTGAACCTCGCCCGCCGCCGCGAATTGAAGGCGTTGGTTTCCGGGACTGCAGAGAATAAACGGGGAGAAGACGCACTCGGACCGTGGCTTTTGTCCGCAATGCCTGTGCATACCTATCTCGAAATCACGGACCTCGCCGTGCCAAATCTGCGGGCGATCGACCCAGCCGCGGACGATTGCCGCCGGCAATTGATACGCATGCGCGACTCGCTCTTCGGCGCGAACTTCGGGCTGGTTCGCAATGCGGCCATGAACCCCGGCAGCCGCGATTACAACGAGCGCCTGAGCGCCGCATCCCGCGGCCTACTCGACGCAATCGACCGCTACGTTCCCGGCCCCCGGGCGGCACGGTTCAGTTATTTCGCGAGCTACTGGATCCGTTATCACGTCTCGCGACACGCGCAGAAATTCGACTCGCTCATTTCGTTTCCGATCAACCAGCAGCGAATCGGAAGGCAGATCGAACGCCATCTCGATGAATGCAGCGCAAATGGCAAGCAGCCGCCGTCACTTGCCCAGTTGTGCGCGGAGATGGGCATCAGTCTCGACGCCTACTATTGGAGCCGTTGCCGCCCCAAGGTCGTTTCCATGCACGATTGCGCCGGCTCCGAACACGGATCCTGCACGTTCGAGCATCTGCTGCTCGACCCGGGACCGGAGCCGTACGATGCGCTGGATCAACGCGAGACCGCCGCCCAATTGAAATCCCTGTTAAGGGCCCATGTCTGTCCCGAGACCCGCATCATGCTCGCCTATGTGAGGGGAATAGGGGCGCTCTCGGAGGCCGCGCAAGACCACCTGGACCAATTGCGTGAGAGCGCACGAACCCGTTTGGGCAAGCTGGCCGAAGGGCTCAGGTGCCATCATCAAACACGCCATCCCGCTCTTCTTGACCCGCAAAGCCGGATCGACACCTTGTCTGCATGCCGGATGCCGATCCAATCGCCGTCATTGTTGCCGGATTGAACCGACGGCTTGCCAGGCCGGCCACGCGAGCGCAGATCCGCGACGCCATTGGATTCGGTCGATAGCGCATCTTCAGGCTTCGCCATGCGTCCTTCTTATTGTGAACCCCTGCCAACCGCAAATACCGGCACCGCAGCGCGGTGCCCGTCGCTGATTTCCCGCGCGATGGCACGATGGGCATACGTGTTCCTGGCGCTCGCACCCGTCTTGACGCCTCCCATGGAGGCCGCAAGGGCGCCGGGCGGTCCAATCGGCAACTCTACGATCGACCACGCCGCGGCCGAAATGAACTCGAAGTCGGCCGGCGGACCCTCGGATTCCACGGCCATCCAGCCGACCAACCAGCCATCCCAGGAGGAACTGATTCTAAACCTCATGCGGCCGGAGCGCGTTGCAAAAATCGATCTCGCTCCGGACGGGCGCCATCTGGCCTTTGTGGCGGTCGATAAATACCGGGTCCGATTGATCATCGTAGACTTTGATCATCTTGAGAACCCGGCGAGCATGGATATCGGCGAAGGCAGTTGGTGGCGGCAGATGATGGGTGCGAACTGGAACGCTCCGCGCGTGACGTTTCTGCGTTGGGCGACCGCATCGCGATTGATTTTCGCCGAAGGGGACAATGCAATCTACGCGGTCAATGCCGACGGCAAGGGATTGACCAAGCTCATCGCGGCCGCCGACGTCGGGGTGGTCAAGGGCCCGGACATTTCAAGCCTGGCGGAGACGCCGCCTCCAGGAATGCCGTTGCCGCCGAATCAGCTGGACCAAATGGCTGGTTCTCCATCGACGAACATGGATCCGGCGCTTCGTGTTGCAGGCCCGTATTCGGGTCCCGCAATCACGACTCCGGCAATCACCCAGAACTTGGATATGGCGGACCCAAGAAGTAATTCCTACATAAATAACGGTTCCAGCCCGGACCGGGCCACCGATCCCACAGCCGTTCTCGGGGGCGGCAATCAGGCGGATTTGCCGTCAGACCTTATTCCCAGGACTCCCCGCGTCATTGCGATGCCTCCCGAAGACCCGGAACACATCATCGTGGAAGGAAGCGGCGTGCAGGATCCCCTGTCGGGCCTTTACTACGACGGGCTGTTCAAGGTGGACATCGAAAGCGGAGCGCGGGTGCCCTTGGGCGAGGCCAAGCTGCCGGGGCATCAATTCATGTATGACCAGGCGGGCCGATTGCGCATCGTCCTCGGGTCGATCAGCCATACCTACCTGCACGTCTTTCCGGGCCGGGCAATGTGGCGAAGCGCCAAACCGCTGGACAAGCTGGTGCGCGACCCGGCCAATCGGGGTTTTGAAGCCAAGCCGGAGACATTCTTCGGCGCCCACGCAATTCCGATCGGATTCGATTACAATCCCGACATTCTTTACTACGCCTCCAACCAGGGCCGCGACACCATGGGCCTTTACTCGATCGACCTGAAAAGCGGCGAAAAAACCGGTTTTTCGGTGGAGAGCCCGGACTCCGATGTCGTTGACCCCAGTCTCGCGGGATCTCCGGAGGGACCCGGCGAGAGCGTGGATCCCCTGGTTTTCGATCGCCATCTGCGGCAGTTGGTCGGCGTGCGGGTCGCCGGTTTTGCGCCTTCGACGCGCTGGTTCGACTCCGGTTTGGCTCAGATCCAAACGCGGCTCGAACAGAAGTTTGCCGACCGGACCGTTAAACTCCTGCAGTGGGACGATCGCCGCACGCGTTTCCTCGCCTTGGTGACCGGACCGATGGATCCGGGTCGCTTCTACGTTTATACGCCGGCCGGCGAACAGCTCGTGTTGTGCGCGCGGCGGGCCCCGTGGATCCCCAGTTCGAGCGCCTGCCGCACTTCCTCCCTCGTTTTTTCGGCGGGTGATGGCACGCTGCTCACCGGAAGCGTGACGGAAGCCCGCAATTCGCGCATCCACCCGCCTCCGCTCGTGGTGCTTTGTCCGGATGGCCCGGGATACGCCCCGCTGTCCGCCGACTTTGACCGCGACGCACAAGCCTTCGCAGGGATGGGCTTCGCTGTGCTTCGCGTGAACTACCGCGGCACCGGAGGCTTGGGACTCAAGCACCTGGGGTCGGTCCGCAACGGCATCGATCGCGTGCCACTCGGCGATATCGTTTCGGCCATCGATTCGATACGGGCGCAGACGCCGATCGACCCCAAGCGAATCGCGATCGTCGGCGAGGGTTTTGGAGGCTATCTCGCCCTGCGTGCCGTCCAAATCTATCCGGAGAGATTCCGCTGTGCGGTTGCGATCCGTGCGCCCGTCAATCTGGGCCAGTGGGTGAGGGAACCGGACCTGATCGCAAATACCCGGGCCCGGTCGGAGGATGCCGCCGCATTCCAAACCATCATCGCCGAGCAAAACGCGGGGAATCCCCTGCTCACCTTGGACGCGTTGCACGCGACGGTCAACCAGCCCCCTCCCGCGCCGCCAAGCGAGGACACGCCCGAGCTGTTCCTGGCGAAGGCCAGGATCGCTTTTTTTGGAAATGATCGGAAGGCCTTCGAGGCTATTTCGCCGTCCCGCTCCCCCGACGACCTCAACAGGCCCATCTTCCTGATCCAGGATGACACTGCCGATTCGGGGTTTCTTGTCTCGGCCGGTGCGCTGCGCAGCGCGATCGAAAAAAGGGGAGGCCAGGCGGATCTCATCACGATTCATGGACGCCTTGAGGACATGGACGCCGGCGATCACGCCAAGGTCCTGGCGCAGATCGAGGCCTTCTTGAACATTGATTTCTACACCTATGACGTGGAAATCGGCGCAGTGAAGACGAAGGAATAAGGCAGCCCCGGCGCGAATCCGCTTTTGATATGCCTCTCTCTTCCCGTTTCAAGCTGGCCGCCTTAGCATTGGGTGCGCTGGCGGTTGCTTCACCATGGCTCGGAGCGCAGCAGCCCGCGCCCGCGGCCGATCGCGCAGTGATGCTGCCGCCCCTGGTCGTGCAAGGCGTGTTGGGCAATCCATGGCGCTATGCGCACCCGCCCGGTTTCGAGGTGCTTTCGCGTTGGTCCGACTCCAAGACCGAATTGTTCGCCAATGGTCTTTTGGCCGCCAAGCGGCTTTTTGACACCGTGCTTCCACCGGAGTTTCAGGTGCAATTTTCGGTGCCGACCGTCTACCTGCTGGTTCCCAATGGCGGCACGGACCCTCTGCCCAAACCGCTGATGGACCAACTGCTCGCCAACAGGCAGCAAGCGAGCGTCCGTTTTCTGACGAACATGATGCTATGGGATCGGGATTCCCTGGCCGTCTACGTGCTTCAACCTTCCGGGCCTATCGATACGGCGCGCGTAGTTTATTCCAATGACCGGATGCGTCTTGCGCTTGATCGAAGGGTGCCCGCCCTGCCGCGCTGGTTCGTCGCCGGCTACATTGAGCTGTACTCCGGAATGGAATTCTCGCAGGGCTCGGCCGAAACCGGCACGGCAAGGTGGATCTCCCATGAACAGGCTGCCGCATTGGCGGCGGATCCGGAGTCGCCTCGCCAGCTGCTGCCCCTGGCCGATCTTTTCGCCGATCCGTCGGCAGGCAGCCCGCCCGATACGCCGGTGCATGCCCGGCTGCGTCAGGCGGAGGCGTCGCTCTTCATTCGATGGGCTCTCGACGGCGAAGGCTTTCCGCGACGCGCCGCGCTCTGGAAATTTGTGACCGAAGCCTCCGCCGGGCCGGTGCCCAAAAGCCGCTTCCAGGCGCTGTTCGGGGAGGATTATGTGTCAGTCCTCAACGATCTCAGCGATTACTTGCCCTGGGCGCTCACCCATTCCCTCCGTTTGACGCCTATCCGGCCTCCGGAAGACATGGATATTCGAATGCGGGACGCCACTCCCGCGGAAGTGGGCCGGATCAAGGGAGATTGGGAACGTCTGGAAATGAACCGGGTCGCCGTGCAGTTCCCCGAACTTTTGGCCAGATATCGGGAGCATGCGCAGGAAACTTTTAGAATCGCCCATGCCGACGACAAAACCGACCCGGGTCTGCTCGCGGTCATGGGCCTGTTCGATCTCGATTGCGGAAAACCCGAATTGGCCGATCCGCTCCTGCGGGCGGCTGCGGCCGGCCATGTCGTCCGCCCGCGGGTTTATTACGAATTGGCACGCCTGCTCTACAACGAGCTGATCAAAGCGCAGCCGGGCTCCACCCAGGCGCACATCAACCCCATTCAGGCGGCCGCCCTGTTGGGACTTCTGGACCAGGCGCGCGCGCAGTCTCCGGCGCTGGCCGAGGTGTACGGTCTCACCTTCCAAGTCACGCTGGCCGCGGATGCAAGACCTTCATCCGCCCTGCTGAATGTCTTCCGCGAGGGCGTCCGGCTGTTCCCGGAAAACGCCCCGCTGATGTATGACGCTGCCGTCATGCTGGCTCGAAGCGGCGACCTGACGGCGGCAAACGAGGTCTTGCGAAAGGGACTCGGAGTCGCCGTCGATCCCGCTCTTCGGGCGCGCTTGACAAGCCTGCAGGCGGCGCTGGCACCGGCGCTGCGCAGCCAAAACGCCCCGCCCCCTGTTCAATAGCCCGCCGGCGGGCTCGCGGCCCGATCCGGCTGGCGAATCGGAACGCCATGCCGCATACAGGATGCCATGAATCCGCCGAACCGTAAAATCCGTTGGGGCGTGCTCGGGTACGCCCGCATCGCCCGCGAATCCCTGATTCCGGCCATCCGGCGTTCGACCAATTCGGAATTCTGCGCGATTGCCTCGCGGGACGAAGGCAAGCTTTCGGAGTGCCGCGCACGCTTTGGCGAGGTGAGGAGTTACAGGGGCTACGAAGAACTGCTCAAGGATCCTGAAATCGAAGCGGTTTATATCCCGCTTCCGAATGCGCTGCACCGGGAGTGGACAATCAAGGCCGCCGAAAAGGGGAAGCATGTCCTTTGCGAAAAGCCGCTCGGCCTCAATGCAGGCGAGTGCCGTGCCATGATGGCAGCCTGCGAATCAAACCGCGTGAACCTGATGGAGGCGTTCATGTACCGGTATACGCATCGAACGCGTCAGATTCTGGAGGTCCTTCGAAACGGAGCGCTGGGCGAGATCAAGTTTGTCGGCTCCACCTTTCGTTTCCTGCTCTCGAATCCGGCCTCGATCAAACTCAGGCCCGAACTCGGGGGAGGATCCCTTTACGATGTGGGCTGTTATCCGATCAACCTGGCCGGGCTCGTTGCCGATGTGGCCGCAGGCGCGCGGCCGGGAGAGACCCGGCCGGAATCCGTAGCGGCCGAATTCGTGCGCGTTGGCGGTGTGGACATGATATTTTCCGCGGTTCTGAAATACCCTTCAGGGCTGATCGCGTCGCTCAACGGCGGATTCAATGCGCACCGAAGCGTGCATTCGGAGATCGTCGGCACCCAAGGGGTCCTGGAAGTCCCCGACACATTCTTCGACAACGCCGGCGTCCTGACGATGATCGTTGGCGACAAGAGGACGGAGATTCCAGTCGCGGAGAGCGATCGCTACCGCTCGGAAGTGGAGGATTTTGCCGACGCCATCCTGGCTTCCCGCCCGCCCATGTTCGGGCTGGCGGAAACCGTGCGAAACGCCGAGACCCTGGACCGGCTGATTGCAGCGGGTTGATCCGGCGGGCGCTGAGCTTCAGGATTTTTCCTTCTCCGGGCGCCTGAACTTCTTGTGGTTCTGACCCTCGACGGCCAGGACCTGCTTTAAATCGGCAGCGGCCGCCGTGTTGTCGTTCGCCTTCAGATCCGCCTCGAGCTTACCCAGCGCTGCGGCGAGGTCTTTCATGCCCGCCTGGAATTCCTGCACAAATTGCGGACGATCCGCTTCGGGAAGGTCCTGCGTCTTCGCGGGCGTCAATTTTGAGGCCGCCTCGGCAGCGGTCTGGATCGCCGAAACCAGCTGCAGGGAAGAGTCGTTCTTCGTGGAGTCTGCAATCTGCTTTCGCAGGGTTCGCATCGACTTGCCCATGATGTCCATGTCCTTTTCGAGTTCCGTTTTCTCCGGCTTGGCCGGAGCGGGGGCGGCTGGAGGGGCGTCCTGGGCGCGAAGCGCGGGTGCCGCGGCAAGAAGGGTCAATAGGAGGGTCGAGCAAACGATGCGAAGGATCATGGTTTTAGGACGGTGGGCCATTACGTGGACAAATAGGTTGGAAGATCTCGGATGGAAAAGAAAGCGGGACTCGTGATGCCGGAAGATCGGAGTTTATGCCATGACGGTCCGATTGCCAAGAAGATGCGCCATTTTGTGGAATTCAAAGCCATAGCGCACTCCCGGCAAACTCGGCTGGGTCGGGGGCCTTTTACGGACCGGCCGACGCGCCTGGCGCAATGAACTCCCAGATCAGGACGGCGGCCGCGGAGGAGACGTTCAACGATTCGACCTTCCCGCTGCCGGGTATCGTGACGAGCCGCGTGCATGCGGCCGACACGTCCGGGGACAGACCGTGCTCCTCGTTGCCAAGGACGATGGCCACAGGGCCGGAACGTGTCTTTGCGATCTTTTCCGGCCGCCCGCGGGCGCCTGCTCCTTCGGCGCGTGTGGAGGCGCCCAGGACCGCGTATCCGGCCGCGGCGAGCGCGCGAAGGAAGTCGGGCAGGGAAGCGGCCGTGCGAATCTCCACTGACTCCAATCCTCCCTCTGACACCCGGAATGCGGCATCGTTGGGCCGCGCCGCGGCCGGGTCGTCCGCGATCACGATCCGCGGCACGCCGAAGAACGCGGCCGTTCGCGCGATCGCCCCGAGATTGTGGGCGTTTCCGATCCGATCGAGGACGAGCAGCGGTTCTCGCCTTTGGGCCCATGCCGCGGAGTCCCCCGGGGCAACCGGCGCGGGCCCTTCCTGGACAACGACGGCGACGATCCCGCCGTGGTGGACCGTGCCGGAAATCTTCTCGAGTTCGGCGGGCTCGACGCAGCGGTAGATCTTCTTTGCGGCTGCCAGCACCTTGCACATGACGCCAATCTTGCGCCCCGTGGCGTAGTCGAAATAGAGCCTCCGAATGGACGCGGCATCTCGCCGGAATCGCGCCCGCACGGCGGAGAGACCGCAAATCTTCAGTTGAACGCAGTCCTTTGGCGGCACGACTCCTCGCAACTTGCTTGGGGGAGCGGTGCCGCCAAGGGACTGCGTCCTGACGATCCCGGACGAAGCTCCGCTGCCAGCAGAGGAGTGTTTTTCAGTGAGTTCGACGGGTTTGCTCATGGCAGGGCGCATTTGCCCGCGATCGTGAATTCCTCCCGGTTATGGAAGAGATGGCGGATGCGGACGTCTTTGCCATGGATGACAAAGGGCGAGGCGGGCGAGCGCAACTGCTGAAGAAGAGCCAGGGGGTCGGCCCGCCCGAATTTCAGATTCACGACGAAATTCCGGCATCGGCCCTCGGCGAGCCATGGGGCGATCAGGTTGCGCAGGGTGTGGTGCGGCTCCTCCACCAGATCGCAAAATCGCCAGTCCACTGCGCCCTCTCCCGGAGGGCGGAATCCAAACGCATCCGCCCGGATATGCTCGATCATCGGATGGCCGAGAGCACCGCCCTTGAGCGGGCCGTTGTCCACGGCGATCACGCGGGCCCCCCTTTTGGCGGCGCTGTAGCTCCATCCGCCGGGGGCCGCCCCGAGATCAACAACCTGCTCCCCGGTATGAGGCTCGCATCCAAGAAGGCCGTACGCTTCCTCGACCTTGAGGAAGGAGCGCGACGGCGCCAGGGGATCGTCCGACATGCGGCGCTGCCCGTTGAAAAAGGCCTCGGTGGACGCGAAGACCCTGCCGAAATCGACAAATCGAACAAACAGGCCCCGGACCCGTTCAAAACTCCTTGGCTGGGAGGCTGACGCGAGTTTTGCGACTCTCGACATCCGTTTTCGCAGCAAATCGGCGAAGGCTTTTTCCACCGCGGTCGCCCGGCGGCCCAGGCCGACGGGTTCCGCCGGCGCTTGCCACATGCAGGGCCAGGCACCTTCCACGCGTTCCGCGCCCAGCCCCGCGAAAAAAAAGTCGAGCAATTGCTGGGCGAGAGCGTTCACGGATTCGCCGCGCAGTTCGGCGGGCGAGAAAAGCCATGCGTGGGCAAATGCAGTTTCGGGCGTCGGCGTTCCGTCCGGCTTGCCGTCTCCGGATTGGGCGGCCCGGATCCATCCGGGGCCGCTTTCGGACACAATCCAGCCCGCGCCCTCCAACTCCCTTCCGAGAAGGGCTTCGAACACGGGCTGGCCAGTGCAGAGGAGGGAGCCTGGCGGTGTCGGAGCGTTCACAGGCGGTGAAGATGGAACCCGCCATCGACGTCGAACACGGCTCCCGTGGAGAAAGGAAAGCGGTCCTCGGCGATTGCGCGGACCGCGAGGCCCACGTCCTCCGGAGCGCCCCACCGCCGTATGGGAGTTACGCCCTCTTCGAGGATCAGCCGGTCGTACTTCTCCTTCACGCCGCCGGTCATGTCCGTGGCGACAATGCCGGGACGGATTTCATAAACGTTGATTCCGTCGGCGGCCAGCCGGTCGGCGAACAGTTTCGTCATCATCGACAGTCCGGCTTTTGCGACGCAGTAGTCGCCGCGGCTGACCGAGGCTGCGTAGGCTGATATCGATGTGATCGTAACGATGCGGCCCCGCAGTCCGGACGGGTCCTTTTCCTGGCGGAGCATCTGCTTTGCCGCGATCTGCGTCAAAAAATACGGGCCCTTCAGGTCGATCGCAATGAGCCGGTCGAAGCTTGCCTCGCCGGCTTCGAGGAGATCCGCCCGCACGTCCGGAGCCACGCCGGCATTGTTCACGAGAAGGTCGATCCGGCCAAAGCGGCCGAGCGTCTCGTCGACCAGGCGCCGGCGGTCCGCCGACAGGGAAATGTCCGCCTGGATCGCAAATCCCTCGCCTCCGGCGGAGCGGACGAGGGCGAGCGCCTCCTCCGCCGCCGCGGCGTTGCGCGCATAGTTGACCGCGACGCGGAAGCCGGCTCGCGCGAGTTCGATCGCGATGCCGCGGCCGATTCCTCGCGATGCGCCGGTCACCAAGGCTGATTTCATTTCCATGTTTGCTATTGAACCATGCGGTTGCATGGCTGTCCATGCCGGGGAGGCCAAACCGATGAAATCTATTTTCTTCTTTCTGCTGGGTGCCGCTGTCGGAGCCTACGGGATGTACCTCTATGCCGGGCGCGAAAGCGAGGCGAGGGACAGCGCTTCCGAGAGGCTGCGCGAGTGGCACCTCGCCCCGGCCGACGTGCGGGCGGACCTCGACCGAACGGGGCAGGTGGTGCGGGCGAGGGCGCGGACTGCGGGCGAGAGCATCAACGACTTGCGGATCGTCGGCACCATCAAGGCTAAGTTCCTTCTCGATCGGGATCTTTCGGCAGGGGACATCCACGTGAGGTCCAAGGACGGACAGGTGAGCCTGGAGGGGACCGTGTCCGCTCCTGCTCTTGTGGGCAAGGCCACGGCGCTGGCCCTCGACACCGAGGGGGTATCCAACGTGACCGCGCGAATTTCCGTGCAACCGAAGCCCTAGCGGAGGCGTCTCTAGCCTGCATCCATCCCAAATTCCGGCCAATCTTGCCCAATCTCCTCGGTCGAAAGGACCTCAGCCTCCTTGCGCTGTGCTGTCTAGCACAGCTCAGTCGGCTTTGGCCCTTCTGACTCGAAGATATTGGTCAATCTTGGCCAGTTTTGTGATGGATGCAGGCTAACTCAACTGGGACAAACCCGTTTTCAGATTGTCTGGCGGGCGTCTCGGAAGGTACTTTTTATCCCATGGTCCGACGCTTTCAAGCCGCCCTCGCATTGCTCGTTTGCGGGGCTGCTGCGCGTGCCGCGCCAACGGCGAATCCGCCGGCGCCTGCGACCCCGCCCGCCACGGCTGTCTACTGGCCACAATTTCTCGCACAGCAGGACCTTGTCTGGAACGCGATCCCTCCCACTTGGGACGACGCTCCCTTTATAGGCAACGGAGCCCTGGGCGCCACGATCCACCAGGGCGGACCGAACGCTCTTTGCTGGGAGGTGAATCGCACCGACGTGACTTACGAGGGCGTGCGCTACCCGATGGGCAGGCTTGTCCTTCAGGCCAAGTCTCCGCTCGTCGGAGGCGAATGTCGGCTGGACCTTTGGGACGCCGAGGCAAGCGGCACCCTCCACACCGACCGGGGCGATTTGCACTGGCGATCCTTCGCGGCCGCCTCCCCCCCGGTCATCGTGGTGGAGTTTTCGGGAATCCGGGGCGAAGCCGAGCCCGATCTCGTATGGATGCCGGTGCTCGCAAGGCCGGGAGGCGTACCGCGCCGCCACGACGATCTCGCGCCCGAGGAGACGCTTCCCCCGGTGCCGGCCGTTGTAACGGGCGTCGGAACGGTCTCGAGCACGCAAAAATTCCCGGATGGAAGCGCATTTGCCGTTGTCCTGCGCCGCGGGCTTTCGGCGGGCCAGCGCAGGGTCTATTTTCTGAGCGTCGGCCGAGGGAAGGGCGAGGCGCTCGCGCTTTCCGAGGCGCAAAGCGCCGTTGAGCGCGCAGCGGCTGCGGGTATCGAGGCCCTGACGCTCGCGCACCGGAAAGCGTGGCACGAGTACTATCCCCTGAGTTTCCTTTCGGTTCCGGATGCCCGGCTCGAGGCCTTCTATTGGATCCAGGTGTACAAGCTCGGCTCGGCCATGCGGCCCGACGGACCGATCGCGGACACCCTCGGGCCGTGGTTTCATTCGGCCCAGAACCCGGGCCTGCGCTGGGATGGAAACACCGAGCTGGCGTACTCGCCCCTGTTCGCGGCCAACCGGCTGCCGCTCGCCGAGTCTCTGTTCGGCGCCCTCGACCGGAACCGCGACCAGTTGATAGCGAACGTCCCCGCTCCGCTCCGCTCCTCGGCGATCGCTTGGAGCGCGAAGTTTGGATCTCGCCCGGCCGCTCGATCGGCCTGCGGCTGGTTCCGACCTTGCGCGACTTGCGCTTC
>Ga0181529_10002516_pt1 | contig 21862 bp, 7 predicted proteins | sample PEATcosm2014_Bin_36_FD_119763 | JGI IMG/M metagenome (GOLD analysis project Ga0181529, IMG submission 119763) | Peatland microbial communities from MTU Mesocosm Facility, Houghton, MI, USA - PEATcosm2014_Bin10_30_metaG | ecosystem: Environmental > Terrestrial > Soil > Wetlands > Peat | place... | reverse complement strand
CTGCGCTACGCCGTCCACAGAGAGAATCACTGTGCCAGTCGGCGTCACACCGGTACCGCTTGCCGCCGCCACGCTCACCGTTACCGGAATACTCATGACATTGGCAGCGCTGCTCACGCTGATGGTTGGCTTGCTCGCCGCAAGAGCTGCCGCGACTCCCGAGGCGTCCACGACAACAGGCGTACCTGCCGCATTGCTCTGAACCGCGATCACACTCGAGATGGGACCTTGTACTCCCGGTCCCATGGGGTTCATGGTGACGGTCTCGACGCATGTTCCTGCCGGCGCCACAGCACTGGCGCAACCGGTTGCGCTGAAATCCACCGCATCGCTGCTGAGGAAGCCGGTAACGGTCAACGGGAAGTTTCCGATGTTCAACAGCGTGGCGTTGGCCGTTGACGAGGAGCCGAGTGCGGGCGAACCGAGATTCAACATGCCGCTGGTGCTCACCAGGTGCAGGTTCTTGGCCCCGCCATCCGACAGGTACACGTTGCCAGCCTTGTCGAGAGCCAAGCCGGTTGGGTTGGTCACCGTCGTTCCGAGCGCCGTCTCGCTGCTCGGAGCCAGAGCGCCGCTGACGAAAGGAATGCGCACCGAGCCGCCGCTCAGGCTGGCATACACCGCCCCGGACGGGTCGATCGCCAGCCCTGTGGCCGCGCCCAGCGAAGGCAGCAGCGTGGTCTGCGTGCCGGTAAGCGGCACTTCGATCAGCTTCGAGGAGTCGACCACGTAGAGGTTGTTACTGCTATCCACGGCCACCACCGAGGGGGCGATGAATCCGGCCAAATCGGTTTCTGTTTGAGCTACCGGGCCAAACATCACGCCGGCATTGTTGAGTTTCACCACCCGGGCATTGGCTGGGTCTGCGATATAGAGATTGCCCATACCGTCTGCCGTGAGGTTCAACTTAGCGCCCAGGCCGCTCTTCAACGTCGTCTGGCCTGAGGCGTTCAGACCGTTGCGTGTATTCGGCACCTCGTACACACTGCCACTGTCGGCAATGAACACATCTCCGGCGCCATCGACGGCAACTCCGGTCGGCGCCGTCAACCCTGTGCCCACGGAAACCGCCGGCGTGGTGGCCGTGGCTCCCGCCGGATACATCAGGACCTCGCCAAGACCGGCATCCGCTACGTAAGAATTGCCCGCCGCGTCCACCGCAACTTCACTTGGCGTGCTCAGGCCTGTCCCAATGGCGCTCTCAAGAGCAGGAGTCACCGATACGGCCGCGCCCTGGGCAGAGCCATAAAGCATCATCGAGGCGAGAGTGTTGTTCTTGGCATCCACCATCAGCAGTTTGCCGGAAACACCGCCCGCGGCATTGGGACTCAGAGCAACGTTCACCGAGCATGTGCTCTGCGCCGCATAGGTGGTTCCTGCCGTACAGGTTCCCCCGCTGGCAACGGCGAAGTCCGGCGTGGCAGCGCCTGCCTCTTCGATAATGAAGTTTTCCGGAGTAACGCCCGCGGCGAGGCCGAAGTTGACCGTTGCCGCCGTCCCTGCAGATCCGGCCGCACCGGATCCGAGATTGATGTTTGACAAAGCAACTGCCGCCACGTCGTTGATTCCGTTCCAGCCACTCCACGAACCCGGCTTGGTCGGGACATACATGATTCCGTGTTTCAAATCGAAATCGACGTTGGCGTATGTCGGGACAGCAGCCAGCAGGTACGCATCACCCGGATTCGGAGTCCCGTTTTCATTCGGGACCAGGTATACACCGTTATTGTTGTCGCCCACATAGACGTTCCCAGCTAAATCGACAGCCACTCCGGCGGGATTTGAGAGGCTAGGGTCTACGCGAGTAAGCCCTTTGTCGTTGGCCAGGTTCGTTGCGCCGGCGGGAATGCGCAGAACGCCGGTGGCGCCGCCGTCTTCATAGAAATAGATATTGCCAGCCACATCGATGGCCAGCGTCTTGGCCCGGCCTTTCAAACTGTTGACTACGACCGTACCGTTTGTGAAATTGCCGAGCGAGTCGATGGAGTAGGAATAGATAGCAGGCGCATTCTCCGCGCTCACCACCATGGTTGCGGTTCCATTGGTCACGTTGGAGCTAACCGTTAGAGCTCCCGCCTGGAACCAGTTCGGATTCGCGCCAAGATTGGCCCATGTATAGATGGTGTTGTTCGCGCCGGTGAGATTCCACGTGTGATTCACAGGATCGTACGGAATCCGCATCAAATCGGAATTCCAGTTTTGCCCGATCCACAGGTTATTCCAAGGATCGATGGCTACGCCCATATTGCCCCAACCACCGGCAGGACCGGATGTTCCGGGTGCGGCCAGCGTGATCATCGCGCCTCCGTTCCCTGGGAACTCATAGAGGGCGCCTTGCTCAAAGTCGTCGACAACCAGATCGCCATTGCTTGAGATTGCCGTGTTCCAGACCTGCCCCCATGTGGCCGGGTGAGTCTGCACGGCAGTTGGCGGGCCGGCCACGACTGCGGGGACCAGGCCAAGGCCAGACAGTGAAACCGAGGCAAGCACGTTGCCGCTTGCATCCAGCATTTCCAGCGTGGCAGAAACATTGCCGGCGGTGTGCGAAAGCATAGCCACATTGACCGTGCAACTGCTGCCTGCCGCATAGGTCGTCCCGGCCTTGCAGGTTCCGCCGCTGGCAATCACAAAATCCGGAGTTGTCGTGCCGGCTTCAACAATCTCGAAGCTGGCTGGGGTCTCGCTTGCGGCGAAACCAAAATCGATGGCTTGGCCCGCGCTTTGCATAAAAGCCGCGCCCGAGCCAAAACTCAAGTTCCCCAAGGCTACTTCAACCACGTCGTTGTAGACTGTGCCGCCCGGTGAGGTCCAGCCACCGTTTTCACCCTGCGTCGTCGGAACATACATGATTCCATGAATGAGATCGAGATCGACGTTCGCGAAGGCTGGCACGGCAGCCATCAAAACCGCGTCACTGGGGTTCGGCGTTCCGCTTTCGTTGGGAACAAAGTACACACCGGCTTTGGAATCGCTCACCAGCACGTTTCCGCTCGCATCGACAGCGACGCCATCCGGGTTGGCAAGGCTTGGATCCACACGCGTGAGGGACTTATCGTTGGCCAGGCCGGTTGTCCCGGCAAGTACTTCCCTGATGCCGCTTACGCCGCCATCTTCATAAAAATAGATATTGCCTGTAGGGTCGATGGCCAGCGACCGGGCGCGGCCCGAGAGGGTGCTTACAACCACGGCGCCGTTGGTGAAATTGCCGCTGGAATCGATCGAATACGAATAGAGAGCGGGAGCGTTCTCCGCGCTCACCACCATAGTCGCAGTCCCATTGGGCGCAAATTGGCTAATCGCCAAAGCGCCGGCCTGGAACCAATTTGGATTGGTTCCAAGGTTCGCCCATGTGTAGACGATGGCGTTCGGGTCCGAGAGATTCCAGGAATGGGTCGCGCTATTGTATGGAATTCTCATCAGATCGGAACTCCAGTTTTGCCCAATCCACAGATTGTCCCAGGGATCGATGGCCACGCCCATGTTCGCCCAGCCGCCGTTGGCCCATTTGCCGGGAGCAGCCAGCGTGATCATGGCTCCGCCGCCGGCCGGAAACTCGTACAAGGCGCCCTGTTCAAAGTCGCCAACCACAAGATCGCCCTTGCTGGAGATCGCAGTCTCCCAAACCTGCCCCCAGGTTGCCGGATGGGTCGCCACGGCGCCGATGGGGCCGGTTGCAACGACGGACAAATTCGTTTGCGCTCCGGCTCCCTGACACAAACAGAAACTGAACAGCACCAGCGCAACTGCGATTCTGGCAAACCCGCGCAGAGAGATGATTGACTCGGTGGCCATGACAATCCTCCTAAAAAACTCGTATCCAGCAACATCGCGAGTGGCCTTGCTCCACCCGGGCATTGAGGCTTTCCATTTACCGCTTCCGGGGAGCGGCCTCGCGCCCCCACGGAAGTCCTATCTTTTCCACTTGCCTGTGTCAGCGGCCCCTATTTCACCGTGACCGGCAACGCAAACGGCAGCGAAACCAGCGTCCCGTTCCATGTCGTGGTGACCACCACGTTTGAGGTCCCGCTCGGTGTTGTCACAACCGGTGCTGGCGGTGTGTGCGTGTAGCTGCCATTGCTGCAGGCAGTCACGCCAAAGACTGCGCAGGTCAGCATCAGGATCAAACAAATGGCCGTAAATGCGCGGCGATTGAACTTGGCCTTCCGGCCAAACACCAGGCCGAAGAAACCGAAGCCGAAGAGACCGGCAAGAGCCCAGGGCGTCGCCCCTGTTCTCAGTGCAGCAGTGCCGCCATTCACCGGTACGTTGGTGCTAATGGTCATCACCACCGTAGCTGACCCGCCGGCCGGCGTAATTTGAACGGTTGTGTTATCGAATGTGCACTCCGAGTATTTCGGCAACGTGGAGGTCACGCATCCCAGGACGACCGCCGACTTGGGCCCGCCAAACCCGACCAGCCCCTGCAGGTTGAGGGAAACCGATCCAGGCGTGCCCGGCGTCAGCGTCAAGGACGACGGTGTGGCCGTAATCAGCACGCTCTGGTTGATCACTTGGAATGTCGACACCGGGATGGTAGCCGCCGAATAATTCTGATCGCCGGAATAGACCGCGGTGAGGGTATAGGTTCCGAGCGCCAGATTGCTGGTATTGAAGGTCGCCGTTCCCAACCCGTTCAAGGTGAGCGGCGGTTGCTTCGGATCGGCCAGACTCGATCCATTCATGAAGGCTACGGTTCCGGTCGGTACTCCCACCCCGGAGGTCACAGTGGCCGTGATGGTGTTACTGCCTCCGAACAGCAGGTAGGTGGCCGGAGAAGTCACGGAGACAGCAGGAGTAGCCTTGTTTACGGTGAAGGTGATTTGCGGGGCGACACTCACCGCGTAGTCCGGTGCGGCTCCTGCAGTGCCGTACCCCTCGAAGGTGGCGTTGACTTTATACGTTCCGCCCAACAGATTCTTGAAGCTGAACGTCGCGACGCCCGAAACCAATTGTCCGGTTTGCGCGCCTTGACCGGTGACCTTCAGAAGCACGGTCCCCTGCGGTGTCCCAGCTGCCGAGGCCACGGTTACCGTGACCGTTACATTTCCGGGATAAGTAACAGCTGCGATCGGTGAAATCACGGCTGTGGTCGCCGAGCGGGTATCCACGACTGGATTGGCCGAAAGACCCAAGGAAACGGAAGGCGCATTGGAAGCATTGCTCAGGATGGCAACCGAAGCGGTCTCCGTGCCCGAAGCAAGGCTGGGGACCACGCCAAAGCCGAAGAAGCAGGACGTAGCAGCGGCAGTCGCCGAGGTCGAAGTACATACCGGACTATCGCCCGCGGTTGCCTGGAAGAAGTCGGCCGCGTTGCTGCCCGTGACGAGGTCGCCCGTCAGCGCCGAAAGAGTCAACGGAAGGTTGCCGATGTTGAAGAGCTGAACGTCCGCGTCCGTCTCGATATACGGAGTCACTGTGCCGTAATTGAAACTGCCGTTGACGCTCAGTTCCGCCACACTGGGGGTTGAGCCGCTGCCCGTATAGGACACATACAGATTTCCGGTCCGATCCACGGCCACGCTCGCCGGAGAGTTGATAGTGCCTTGCCCGATGCCCACGGCATCGTTGAAGGTCAGCGTCCCTCCCACTGCGGGAATCCGGCTCAGCCCGACGGTCCCAGATACATAGACCGATCCGGAGGCATCCACTGCCAGCCCGGTGACTGTTCCGGAAAGTTCGGTGGTGATAGTCGTCTGCAAGCCCTGCGGCGTTACCTCATCCAGATTCGAACCATCCGCGACAAAGATATCTCCCGCTCCATCCACCGCCACGGCCGACGGTTTCGTGAATCCCCCAAGGGCGTAACCGTTGTCGACGCTCAAGGTCGACCCGCTGAATAGCGTGGATTTCGTAAGCGGATTCGGGACCTTCACTACCTGCGCCTTGCTTGAGTCGGCCACGTAGACTTCGCCGGCTCCATCCACCGCCAGGTTGAGCGGGCTGCCAAGCCCGGGCTGGAGGACGGTCTGCGCTGCGGCATCCAGCGCGCCCGCCACGAAGGGAACCTCGATAACTTTGCCGGAGTCGCCAATGTAGACGTTGCCGGCTCCATCCACTGCCACGCCGGTGGGCGCTACCAGCCCGGTGCCTACCGATACCGGCGTCGTAGAGGAGGTGGAACCTGCGGGATACTGGAGCACCATCCCCTGGCCGGGATCTGCAACATAGGTGTTGCCTTGGGAGTCAACCGCAACCTGCGCGGGCGTAGAGAATCCCTTGCCAATAGGCAAAACCGCCGGCGAGCCGAGAAGAGATACTTCCGGTCCCTGGCCGACGCCGTAAACGTAGGTAGCGCTGTTGGGGATTACCTTGTTGTTCGAATCGAGCATCTGCAACTGGCCCGACACAGGCCCGGCCACGCGAGGCTGCACGGCCAGCCAGTATTGGCAGACCGAATACTGCGGGTACGCGGTCCCTGCCGTGCAGGGGATCACCGTGGTATCGACCGAGGGAGGGGTCGTACCTTGGTTGAGCAGCGGATTGGTGGAGACGGCAGTGAAATCCGATCCGCCGCCCGGCTGCGAAAACGCGATACTGGCAGGCGTCGTCGAACCGCTGCCGTTAAAGAGAAAGAACAACGTTCCTGTGCTGCCCGCGGTGCCAATCGGGGATGCACCCAGATTGATGCTGCCCAGGGCATATTGCACCCAGTTATTTGTGCCCGGCAGAGCGGCCACATTCTTTAACGTTGAGCCGGGAGGCACCCAGCCATTGGTGTTCGTCGGAATCCACAAGTAGCCGCGGGGATCGATGGCAACCGCCGCCGTGGCGGTGACCGGCGCCACCACGGCCGCATGATTCCAATTCAGAGTTGCCTGGGTCGCTGTCGTGGGACTTCCGCTCTCGTTGGGAACCATCAGCACCATGTTCGCGTTGCCGTCCCCACCGGAGGTCCCGCCCGTATCCAGGGTGCTTGAGAAGTAGAGATTGCCGGCCGCATCGACGGTAACGCCCTTGAAGTTGAAACCCAGCGCCGGCGGGTCGATGCGCACCACCGGAGCGACCTCGCCCACGGTCCCGCTGGTGCCCGCGGGGATCATCCAAACACCCGTGGCAACCTTGGTGCGCGCCTCCCAGGGGTCCTCGATAAAGAAGACGTTGCCCGCGTGGTCGACCGCCATCTTGGCCGCCTCGGCCGTGAGCGACTTCACCAGCGTGGTCACGGTCCCCGTGTTCCCGTTGGCGTCGACCGAGAACTTCAAGATCTCAGGGGCGGACTCGGTGCTGACATACATATTGTTACTATCGTCGAAGGCCACCTCGCGGCTGCCCGAGCCGCCAACAATCAGGTCGCCTGCCGTCCAGTCGCTGGACCCGGTCAGGTTCCAGGTTCCATTCGCCCCGTTTGCGCCGGGCGTGTAAGGCACGCGATAGAAATAAGGGGTGGTGTATTCGCTGGTGATATAGAGGGTGTCGTAGTTGTCCAGCGCCATTCCGGCGTTCCAGAAATTTCCGCCTCCCTTGAGCACATCGCCTGGCCCCGACAACGTAGTCAGAGTCGTGGCGCCGGGCGCCAGTTGATAAAGGGCGCCTTGCTGTGTGTCGAGAAACAGCATATTTCCGTTCTTCGCGACAACGATCCTGTAGATCTGGCCGAACTGGTTCGCGGTGTTCTGATTCGGCACGACCGAGCCGACCATAACCGGAGCTTGCGCCGTGGCGAGAATGCACCCAAAACTGGCGACGGTCAGAACCAAAGTCACGATCCGGGCAAGCCGGCGAAGAAAAGTTGCGGACTCGATGGCCATACTATCCCTCCCAAACATATCCACTACCAGACAACTCTCGAGCGGCAATCCTGCCAGTACCCATTCGCATTGCCGGCGGATTGCGATGCTCATTTTTTGTCAAGAGAGAGGCGGCACGCTTGCTTCCCCGTCTCCCTATCCAATTTCGTGGCGGCCTGGAGCTGCGGGCCCAGGCCGCCGGCCGAAAACCGCTAGAACTCGTACTTCACGCTCAACTCCACCAAACGGCCCCCGTACTTGATTCCGGCAATGCCGAACCCCTTTTCCGTCAGGTCTGTCTGGGTAAGCGTTTGACCCGCCGTGCCGCCTTGTTGAACCAGCGTCAGGTCGGATTGGGTGTTGTTGTTGTTGAACGAAACCAGCGGGTGATTGAGGAAGTTGAAGGCCGCTCCCCGGAATTGCAGGTTCCTCTTTTCACCCATGCCGAAGTTTTTCAGCAAGGACAAATCGTGATTCATGTAAGCCGGGCCGCGAAGGTACGGAGGCCGAAGTTGGCCATTCATCCCAGGAAGAGGAATGCCAAAGCATGCCCCGTTGATGAACTGGTTCTTGGCCGGGCCTCCGGCCGGATTGCAGGTGACGGTCGGCATCAACTGGATGTCGGGCGTGCCCAGCCAGACGGTGGGATTCAACTGCGTCACGCAGAAGTGGTTCCCATTCGCGTCCGCGGGAATGTTGTACACGTTGATGCACTGCTGTTGCGCCTGTGCTCCCGACTGGTCCACATAGGTGGTCTGCACCGGCTGAATCAGGCCATACCCGAAGCCAAAGTTCTGGCCCTGAATCGACGCCAGCGGAGGCCCGCTTTGCAGCGTTGAAATGCCGGAGATCTGCCACCCGTTGATCAGGTCGTTCAATGGCTTGAACCCAAGCCGGTAGTGATTTCCCACATCGACTAGATAATGCAGGTTGAAGACTTGGGTGTGATCGAAGGGCGTCGGGTTGTAGTCGTTGCGCAGATTGAATGGATCCGGCAGAACGTTGTTCCACGACGAGGCCGTTGCCAGATTCTTCGAGAAGGTGTAGTTTCCGCCAAACTGGACCCGGCCGGTCGACTTGTTCCAGGAAATCTGTCCGCTGTTGTAAGTCGAGTAGTAGTTATGCTTCAGCTGATAGATGTTGGAGTAGAACGGATAGGGGCGGAAGAAGTCCTGTTCCGGCGTGGTCAGGCCGCCAATGTTGGGGGTCCCGTTCCCCGTCCCCAGCAGCGTTGCCGGAATCGTGCTCATGAGGTCAATGTCCGGGTTTGTGCCCCACAGGCCGCCAAAGGGAATCAAATTGACGTTCGAAGCAGAGTTGTAACCGTTGTTATAGGTGTTGAGATTGTGCCCGTCGCTGGCGACAAAGGAGATCTCGAACACTGAAGGGAGCCTCTGCCAGGTTATGGCTTGAGAAAGCGTCAGGTTGTATTCCAGATGGTACGGGCGGGCTGTATCTGTGGATGAGATGGTATATGCGCTGAAATCGGGCGGATTCAGCGGCGACTGGTTGTCGATGGTATCGAACGTCAATTGATTCTGAAGCTGGCTCGTCTTGTAGCCTTGGGCGGTTGCAGCGGCCAGAGCGTAGGGATTGAATTCCTCCTGGCTGCGGTACACACCCCAGCCGCCGCGCACCACGGTGCTCCCCTTGCCGTAAACGTCCCAGGCAAGGCTCACGCGCGGAGAGAACAGAATCTTCGCGGGCTGGTTCACGCTGTTCGACACACTGGAATCGAGACTGTGCCAGGTGATGCCGGGCATTTGCGCGCTGCTGCAAGTGCGGGCTGCCAGACCGGTGGCTCCGGCGCCGCCGCATTGCGAGGCGTAGAGAGCGGGAGAGAAGGTCGCCAGGCCGTTGCCGTGACGGTCGTTCCAACCGCCGATGTGCTCCAGCCTTACACCACCGGTGAGGGTGAGCGTGCGCAGCTTCCAGGAATCGTTGACGAAACCGGAGATCGTCGTGTACTGCATATCCACTGTCGGCGAGAAGTTGGTCTGCGTAAACTGGTCCGCAAATCCCATATACATCAGGGCATTGGGGTTCATGCACTCGCCAAGGTACGCCGCGCCGGAAAGACGGTTGTTCCCCGCCGGGTCGGAACTCTCGCAACTGGTGAACTGGGCCGTCTGGCCGATGGAGCCGCCTTGCCCATTCTGCGTCTGGTTGTTGTTGTATTCGAAGTAAGAGTTCTGGGGATTGAAATCCAGTTCGCCCTGGGGATAAGCGCCGTAATCCGCCAATCCGTTGAGGTACCCCTTCTCCGCGTAGATTCCAGCCTTGATCAGGTGCGTACCCTTCACCCAAGTCACGATGTCCTGAATGTCCGGTACCGCTTTCTTCATCCGCACATGGTTGTCGTAAAAACCGCCCGGCATCAGCATGCTCGGGAAACCTTCCCCGGTTCCAGGATTGAGAGCCGGCACCGAGTAATCGCCGCCGTTCTTGTACATACCGAGATAGTCGTAGTTGCCCTGGCCGCCGTTATAAGAGGTCATGTCGAAGCGATCGACCGCCGCGGGAGTTCCCATATTTCCCGGCGAAGATACGAAGGACATGGCGGCGGAGACTTCGTTGGTCAGATTGGCCCCGAAGATCTTGGTGTAGCTGGCGAAAAGGGAGTTGGAAATGTCGCCCGTAGTCACAGACCCTGGATAAAGGATTGAGGCCGTCGGGATCCACCCCAGATTGACCGGGTCCTGGGCGATCTGCGATTGCCGGTTGTAACCCAATGTCACCGTGTCGTTCGCCGTGATGTGGTAGTCGAGCTTGGAGTGAAACTGGGTGCCGTTCTGAGACTGGAGAACTTCCTTGATGTAATTGAATCCGTCGGCATTGGTGAATGGATCGGCATTGGGCTGAGGCAACCAATTGATCAAAGCCACGCCGCTCGAGTTGGCCTGGCCGGCAACATTGCCGCCCACTACGCCGTTTCCGTTCGGCAGCCAGTTTTCCGTCTGGCACATGGGCAGAATCGCGTTGGGATTGGCATTACCGTCCGGACGGGCGCCGCAAAGCTGGGCATCCAGCGACGACTGATCGAAATGCCCCTGGCGCTCCGCCTGGGTGGGCACCCAGCTGCCCAGCGTGGCCGGAGAGAAGAGCTGGTTGGAATATTCAAATCCGACAAAGAAGAACAGCTTGTCCTTGTTCTTGTTGAAGCTGGTGCGGGGAAGAAGCAGCGGGCCGCCCAGCGTGCCGCCGGGATAGAAATACCGCCCATCCGGCCTGGTCTGTTGCAGTTCGTTGTTATACCAGTCGTTGGCATTCAGCAATGTGTCGCGCGCATAGAAATAGCCCGATCCGTGGAAGGACGAGGTGCCGGACTTGCCGATGGCGTTCACGATCGCCGGGCCCTTGGCGTTTTCCGCGCCATAGGACGAGGTCGAGACCTTCACTTCCTGGACCATGTCCACGTTCACGTTTTGCACCGTGCCCGCGTTGCTGGCGATATCCGTTAACGAGACGCCGTCGGAAACCACGGTGATGCCGTTGGTTCCGCTGCCATTGGCCGAGAAGCTGCCAGTAGGCCCGCTCAAACCGACCACCGCGGTATTGTATCCAGGCTTGTTCCCCACACCGTTGTTGCCGGAGGACATGTCGAAGCCGGGCAGCATGCGCACCAGTTCCGTAGCGTCGCGGCCAACCACGGCAAGCGTCTCGATATCCTTCGACGTAATCACGTCGGCGCGCTCGCCAGTGCCCAGGTCCTGCATGGCCGTGACGGTGGCTTCAACCGTTACCTGCTCGGCTTGCGTACCCACCGCCAGCCTCATGTCCCCGATGTTGATCTGATCGCCGGGACGAAGCGGGAAGGGTTGGGATTGCCACGGGCGGAAATTCGCTACGCTGGCGCTCACCGTGTAGTTGATGCTCGGCTCCACGGATGCGAAGACGAAATATCCAACGCTATTGCTGACCGTCTTGCGCGATGTCCCGGTCTGTCCGTTGGTCAATTCCACCGTTGCATGCGGAATCACGGCGCCGGTCGAATCGGCAACGATTCCGGTCACGCTTCCGGTGGTCGCCTGTCCAAAAAGCGCAGACGGCAGCAGCAGGAGCACGGTGATAAGCAGCACTGGCAACGCGGCTGTTGGCCTGATCCTAGGAAACGAACTCATAGCGATTACCTCCCGTCGACTACATTCCAATTACGTGTACTGCTAACGTGTACTGCACCCCGTACTCGTTCCGGCAGTGCTCCGACTTGAGCCCTGCCGCGTCGAACACACTTCCCGCTGCGGGTTGGATGACGAACCCGACGATAGCGCTTGAATTTGTCGCATGTCAAGAGAAAATTTATAAGTTTTTCTTGAGATGGGAACGGTACCATCGCAAAGCCGGGCGGAACCGGCCCGACTCGCTCCGGCAAAACCTCCCTCTTCGGGTTAACTTTCGTAAAACGTTTCACTTAGGCCTGCACCCCAATCTGGGGGCGGAAGGCGCCGGCAGAATGCCCGCCGGCGCCCGGCAATCGGCGCCCAACAGAAAACTACAATCCGGAAACAATCCGCCGGCCGGGAGCCCGGCTCAAGGGACCCGGCCGCGAGCCGGCTGCCGACCGGTTCGAGAAGCTTCGGGCCCTGCGAGCTTCACACCGCGAGAATGGCGCTTCTGCTCCCCTGCCCCGGTCTGCGGCCTAGCGGCGTGCCCATCCCGCAAGGCAGCCCTTTCCGCGGCCAGGCAACGCCAATTGAACCGTCAAGTTCCAACCTGCCGCTTCTCGACAGAACTCCCAGGTAGTACCATGGCATCGCAAAGCAAAACTCTCCGCAGAGTGGATCGATCCGCCGAGAGAATCAACCTTTGGAGTTCGACTGGTGCACCGCAAACCCACCATGAGAGACGTCGCCCGGTTGGCTGGCGTCGGCACGATGACCGTCTCGCGCGTTCTCAGCGGGACGGTTGCCGTTTCACCGGAGACGGCCCGGCGCGTGCAAACCGCGGTTGCCCAGTTGCAGTATCGGCCCAATGAGCTGGCCCGCGCGTTTCGTGGGCACGGGACCCGGAGCATCGGTCTCATCATCCCTTACCTTTACGATCCGTTCTTTGCCAATTGCGCGCACGCGGTGACCACCGTCGCCAAGGAGCACGGTTATTCGGTCATCATCACCACCTCCAACGAAGATCCGGATACGGAGTTTGTCGAGGCGGAGCAGATGTTGCAGCGGCATGTGGACGGCATGATGGTGATCCCGGCCAGGTTTCGCCAGTCGCGTCTTACCAGGGCCTTCTTTGGCAAGACTCCGGTAGTGGCCTTTGACCGGCCTGTTTCCGACCCTTCATTGGACGTTGTGCTGGTGCAGAACACCGGGGGCGCGCGGCGAATCGTCGAGCATCTGATCGAGCATGGGCATCGGCGCATCGGCTTTATGGGGCTCAGCCGAAACCTGTATACAATTAACGCGCGCTTTCTCGGCTATCGTCGCGCCATGCAGGAAGCGGGCTTGAAGGAAAGGTCCTTTTTCGGCTGCGACTCGCAGGAAGACACCCTGCGTGCGGTCGAGGACAACCTGCGCGGGGCCGGCCCCTCGACGGCGTTTTTCACCTCCAACACCCTGGCCACTCGCTGGGTTCTTGCGGCGCTTCTGCAACTGGGCGTGAAGATGCCGGGCGACCTGGCCCTGGCCGCTTTTGACGACTTCGATCTGGCGGATTTGACCTCGCCGCCGCTCACCGTGGTTCGCCAGCCCGCTCAGGAGATGGGACGCGTCGCGACCAATCTGCTGCTCGATCGGATTGTCCGCGGTGAAATTCCCAAGACCGGCAATCGCATTGTTCTCCCGGTCGAGATTGTGTTGCGCCGCTCCTGCGGCTGCAAACACCGTACCCCCGTTGTAATTCATTAGATTAGAGCCAAATCCCAGTAGATGCAGGGTGCCGTTTTGCGCCGCCTCACCTGCTTTAGACAGCCGCCGTTGGCGCCGGTGTGCCCCTGTGTTCGCTGGTATCCGCCTCTTGTGGAGTGCTTGCGGACTGTCCAGCGGTTGCGAACGTATGTTACTAATGGGAACGTTATCATCTGGAGGCTCCTATGACCGCCGATTTGCAGAGGTCTGTCCTCACCTACGATGTTGGAGGTAGCCATGTGTCCGCCGCGGTTTGTCAGGGTGGCGCCTATCGGCTCGGACCCGTCGTCAGTGCGCAGTACCCTGCAGAGCAATCCAGCGACGCGTTCGTCAACCTCCTTTACGCTCTCGGAGTTGAAGCATCTGCTCGCTTTACCGGAGTATCCGGCGCGGAAATCGCGATGCCCGGACCGTTCGATTTCAGCGCCGGCATCAGCCGCATGCGCCACAAGCTGCCTTACCTCTACGGCGTGGACCTGCGTCAGCTCGTGGCCCAACGCTTCGGATGGGAGGGCTGCCAGGTTCGCTTTCTCAAAGATGCCGCCGCATTTTTGCTCGGCGAGATCGGCGCCGGGGCGGCCCGGGGCGTTTCCCGCACCGTCGGCATTACCCTCGGAACCGGGATCGGCTCGGCTTTTGCCGTGAACGGGCGCCTGGTCACAGAAGGCCCCGGTGTTGCTCCCGGCGGCGAGATCTGGAACCTTCCCTATGAAGGGGGAATTGTGGAGGATGCCCTCTCGACAAGGGCAATCCAGCGAGAGTACGAGCACCGTACCGGGGTGATCCCCGAAGTTGCCAGGATTGCCGCCGCTGCGGGCGACGATCCGAACGCAGAGGCGGTTTTCACCGATTTCGGACACCATCTCGGCGTTGCGCTGCGCACGATCCTCGCGCAGTTCGCCCCGCAAGTGGTGGTGCTGGGTGGAGGCATCTCCCGCTCGGCACACCTGTTTTTGCCTGCCGCCCAGAGCCACCTGGCAGATCTGGGCGTTCAACTGGTGGTTTCCGCGCTCAAGGACAATGCTCCCCTGGTAGGCGCCGCGGTGGAATGGTTCAACACCACCCCGCGTGCGATCGACTCACCGGCCCCTGGCGCGACCCAGAGTTGATTTTGAATGTTCAGCCGGCCAATCATAAGTCGCGAGCAACTTGCCGTCCGTGCCAACCAGAAGCAGTGCGGCACGCCCGCTGGGCACCGAACCGGAAAACTTCCTGCCGCTGCGCAAGTCTTGAAATGAAACATCGCCGCGATTGGACTCGGAAGCAACAACATAGAGCGTTGCCTTGGGAAACAGCGTTGGGCAAATCAGGATTCCAGGATCTTTGAGCGCGGTGGAGTAGACCGGGACAATGTTGGCAACCTTGAGAGCATAACTATAAACGTCGGCCACGGCCTGTAGATTGCTATTCAACTCCAATGGAAGAGCCGCGAAGAGAATCCGCCCGTTTCCCAGGCGCTTCTCCACCCAGTCTTCTCCGTTGGGGAGGATGGCCTGGCTCAGGACCGTGGTCTTCAAGCCCGGGAAATCAACTGTTTCTTCTCCGCCCGGAAAATGGAAGATGTTATTGCGTTGAGTTAGAGGAACGGTTCCATAGAACAGGCCGAGAGACTCCTGCCTTCCGGTTGCATGCAAATGAGCGTCTCCGTCGAATGGGCCGGTGACCAGCAGAACTGCCCCGGCTTTCACTTTTCGTTCAATCGCCTGCCAGGCCTCATCTGTAAGTCCGAAAGGCGACGGAAGAAGGATGAGCTTTGGAGAACCAAGCAGCTGTATCTGGTATTCACCCACGGCATAGGCCTGGCCGTGGGCGTAGTTATAGAGAGCTCGCACGGCGGTCTGTTGTGCTTCAACGCCCAACGCGTTGGCCGCCGACAACTGGAACGACTGCGGCAACACGATGGCAACATCCGGCTCGATCAGAGCCTGGGCGAAAGGGGCAGCTTGCCGTGCAAACTCACCCAGTTCGCGCATCGCATTCTCCCAGACCTTGGCCGAGCCATCGCTCCGCTTCATTCCGAAATCGGCATCGCGCCCCCAGTCCCATTGCATTGCCCCGCTGGCGCCGCCGGCAAAGCCCAGCGCCCATTTCCGTTCTGTCAGGCCCAGGCCAGTGAACTCATCGTAGCGCCAGCTTCCATCGGGAGCCCATGCCGGCTGGTAACCGGTTTCGCCCGTGATATTGGGCATTCCAGGCCTCTTTGCCGCCACCGAGTCCCACAGCAGCGCATCGTCCTGCCAATACGTGTGGTTGGTCGTGAACGACACGCCCGCGCCCCCGTAAAACTGATTCAGCACGCGGTCCGTCACGCCGCCTTCGTCCTGCCCCACGTCGATCGACTGGTTGCTGCCGGATGAGCGGATCAGCGAGACCATGGATCGCACCCATTCGCCGAACATATCCTGCGCGAACAGGTTGTAATCCAGCGCGCGGATCTGATTCGGGTCGCCATAGCGCTGATAGCGAAGGTTGCCGATCGCGGGCAGCGGAACGGCGTCAAAGGCGGTCAGATCCTCTTGAGGCACCCGCCAGGCGTCGCCCAGCGCGGAGAGATTTCCGTACCTTTGACTTAGCCACTTATGCCAGGCTGCTAACTCCGCGGGGTCCGCATTGGGATAGTTTCCATGGAATATCTGCCTGGGGTTGGAGAAGCTCGGCTCGTTGATCAGATCCCACGAGAGCCATGGCACATCCTTGAATCGCTCTACCAGCGAACGGACATATGCTTGTTCCGCCTGCAACGAGACCGGATCGAGATACGGATTCGGCGGAATTACATTTGCATCCTGGGCTTGAGAGAGGACGCCCAGGTGCGGGGAAAAGGCGAAAAAAGTGAAGTTCACCGCGATGTTATGCCGCCGAGCGCAGGCGAGAAACGCCTCCAGGTTGCGCAGAAATCGCTCGTTGGCGCCGCCGCTGCTTGCTTCCAGAAACTTTGCGGCGGGCGTCCAGACGCCGGTACGAACAAAGGTGACACCGTGGGCAGCCATCTCGGCAAAATCTTCGTCCCATACCCAGGCGTTCCGCGGCCCGGAGAAGTCCCAGCCGTTCTCTTCGGTGGTGAAATAATTGGTTCCGACCGGCAAGAAGGGCATCCCGTCGAGGGTCAGGAAATCCCTGCGCACGCCGAGGACCGGCCCTGAGTCCAGCTTGCCAGCTTCCGTGACCATGAACCCGTTCTGATAGAACTCCCGCTCCTTGCCACCCTCGGAATAGACAGCGGAGACCTTGTAGAAGCCAGCCGGCAGCGGCATCTTGAACGGCGCATCCAGATGCGCCGTTCCCTGCCCAGTGACGGGGATTGTGGCCTTCGCGATCACTCCTTGTTCGTTCAGCAACTGCAATTGAACCTCGCCACCCAATGCGACGCCCTGTTTTTGCAGGCGCGGGACGCGCAGGTTCACGGCGATGGCGGGTGGCTCGCCGGGGCGAATCGCAGAGAAGAGGGTTTCGACCGTGAATCGGGTCGCGCCATGGCGTGCATATTCGGCGGCCTGCCGAACCAGCGCGATGCCGTCGGCGCTCTGCCAGTAACCCGGCTGCGGATCGAAGTCCAGAGCCACGATCCGGCTGCCGGAGTTTCCGGCTTCCGGGCCTCCACCCATTCGATCCGCGACAATCACCGGCGCTGCAACCAGCTCACCGACGGAATCGGCCATGTAGCCCAGACCGTTCAGGCGGCCCTCCACGGCAAAGAACCTGCGTGCCTTGATCGCGAGCCTGGGCAGCCAGTCGTACCCGTGCTTCCACTGAAAACTGGCGTCCTTGGCAACCGGAACCTCGTAGGTATGGCGAAATCCAAGGGCGCGGGAATAGGTATCCTGCTCCGCGGCGGCCACATATTGCCCATTCATCAGGCTGACGGGCACGCGCAGCGGTTGCCCGCCAAGCACCAGCAGATTTCCGCCCCCGTCGAGGTAGCGCTCGATACTCTTCCAGGCTCCGGCCGGAACCGCCGACCCGTAAGGCAGCACAAGAAGATCGGCATTCGAGAGCATTTCAGGGGCGCCCAGGCCTGCCTCATCCGCAAACACCGGGTCCAGACCCGCCAGGGCCGCATCCAGGCTTGCCCTGTCGGTCGGCTGGCTGGCAATTGCAGGGAAGCCCGGCTGCCAGAAGACAACCACCCTGGCCTGGAGTTGCAAGGGCAACAGCAAAGCCGCGCAAAGGATCCATCTCGATGTATGCAAAAGCTCCCCCATAGATGCCGTCACCAGAATCCGTCTTCCCGGACGCCGCTCCAGCTTCCGCGCTGCGCCCCCCGGTACGATTGATAACGATACCACCAAAAACAGATATCGCTGAACAGTGGAACATCCGGGCGTTGTCGAGCGGCTTCGAGGCGCGTATCCTCAAGCTCAAACAGTTTTCTAGCCACGCGTTACCCTGCATGGGCTCCCATGGCCGCTAGTCGCGCCGGTTCGCTGGTTGAAAGGAAGCCCGATGTATCCGCTGCGCTTTATCGCCTTTCTGGTCTTTGCCGCCCTGGTCAATCGAGCGTCCGGCCAGAGCACCGTGCCGCAATCGCCCGCGGGTGCCGGCTCTGCAATACCGGTTTCGGCGCAGGAGTTGCCGGTTCTGCGAACCAACTCCAACCTGGTGCTGGTCGACGTTGTGGCCACCGAGCGCGGCAACGCCGTTCATGGCTTGGGAAAAGCGCAGTTTCACATCTTCGAGGATGGCCACGAGCAGACCATCGCCGATTTTGACGAGCATCTTCCGCCAAATGGACCTGTGGTTGCCGCCAGGCCTGCCGCGCTCCCGCCCCATGTGTACAGCAACGTTCCGGTGTACGCCGAAAGCAGTGCGGTGAACGTGTTGCTGCTGGATGGGCTGAACACCCCCATGGCCGACCAGTTGGAAGTGCGCCGCCAGATGATTCAGTTCCTGGGCAAGGTGGCGCCGGGAACGCCGCTGGCGATCTTCACCCTCGCTTCCCGGCTGCGCATGGTCGAGGGGTTCACATCCGACGCCGGAAAGCTGGTCAAAGCCATTCAGGACCCGAAGGGCGGAACGCGGCCATCCGTCGTGCTCGATCCGCAAAACGACAAGATCCTCGACGCCATGAGCACGGACATCGCGAATACACCGTGGATGTCCCCGGACGCGGCGCCGGCCATGCTCCAGTTCCAGGCCGATCTGACCGCCTACCAGGCCGACTTGCGGGTGCGCATGACCCTGGAAGCGATGGAGCAATTGGCGCGCTATCTGAGCGCCATTCCCGGACGCAAGAACCTGATCTGGTTCTCCGGCTCGTTTCCCCTGGCTCTGGACCCGGACGACTCGCTGCGCAGCCCATTCCAGGCCATGCGCAGCTACAGCGGCCAGATGAAGGAGGCCGGCGAAATGCTGGCCGCAGCGCGGGTGGCTGTCTATCCCGTGGATGCCCGCGGTCTGCTGACCATGCCCACCGGCGACGCATCCTACTCCGCGGTCGGGCGCATGACGGCCATGAGCGGCGTGAAGACCCAGGGCCTCAAGAACACCGCAGTCAGCCAGCCCTCCAGCGTGGCCAGGGACAACAAGAGTTTCCTGCGCGAACTCCAGACCTCGCAGGCCGGGATGCTCCAGCTTGCCGACCAGACCGGCGGCCAAGCCTACGTCAACACCAACGGACTGAAGGAAGCCGTGGCCCACGCGGTCGAGAACGGCTCAAGCTACTACACCATTGGCTATATTCCCACCGCCAAGGACTTCAACGGCGAGTACCGCAAAATTCAGGTCCGCTTAGACAGCGGCTGTTGCCAGCTTGCCTACCGGCAGGGGTACTATGCCGACCCGCAGGACAAACCCTCCGCCAATCTGCCCGCCCCGGCCAACCCGCTGACGGCCGCCACGCTCCACGGAGCGCCGCCGGCCACGCAGATCCTTTTTCAAGCCAGGGTGCTGCCCGCAGCAGACCCGGTCTTTCAGGGCGCCAAGCTGCCGGATACCGCTGGAGAGATGGCCGCAAAGCTGAAGAAGCCGGCGCATCGCTACGTGGTGGACCTGATTGTGGACGCGCGCGCCCTGGCGTTCGACGATTTGCCGGATGGGGCCCATCAGGCCAGGATGGAGTTCGCGCTGGTGGCCTACGACGCCGAGGGCAATCGAGTGAACTACCTGAACCCCAGCTACGCGATGAAGATCCAGCCCAGCCAGTTTGCACAAACCAGGGCCAGCGGCATTCGCGTGCGCTTCGCGCTCGACCTGCCCGCCGGCCAGGTCTCCCTGCGCATTGCGGTCCACGACATGGGCAGCGGGCGCGCGGGATCGTTCGAGGTTCCGCTGGCGATTGCGGCCAAATAGCGCCCCATGCAAGGAGCTGAGGACCCAGACCCTGACAACCCGCGGTGAGAGTCAGGTCTTGAAAGGGCACGACTTCAGTCGTGCCTTAGATCGCCGATAATATTGGACGGGCTTTAGCCCCGGAGGGACTGCCTTCGGCATTTACGACTTTCACCACTGGCCCTGAGGGCAGTGGCAAACTTTCGCGTCACCTACTCATCTCATCCGGGTACTTATACGATGAGGTTCAACCATGAGCGCGAGAATATCGGACAGCAGCGATTCACAACTGGTGGAATGGACTCTGACCGGCGATCGTGCCGCTTTTGCGACGATCGTCAAGCGCTATCAATCGCTGGTTTGCTCCATCACCTATAACGCCACCGGCAGCTTGAGCCTGAGCGAAGACATCGCGCAGGAGACTTTTTTTGCCGCCTGGAAACAGCTCTCCGGACTGCGCGAGCCGGCGCGGCTTCGCTCCTGGTTGTGCGGCATTGCGCGCTTCCTGGTGGGCAAGGAATTCCGGCGCCAGGGCCGCGAGCCCATTCACATCGCCGAGCCTTTGGATGCGATTCAGGAGCCACCCTCGACGGAGGCTTCGCCGTCGATGCAAGCCGTCAGCCGCGAGGAAGAAGCTATCCTCTGGCGCGCGTTGCAGCGGATTCCCGATGCCTACCGCGAGCCGCTGATTCTCTTCTACCGCGAAGAAAAGTCGATCGAGCGCGTGGCGTCCGAGTTGGAGTTGAGCGAGGACGCCGTCAAGCAAAGGCTCTCGCGCGGGCGCAAGCTGCTGCATGAAGAAGTGGTCGCATTCGTCGAAGGAACCTTGAGCCGGACGGCCCCGCGGCAGGAGTTTTCAAGCGCTGTGCTCGCCATGCTTCCAGCCGCTTCCGCGGCAACGGCAGGCGCCGGTCTGGCAGGCAAGGGAGCGGTCATGGCCAAGTCGGGCTTTGCCGCCGCGTGGCTGGTGCCACTCGCTCCCTTTGTCGGTGTTCTGGGCGGCGTCATGGCCAACTGGGTGTCTGTCCGGACCGCTTCCACCGCTCGCGAACGCCGCTTCCAGACCTTTGCCTTCAGTGGCTTGTGGGCCTTTGCCCTGGTTTGGGGCGTGGCGGGACAGATTTGGCTGCGCGATCTGTACTATCGCCTCGCCTGGAGCGCCCAGTCGTTCTACGCGCTGATGACCGTCTATTGGTGGTTCTACGCCATCGTCATCGCCGCTTTTACGGTCCTCTTTTTCAGGCGGATTGCAGCCTTGCGACGGCAGGGCGAGCAGATAGGCAGCGTGCGTGAGGCCTCCGGAACGCCGCCGACGATGGGATCGAACTTTGCCATGGTCGCCGGCCTCTACCTGGCGTTGTTTTCCTGCCTGATCTACCTGGCATGGCGGGCGCACGACCGGGTCACAGCAGGAGTGGTTGCCGGGGTCATGGCGGGGTTGGGCATCTGGCACTTCCTTGACCTGCGCGCCAAGTCTGAACCGGAAGCATTGCGCCCGGCGATTGCGCACGTCGCCCTGGGCTGGGGGGCGGTCCTGGCGATTCTGAACCTGCGTTTGGATGTGTGGCTGGCGGCTTTTCGCGGCTCCGATGTTGCACAGATCCACCGCCTGCTGCCCGTATGGGCCCTGCCGTTGGCTACATTCACCCTATTGCTGTGGGTCGGGCTGTTGTTCCTTCTGACGAAACCGCCGCTCACCGTTTCTGCCGCCAAAGCGTGATCGCCCACAGATTCCGGCAGCTCATGATCTTGTTGAATCTCTTCTCCGTCCGATTCACTGGGAAAGCGCATTCCCTCAAGTCACGAGAACGCGGATCTTTGACTCGTGTCCTGTCTCCAAAACCCCAGCAACACTGCGGCTGTCAATCTGAGCGAACGGGGCCCCGAACGTATTTCAGTTCCGGGGTCCCCAAAGAGCGGTCTTTGCTCTTTGGGGTGGAGTTCCGGGGTCCCCAAAGAGCGGTCTTTGCTCTTTGGGGTGGAGTTCCGGGGTCCCCAAAGAGCGGTCTTTGCTCTTTG
>Ga0181529_10002515_pt1 | contig 21863 bp, 16 predicted proteins | sample PEATcosm2014_Bin_36_FD_119763 | JGI IMG/M metagenome (GOLD analysis project Ga0181529, IMG submission 119763) | Peatland microbial communities from MTU Mesocosm Facility, Houghton, MI, USA - PEATcosm2014_Bin10_30_metaG | ecosystem: Environmental > Terrestrial > Soil > Wetlands > Peat | place... | reverse complement strand
CTGGTAGCCGCTTGAACCCCAATTAAAGTCCGCCTGAACCTCATTGCACACGTTTCCCTCGATGAGGTTCATGCAGGTATAGGCGGAATGGTTTATGTCCATCGCCATGATCATGTAATTGGTGGGCGAACTGGTGGTGTGGCTGATGAAATTGTAAGCCTCGACGTTCCCGCTGCCAGCCTCCACGGTCAAATTGTCGTAAAGGTGATAGAAGATATTGTTTTCATAAAGGCTGTTCCACGACTGTATGGCCGTGATGCCATAGCCATTCCCCACGGTGAAACCCAGCGCATCGTGGAAATAGCAGTCCCTAACTTCGCATTGCAGCGTGTAGGTGGAAAGGATGTCATGCGAAACCACGCTGGCAAATTCCACGCCCTTGACCCAGCACCCGTAACAATATGAAAACTGAAACAAATCCTGACTACCAGTGGTCGTGTTCGTAATCGTGCAATCCTCAAGGCCAACTCCCACCATCCAGTTTAGTGAAGCAGTAGCCTGTGCCGAGAGGTTGGTGCTGAAATTCATGTTCAACGGAGGCCAGAAGGTGATACCAAACCCAGATGAGAAGTTTGTTGCCGTCACCATGACCGCCTGCCCCAAATTGCGCGTGCCATTGTCATTTCTATCAGCCCATGTAACCAGCCCCTCGCTCCCGTTCGCGTTGACATTGGTGGTGTCGTTCAACTGGTCAATCAGCAGAACGCTGTTCAAAGCCAGCAGGTAGGGAGCGGAATCCAAAACGATGTTGGTCGAGCCTTTTGAAAGTCCAGAAAGGATGTTGGCCGTCTGATAGGATGGAGGCTGGTATTGCCCGGCATGGAAAGTAAAACCGGGCCAGCCAGAACCGGGTGCAAAGGCCACTACAAAGATTGTCTTTCCCATGCCGTCGCCCCGCAGCGTGCAATTTTTCCCCCAAGAGTCAGTCCCGACGGAATGATTGAGCAAATAAGTTCCAGCAGGCAAATAAATCACTTCGTTGGCGGGACACCAAGCGAGGGCCTGATTGATTGCCGCCGAATCATCATGTATTCCGTCGCCGTAGCAGTGCATGGCCCCGCCATCCGTCAAAACATTGACATAGATGGTCGTCCGGTTCGGGATGCCGCCCGGAACGCCGACCGTGACTCCGGGAGTCCAGACGGTGGTGCGGTTGGCGGGGATGACTTGGGAAATTCCTTGACACGTAACCAAGGCTAGAAAGATAATCAGAATTCCGGCAACGTATGCTGGATGCCTAGGGAACTGCTTAATTTTCATACACATATTAATTACTGCTGGAGCCAAAAAGCAAGTTTTAAGCCAGAACAGGACAACCCTGCTCCAGCACGGTTTTCTCCTTAGAATACGAGGAATTTGGGCATAATGCATGTATTCGAGCAGGTTGATTTCCGCGTGACAAACCGTCTGCCGCCTCGAAACGGGACGGCCTATGGCACGTTCCTATACGCCAGTAACTTGGTTGGCGGCGCTTTCATTGGTAAAAAAAGCACTTTCCCCGGCGGCAACCGGCAGACGCCCTGGGCACTCAATTGCCAACAGCAAAAAAGTGAACCAAATGGCGCCAAGCCGGAAAAAGTTTACTTCAGAGATGTCGGAAAAAATTGCAATCAGCCAAAACGCAAATGCCATCCTCCCGAAAAGCGATCCGTCGAACAGCCGTCTAATGCTCCTTGCACCAACAGCCAAAAGCAAGACTACGAGCAACCCCTCCCCAACCACTCCACCATCCACAAACGTTTCCAGGTATCCGTTGTGCGCTTCATTGAGTCCTTCAGTGCGCATGGCAATATTCACATTGCGCCCAAATTCTGAATCCCAGAACGAGTAGAAGCCGAAGCCAACAAGTGGATCTGTCTTTTGATCTAAAATGGCCTGCCAGATGTAAGTTCGGTCCGTCAGGGTTGGGTCGCGCCCAACAGCGTGTAAAATTGCATCGGATATGCCAAATGTTCCATTTAGTCCAACCAAACAGGCCGCGACAATGAAGCAATAGACCAGCACCCTCCGGCCATTCCGCATTTGCACCAGTCGTCCGCCACCCCAAAGAACGAAAAGGCCCAACAATGAACAGATTATTGAAGTAACACTGTCACAAGTTGCCAGCAGCCAAATACCCATCAAAAGCATTCCATATCTGATGCGAATTTTGGTTCTTAGTTCTCCCGAATTGTTTTCCCGGCGCATTTCCAACAAATCCCACAAAGTCACCAATCCCAAAACCAGAACGATTTCCCCCAACGAATTCTTTTGCGTCGTCAGGCCCGTGGCCATGGCCCCGCCGTCCACGCTGTAATTTCTGCCGATGTCAGGATAGTATTTGATGGCAAGAACTGACAACGGGAAAATCAGATAAGACACCCTCACAAACACGGTTCTAATCGCTGCAACCGGATCGTTCTCCGTGAGAAGCACCAATGCCACCAGCACACACCCAAAGTCCTTGATTACACGTTTCAGTGAAACCAAGCCGAGGGGAGACCATGCGGCGCTAACCGCAAAAAAGAGATAGATCAAACATACAGCCTTGTTATTTTGAATGAAGGCACCCCAATTAAGATGTCTTTGCAGTAGCACCAGAGTCGCCGCGAGAATCAACACTCCGAACACGAGGGTGTTGATTGGATTTCCATCTACAGCGGCATTTGCGTCCCCTCCGCCGCCGAACCAGTAAGACACCGGGCGTGATCCGCTAATGGCAAGCCATAAAAACGGTATCCAGAGCGCGGGAGACGAAAATTGGCTCTGCCTTCGGTCTCTCCAAAACAACCACGCGATAAGGCAAATACAAAGGAAAAGTGCTAATGGTGCAGGCATAACAATCTTACATTGCCCTTTCTCGAACTGGATTTATCCCCAGCAAACCTAAAAGTCTGCCGACGTGATCGCAAAGTTTGACCAGGCACCTCATGAACAAGTGGTGCCCGGCAAGATATAAAAACGGAAGCGCGAGCGTGTAAAGAGGCACGGCGACCAATGCCTTGGCCACGTTCAACCAGCGCCCTTCAGGATGTTTCAGGGAAATTCTTCCACGGAGCAGCGCCCGCTTGAGCAATACAGTTCGTTTCCACCGTTGGGAAGGCACAAATTCATGGACAACGGCCTCGTTACACCAGATAAATCCGTGTCCCGCCGCCATCATTCTCCGAAAGAAGTCAACATCCTCGGAACCGCTTCCAAATTCAGGTCTGAACACAGGATCAATGCTGCGAATTATTTGTCTCCTGAACAAAACGTTTCCCGCCCGGCATTCCTGCCATGTCATTACAAACCCGGTATGGTGTTCAGGCCTGCTGTATAGTCCGCTTCTTAGCACCCAAGCTGGAGCCTTGTCATCGAAGTATGGCCTGACTGGCCCCAAGACTCCAGCTACCTCAGATTTGCCACAAGCCTGGAACAGGTTTAAAAGCCAATCCTGGCAGGGAAACTCATCATCATCAATAAACGCGATGAAATCACGTTGGGCATGTTCCAAAGTCTTGTTGCGTGCATGGGAAATACTGCGGCGCAGTTCAGTATCGTAATTAAGGTGCACAGGGTAGGTTTGAGCCAAGTCCAGCACAACATCCTTTGCTGACTGTTTTTCGTCGTTGTCAACCACCACCACGGAAAACGAGAACAAACCATGTGTTTCCTGGCGGCGCAACTCGGTGAGCAAATGTTTAAGCATCACCGGGCGCTGATAGGTGCAAATGCAAACATCAATGTGCGGGAGGGTTTTTGCCATGGAAACTTGAGATGACATGCGGCTTGTGAGAAAATCCTGTTCTCTTTGTAGCTGTCGGAGTGTGTCGGCTCATATATAATCGTGAAACCAGTAAAACCCGTTGAGTTGCAGTGGTCGGAGCCGGCTCACGCCGGTTGCTACGATTGCGCTCAACCAGCAGACGCATGATGACACGGCGTGAGTAAACTCAAACATGAACAATATTTCCTACAAAGTGGAGTAGCTGCCAACGGGAGTTGTTCCCAAAAGCGCCGAATAACCATCGCTTTGCAGAAGCGAGCACTCGTCCGGCTTGGCCGGATGAGTCATCAATTCAACATTGTGATCGCGAGCAAGCTGAAAAACGCGAGAGAGGCGCTCCCCGGTGCGCTGCTGGGAAAGTGAGAAAAAATAATCTGTCAACCGATAGTTGCGCGCAAGCAGGCAATCAACCAACCTCCGATAGGCCCTATTCGCAACACTCTTTTCATCCCGTTGGAATGAGAAGCTTCTCCGGACTTTTTCGCCTTTGGAAATGATGCTGTCCATCAGGATGTTGCTACAGAGGTGCATGTGTTGATGCCCGTCAACGTGGGACGGGTTTTTCCCATAAATGCGGCGGAACTCATCCATTTGAGACTGATACACATGGCGGAATTGCCTTCTTAACATGGGATTATACAAAAGCAGGGCATATTTGCCGCGGGTGAGAAAACGGACAATGGCATGATGATATTCCTGCAACAAAACGTCGTGAATTTCTCCCGTGAAACATTGGCTTAAATTTAAATGCAATCCCACGTTGATCCCAGCCGCTCCGGCCAAATCCGCCGCCCTGCGCGAGTCTTCCATGAAAACCATCGCGCTGACGGATGAAACGCGCCCCATTTTGTAACAGGACAGGGCGGCATCCGTTTCAAGTTGAGAGCGCCCCCAGTCATCGGCATTGACAATAAGCATTGGACTAATTCAAAATTCAACCTGTCTGCGCCAATTATTACCGTATTTGAACCGGGAGATTAATTGGTCACCCCTTTTCAATCAATTGCCTTTGGATAATTTCGCTGGTCAACAGTTTGTGGATTTCCAAAGTGTAATTTCCGGAGCCTCGGACATGGGCATTGACCATCTCTCCAACTTTACGGCCATTCAAATAAGACCGGGACAGGGTTCGAGGATCCAGCAAAACGCTTTTCACATATTGAGACAACTCATGGCGATACCAAGTGCGGAAATGATAAAATTTCTGCCGGCCGAGAAAAAGCTTCTCGAAATGCAACGGGGATAGCACCCGGTCAATTTTTGCCAGCCACTGGGGCATGCCATAATCATAGACATATTCCGCCCGGGGGAAAAATTCCTTCCACCAGTCCCACATTCCGACGGGAACAAGCCGCGGGCGTTTTGCCATGCCACGATCCGTCGGGATTGCCCCGAGCGCCGGGCTGTTCTCCGCAATATAGCGAAGCGCGAGTTCCTTGTTCGCGGACGGTTCGACGGCCGCCTGATAGGCCAGCGCCACCAGTTCGTTGTCGAGGTAGGGCGACCGGATGGTGAGCTGGGAATTTTCCAACGCCAGGTGCCCAAAGTGATGCCAAGGAACCTGCTTGAACGCAATGAAAGATGTTCGCAACTGATTTCTTTGGGCCTGGAACGTTTCGCGGGCTTGAGAAAGGCGGGGCATGAATTGCGGGTCAAACATTGATTCGCAGACGGAACCGGCTTTCAGCGCCACATAGCCTCGAAGAATTTCCCCCCCGTAATTGCCGGTCATCCGCACCGGGGCAATGTCTTTGGCGGCACGGTTGACAAACAACCCTATGGCGCCAGTGACGTCCATTGCCCCGTCGGTGATATAGACGCTGCGCTCGGCCAGCCTCGGAAACTCGGCAAAAAACTGCGGCCCGAGAAGGATGGTTTGGTGGTTCTGCTGACATACTTTAGCCACCTGCCGGGAAACTCTGACATCCTCACACTCCCGATATATGCCGCCAAAGGTATAGCACGGCAGGGTTCCAGGCGGGGGGCGCAATGCCGCGAGAATCATCCGGCTGTCAAGCCCGCCGGTCAGGGATAACGCCACAGGCTGCGCCCCGTCAAAATATCTGGGCACGACGCGGTTTAACGCCGCCTTGAGCTTTTCATAATACTCCCCGGATGAAAGAGGCTGCTGGTTTTCCCAAGTTTGCGAATTGAAATAGCATTCCTTCCTGATTTCCCGCCCAGGTTGAAAGGTCCAGCAGGAGCCGCCGGGCAGAAGGGAAATGCCGGAAAACAGGGTGCGATTCTGCAAGGCGCAACCGCAGGCAAAAAACTCGCCTAATCCTTGCTGGTCCAACTGCCGGAGCCGGGGCAGCACCTTTAGGAGCGGCTTTGCTTCCGAAGCAAAATAAAAGCCATCAGCGCCTTCGTGATAATAAATCCGGTTCAGACCATAGCGGTCGTTGAACAGAAAAACCTTTTCTTCCCGAAAATCCAGCAGGACACCACTGAATATCCCATTGAGCATTTCAAAGAAGCGCATCCCGTGTTCTTCATACAGATGCACCAGATAGCTTGCGTTATCTTGGAAACAATCATGGCCCGCGGCCTTAAGTCGCTCTCTTTCGGTTTTGTCCGCGTAATGTTCTCCTGAAAATATCAGGCAGACATCCCGGCGCTCGTTCCAGATGGGTTGGCAGTCAGAAAATGATCCTGGGTGACAGGTCCAGCCGACCGTCGGACCAAATTTCTCTTCCAACAAATGTCCCGAGTTGTAAGCCGGTTCGTGCAACATGCACTTCACCATCAAATCCAACTCTGGCCGCTTTCCTACAGACGGACCTTTTCCAATGATTCCAACAATTCCCGGCATAGACTTAAAAAACGAGCAAAATCAAAGGCTTCTGACTGACAAAGTCGCGCAAAAGTCTGACAACACTAAAACTGGAGCGGGCGGGAGGATTTGAACACTCCGTCTGCTGACTGGAAGCCAGCCGCTCTGACATTGAGCTACACCCGCTATAGGAAAAGCACCTTGGCCAAACAACCGCCGCTGTCCGTCATTGCAAGGCCTCATGCTGATTCAAAACCGAATTATCCGGCGTTCGGTTCATCGTCTTCCGCTCATAATGCCAGGCTCTTGCCTTCAGTAAAGCAACAACCAGACTTTGTGGAAGCAGTTCTGAAAGGCCAAGCTGTAGTTTCAGCCTCACGGCGAGATGCCCCTTGAGCGTGAGCGGAACGTAGTAACGCGGAACGAGGATCTGCTCAAAACCATTGCGCCTTTTAAATTCGGTGAGGGCGTCCTGATAATTTTTATGATAGACATATTTACAGTATAGGAGATGTGAAGCACCCTTTTGAGCGCACAACTCCACGGCCTTGGCGACAAGCGCATTGGTGAGCCGCTTGTCCCGATGCTTTTCCTTGGATAAAATTTGCATGATGCTGGCATATTTGCCGACAAATACCATTTTGATAAAACCGGCAAGCTCCGCTCCGCAATACGCGGCTATAAACTGACTCCGATCCAGATAGCTCGCGTTTTCCCGCTTGACCGTATCAAAATCCTTTCCGTAGTGCCAGAATCTGCGACCTTGTCGGACTGGAATTTCATTATAAATATCCGCGATTCCTCGAACGAGGTTGTCGCTAAAGTTTGCGGCCTGGACGCTGACTCCGCGCTTTGTTGCCAGGCGCACGTTACGGCGCGTTTCTTGAGAAAGACTATTCCACCAACTCGAATAGTCTCGAATCGGGATGGCAGCCACATTATCCCACTGCATGGGGTAGGGATGCCTGACCGAAATATCTGGGATCCGTTGGGCAATGGAAAAAATGTCCGCCTTGATGTTCTGATTTTTCAATCCCGTAATCAACCGTTCCGGATTTATAGAAGGGTCTTTCTCGGCGTAATCTTCACTTTGGACGGCAGCCATTTTAAGCCATCTGCCCGTGGTCACAATGTCGAAACCGTCAACTTGAACGAGCGGCACTTCAATTTGCCGGCCCTTCACGCTAATCTGGGTTCGGTTGCTGGTCATAATTCCATTTTAGAAATTCCATCCGTTGGCTGGTTGCTCGTTCAAGGTGCCGGTTTATGTTATTACGCGCCGGATGCAATCGTCAGAGGCGTCGCTTGACTGCCTTGTTCTCCGCCGAAATACGGAGCGCAGCCGCGCCATTTGTTCCGCCCTATGAAAGGCCATTAGTTCCGTGGAAACGGGCCTTTCCATTCTCGTAAAGAAGGCCTGGCCGAACCCGGCTAGAAAATAGGCTCCTCCAATGATAAACGGACGTTCCCGCATTTGAAATACTCCCCGCAGGCACTCCCAGAGGGGATGGCCGCCCACATAATACGCTTTCTGTCCGTAACGGAAGCGGACCATGAGAGGGTTGTCATTGCCGCTGCCCAATTTGCGGTGATGAATGCAAGATTTTTCGAGAAATGTCCGGGTTTGCCAGCCCTTCATCCGGGCGGTGGTTACGGCAATCCAGTCAATCGCACCGCCCTTGACGGGGACATAACCGCCAACCGCCTCAAAGCACTCGCGCCGGAACAACTGGCACGCGCCGGAAACGTGCTGGAGGTTGGCGAATTGATGGTCATAAGTATGTTTGCCTGGCTGGTCGGAGATTTCAACGAAAGGAGTGCCGACAACGCCCAGTTTTTCCATGCTGACAAATTTGCCCAACAGAAACTCGTAATAATCCGGCTCAAAAGTGATGTCGGCATCCAAGTTGCCGATGATGTCAAAATCAAGCTCCCTGAGCCGGGCGTAACCGGCGTTGAAACAATGGGCCTTGGCGGCAAACTGGCGGTCGCGATGCTCCGGCATGCGAAGAAGTTCCATCCACTCGTGCCGGATGGTGTATTGCCTGACGATTTCATCTGTTCGATCCGTGGAACCGTCGCTGACGATCACCCATATTTCCGGACGCACGGTTTGGGCAATGACGGAACGAATGGTGTCTTCAACGAAGGCTTCCTCGTTCCGCGCCGGAGTTATGAGCGCGTATTTCAGGGGCTTGCAAATTATGGAGTTTGTGGGGATCACCGTGCGGATGAGGCAAGTGGCACCGTCCTCGAGGGACTGGAGGACCGCTCAATTTTTCCAAGAAGATGCGCCAGTGCCTTGAACATGGTGCCTTGGCCCCAGTGCAGCATGGGGATTTTGATTTTTTTCCAACCCAATTCGCGGTAGTAGAAATAACCATCGGCATCCTGCATATTATCCATCGTCCACGCCGCCACTTTCTGCGCCAGATCCAAAGCGTCACGATCCTCGTCAGAAAAGAAGCTCAAGGTGTCAATAGCCTGGGCGGCGCACTGAATGTCTATCGGATAGGCCCGGTCATGATAATATTTTGGGCGCCCGCTGGCTTCAAAAAAGCTCCGTTTGAAGTAATCGAAGGCGCGACGCATTGGCTCCTCATAACGAAGATCACCCGTGGCATCGCAATATCGTTTAAGACTGTCGAGATTGTAGCCGGTGTGAAAATTGTCAATCCAGTGATACGTATGGGCTTCACCGTAAAACCATGAGCCGTCTGGATTCAGCCGGGAGCAGCTATACTCCATCGCCGCTTTGGCGACCTCCAATGCCTCGCCTTGCTTCGTAAAGCTGCCCACACTGGCCAGCAAGGCGGCGCCGAGCATGTTGGAGTTATGAATCGAGCTTTGCTTGAAGGCGACGTAGCTGAGACACGCACCCGATTTGGATTGCTCGCGCGGCAAGGTAAGAATCCAATCGGCAACGCTCGCAGCCACTTTCAGATACTTCTCTTTACCCAACACTTGGTGGGCTTCAAGGAAGGCCTGGCCAATAAGACTGCTCCAAACGATGGTCGGCTCATGGGCGGGAATGGTTCCGCCACGGGTCGTAAAGTCGAAGTGATTGCCCCAGCAATACTGTTCATGGTTTGGAGCGCGGTGTTGGATTAGCCAGTCCAGACAAGAGTGGGCACGCCCGGCAAAACGGCTGTCACCGGTTTGCGCAAACATCTTGACATAGCCCCAAGCCATGTAGCCCATCCCTTTGGTGGAGGTGTGCGGCTGAATGCCGATCAAGGGTCGGATGTTAAACGGCACCCGCAATACCGACGCCGTCAGCAGTCTTTTCAAAAAAACATTTCCAAAAGCCAGTTGACGCAGGGGAGACAATTGGCCGTCGCCGGGATCATAGGCTTCGTAATTGTTCATCTCCACCCAAGCGCAAAGCGAATCGATGCTATTTTGGATTTTTACTTTCACGAGTGTTCAGTGTGCAGAAAACGTCGTAACAGAAACAGACGATGTGAGGGACCCCTGACGAGTTTCGATTTCTGCTCTTTGTAATGAGCCTCCTTACCCCGACCTCGAGGCTTTACCGAACTACCGAACGGCCAGCGATTCCGCCTTGTCAGGGGCCTCAAACGGCCGGCCATTCCGGCTCTTTTCATTGTTGTCAAGCGGGATATCCGGCTTGATTCGGTCCACAGTCACAGGCCGGTTTTCAATCAGGGCATCCACGAGTTCCAAGTAAGCGGCCTGGCGGCGTTGCCAACTGTTTTGGCTGGCATATTCCAGGGCGTTGGCAATCATGCGCCGGCGGAGTTCATCATTCTCGAGAACTTCGATTATGGCTTCGGCAAGCGCGTCCGGGTTTCCCGATTCAAAAAACCGCACAACGGAGTCATTGAAATAAAAGCGGTCAATCTTCGTGCTGGACACCACCATCGGCACACCCAGGGACATGAACTCCATGATTTTTGTGCTGTAAGCCTCGTTGCCGAACGAATCCGCGCGCTTGGGCACAACCCCCAGGTCGGCTTGTGACATCACCCCGGCAATTTCGGACACGGGCCGGGGATCAAAGAAGCGAACCTTGTCCATCAGCCCCAGATCGCGCGTCAACTCCACCAACTCATCTTTCCGGTTGCCATCGCCGTGAATGTGAAACTCAGCGTTCGGGATTTTTATCAACACCGCCGGCATGGCCCGGATGGCGATGTCCAGCCCCTGATGCCATTGCAGTCCGCCCGGGAACATGATGATGCGTTTGTCCCCATTGGCGGCATGTGGCCGGGGGTAAAAAAGGCCCTGGTTGACATAATTGATGAACACGGAACATTTTTGTTCCGACGCGGAGCGGGCCACGAAAGGTTTGAGCCACAAATGATTGGAGATGATGACGTGATTGGCAAACCGGGCGGAAACGCGCTCAATTGTTTTGAGAACCGCCACCCCAAAAGTGCTTCCCGCCTTCTGGAACTTGCTGGCGTAAAATTCCGGCATGATGTCGTGAATATCAAGAATGGTTTTCGCCCCCGTGAGCCTGGGAAAGCCAGCGGCAAAAACCAGAAAGTCGGGCATGTTGTGCACATGGATCAAGTCATAACGGCGCCGGATGTGCCGCCATGCCAGCCGCGCGGTCGCAGCGGCCCCAAACCAAAGGATCGGCAATAGATATTCTCCCTGGTGCTTTTGGTTCTTGGTGTATCTGCCCCGAACGCGATACACCTGCACGGAGCCGACTTTTTCGGCTGCGGGATCGGTGGGGTTTTGCTTCAAAGAAATCACTTCGACGGTGTCGCCCCGTGCGGCCAGGGCCTCGGCATATCGGATCACCCGGTTGTCGCGCCGATAGACGGAATAAACTATCATGCCGATGCGGCGGCTGGAAACCTCCGGTTTCTTGGGACGGAATCCCGAACAGAATGCCGCCGCTTCACGCGGCAACGGCTGCCAGTAAACGCCGGCATGATGGTTCCTGATGTATTTGAGCAGTTCTATGTAGAGCGCCACCGGATAAGTGCGGGGCGAGGCTGGCTCATCGGGGAAGCGGAGGTAATCCGGATGGACGTTGACCAGCGCCATGCCGCCACGCCGGGCAATCCAATCCAGTTTCTGAAGCCAGATTCCCGGCGTTCGCTCGCGCATCACCAGGAAGAGGGTTGAGTCTTGCGCCAAGGTGTAGGGCAATTCAGTGTAGCCGCCGCCGGAAGGCGAAGCACCAGAGGCCGGAAGTCGGAGCTCGGAGCCCGGAGAATGGAGATGACTTCCGATTTCGGATTTCCGGCGGGAAACCCAGAAGGGGAAGATGGTGCCGGTGCCATCGGGCTGGGGTTCGAAGGGATCGGTGTCGAAGGTGGAAGCATCATATTGGATGTTCAGGTCTTGAAGCCAGTTCAATTCGCGAAGCATGAAACCGGAGCGAAACCCGGCAGCCCCCCATGCCTTCAAATAATGGTTGATCTCCCTGGCGCTTTTTGAAAAATCCTGACGTGTCTGGAAGAGCTTGCCGTCGTGGTGAAGATCGTGCACCCCGATTTCGAAGCCGTTTTGGGACACTTCCTCACGCAACTCACGGGAAACCGCGTAGTCGCCTTCGGGAATAAAATTGAAGGCAGAACGAAAACCAAGTTCCATTTCCATTTGCATCACCCGCCGGCATTTGGCCAGGCCTTCCGTCCCCTCGACGTCATGGGTGAGGACGAAGGCGAACTTTTTTCCGTCCGGCCAGCCGGGCCAGCCGGCGGGCGAATTCCCCGCAGCTTCATTGATGGGCCAGACGTCCTGGCAATTCTTAAGCTTCCGGCGCGCCACAATCCGGCGCAATGCCATACGGAAACCCCAGGGCAAATAGGGCTTGATATGATAATAGAGACGATTGGCGGGCATCGGGCGAAGAGATGAAGGCTAAAGGCTAAAGGCTAAAGGCATCTTTCAAAGACAAGCGGTTCGCATGTGCGGCCTTCGATGGATGGCGGATGACGGACGTCATTCAAACGCTGAATTACTGACACACTGAAAGCTGAAATCAGAAACCGGAGAGCGGATGACGGATGACCACTGACCACCGGCTATTGACTATTTACGACAGCTTTCACTTGTCGCCCAGAAATTCCTGGTGCAACCGCTCGGGAACGTATTTTCGGGTCTTGTTGAGCACGGCGCCGACCGTGGCCCCGGATTCGGCCAGCCAGGTGTTCGCCTGCTGAACAACTTCAATACCCGTCTTTTCCGATTCAACGACGAGCAACACCATGTCCATGAACCGGGCCAGGCGCGAGGTGAGGCTGGTCTGGGTGACGGACGGCATGTCAAAAATAATATAGTCGTAGTTGCTGGCCTTGAGTTTTGGCACCAAGGCGCTAAAACGTTTCGGCAGGATTCCCGGAAGCTCGTTGCTGTTGGCATTGCCGTTGACGACATACAGGTTTGCCTGGACCAGGGCGTCTCCCTGGGTTTCAGTCTTCAACGCGGTGTCCAATCCGCAACCGGCTTTTCCCTTGTAAAACTGTTGAGCCGCCCCCTGCTCCACGTTCATGTCCACCAGCAGAACATTGCCGTCACCCGTTTCCGAAAGCGAAGCGGCCAGACCGGCGGCGATGGAACTCACGCCCGCACCATGGCCGGCACTGGTCACGGCCACCAGTTTCGGTTTGTGAGTGAGATTCTTGACTTCAAAATAAACAATCAGCCGGTCGCGCAACGCTTCGTAAAACGGCTGCAAAGCAGGATTGCAATCCATCGAGACCACCTGTAAAGCGCCGTTTTTCTCCGGAGACGGATCGCCGACGCCCATGAGTGCCTTGGTTTCAGCAGTTTCAGTGGCCTTGGGCAATGACAGTTGCCGTCGTTCCGCACTTCTGGCCAGACGCGCGTGTCCGTTCCGGTTGACATCGGGGATGGAAAGGAAGAGGGGAACTTTTAGTTTCGATTCAATCTCAATCGGACGTTTCACGGAACGATCCAGGACGAGTTCCATCAAAAACGCCCAAGCAAGGCCGACAACAATGCCGCCAAATGCCAACATGGCGGTTGTCTTATTGGTTTTTTTCCAGTCTTGGAACGGAGGCGACGGCTTCTGAATCCAACTGATATTGGGGGTCTTGCTAATGAGGAGCGCTTGATCTATGTGGGAGTCCTCCAGCTTGGTGGACATATTTTGATAGTTGGCTTGTTGAATCGCCTTCCGTTGCTCCAATCGAGCCATCTCCGGCGCCAGATTATTCAAATTGGTTGCCTGCACCTGGAGTTGATCCAGTTCTTCAGCCCAAGTTTTGATTTTGGTTTGCAGGGTCGTGATCGCGTCCATATTCGGCGCTGCCGACGGCCCGCCTGACGCCGGTGAGGAAACTCCCATGCTGGTAATTTGCGGATATTTTTCCTCGAAGCCGGCCTTGCTCTTTCGTGTGCTGGCGATCTGTTCATCCACTTCCTGAACGAGCGCGTTGCTCTTGGTGAATCCCTGCGTCAAATAACCCTGTTCCTTGTTGTGGAGCGCGGCAAGGCTGGCACAGATATCATTATAGGCCTCAATCTGATCCGGGGGAACTGGTTGAATTACCGGCTGCGCATTGGTGGTTTCCAGTTTTACGGGCGTGGCGCTTACCGTTTGCTTCATCACCTCCAAATTTCCGGCTAATTCCACTTGGGCATCCAAAATGTTGTTCTGAATTCTGGAAACCTTTTCGGCCAAATTCCTGCTTGTGTCATCAATGGAAATAATGTTCGCCTGGTTTTTCAGGTCGCGAAGCTGCCCTTCCGTGTCATTAAGCGCAACACTGTAGGCGGATATTTCCTTGGCGAAGGCGTCGTCATATTGTCCGAATTGCAAATGGATTTCATTGTGTTTTTGTAAATAGTCATTCATGACTTCCTGAAGAACGGGTTGAACCATTTGCGGGTCGGGGTGTTTGAATGTGACCACAATGACGCTGCTGCCATTGCCGGCCGGAGACGCCTCCAAATTGCCACGGACGAAACCGGCGGCGCTAAGGGTGTTGCTGCCGCCGCCGGCTTTGGCCAGGATGCTGGCCGCTCCAATGGTGTCAGCCGCCTGTTCCGCCACGTCGAAGCTGGTCATAATTTGAATTTCGGAATTGATGATTCCAGCCTCCCCCGAACCGGGCACAATCACCCTGCGGTCGCTTCCCGCCAAAGTTTCGGACTGGGACTCCGGGACGTATTGGATAAATAATTCCGCCTGGGATTCGTAAGGCGGCTGATTGCGGGAATGGAAAACGGCGGCGGCCGCGATGCCCGCCAGGGCAAGAAGGATGATCTTCCACTTGTGGCGAAACAGCACGTAGTAGATGTCGCCCACGTTGATTCCCGCCGGCGGTTGATGTTGAGTTGGTTTGCTGCTATTCATATTTGTCAAAATTCAATTTTCCAGTAGAAACGCACTTTATATTTTCAGGCGCAATGCCGATACAGCAGCGCGCCGATCAGGCGCGACAGCCCCACCGGCAGCAGGTTGAACACGCGGTTATACCAGCCCGTGGCTTCATCGGTTTCCGTGATGAAGCGGTTTTTCCGCAAGTCGTATTTGACATATTCGATTTTTTGCTCCCCGGCGCCCCAGCCGAGTTTGAACCTTCGCAAGCCCTCGTTTCCAATGGAGGTCCTTCCCAAATGCAAAGTTTTTCCGCCATTCCGCGCGTGCCATTTGATGGCCTCCCACATGACGACATTCGCTCCGCGCAAATGCTGGAACGACTCGTCCGACGCCCCGTATTTATAAACCGCCCGCGCGCCCAATTGAAAAAAGACCGAGGCGGCAATGGGACGCTGCTGGCAACTGGCAATGGCAATCATACCGAGATTCTTGGACAGAATCTGCTCGAAAATGTTCCGGAAAAAAACGAACGGTTGCGGGGGCAGGCCGTGTTTCCTGCGGGTTTTGCATTGCAGCAGGTAGAATGCTTTTGTCGCCTCCAGACTTTGTGAAACGGTCACGATGACGCCGCTTCTTTCAGCCTTGCGAATTGCGCGACGCACCGGGCTTTCCAGCCGCGCAAACATCCGGTCTTCCTCCTCTTCCAAATCCAAGCTGTGCCCGTAAAACGACAGCGACGCCGGCGCTTCACCGAACAGTTCCCGTCCGCCGCGCCATTCCACGGATTTCCAGCCCCGCGTTCTCCCGAATGCCAACGCCGATTGAATCAGTCTTCGGACGGAGGCCGCATCCGAATAGAGCGGCTCGCAATCGTCGGTGAAGGGCAGCGCAATTCCCCGCCGCCCGGTCAGCCAGCTATTCACCTCCATCAGCGGCAGAATGGACGAGCGTCCGTCCGCTTCGCTGGCAGTGAAATAGACCGGCTTGAACCCATAGGCGCCCTGCAATGTTTTGGCCCAGGCGGAGCCGTGAAAAAACGAAAACCTCGAATGAGCCGTCACGAGCGCGTCCCAGCCGGGATCGTCCGTTGGATTTACCAGTTGTGATCCGGCAACGGTGAGATGACTGGCGATCAAAGGAGCCGCGTCCTTGGAAGGCGAAGAATTGTCTGGCGGCGTGATGGCTTTTTGTGAGCAGGCAAATCACCGCTCAACTTGCTGTCACAAGCGATTTGACGACCCGAGCCGGATTGCCCGCAACGACAGTGTCCGGAGGCACATCCCGGGTCACCACGCTGCCCGCGCCAATCATCGCATTTTCGCCAATGGTAATGCCGCACAGCAGCACCGCGCTGGAGCCGATGGACGCGCCGCGTTTGACCAGGGTCGGGATGCAGGACCAATCCGCCTCGGTCTGCAATTTTCCATTGGCGGTGGAGCGGGGATAACGATCGTTGGTGAACGTGACGTTGTGCCCGATGAAAACTTCATCCTCCAAGGTCACACCTTCACAAATGAAGGTGTGGCTGGAGATTTTACAACGGTTCCCGATCTTCGCCCCTTTTTGAATCTCCACAAAGGTGCCGATTTTTACATCGTCCCCAATCTCGCAGCCGTAAAGATTTACAAAACCGACAAGCCGGACATTCTTGCCCAGCTTGACATCGGATGCCACCCGCAAACACGAGGGTTCGGACAGACTCATCGCGCGTCAGCCTGATGTCCGTTTGTCTGCTGTCCATTTCCCTGACGCCCATTCACCTGGATTTTTATGCGGAGTTTGGGATCGGCAGGGGGAGAAAATTTTTGCCCTCCCACCCCGGACGCAACCATTTTGGGAACCGCCAGTCGCGCCGGCCTTCCGGGAAATGGCCGGACCGATTTTTCGCCATTCAGCCGGGACGCCAGCTCCACCGGAGAACCGCCTCGCTTCAGGGATTCAGATGACGCTTCCAAAATACGAACCATTTCCAGTCCCTGGTTGCCATCAGTCAGCGGCGTGGCCCCGTTGCGGATGCAGTCGAGGAAATGCTGGCATTCCGTCTTCAATGGTTCCTCCTGCTTGACGTAAGGGGCATACACGTCTCCATAATGATAGGCGAAATGGAATTCAGCAAACGTGTCGTAGTGCGGCGGCCGTTCCACCCGTGCGTCGTAAACGCGGATTTTCTCCAGCGGCGCGACATCGTCATAAACAATCATCCGCTTGCTGCCGACAATGGTCATTTCCCGGACCTTTCTCGGGTCCAGCCAACTGCTGTGAATGATGGCGGATCTCTGGTTTGGGAAGCTCAAACACATGGTCGTCACGTCTTCCACGGTGGAATTGATATGGGCGCTGCCGCGGCAATTGATGGTTTCGGGCTGTTCGCCCATGATGTTGAGGACAATCGAAATGTCGTGCGGAGCCAGGTCCCAAGCCACATTAATGTCCTTTTGGAAAAGCCCCAAATTGAGTCGGCGTGCGGAAATATACCGGATTTCCCCGATGTCACCGTGGTCCACGATCTCCTTGATTTTTCTCACCGCAGGTGAATAAAGGAAGGTGTGGCCGGTCATGAGCACCAAGCCTTTCTTTTGGGCAATCGCAATCAAATCCTGACATTCCGCGGAAGAACACGCCATGGGTTTTTCGATCAAGGTGTGTTTGCCGGCCATCAAGCTTGCCTTGGCCATCGGGTAATGCGTGTTGACTGCCGTGGCGATGACCACCGCATCCAAGCCGGCGCCGTTTAACAAGTGAGCATAATCCGTCGTTCCCTGAACCTCGGGATACAACGGCTTGAGATGCGCCAGCCGCTGCTCATTGAGGTCACATATCATTTTCAGGTTGCAGTCCGGCAGGGACCGGAAGTTCCGCACCAGATTCGGCCCCCAATAGCCGCATCCGACCACGCCGATTTTTATTTGTTTTGCCATAAAATTGTCCTTTCGCTTGAATGTTCGTTTCCGTCGCACGAAGTGTTTCAAAGCAGTTCCAATGCCAGTGAATTGTTCATCGGAGATGATTAAAGATTGGATTGGTATGACCGCTGGGACCGGGCCTCCAGCGTAATCGTCCCTTTCCCCTTTCGGGCGTGCCAGACCTGGCCCAGTATGGCCGGAATGGTTTTCAAAATAATCATCAAATCCAGCCACAATGTCTTGTTCCTGGAATAATTGATGTCCAATTGTATCATTTCGGCAAAAGTAGTCCGGTTCTTGCCGCTGACCTGCCAGAGACCGGTAAGACCGGGCAGGGTGTTGAATCGCTCCCGCTGCCATGGCAGATAACTTTCACTCTCATAGGGCAGGCAAGGGCGCGGCCCGACCATGCTCATCTCGCCGCGAAGCACATTGATGAGTTGTGGCAGTTCATCCAAACCCGTCGAGCGAAGCAAGCAACCGAAGGGAATGATCCGCGAATCGCCCCGCGCATCCAGTTTGACCATGGGCGCGTCCGACTTCATCAAATTCTGAAGATGTCCCTCATGGGTTGTCGTTTCCGCGCCGACAAACATCGTCCGGAATTTGAAGCACATGAATTTTCGCCCCAAATAACCGACCCGTTCCTGCCGAAACAAAACCGGCCCGTCAGAAACCATGCGGATCAAAAGGGCAACCAAAACGGCCAGCGGCAACACGACGGGCAGAATCATCACGACAAAGACAATGTCCAATATCCGCTTCCAGCGCGGGATTTCAGCCGGGCAGTTCGCTTTCTGGGATTGGTCGTTGCGGATGAAAAATTTCATGTCGTGGCGGACTAAAAAACGGGCATCAACGGGTTTGCATTTCAAGGGAGTGGATTTCATAAAAATCGCGAACAATTGCGCCATGGTTTTCCCATGACGCGCTCTCAAAATTTACCAGGTTTCGACCGGTCTTCATATATCATGATAAAGACAAATAATCATAGAAACAGCTCCGCACTTGTTCGTTTCGTGGGCTTTTCCACAAAACCAACTTCCATACTTCCCAAGACCCGCCTTGGGTTTCATTTTCCCATTTCAACCTAAACCGCCACCATTCCTAGGCTGGGCGCTAAAAACTGGCATGAATCCATGTCGAACAAATGTCATCGCAGTTAAGTCGCGGTGACAAATCCCCGGCACGGTGCCGCCAGAATTGGCGCCATTTCGGCCAATGTGTTTTTTACCAGCACCACCGAGCACCGATCCACCTCCACCGGAGTTGGACCGCCCAGAACCTCCAGCAAAACCTGGACACGCTTTCTTGCCGGCATCAGACGCAAAACATAAGCATGCATGCCGGCAAAGGCTCCCTCGCCAATGGTTACTTCATCCCCCGGCGAAATCCGATCCGGCACCGTCATGGTGTCTTCGGCCTCAAAGCATTCCTGCAATTCTTCGACGATGGAGTCCGCCACCGGGGGAATTCGATGGCCAAAATGCACCAGGCTATGGATGCCATTGGCATATTGAATTTCGTCCAGGTATTCTTCGAGCACGCAGCGGACAAAAACATAACACGGAAACAGCGGTTCAATCACCTGCATCACACCGCGTTGTGTCGCCCGCTCGACCCGCAATCGAGGATGAAACACTTCCAGATTGAGATTTTTGCGCAGGTGCGCCGCCGCCAAATGCTCGTGTTTCGGCTTTGTTCGCGCGCAATACCAAGCTGGATATCCAGTTCGCATTATTAAAGTTGTTTCGAATCACCTCTGCTACTGTCCGATTTGTTGCTGCCGTTCTGCCGGGCCATCTGAACAATCACATGATGGACGGCCTCTCATTAGTTGTTCGCGACCGCTCGACATGGTCAAATGCTTCATAAGCTGCGCCATTTTTACATTATGCCGATAACCCCGCAATCGGGGCTGGGTGCTGAAAGTTTAGTAAGGGTTTCCCTTACAAAACGTGATACCCCGTCCTGAAGTCCGGTGGGTGCGCCATTGCCGCCGTCCACGTGGGTGCGAAAATGCCGCAGAATCCGATTGGAACCGCATTCACGGCCAATAGAATGTCGGGAGGTGGCGTGTAATTCGCGTGTTTTCAACATGGGAAATATCATCTCGGTTTGCCGGGAAAGGCGGACGGCGGCTCGGGTTTTTCCGGATTGGATTGGAGCGGTTTTCCCCATTCACAACGTTCCAGTTGCACGGCGCAATGAAACAAAGCGGCATCCGGGTCAACTTCTCTCGTGTCGAAGCAGCCCTTGCACTTCATGGCATAATTCGCCAGAGCCGAATCGTCAGACAGGTGGAATACTTCCTTGAGATTTTGGCAGCAGGTCGCCAGCGCTTGGTCGCTGATTTTCAATTGAGCGGCAATGTCGGGCCGGGACATTCCTGAACCCAGGAGCAGGAGCACTTGCAGTTCACCTTCGGCAAGATGCTCGGCGACGACACATTGTTGTGGCGTTTGGTCGGGAGCCGGACCCGAAGGGGAAAGGTTCAACAACTTATGGCTGATATAAGTTTCATTTCGCAAAACCGTGCGGATGGCGGTGAGGATTTCCTGCGCGGCCTCTTCTTTCATGACGTAGCCGACGGCCCCGGCGTGCAAGGCGTCTTCGGCACAACGGATGTTGTCAAACTGGGAAATGACCAGAACGGGCACGTCGGGGAACTGATCGCGCAACGTGCCGATGATGCCCAGAGAATTGCCGTCCTTCAAATTCAAGTCCAGCAGCAGCATCTGCGGATGATCCTTTTTAACGGCGGGAATAATGCCGGACACTGTGGCGACTTCATCCTGGCAGCAGACCAAATCCTCCTGCCGGTTTAGCAACAGGTTGATGCCATGCCAGACCACCGGATGATCATCCACGACAAGAACACGAGTTTTTCCGGCCGGATCGGACCGCATGGCCCTTTTGGTCAGATACCTCGTGTCCTCATGTTTTTTTACATAGCGTGCGCTCATAACCCTATCTCACTTTGCTCAAGGAGATTAACAAAACTGGAGCGTTTGTCATATCAGGGCGCCTGCCTGATTTTTTTGTAGGTATTTCCCTGATAAGAAACGACTGGATAAACATTGGGAATCAGACGGCTGCCGGACTGGACAAATGCGCCGGCTGCACGCGGTGTTCCGCCCAGTGGGTGGCATAGTGAACGAGTTCGGTCGAGTTGGCCAATCCCAGCTTTTGTTTGAGATGCTCCCGGTAGGTCTCCACGGTTTTAATGCTCAAATTCAGTTGCACGGCGATCTTGCGGGTGCTGGTGCCGATGCCAAGCAGTTGGAGCACATGCAATTCCCGGTCGGTCAGTTTTTCCACGGCGGCGGCGCGCGGCTGGAATTTGCTGGCAAAATTCTGGTTCAAGATGCGGTTGGTCATCGCGCGAGAGAGATAAACTTCCCCGCCCAAAACCGTGCGGACGGCGCCAAGCACTTCTTCCGACGCCTGATCCTTCATCACATAACCCATCGCGCCGGCGCGCAACGCCCGTTCCGCATACACCGCTTCATCAAACTGGGATATGATCAAGATGCGAAGATTGCCGAACCGGGATTTGAGAGTTTTGATGGATTCCAGCCCGTCCGCCTGACCCAACCGGAGGTCGAGCAACACCAAATCCGGCTTATGCGCCACCACCGCCTCTTGCGCGGTCACCAAGTTTCCCGCGCTTGCACAGCAGAAAAAACTGTCTTGGGAATCGAGCAAATCAGCCAGCCCCTGGCGAACGATCGGATGATCATCCACGACCAGTATGCCAGCTTTTCCGCCGGTTTTCATCGGCGAAGCACCCTTGCCCCTAGCTTTTCGCTCCTTCACACTCATGGTTTCATCCCGTTGCATTTCTGACAGCAAAAACATTCTCGCAAAAATCCACTGTGAAGTCAACTTCAAAAACAAAATACTTTCTAGATTAACCCTAACAGCGTCAATTGGTTAGACGATTCTGGCTGCGATGGCTACAGAACGCGATGGCTCTGATGAACACGCTGCCTGCACAGAGGCTTCTTTCAATTCATCATTTCGCCGACCACAATTTCGTCGGCACGGCGCATTCGATCCGTGTCCCCTTGTTGGGTTGCGACTTAACGGTTAGATGGCCGCCGATCGAGTTGGCCCGGAATTGCATGATGTGCAATCCCATGCCCGAACAGGATTTGGAAT
>Ga0181529_10002513_pt1 | contig 21877 bp, 14 predicted proteins | sample PEATcosm2014_Bin_36_FD_119763 | JGI IMG/M metagenome (GOLD analysis project Ga0181529, IMG submission 119763) | Peatland microbial communities from MTU Mesocosm Facility, Houghton, MI, USA - PEATcosm2014_Bin10_30_metaG | ecosystem: Environmental > Terrestrial > Soil > Wetlands > Peat | place... | reverse complement strand
TCGAGTTCCGGCGCGGACCTGTGACCGAGTGGTTCGTCAACGGTCCCGGCGGCATCGAGCAAGGCTTCACCCTGACCGCCCGGCCCGCCACGCTCACCCTCCAAGTGGGCGGCGACCTGATCCCCGCGCTGGACGGTGCGGACGTGGTATTGCGCGCCGGCAGTCGCACTGTGTTCCGCTACGGCGGACTCAAGAGTTGGGACGCCGATGGCCGCGTGCTGCCTTCGCGCGTAATAGTGGACGGCAGCACCATCCGCCTGGAAGTGGACGACTCGCAGGCACGGTATCCGGTGACCGTGGATCCCGTCGTGAAGAATGCCGGCCTGCAGGGTTCCACCAATTACGCCGACTTGTTCGGCGCGGCAGCGGCGGTAGACGGCAACGTCGCCGTCATCGGCGCCCCAGGTGCCCGGTCGGTATCGGTGTACACTCGCACGGCCGGTGTCTGGACGCTCTTTCAGGTGCTCCAACCGCCTCCGGATTCGGGCGGTGGTTTCGGCGCCGCGGTCGCCGTCAGCGGCGGCATCATCGTGGTGGGCGATCCCAGCAACACCTCATGTTTCATATACGGTCAGCCGTCGCCCGGCAGCCTGTGGGCGCAGCAGGCCGACCTTTCCATTGGGGCTGCTGACGGATACGTGCAATCGGTGGCTGTCGGCGGGAATACGGTGGCGGTAGGAACCACTAACGGAATGGCTGTGGTATTCACCGAGGCGGGAACCTCGTGGACCCCGCAGCCGCCTCTCTATCTCCCAGGTGTGATCGAAGCATTGCTTGTTGGCTATCCCATCTACATCCCCACGTCCGTGGCCATCGATGGCGGCACTATCGTAGTGGCGGCCCCAAAGTTTTGGGAAAAGGACGTAGGCGCCATAAACGGTGGCGCGGTGATCTACACCCACACGCAAGGCTCCGGTTGGTCCCAGACGGCGACCATTCCCTTGCCGGTCCCCGCCAGCGATGTATCCGTCGCTATCAGTGGCTCGACCATCGTGCTCGGCGATGCCGGCTCCGCCTACACCTACGCGCCATTGGGAACCGGATGGATTCAGCAGGACGCCCTGGGCATCGCCAGTCCGAGCATCGCGCCCCCCGTTGCCATCCACGGGCAGGTCCTCGTCGTGGCCGACTACACGGCGATCGGTGGCGCGGGAACGGCGTTTGTCTTCAGCCTGTCTCCGCTCAACGGCTGGATCCAGCAGACGCGATTGGCCCTCTCCTCGCCGTACACCAATTTTGGTGGGGCGGTGGCGCTCAGTGGCGACACGCTCCTGGTCGGCGGCGGTGCCGTTCAGGGAATGATGAACCTGGTGGAAGCCTACGACCTGACCAACGTCGCGCTCAGTTCACTTCCCGCCGGCCGCACCTTCACCCTCTCCGGAACCGGCTGCGGAACCACCGGCGTCTTCACCACCCCCTACGCCGGCAATTGGACTTCCGACGCCTGCACCGTCGATTGGACCACTCCCGACACGTCCACCCCCGGCACGCAATATGTGCTGCAGCAGTGGTCCGACGGGAGCATGCAGAATCCGCGCTCCATCGCGTTGCCCAACCCCTGGGACCTGACCGATTTCCCGTCGTACTCCGCCAACTTCCAGACGCAATACCAACTCACCACGCAGTCCGTGCCGCTCTCCGGCGGATCCGTGACCGGGGCGGCCTGGTATAACGCGGGCGCCACCGGCGTGGTGGCGGCCTTCCCCAATCCCGGGTTCGTATTCACTGGTTTCTCGGGTGGCTTGAGCGGCGGTGCCACGCCGCAGACCCTGGCGATGAACGCGCCGACGAAGGTGGACGCCGATTTCGTCCCCACCCCGCCCGCCGCGCTGAGCCCCACCATCTCCGCCAAATCCGGCGCCGCCAACGACCGCGTCTGGACCATCGGTGTCACCAACAGCGGCCCCGGAACCGCCTATGCCGCGCAGCTATCCGGCCTCATGCTGACCCAGACTTTCGGAACCGCCTGCGCTCCCGTCCGCCTCTCGCCGGTCGCCTTTCCCGTAGTGCTGGGGACGCTCCCCAACGGCAGTTCCGCGCAAACCGCCGTGGCCTTCGACTTCAGTTCCTGCGCCTCTACCGCGCGCTTCACCGCCAGCCTGGACTTCGTCTCCAACGGCGGATCGTCAGTGGGCCTCATCCAACTGGCCAACCAGCTTCAATAACCGGAGGCTGCAATGCCGAAAATCCACTGTGCCGCTCTGCTCATCGTCCTGTTCCTGGCCGCTACCGGCGCGCACGGCGCCAGCCTCATCCTCAACGACGGCGTCTTCGACACCGGCGATTTGTTTGGTTTGCCCGGAGACACCGTCGGCTGGGGCTTCTCCCTGCTCAGCACCCCCATCCTGGATGGCTCCACCACCATCCCCGTCTGGCTGGTGGTCTCCAATGTCGATTTCGTTCCCGATGCCGGCGTGTTTCCGGTGGGCGTCTTCACGCCATTCATGACCAACACGTTCACTGTAATCGGTCCCGACGATGGCAACGGCGAAGTGAACCCGTGGACGCAGGCGTTCGATCCCATCAACCAGACCGGTGTCGGATCCTATATCATCAATTCGTTTCAAAACATCGGCGACACCGTGACCGGCAACATCGTGGTCACCTTTGACGAATACAGCACCAGCCCACTGGACCCGGCATTCGATCCCACGCTCGACCTGGTGCAGTCGAGCCTGACCGTCAGTGCCGAAGCATCCGTCACCGTCGGGCAGGCCGCGCCGGAACCGGCCACCTGGCTCTTCTCGCTGACCGGGATGCTTCTGCTGGCCGGTCATCTGCGGCGGAAAGCCCGTGCCCGCCACGGCGTGGATTGCGCCTTCACGGCAAGCGGCGACTGGGCATCGTGGCTACCAACGCTCGCAGAACTGCGTTCACGGACTCGGCATTCTTGAACACCTGCGCCACGTCCGGGTCCAGCAGGACCGCCACCGATCCCGGCTGGGCACGCTCGGCGAACCGGTTCGGTTTGGCTTTCGTGTAATCGAAGCGGTTCCGTGAAGCAAACCAGCAAAAGATGCTTCGCGGCGGAATGTCCAATGATGACCTCGCGGAATTCTTCGGCGGAGTGCTCGTCGCCCGGAAATATCCGCGCCAGCGAATTGCTGTATACCGACACCGCTTCGGCAAAGCTAAAGCTTATGCTGTGCTTCCTGTGACTGGATCGGCTTTGCGTGGGTCCCATTCGAACACCAGAGACATCGTGTCTGTCTACAGGATAGCGAAATCACGGTCTTACGGCCGAATCCGAAGGGGATCCAACGGATACCCACGTCAGAAGACGGCATCAACTCAGAATTTCGGGAATTTCAGCAACTGCTGGGGAAAATGTGGCTGGGACGCAGGGATTCGAACCCCGATACGCAGATCCAGAGTCTGCAGTCTTACCGTTAGACGACGTCCCAATAAAATCCCATGTTATCAAATCGCGCGGTGGGGAATCCAGGACTGCTCGTAGTACACTGGAATCGCATCGGCCAACGGAGCCGGCGGCCCTGCGCCGGCCCCTGGGGAATTGCATGAAAACTGCTCTGATCTTTCTTGGAGTGGCGATGGTGCTTGGGGCGCTGGAATGCGGTAATAAATACCTCAGCATCAAGAGCGACCTGTCCGCGGAGCGGCAGGAAGCGCGCGAACAGTGGTCCACTGTCGGCGAAGCACTGGAGCACCGCGCCGTGCTCATTTCCGACCTGGCGTCCAACAAGGGCCTAGGCGAATACGCTACCCTGGCTTCGCAGGATATCTCCTCCGCCCGCCAAGTCCTCACCAGCGCCCATTCACCCCAGGAAAAACTGGCCGCCAACGAGCGGCTGTCGACCGTCCTCACCCGCCTCATGCAGGACGCCAATAACAATCCCCGTCTGCAGACCGACAAGGCCTTCGCGCAATGGAAAGATGAATTCGCCGGCTGCGAGAATACCGTCGCCGTCGAGCGCAGCCGCTACAACAAGATCCTGGAGAAGTACAACGCCCGCATCCAGCAGTTTCCCGATAGCCTGGTAGCCTCCGTCGCCGGCTTCCGCCGCGATGACGCCTACTTCAAAACCGGCGACGTCGTTCTCGGGCCTTCGGGAAGATAGAATAGCCCACCACCTCCAAAGTACTGGTCCCAAAGAACCCTTGTCCGCCGCAGCCCGGCAGCTTACAAATCAAGCGTGGGTAAATGGTTCCTCCTCTTGAACTTGAGCCTGATTCCATCGCTCCCGGCCAGCTCCATCTATTGGACCTCATCCTCCGCCGCGCCTCTGTCGCTCGGCCTGGATTCGGTGTCGTCGATCAATGAGTCCGGCACCGCCGTGGGATATTCCGCCGGACAGGCCGCCGAGGCGTCCATTTCTTCCCCGGGTGTGAGCCTATTGGGTGTGTCGGCCCCTTATTCCATGGCTGTAGCCATCAACAACAGCGGCCAGATCGCGGGAACCTACGAGACGCAGAGCGGCTACCTCTACGGCTTCTTCTGGTCCTCCTCGTCCGGCATGGTCCCTCTGGGAACCCTGGGCGGCGATCTCTCGCTGGTGGCCGCCATCGACAACGCCGGCCAGATTGTCGGCGAAAGCCTGGACTCCAAGGGCAATCTCTCCGCTTTCCTCTGGTCGCCAGGCACCGGCATCCAGGCCATCGGCACCAGCTCGTCGGAAATGGCCACCGGCATCGACGATTCCGGCCAGATCGCGTACTTGCAGGATCCCGCCCCATACGCCATGACCTACGGCGCCGTGGGCGGCACATCCTCGCTGTCCCTCCTGAACTTCGGTGGACAGGGATCCACTATCAGCGCCATGAACGATTCCGGCTGGATGATCGGCGAAACCTCCGGCGGCGACGGCTTCCTGTGGACACCGCAAGGCGCCGTCAACTTTGGGACGTCGTTTCTCCCCACCGCCATCAACGATTCCGGGGAAATCGCCGGCACCTACCAGGGACGCCCCGCGGTGTGGACCGAGTCCGGCGGATTTCAGTTCCTTAACCTGGGCGGCTACAACGGCGTGGTGGTGACAGCACTCAACGATAACGGCGTGATCGTGGCCGACAGCGCTCCCGTTCCCGAGCCGTCTGCCATCCTCCTGTGTCTGGCCGGCATCCTGCTGTTGGCGGCCGGATGGCGCCGCAAGGCGTCCGCCAAGTAAGGACGCTTCGCGCCTCCTTGCAGATCCGAGAGTTTAACCTGCTATTATCCAAATTAAGTGCGATTTTTGCCTTTCCTCTGCCTGGCCGCCACCTGCATAAGCGCCGCAGGCAAGCCCAATTTCAGCGGCGCCTGGAAGCTCGACGGCAGTGATCCTCCCGAGATCCACATCGTCCAACAGAGCGAAACGCAGCTCCGCATCGTTATCTTCGTGGACAATGAAAACGGCAAGCGAATAATGGACGTTAAAGGGCCCATAGACGGCCAGATGCATTCGCAAACTGTCAACGGCGCCCCTTGCGTCTTCACTGCCCGATGGGATGGGGAAACGCTGTACTGGGAGACCTGGCTTGATTCCCACGACGGAGTGCACCAAAACCGGCGCCTCATGCAACTGTCGGCGGATGGCAAAGCGATTACCGCGCGCCGCACCAGAGTCGCACCCGGCCCGGAGGAAACCTGGACGGAGACATGGGACAAGCAGGACCCGCCCGTTGCCGCACGTCACCCTTCTGCTTTCGCAGCCCGCGACATCGGGAACGCGCCTCTTGCGGACCCCAACGGAATGGATGGCGCCTTGGCACGCGGCGCCGTAGCAGCCGCTTTCAACGATCTGCCGCAACTGGAACGCGAACTCCTGCCCCTTGTCGGCAAGAATCCGAAGGCTCCGCAGGCGGAAATTGCGCGCCCGCTCCTGGAGTGCGACGGCGGGAGGTGCGCCTTTCTCGAAAAACTCAGCGGGTATCCGGAGCCATCCGTAGTTCACCGCGACTATGCGAGAGTTCCGTCCGCGCCCGGCCATAACGGGGAGCTGATGCTGCCGGTGTCGGTCGACGGCAAGGACGCCGCCTACCAGGTGGATACAGGGTCGAGCATGTCGCTGCTCCGAGCGTCAGAAGCAAGCCGCCTGGGACTCAAACTGGAGCCGGTTGTCATGCAGATCACGGACGTCACTGGAGTGGACTACGAGGCGAAACTGGCAATCGTTTCGAAGCTCTCCGTCGGGGCCATGCGCCTGGAGAATGTGCCTTTCTGGGTTGTGGAGAACGGCCGGCTCAGCGATGTGCCCGGTCTTCTGGGTATCGACCTGCTGCTGCTCTTGCGGACTCTTCGCTGGAATCCCGGCGGTGTGGTCGAGGTGGGTTTTCCTCCGCAGGCGAAGAACGTGGCTCAGGCGAACCTCTACTTCGAGGGCGATTGTCCCATCGCAGAGGTTTCGTCGAACGGCCAAAACGGGCTGAGCTTTTATCTGGACACAGGATTCACCGGCACGCACCTGTATGTCCCTTTTGCGGCTCGCTTTTTGGACCTGGTGGCCGCAAAGGGCCGGCAGGAGAACTACCAGATGCACGGGCAGGCTGGACACAGCACCCTTCGGGATGTGGTTGTTCCCGAAGTGGCTCTGCGAATCGGCGGCACGGACACGACCCTTCGCGATGCACACGTGCTTCTGGAGAAGGCGCCCGATACCAGCGAATGGCATTATGGGCGAATTGGAATCGACGTCCTCAACCAGGCGCAGACGGTTACGCTGGACCTTGAAGCCATGCGGCTCACGTTAGCGGGGCCGCTTCGTAAGCAGGGCGGCAGATCGACGCAGTACCGCTACAAGCCCTCGGCCAGATTTCATGATGTCCTGGTGGATCTCCTACTCGTCTTTTGCGTATTGCTCGCCCTTGCCTTGGTTCGATCCCGGTGAAACACAAATAAGCCGCTCCCTCGGTTCGTTATTGCGCCGGCAGCGTTCCCAGATAATTGCCGTAGCCCACGATCATGGTGGATGCCACCAGCACCAGCAGGCTCACAAATAGCCATCCCTTGGTGCGCGCGCTGGCCCCGCGCCATTCGTGCAGTCCGATGCCCCACAGGCTGCTGAAGATGATGATGCTCGCCATGTGCAGCGTCCAACTCGAGAACTTGTACTTCCCCATCTGCGTCTCGCCCATGGTGTAGAAGAAGAACTGGAAGTACCAGGTAATGCCCGCCAGCGCGCTGAACAGATAATTCGCCAGCATGGGGACGTGCGCCGCTTCCTTGGTGTGTTCCACCGGGCTGATGTACTGATGGCCGGTCTTGTTACGGACATTCAGGATCACGCACCAGATGAAGTTGGTGGTGAATCCGCCCAGCAGCACCACTACCAGCACCGGCAGGCCCTGCCACAGCGTGCTGGTTCCGTGAGCCAGTGTCAGCGCCTTAATCGGATCGCCCGCGCGCAGGCCATAGGAGAAGCAGGCGCTCATCACACCCGAGAACGTCGCCACCGCCACGCCCTTCTTGAGGTTGAATTCCTTGATGACCGCCGTCTTGGCTTCCGCCGACATCTCCCTTTCTTTCGACATGCCGGCCTTGCCCGCGAACGCGATCCCCCCCAGGCAAACCGCTACGCCCGCCAGAATCACCTTGCCCGATAGCGTCCCCAGCACGCTGCTGACGAACACCCCGTCGAAGATCGGCGGCATCAGCGTCCCGAACGCCGCGCAGTAGCCCAAAACCATCGCCATCCCCAGCGACATGCCGAGATACCGCATGGTCAGCCCGAACGTCAACCCGCCCAGGCCCCACAACAATCCCCAGAAATAGCACCAGAACAACGTCGCCCCGGGAGTCGCCGACAGCACCGCCGGCAGATCGTTGGTCATCAGCAGACCCAACACCCACGGTGCGATGATCCAACTGAAGAAGCCTCCTACCAGCCAGTAGGTTTCCCACGACCACCGCTTGACACCGCGGTACGGAACATAAAAACTGCCGGACGCCAGGCCGCCCAACCAGTGAAAAACCACGCCTAATGCAGGGTTCGGTATCATTGTCACTCGCCAACGCAGGATTCGGAGACGCGAAACACGTATTCTAGTGCCACCGTACCGGCACATCCAAGCACATTCCGTCCCCGGCCCGTCCTTTTCGTATTGCGAAACAGCCGGCCGCCCGCATTCCCACCCGGAAACCCGAGGCATCGACGCAATTCTGACGGCCGACGCTCCCGTGGCGCCAGTTTTTCCCACCCCCTTGTGTTTTGACCCTCAAAACTGATAGAACGGAAGCGTTGCTCGAGTCCGTGAAGACTTCGAACCATAGCCGGTATATGGTGAAATCGCTGGTGCACGCCTCGCGAATTCTGGAGGCGTTCCAGTCGGCCGGAGACGTGCTGAGGCTGCGTGACGTCGTGGTGCGCACCGGCTTCAACAAGGGCATGTGCTTCCGCTTGCTCTACACCCTGCACCAGTGCGGTTTCCTGGACAAGGTGGGCGAGAATCACTACCGCCTCGCCTCCGAGGTGCGCCGCCGCCGCCTCTACCGCGTCGGTTATGCCGCCCAGGGGCAGGACACCTCCTTCGATCGCGAAGTCCGTCTCAGCCTGGCGCGCGCCGCCGAGCGCGAGCACGTCGAGCTCATCACCGTCGATAACCGGTATCAGCCCAAAATTGCCCTGCGCACCGCCGACTACCTCATCCGCGAGCGCGTCGACCTGGTCATCGAGTTCCAGACCGACGAGATGATCGCGCCCGCCATCGCGTCGAAGTACATGGAAGCCCGCATTCCCTTCATCGCCATCGACATTCCGCATCCCGGCGCCACCTATTTCGGCGCCAATAATTACCAGGCCGGCTTGATGGCCGGTCATTTCCTGGGCCGCTGGGCCAAACGTCATTGGAGCGCCGAACCGGAGGAGATTCTGCTGGTGGAACTGCACCGCGCCGGTTCGCTGCCCAAAGCGCGCATCCGCGGCATCCTCACGGGGATTGGCGAAGTCATGCGCATCCCCGAGCATTGCCGCACCGCCGCTATCGATGGCGACGGCCAGTTCCAAACCACGCTCGAGCGCGTACGCAAGCATTTGCGCGAATCCAAGGCCAAGCGGATTCTAGTGGGCGCCGCCAACGATTCCAGCGCGCTGGGCGCTCTCCGCGCCTTTCAGGAAGCCGGCCGTTCCAACGAGTGCGTCATCGTCGGCCAGAATGCCGAACCCGAAGCCCGCGCCGAGCTACGCTTGCAGCACACGCGGCTGATCGCCTCGGTGGCTTATTTCCCGGAGAAGTACGGCGATGGCCTGCTACGTCTGGCGCTCGACATTCTGGGAAAGAAAGCCGTCCCGCCCGCCGTCTTCACCAGCCACCAGATCATCACCCCCGAAAACGTCGACCACTTCTACCCCAACGACAGCCTGCTGACCGTCCCCGCATAATGTGAGGTGGCAGTGCAGAGCCCGCCCCACGCTGGAGCCAAGCCCTTTGCTTGCGGCTCCGCTGCCTTGTATTACGGTCGCTCCGATCCATTCTCGTCTGCGAGGATCCGCGCGGGTGGCGTTGTTTGGAACCGCGACCGCAGGGAGCGGCCCGACGAAGAACTGCACCCTCACTCGTAGCAGAAACCGGGAAGCGGCGGTTGCCTCATCCGTTAATCGGGCCGCTCGCGCTCGCGGTTCCGGAGCCCTCGACACCGGTTTTGCTTGCGGCTCTCGATGTCCGGTCGCCGGCTATTTCAGGTAGAAGACTTCCTTCAGCATGGCGAAGCGTTCCCCGTCCTGCTGGTCGGGAACCGGCTCGAACAGCGGACTCATGAACTCCTGCCACCGCTGGTTCACCGGATCCAGATCGAGCTCATCCCACGCCTTGTCGAAGTTGTCGACGCGCAAGACCAGCGTCAGATCTTGCCCGCGCCGGAAAATCGAGTAGTCCGAAATTCCGACGTCCTTCAGTTTCGCCAGCAACTCCGGCCATACGCGGGTATGCTCCCGTTCGTATTCCGCGATTTTGTCCGGCCGGATGCGCAGTTTGAACGCGTAACGAGGCATAAGTCCCTAAGCGTAACTGGAAACCGAGGCCATGTTCCTGGCGCCGCGTTCCGCCGAGATCCGCTCCAGGTACCCGCTCTGCCGGAAAGCGTCCATCGGATCCGCCGGCAAGCCCTTGGAATCGGCCCATTCGCGGATGATCGGCCGTACGTCCGTCGAGAACGCGTCTTTCAGACAGGTCTCCGCATCCACCAGCGAACAACTGGTCTGGCGCAGCGCCAGCTTCTCGTGATCCACCAGCGCCGCCTTGGCGTACAACTCCATCGCCGTCGTCACCGTCTGGATCATCGCCTCGATCTTGCCCTTCAGGTTGTGGCTCTGGTCCACCATGTAGGCAATATCGGCCGTCTTGCCGGTCTCCCATTCGAAATGTAGAATCTCGTGGAATATGCGAAACACCTGGTAGGGATCGATCGACCCCATTGTCAGATCGTCATCCGCATACTTGCGGTCGTTGAAGTGGAACCCGCCCAGCATGTCCAGATCCAGCAGCCAGGAGACGATCTGCTCGATATTTTGTCCCTGATAGTGGTGTCCCGTGTCCACCAGAACCTTGGCCTTCGGCCCGGCCGATTGCGCCAGCACCAGCGCCATGCCCCAATCGGCAATATCCGTGTGATAGAAAGCCGGCTCGAACGGTTTGTATTCCACCAGCAGACGTTGCTCCGGTCCCAGGCGATCGTGCGTGGCGCGCAACCCGGCCTCGAACCACTTCTTGCGATGGCGTATGTTTTGCGTCCCCGGATAATTCGATCCGTCGGCGAACCACAACGAGACATCCCGGCTGCCCAGCCCCGTGGCAATTTCCACGGAATCCAGCAGGTGGTCCAGCGCGGCGCGGCGAATCTCCGCGTCGGGATTGCCCAGCGACCCGTACTTGTAGCACTGGTCCTGAAATACATTGGGGTTGATGGCTCCCGATTTCAGGCCGTACTTGGCTTCAATCGCGTGTACCTCGTCGACGTCTTTGACGCCGTTCGGCAGGTCCCACAACACGTGTAGCGCGATAGTGGGGCACACGCCCGTCAGGCGATGGACCTGGCCGGCGTCGCTGAACTTCTCGTCAATAGTGCTGGCGGCCGCCGGCTGCAGAAACTTGCCGAAGCGAGTTCCCGTGTTCGCGAATCCCCATGAGGGCAATTCGATATGAAAGCGATTCAACGCCGCGATTACGCGATCGAGTCTCTGGTTGGGTATCACTGGATTATGCCGTCCGCAGTTTCGATCATCGGTGTCGCGCGACCCTGGGGTCAATCCTTTCAGAACCAGGGGCACATGTTTCGTAATGCGTAACATACCGCAGCCCACCTCTACAGTGCAAGTTGAGCATTCCGTGACGCTTATGCCCCAGGCAGGGTGGCTCGCCCGAGAAGTATTTGGCAATTGAGCCCTTCCGGTGTTACACCTTGAGAAACATGGAGGAACCACGTTGACCACTCCAATGCTTTTGAAACGACTGGTTTTGGCCGCATCCTGCCTTTCCGCGCTCGGCCTGCTCCTGGCCGCCGCCAGCGCTCCCGCATCCGTCGCCGATCTCCGCCAGGCCTTTGAAAAACCGCCCGCCGAGGCCCGCATGATGGTGCGCTGGTGGTGGTTCGGCGCGGCCGTCACCAAACCGGAATTGCAAAAAGAGATCCGCACCATGAAAGAGGGAGGCTTCGGCGGCTTCGAGGTGCAGCCTGTCTATCCTCTCGTGCTCGACGGCGATCAGGGACTCCACAACCTTCCCTACCTCTCGCCGGAATTCCTCGACGACGTGCGCTTCGCCGCCGAAGTCGGCAAAGCCGAGGGCATGCGGTTCGATCTCACCTTGTGCAGCGGCTGGCCCTACGGCGGTCCGCACATTCCCATCACCCAGGCATCCGGCCGTCTGCGCGTCGACCGCGTGGACGTCAAGCCTGGCGCCGACACGGTGGAAGTCCCCAAACTCGCCGAAGGCGATTCGCTCATCACAGCGTTCCTGGCGCGCGGCAACGCCCGCCAGTTTTCGCCCGATGGCATCCGTCAACTGACAGACGTCTCCGGCTCCACGGTTCGCTTGCCCGCCGGCAACGAACCCGACCGCGTAGTGCTGTTCTTCGTCGCCAGTCACACCCGCCAGCAGGTCAAACGCCCCGCCGTCGGCTCCGAAGGCCTGGTACTCGACCATTACAGCCGCGCCGCCATCGATGCCCATCTGCAGCACGTCGGCGATGCGTTGATGAAAGCCGTCGGCAAAGATGTTCCCTACGCCGTCTTCAGCGACAGCCTGGAAGTCTACAACGCCGATTGGACCACCGATTTCCTGAAGGAGTTCCGCCAGCGCCGCGGCTACGATCTCACTCCGTATCTTCCAGCCCTCGCCGGCAACATCGGCGACAAGACCCTCGCCATCCGTCACGATTGGGGTAAGACGCTGACCGAACTCTCCGAAGACAATTACCTCAAGCCGCTCACCGCCTGGGCTCACGCGCATGGCACGCTGTTCCGCTCGCAGACCTACGGCATTCCGCCCGTCCGCCTGTCCAGCAACGCGCTCGTCGATCTCCCCGAAGGCGAAGGCGCGCAGTGGAAACGCTTCTCCGCCACCCGCTGGGCTTCCTCCGCCAGCCATCTCTACAACCGCCCGGTGACTTCGTCGGAGACCTTCACCTGGCTGCATTCGCCGGTCTTCCGCGCCACCCCGCTCGACATGAAGGCCGAAGCCGACATCCACTTTCTGAACGGCATCAACCAGTTCATCTGCCACGGCTGGCCCTATTCGCCGCCCGAAGCCGGCGAGCCCGGCTGGCGCTTCTACGCCGCCGCCGTCTTCAATAGCCACAACCCCTGGTGGCTGGTGATGCCCGATATCGCCCTCTACATGCAGCGCGTGAGCTTCCTGCTGCGGCAGGGCCATCCATCCAACGATGTCGCGCTCTACGTCCCCACCGACGATGCCTGGGCCGGCTTCACCCTCGGCCGCAATCCCTCCATCAATCAGGCCATGGACGGCCTGCTCGGCAACAACGTCATCCCGCAAATTCTCGACGCCGGCTACAACTTCGATTACATCGACGATGAAGCCATCGCCAAGAACGGCGTGCCCTACAAGATCCTGGTGATTCCCGGCGTGGAGCGCATCCCGCTCGCGACCCTGCAGAAGCTGGACGCCTGGGCTCGCCAGGGCGGCACATTGATCGTCACCCGCCGCCTCCCGTCGCTCGCTCCCGGCTTCCAGGAAGCCGATGCCGATACGCCCAAGATCCGCGCGCTGGCCGCTTCGCTGCATCTGGTGGCCGACGAAACCAAGCTGGGCGACGCGCTGCGTGCCGCCCTCCCTCCCGATGTCGCCATGACCGCTCCGGAGATCGGTGTCGTGCATCGCAAGCTCGACTACGGCGACCTCTACTTCCTGGCCAATACCGCCAACCACCCCGTGGACACGCAAGCCGCCTTCCGCATACAGGGCGTGGACGGCGCCTGGTGGGATCCCATGACCGGAAAGGTCACCAAGGCCGAAGGCGGCACGCACATCGCCCTCCGTCTGGCCCCGTATGAATCGCGGATTCTGGTGTTCTCCAAGGACCGCGTCCCGGCCGCACCAGCAGTTTCCGGCGCGCCGCCGTCGCCCATCGATGTGTCGACCGGCTGGACGCTGACCTTCGCCGGCGCATCGCCCGAGCACCTCGACGCGCTCCGTTCCTGGACCGACATGGACGGCCGCAAATTCTACTCCGGCCAGGGAACCTATCAGCGCACCGTCACCGTGCCGCAATCCATGCTGAGCTCCGGCCATCCCCTCTATCTCACGCTCGGCGAAGGCACGCCGGTTCCGGTGCCCGGAGGCCGCGGCGGCAACGGCATGCGCGCCCTGCTCGAACCCCCCGTGCATGAAGGCGCCGTGGTCACTGTCAACGGCAAACGCGCCGGCGCCGTCTGGTCCGCGCCCTACGAAGTAAACGTCACCGGCCTGCTGCATGCCGGCGACAACCAGGTCACCATCGTGGTCGCCAACCTGGCGCTCAATGAAATGGCCGGCAAACCGCTCCCCGATTACAGAGAGCTCACCGCCAAATACGGCGAGCGCTTCCAGGCGCAGGACATGGCCGCCGTCCAGCCCATCCCGTCGGGCCTGCTGGGGCCTGTAAAACTGGTGGCGCGATAGTGCGATGACCATAGTGCTGCTTCGCAAGTCGGCCTAAGGAGGTTCACGATGCGATGTCTCCTATTCACCGCCATAGTCTTACTCGGCGCCAACCTCGGTGCCCAAACCCCGCCCGCCCGGCCCCAGTTCGAAGTCGCCTCGGTGAAGCCGGCGGCGAATGACCAGCCGGGCGCCGGCCGCGGTCCGATGCTGCGCGAGATGATGCGCAACAACCGGCTGCCCGGCGCGATTCCCATGACGGACCCCGGCCGCATCCATTTGGAGAACTGGGCATTGCTCGACCTGATTGCCGCTGCCTCGAGTGTCCGTGCCAGCCAGGTGTCCGGCCCGCCCTGGCTTTCAGATCTTGCCTTCGATATCGAAGCCAAGATGCCCGCGGGCGCTCCCAAGGACGCGTTGAATGCCATGCTGCAATCGCTGCTCGAAGAACGCTTCGGTCTCAAAATGCATCGCGACACGCATGCCAGACAGGGCTTCGCTCTGGTGGTGGGAAAGAATGGGCCCAAGCTGAAACTCGCCGACCCGCCGCCCGCTCCCGCACCGGACCTCACCGAAGAGGAGCAAAATGCCAAGAACAAGGAGCAGGCGCAGGCGATGCTGGCTACCATGAGGAAGCGCGCCGAGGAAAACCGTGCCAATGGCACGCCCCTGGGGCAACTCAACAGCGCAACGTGGCCCTCCGTCACAACCGGAGAATTGGCTTCCCGGCTGGTGCGATTCGCCGACGCGCCGGTGGTCGACGAGACCGGTCTGACCGGAAAATATTCCGTCACCATCGAGATCTGGAAGAATTCCGACGTTCCTGGAGGCACGGTTTTCGATGCCGTCGAAAAACTCGGACTGAAGCTCCAACCGCGCAAGGTGACCGTCGAAACCGTAGTGGTGGACCAGGTCTCCAAAACGCCCACCGCGAACTAAGAAATTCTCCGGACGCCTCGCCATCCGTTTCACCCGCCCGCGCAATTTGGGACAATGGCATCGTGAATCGACTTCTCCTGATCGCGGGGATGTTCCTCTCCGCCGCCTACGCCCAGGACATTGCCGGCGACTGGCAGGGCACGCTGAAAGTCGGCCCCACCTCGCTCCCCACGGTCGTCCACTTCACCGCCGACGGCCACGGAGGCTTCACCGGCACGGTCGATAGTCCCGCCCAGGGCGCCACCGGAATTCCCATCACCTCCATCTCGCTCAAGGCCTCGAAACTGAACTGGTCCGCCCGCTCCATCGCCGCCTCCTATGAGGGCAAGGTCGATGCCGGCGGCAAGCTCATCCGCGGCACTTTCAGCCAGGGCGGCGAAGCGTTTCCACTCGATTTCCAGCGCATGGCCGCGAAAGCTCCGGCCAAGCCCTCCGACATCGATGGCACCTGGCTCGGCACGCTCGACGTCGGCATGAAGCTGCGCGTGGTCATCCACATCACCAATACCGCCGACGGCCTCACCGCTACCATGGACAGCCCCGACCAGAACGCCGCCGGCATCCCCGTCAGTTCCATCACCCGCTCCGGTGCCACCTTCAAGCTGGAGATCCAGGTTGCCGCCGCCTCGTTTGAGGGCAAAATCAACCCCGCCCTCGACGCCATCGACGGCACCTTCACCCAGCGTGGAGCGCCCCTGCCCCTGGTCTTCCACCGCGTCAAGGGTGACGCCATTCCGGAGCCCAAGCGGCCGCAACTCCCCGTGAAACCCTATCCCTATCGCGAAGAGCACGTCACTTACCGGAATCCCTCCGCCGGCATCGAATTGGCCGCCACATTCACCATTCCGCAAGGCAAAGGACCGTTCCCCGCCGCCATCCTCATCGCCGGTTCCGGTCCCCACGATCGCGATGAAACCATCTTCGGCCACAAGCCCTTCCTGGTTCTCGCCGACTATCTCACTCGCCACGGCATCGCCGTGCTCCGCGCCGACAAGCGCGGCATCGGCAAATCGGGTGGCAACTATGCCGCCGCCACCACCCTCGATTTCGCCTCCGACGCCGAGGCGGGAATCGCCTGGCTGAAGACGCGTCCCGAAGCGGATCCGCGCAACGTCGGCCTCATCGGCCATAGCGAAGGTGGCATCGTGGCGCCCATGGTGGCCGCCCGCAACCGCGACGTGGCGTTCTTCGTCACCTTGGCCGGACCCGGCGTGCGCGGCGACGAACTGCTGCCTTTGCAGGTCATCGCCGGGAACGAAGCTGCCGGCATGAGCCACGCCGACGCCCTCAAGGACGGCGACACCGAGCGCGCCGCCCTCAAGATCATCGAATCCGCAACGGATCCCGCCAAGCTTCGCGAAAAGCTGGCCCCCCTCATGTCCCAAGCCGAGATCGACTCGCAGTTCGCCGTCGTCACGTCGCCGTGGTTCCGCTTCCTGCTGCAGTACGATCCCGCTGCCGATCTGCGCAAAGTCACCTGCGCCGTGCTGGCGCTCAACGGCAGCAAGGACACCCAGGTGGTCGCCAGCCAGAACCTGCCGGCCATCCGCGCCGCGCTCCAAGCCGGTGGCAATCGGCGTTTCGAAATCGTCGAATTCCCCGGCCTGAATCACTTATTTCAGACTGCCAAATCCGGCGCCGTCGGCGAGTATGGCGACATCGAAGAGACCATGTCGCCAGCCGTACTGTCGAAGATCGCGACCTGGATAGCCCAGCACCCCTAACGCCGCCGCCGATGCTACCCTGAAGGTGCCGCCGCGTCCAATCCCGAGTGAGGTTCTATTCATGCCTGCTCTATTCAAGTATGGACGCTTGGTCTTCCTACTGCTTCTCTCCATCGGTCCGCTGACGTCGGCCGCGCTGCCGTACTCCACGTTCCTGAGCGCCGGATTCCAGCCCGCCGCCATCGCTACCGATTCCGCCGGCAACATCTACCTCGCAGGCTCCGCCCCGTCCGCGACCAATAGCTTGCAGACTACGGCCGTAGTGGTGAAGCTCAACCCCAAAGGCACAGCGTATGTCTACCAGCGCGTCCTAGGCGGCTCCGGCAGCGATTCGGCGTCCGCCATCGCTGTCGATTCCGCCGGCAACGCCTACATCACCGGATCGGCCGGGTCGCCCGATTTCCCCGTCTCCCCCGGCGGCCAGTTGGCCACGCCGCCCGCCGGACCAGCCACGTCCACGTCCGGCGGAGTTCCCGACACCCGCACCTTCCTCGTTAAGCTCAACCCCCAAGGCGACGTGCTGCTCTCCGAATTCCTCGGCGGATCCGTCGCCAATCTCGGACAGGCCGTCGCCCTCGCGCCCAATGGCAACATCCTCGTCAGCGGCACCGCATCCCCCGGCTTCCCGGTCACCTCCGGCGCGTATAACGGCTCCGCCTCGTCGATTCGTCCCTACCTGCTGGCCCTCGACCCCACCGGCGCCACCGTGAAATTCTCCAGCTTCGGCATCGGCGGCAGTTCCCTCGCCACCGACGCCGCCGGCAACATCTACATGTCCGGCGCCACCGTCCTGCTGGACTACCCCACCACCCCCGGCGCGTACCAGACATTTCAGCCCGTCTTTATTTGTTACGGACTCTGCCAGCTCGGCTTTGTCGCGACCAATCAATACTTCACCAAGGTCGATCCCACCGGCAGCAAGCTGCTCTATTCCACCGCTCTCGGCGGCGCTGGGCAGACCACCAACAGCGGGCTGGCCGTGGACGCTGGCGGAAACGTCTACCTCACCGGCTTGACCTATGCGTCCTACCCCTACACCGTTCCCGACCCCGGGACACCGCAGATCCGCCCGTTCCTCACCAAGATCGACCCCACCGGGCAGAAGATGCTGTACTCCATCCCTATTGGCGGCGCCGGCGTTGCCCTGGACGCCGGCGGCAATCCTTACGTCGGCGGATCCTACAACAACGCCACCACCTACTCCATCGTTCCCGGCTCGTTGGCTCCGCCTGGACTGCCTCTCGGCGCCACCGCTCCGCCCATCTGCCAGGTGAACAACATCACCACCGTCAGCCAGGCGTATGTTTCGCGGATCGACGCCGCCAGCGGCAATGTCGTCACCACCATGCTGGTCGACAGCTCCAACCTCTCCGCCATCGGGATCGCCGTCGGCGTCGCCGCGCAAACCGTCTGGCTGACGGGAACCTCGACGGTGGACGATGTGCCCATCACACCCGGCGCGGTCACGCTGCCTACTATCACGCCCGCCACTCCCGGTCCTCTCCTCGGAGCCTATCTCGGCATGGCCGATTTCTCCGCGACTCCCGCCGCCGGCACGCCCCAGCTCTCCTGCCTGCTGGACGCCGGCAACGCTTCGCGCCTGGGACCCGTCGCGCCGAATCAGATTCTCTCCCTCTTCGGAACCAACCTCGGACCGGCGCAGGGCGTCGCCGCGTCCAACGACACCACTATCTCGCTCGGCGGCGTCACCGTCACCTTCAATGGCACGCCCGGCGCGCTGCTGTATGTCTCGTCCACGCAGATCAACGTGGCGGTCCCGTTCAACCCTCCCGTCAACGACAGCTTTGCGCTGGCCATGCAAATCAATTCCGCCAATTCGTCGAGCGCCGTCCGGCAGCTTCCCCTGGCCGCCGCCGTCCCCGGCATCTTCGCCACGCTGTCCGCCATTGACGCCGGATGCACCGGGGCGGCTCCGGTCTCCCCCGACGTCTACGTGCCGTTCCTCCTGCAGAACGGCGCGCCCAACTCCTGCAGCAATCCAGCCACCGCCGGTACGGTCCTGTCCATGTTCCTCAACGGCCTGGGCGGGCAGATCCCGGAGAGCCAAACGGCGGTTGTCCCCATGGTGAATGGCTGGCCGGCCGAGGTGGTCGGCGTAGTCGCCAACAACAGCTTCGTCTGGCGCGTCGATTTCAAGATTCCCGCCGAGGCCATCGGTACGGAGAACGAGGTGGTCGGCCTGCAGGTGTTTGTCGGCCAGTTTCAGCCCGTGACCCCGCTCGGCGTGGGCTCTAGAGACACTCCGCCCGGTTCGACCTATCCCATGTACATATGGCTCACTCCGTAATGGTGGCTGGCGACGAAACTCCGCGCTACCAATCCCGAGGTGCGAGATCCCGCTCCTGGCGGAGTTTGGTTGCCTGTCACCATTACGGAGTGAGCCATATGTACATGGGATAGGTGGCGCCGGCAGGTCCGCTGAAGACGCCTCGCCATTGACGCTATCATAACCAACATATGGAAGAAGTTCGTGTAGGCGTCATCGGCCTGGGCAACGTCGGCTCCGGCACGCTCGCCATTCTCGCCGAAAACGGGGACACCATTGCCGGCAAGCTGGGCTTCCGGCTTAAAGTGGTTGCCGTCTGCAGCCGCTCCGTCGCCTCCAAGCAAATCCCCGCGTCCCTCGGACCCGTCCTCAAGACCGCCGACTGGCGCGACGTGGTCACCCATCCCGACGTGCAGATTGTCGCCGAGCTCGTCGGCGGCACCGGCGTCGCTTCCGAAATCGTCGAAGCCGCCATTCAGAATCGCAAGTCCGTCGTCACCGCCAATAAGGAGCTGATGGCCGCCAACGGCCCCGAAATCTGGGACCGCGCCATCCACGCCGGCATCAACCTCGCCATGGAAGCCAGCGTCTGCGGCGGCATCCCCATCCACGCCGTGCTCCGCGAAGGCATCTCCGGCGACCGCGTCATGGCGCTCTATGGCATCCTCAACGGCACCTGCAATTACATGCTCACCGAGATGGAGAAGCGCAACGCGCCCCTGGAAGAAGTCCTCGCCGAGGCCCAGCGACTCGGGTATGCCGAAGCCGACCCCTCCGCCGATATCGACGGTTTCGACGCCCGCTCCAAACTGGTCCTTCTGGCCGCCCTCGCCTTCGGCGAAAAAATCACCCCGTCCGACATTTTCATGGAAGGCATCCGCCGCATCACCCCCACCGACTTCCGCTACGCCCTGCAGTTGAAGCACACCATCCGCCTGGTCTGCGGCGCGCGCGTCACTGCCGACGGCCTCATCCTCTTCGTCCGCCCGGCGCTGATTCCCGTTTCCACCATCCTGGCCGGCGTCCAGGGCGCCTACAACGCCGTCTGGGTCAAGGGTAAGTACGGCGAGGATACCTTCTACTATGGCTGGGGCGCCGGCGCCTTGCCCACCGGCGTTGCCGTGGTCAGCGATCTCATGCGTGTCGCCCGCGAAATCCGCAGCGGCAGCCCCGAGCGCGTCTCGCCCTTCGCCCACGAGCGCCTCGGCGAGAACAAGCCCGTCTCCATCGCCCTCCAGAAACGCGCCTACTACCTCCGCTTCCGCGTCGACGACCGCCCCGGAATCATCGCCAAACTCGCCGGTATCCTCGCCAGCAAAAACATCAGTTTGGAAGCCATTCTGCAGGAACCCTACGACGGCAAACACGACCTGCCGTTCGTCATCACCGTCGAACCCACCTCCGAGCAATCCATCCGCGATGCCGTCGCGGAGATCTCGCAACTCGACTTTTTGACCGATGCGCCTCTGGCGCTTCCCATGGAGACCGCTTTATGAAGACTGCCCTCGCCATCGCCGCGTTGCTGCTGGCCGCCGCCCTGTCCGCGCAGGTGGCCACCCAGGCCAACTCCGGATATCAGACTCCCGAGGCCCGCCAGAAAATTGCCAAGAGCCTCGCCGATCCCAAACGCGACCAGGCCCAGAAGCCCGGCCAGTTGATGATCCAGATGGGCCTCAAACCCGGCATGACCGTCGCCGACGTCGGCACCGGCGTCGGACACCTGCTGCCCGTTCTCAGCCGCCGCGTCGGTCCTCAGGGCCACGTCATCGCCGAAGACATCTTTGACGACTTCCTCGCCGATGCCAAACAGGTCGCCGCTAACGAAAAGCTCGGCAACGTGGCCTTCGTCAAAGGCGTCGAGGACGATCCCAAGCTCCCCGAAGGCCAGGTCGATATGGCGCTCGCCTTCGACGTCTACCACCATTTCAACTACCCGGAGAAAATGCTGGCGGGCATCTACAAGGCCCTCCGCCCCGATGGCCGCCTGGTGATCGTGGAGTATTACAAGCGCGAGTCCGCCATGCCCAACGGCGCCGCCCTCACCCATATCCGCCTCGACATGCCCGACCTCATCAAGGAAGTGGAAGCCAACCACTTCCACCTGGTGGAGGAACTGGAGCGCATCAAAAACGTCGAGTATATGCTGATCCTAGAGAAGAGTTAGAGAAGCCAAGAGCTAAACAGAGTTAGGAAACCATGAAATTCCTTTTACGATTCGCCGCCTTGCCGCTCGCGCTCCTGCTGCCGCTCGCCGCGCAAGACGCCAACAAAACCGCCAAGCCCGATCCCTCCCAGGAACCAGGCATCACCCGCCAACAGGCCGACCAGATCCTGGAGGAGTTGCGCCAGATCCGCCAGTTGCTCGAACGCCAGCAGGCCAAGCCGGCCGCCCCGCCCGAGCCCATCCGCGCCAAAATGAACCTCAACGGCGCCGAGATGCTGGGGTCCAAAGATGCCCCCATCACCATGGTCGAGTTCACCGACTATCAGTGTCCCTTCTGCCAGCGCTTCCACCTCTCCACCTTCGGCGATTTGAAGAAGAACTTCATCGACACCGGAAAAGTACGCTTCTACAGCCGCGATCTGCCGCTCGATTCCATCCATGCCAACGCCATGCGCGCCGCCATGGCCGCCCGCTGCGCCGCCGATCAGGGCCAGTTCTGGAAGTTTCGCGAAATCGTCAGCGCCCATCCCGACAAACTCGAGTTGGCCAACCTGGTTGACGTCGCCGAATCCCTCCACATGAATCCCGACACCTTCCGCGCCTGCATTGAAACCGGCAAATACAAGGAAGCCGTGCAAACCAGCGTCCTCGAAGCCATGAAATTCGGCATTGCCGGCACCCCCTCCTTTGTAATCGGCAAGAGCACCCCCGACGGCGTCGACGGCGAAGTAGTAG
>Ga0181529_10002511_pt1 | contig 21881 bp, 20 predicted proteins | sample PEATcosm2014_Bin_36_FD_119763 | JGI IMG/M metagenome (GOLD analysis project Ga0181529, IMG submission 119763) | Peatland microbial communities from MTU Mesocosm Facility, Houghton, MI, USA - PEATcosm2014_Bin10_30_metaG | ecosystem: Environmental > Terrestrial > Soil > Wetlands > Peat | place... | reverse complement strand
CTGGCGCTTGCTCCCGCGGATGCCCCCCGCACATTTTTCGAGGAGATCTTCAGCCTGCCTCCGGGCCATGCTTTGGTCTTTGAGAACGGCCGGACAACCTTGATTGACTCCTGGCAACCGGGGAAGCTCCCGTGGCTGCGCCTTCGCGACTCCCGCGAGTATGCGGACGGAATGCGGGAGAAGCTGCAAGATGCCGTCCGGAAGCGCTTGCAGCCGAGCGCCGTGACCGGTTCGCAATTGAGCGGCGGTCTGGACAGCTCCAGCGTCACGGCCCTGGCGGCAGGGCTGTTGCAACCGGAGGGCAGAAGGATCTTTGCTTTCACGGCGGTTCCGAGACGCCCTGTCGAAGAAATCCCCGGCAAGTTCACGGACGAGGGACCGCATGCCGCCGCGGTGGCGGCGATGTATCCAAACGTCGACCATATTCTGGTTCGTCATGGACATCACACCACGTTCTCCATGATCGACCGCTTCAGCTCCGCAATGATGCTTCCCGCCATCAACGCCGCAAACTACGACTGGATCTACGAAATCGGTTTGCAGGCGCGGCGGAGGGGTGTACAGACTCTTTTGACCGGCGAGCGGGGCAACCTGACGATCAGCTACCATGGCGCTCTCGCCCTGCCTTCCTTGGTGTGGCGGGGCAGGTTTCTCAAAGCGGCCAAGCTTGCCGGCGATCTCCGTCGAGCAGGAAGCCTGCGCTGGCGCGGGGCCGGACATCGAGTGCTGCGCCCTTGGATGCCGGACTGGCTCCGCCAACCCCTCGATCGTGCGCGCGGCGTTCACCATACGCCGCTTGACTATTCTCTGATGCGGCGCGATTTCGCACGTTCCTATGAACTGACAACCAATGTCCAAGAGCGCCAACTGAGCAGCCTGGATGTCAGGGCGGGGCTGATAGGGCTTTTACGCCGGTCCGAACCGGGGATCTTCGCAGAGGCCATGAGGCAGCTCTGCGGGGTGTCAAGTACCGATCCAACCGCGGATCGCCAAGTGATGGAGTATTGCCTTTCGGTTCCCGATGAGTATTTTTGCGAGAAAGGCGTACCGAGGTCGCTCATCCGCAACGCCATGACCGGCCTGCTGCCGGAGCAGGTTCGCACCGAGCGCCGGAGAGGAATACAGGCGGCGGACTTTGGCCAACATTTCAAAGCGGAGATGCCGGAGGCGCTAAACGAGTTGGCCCGCATGAAGAAGATCGATCTGGCGGTCCGAGCCCTGGATCTGCCTAAACTCGAGAGCATGATGTACTGGTCCGAAGCGCAGATCGCGGCCCATGGAACGCACATGTATTGGATCATGCTGACGCGCGCTCTTTCGCTGGGCCGCTTTCTGCGCCGCCTCGAGGACGGAACGCTCTTCACGTTGCCCGAAGAGAGCGATGCGCAAGGCGGCCATAAATCCATCGCCGCCCCGCCGCCGGCGGGCTGAGGGACGCCAGGAGCCAAGTTTCCTTTTTTGTAGACATCCAACACATTTGGTAATATCTTTGGCACAAATCCCTACACGGCGGAAGACGAGATGGATGCAAAGCTGAGAATCGACGAGGTCCCGCAAAACGACAACCAATCCCGCAAGCCCTGGCAGCCGCCCGTCTTGGAAGCCCTGATGGTCGAGGAGACCGAGTCGGATTTGACAAGAGCTATTTTTGATTTTCATGGTTTAAACGCTTCTTAAGCTTGGGCGAAGTTTGCCGAATTCATGGCCTGTCGATGTTGCCCCGGCGAGAATCGCCCATGCAGCACCGAGTGGTTGTGTGTTCTTCGCGAACCAAAGGGCCCCCGATCTGATGGCTTTTGTCGGCGCAGTCACTACCGATCGATCACCTCACCGCAGGTTGGTGTTTCCCTGTATCCAATGCCGGGCCTTCCCGAGATTGTCCCCGTTGATTTAAGGGGCAAAAACGGGCTTGCTTTCTGGCCAGTTACCGTATTTCTTCTCCTAGTGAATAGGAGCCCTGCGCGACCGCCGGGGATTCAATACCAATAAGTTGGCTGCCCGGCTCAGATCGGGAAACGAAGGATCGGCCAAAGCTCTTGCCGATTTACTACGACGGGCGGGAATCTCTGTTTGCGGAACACCTGGAATGCGAGCATGCCCTTGCGTCATGGAAAAGCTCCGCAACAGCTACTGGACCTCGGTCTCCAGTTGCGACCTGAGGATAGCGGCGATGCGGAGTTTCTGCTGGACCTCTATCTCAGTGTGCGTTGGCCAGAATTGGAGTGCACCCATTGGCCCGACGCCGCCAAGCAAGCCTTCCTTGCCAGCCAGTTTCAGATACAAACGCAGCAATACCGCGCCCATTATCCCGGCATGGAGCGCTGGGTGGTAGAAAGCGGCGCCGGTCCGGTGGGCCGCCTTTACCTGCTGGCAACGGAGGAGGAACTCCGCCTGGTCGATATTTCTCTGCTGCCGGAGTGGCGCAACCGGGGCGTGGGGACGGCACTGCTGGAGCAGCTTGGCCGCCAAGCCGATGCGCTGGGCATGCCTCTCCGCCTGCATGTCGAGGAACACAATCCGGCTCGGCGCCTCTATCGCCGGCTCGGCTTCGAGGAACGGGAGACGAGCGGTTTGTATTGGCTGCTGGAGCGCGTGCGTGCCCGCGATTGAGACGGCGCACAGACTCTGTTTTGTCTGCCGCCCCCCTTGCACTTGTTAGAGATCTATCGAACTTTTGCTGGCAGTTTGTCGAACCGCTACGATCGATCCGGCTTGGTCGGATCGATGTGCAGAAGAGCAAATGGAAATGCAGGTCCTTCGACTTCGCTGTGTTCTTTTCTGGATGACAGATCCGTGCGGCCGGACGGCGGCCGGAGGCCGGATATGATGGGTTGAGGTTACCTTACCAATGCTGTCGCGCCAGATCAGCAATTCGATTCGCCAGCTTCCCGCGGGCCGCCGCGCTCTGGGGCTGGTTTGGGCGGCGACCCGGGTCTGGACGCTGCTCTGGGGTCTTCTTTTGATCTGCCAGGGGCTGATCCCCGCAGGACTGGCGTTGCTGTTGCGCAGCCTGATTAACAGACTGGCTCATGGGCCGGTGTGGGCAACCGCTGCCCCACCGGCACTGGGGATTGCGAGCCTATGGCTTGCCGGTTTGTTGCTATCGAGTGCCCTGTCGTTTACACGCGCCGTACAGGCGGAGAGAGTACAGGATTCGATTCACAAGCTCATCCACGAACAGGCTTCGCGGCTGGACCTGTCCTTTTACGACCATGCCGAGTCGTACGATCTGCTGCATCGGGCGCGCGTGGATGCGCTTTCCCAACCACTCGCGCTGCTGGAGAGCTTGGGCGCGCTGCTTCAGAATGGACTGGGTTTCCTGGTGTTGGTCGGCATTCTCTGGACCTATTCGGGATGGCTTCCCTTGCTGCTGGTTTTCAGCGGCATTCCCGGACTCTTGCTGGTTGCGCGCCACATCCTGCACGAACATCGCTGGTATGTGGACAACACCAGCCGGGAGCGGCGCGCCCGCTACCTGGATTTGCTTCTGACGGAACAGAATGCCGCCGCCGAGCTGCGCGTCTACGCCTTGGAACAGCATTTTCGAGGCAAGTTCGAGCGCTTGCGCGCCGTTCTGCGCGAGGGTCGGATTGCCATGGCGCGGCAAGGCTCCGCGGCCGAGGTGGGCGCCGGATTTCTGGCCTGGTGCGGAAGCCTGGCGGGCCTGGGATGGATGCTGCATCGCACTCTGCTGGGGAGGGTGGGGCTCGGGGATCTGCTGCTCTGCTTCCAGATATTTCAGCAATCGCAGACCCAACTGAGGGCTTTGCTGGATGGTGCGGGAAAGATCTTTCGCAGCTTGCTCTTCATTGAGAATCTCGATAGTTTTCTGAAACAGAAGGCGCACATCGTTGCTGGGCCGGCGACCGGCCCTGGCCTTCCGGTGCAGGAGTCCGTGCGCTTCGAGAAGGTAAGCTTTTCCTATCCGGGAAGCATGCACCCGGCGCTGGACGGCTTTGAAATGGAGATCCCCCGAGGGAAGGTCGTCGCCCTGGTAGGTCCGAACGGCGCCGGCAAAAGCACGCTCATCAAGCTGCTATGCCGTTTTTACGATCCAGACGAGGGAAAGATTCTCCTGGATGGGGTGGATCTGCGCGCTTTCGACCCGGAGAGACTGCGCCAGCGCGTGGCGGTTCTCTTTCAAGAACCGGTGCGTTACCAAGCGACTGTCGCGGACAATATCGCCTTTGGCGATGTGAGCGGATTGCAGGATCGTGAACGCATTCGGCAGGCGGCCCAGGCCGCGGGCGCAGTGCCGCTGATCGAACGGCTGCCCCAAGGCTTCGACAGCTTGCTGGGCAAGTGGTTTGGCGGCGAGGAACTGAGTGGAGGCGAGTGGCAGCGGATAGCCCTGGCCCGGGCTTTCTTCCGGAAGGCCGCGCTGGTGATTCTGGACGAACCCACCAGCGCCATGGATTCCTGGGCAGAACAAGATTGGCTGAGACGCTTTCGCACGCTTACGGAAGGAAGGACGGGGTTGATGATTACCCATCGTTTTACCACCGCCATGCACGCCGATATCATCCACGTACTCGACAAGGGGCGGGTAGTGGAGTCTGGAACCCACGCGGAACTGGTGGCGCAGGCCGGCGCCTATGCCCGCTCCTGGGCGGCGCAGATGCAGGAGATTCAGACTCAGGAGAGACAGCATGCATGACGCCCTCTGGTTGCAGCGTTGCAGCCCCGCGTTTCGGCTGACCATTGCCACCTCCTGGCTTGCCCCGGAGGCGTGGCGGGAGAAGCAGAAACAGGACATCCGTGCAGCCATCGACAGCGGCCTGGACTGGGAAGAGTACCTCCGCCTCGTCGATCGTCATCGCACCCCGGCGCTCAGCTGGGCAGCGCTCAGGCGCGTGCCCCGCCTGGAGATTCCAGAGCTCGTCCAGCAGGAGTTGCACAAGCGCAGCAAAGTCTGTCAGATGCAGGCAATTCGCCATGCAATGCTGCTCACCGAGGCGTTGAAGGCCTTCAACCGCGTTGGGATCAAGGCGATGCCCCTCAAAGGGCCTCTTCTCTCTTTGCAGTTGTACGGGGACCTGGGGATACGCCAATCCCACGATCTGGATCTGGCTTGCTCTCCGGAAGATATTCCGCAAGCACGCGTCTGCCTGGAAGCTCTCGGCTGGCGCCTGGAAGAATCGGCCGCGTCCTTGACTTCGCGACAATGGCAGAGTCTCTTGCGCTTTGAACACCATCTTATGTTTGCTCATTCCCATAAAGACGCTTTTCTCGAACTTCATTGGCGCGATCTTTGCGAGACCACTGAGCAAGCTTCGCTCCGCTGGGCTCGAAGCAGTACCTCCGTCTGGCAAGGATGCGTGTATCAGGTCATGCAGCCGGCAGATCTCGTACTTTATCTGTGCAACCACGGCGGCAGACACGCCTGGTTTCGCGCCAAGTGGCTGGGAGATCTGGCGCGCCTTCGTACGGGGGAGGAAATCGATTGGGCGCTGTGTTTGGAACATGCCCGGAAGCTCGGACATGAGCGGGTATTGCTGCCGAGTCTGCTTCTGTTGAAGGAAGTGTACGGACTTCCCGTGCCGGAACTGGCAAAGGCTGAGTGGAAGAGCCTTCCTCCCTTCCTGATCGAGAGAACACTCCATGTTCTCAAAGCGCCTGAAATTGATGGTGCATTGGCCAGATTCATGGATCATAGCTGGGTCCATCGATATGATCGGCTGGTTCTTCCACGGCAGAGTTGGCGGGAATTCTTCGCCAAACTTCTTTATGCACGCCCGGATTACCAGGTGCTCCGCCTCCCCGATCGGTTCTTTTGGGCGTATGCTCCCCTGCGTCCTGTTCTGTGGGTTTGGCGGCATCTCCGCGCGGAAAGCCACTCTCAGGAGGAGGCGAAGCCGCTGGGGGTTGACCTGTGACGAAACGCCCAACCAGCACCTGGACTAAACCCACGGTGTCGGGATCGCCTAGTGGCAAGTGATTGAAAATATTGGTCGGGGAGAGAGGATTTGAACCTCAGACCCCCGGGTCCCGAACCAGGTCAAAGCGCTTTTTGAAACTCATTGAGAATGAGAGACTTTAACTTCTTTTGATTGAAAGATTTGCAGCTCGCATGCTCGTTCCTGTTGATCCTTGCGGATCTTGGATGCTTCGGCTGCTACAAATTTGACTACAGCGACCAGTCCGCAGCATCTAGAGTTCGCACCGGAACTTGCTGAATACTCCTTCACCATCGATGAACAGGCTCCTGTTGGGCTTGCCCCAGACTGCCAAATCGCCCTGGTTTCGATGACGGTTGAGTGGCTCTCGACAGAACATCCGCGGTTCACTTCCGTTCGTCTTCCTGGCCCTCACCTGACGAGCCAAGCTCGCCTTTTCCCGGTCCGATCGCCGCCCGGGGAGCTAATCCCAAGCAGCGCCGGGTGGTTTGAGGGCTGATCCGGCAACCCGCCCCGGAGGGCCTGCCTCCATCTTCCATGCGGCAAGGCTGCTGCATCCGGTCTCCATTCCGACCTCCTGCTTCGGCCGTCATGGCACACTGTGGCGAGGGACAGCCTTTCCCTTCGTTCTAGAAGTTTGAATGCCGACAACCTCCTGGTTGGGGTAGACTACCAACAATCCGCGTCCTGAGGATCCTCCGGCTTGATCCGTAAACACCAAATCACAGGAGCCAAATCCATGAATCCCTTTCGTTTTGCCATCGGCGTAATGGGCTTTTCCCTGATCGCGACGTGCGTCCTTCAAGCACAAGCCACTCGCACCTGGGTTTCCGGAGTGGGAGACGATGCCAACCCGTGCAGCCGCACCGCACCATGCAAGACATTTGCCGGCGCCATCTCCAAGACCGCGGCCGGTGGAGAGATCGACGCCCTGGACCCAGGCGGGTTCGGAGCGGTCACTATCACCAAGTCCATTACCATCGACGGCGGTGGCGGGGTGGTCGCATCCGCTCTGGTGTCCGGCACCAATGGCATCACCATAAGCGCCGCCACATCGGACCTTGTGACGCTCCGCAACTTGAGCATTCAAGGACTTAAGGGGTCTGGATTGAACGGTGTTCAACTCAACACTGCGGGAGTGCTTCACATCGAGCACTGCTGGATCATGGGCTTCTCTCAAAATGGTATTGCGATTGCGCCTTCCTCCCAGCCAACCGCGGGCACGATGGTCGTGATCGACGACACGGTGAGCCAGGACAATGGCCAGAACGGTCTTTCTGTCGTGGGACCGGCAGCCAACGTTCATGTGACGGTTGCCAACTCCCGTTTCAGTGGGAATACCAACGGGGTTCTTGCCGCCGATTACAGTCGCGTCGCGATTTGGCACAGCGATGCCAGCGGGAATACTTCGACCGGTTTTTTGGCCGAAGCCACCAGCGGCACGACCACCCTGAACATTGCTGATTCAAACGCGTCGAACAACAGCGTTGCCGGGGTGCAAGCGGGCGGAGCAACCGGAAATTCTGTGATTCGCTTGTCAAGTGTCTCTTTGCTGACAAATGGAACTGGACTGTCGATCCAAAGCAACGGGGCGATCTATTCCTATGGGAACAATACAAATGCCAATGGCGGCACGCCCACTTCAACACTCGCTTTGCAGTAGCAGCAACAACGAGCCGTTCCGGGGCTGGACTCACAAAGATTTGTGAGTCCAGCCCCCCTGCGGGATGTTGAGTTTTATGCACCTCGATGCTGTACTACCCACTCGGAAGGCACACCGCATGTCCATACAATCCGATGTCTTCCTGTGCGGTTGGCGTGTTCAGTCGGAGATTCGCTTGCACGAATTAACCCCTTGGGAGAAGCCTGACGCCGATGTCGATATCTTTATCCGCCTGGGGAGAGTTCCACCGCTTGAAAAGATCGCAGTTTCAAAGAAGCGACTGACTATCGATGAGGCCGGGATTTGCCGGCTTGAGATTCCTGGTATTGTCACATTTTCGGTGCGCGATGGCTGTGAAGTCGTTGTCGACCCGCTCGCTTCTCCCGATTCGCTTGAAATGCGAAGCTATCTGTTTGGAACCGGACTTGGGCTGCTCTGCCACCAGCGCGGAGTCTTCCCTTTGCATGGGTCGTGCCTGCGTCTGGGCCAAGGAGCGGTCATCTTCACGGGCAACTCCGGCGCCGGCAAATCGACCCTGGCTGCGGCACTGACCCATCGCGGACACACCTTAATGGCGGATGACGTCTGCGCACTCACGGAGACTGATCGGGGTTGGGTTGTGTGGCCGGCATTTCCTCGCGTCAAACTTGTTTCCGACTCACTCAAAGCTGTCCTCGGAGTCGAACCTGAGAAGGATGGACTCAGCTTGCGGGGAAAACACCACTTCCGCTTTGAGCCCGTCCACGCCTTCACCGTGGAGCCAGTTCCATTGGAAGCGATCTATTTTCTGGAAAGGGCGGAGGACGCAGAGCCGGATTCGATCTCCGAAATACCCGGCTTAAAGCGTCTTGCCCTGCTACAGAGTCAAATCTTTCGTCCCAAAGCCGGGAATCTCCTGGGCTGCGGTCCATTCCTATTCCGTTCCGTGACAAGTATTGCGGCCACGGTACCCATCCGGCAGTTGCACAGGAGTTTTGATCTGGAGAGAATTGGAGCAACTGTCGCGATGTTGGAAGAAGCTCATCGACTCCCAGCCCCTCCCTTCTTCCAAGGCGATTGACGGGATATTGACTATCTATTTAGCTTTGTTGAAATGGCAGATTCGACATCTTGACGATAGTGGAGATTTTCACATGCCCCCGGTCCACCAACGCGTAGAACTAGCAGACACCGTGGCGTGGAGCAGTAAGCCACTTGCCTCGGAAATTAGCGGAGAAGTAGTCCTGATGAATATTGACCGGGGCCATTTTTACAGTCTCGACGATATCGGGAGCGAGATCTGGCGCAGTTTAGAGAACCCCGTCCCTGTCGCCTCGCTCTGCCAGTCCCTCGCGGCCAAATACCATGCTGAAACCGCGACGGTTGCTGCCGATGTGCTGGCACTTTTGAATAAGCTTCTGGAACATGATCTGATTGTGGTCGTGGGGGGATGAAACAGGCCCTGCCAGAGCGAAGTCGCGCGTCCATCCATGCACAGATGCGAGTCCATCGAGGATTGACGGTTTGGTTCACGGGCCTCAGCGCAGCAGGAAAGAGCACACTTGCGCGCACCGTGGCCGCGGAGCTGACTCAACTGGGACTGCGCAATGAGGTCCTCGACGCCGATGACCTGCGCAAGCATCTGAACCGCGATCTCGGCTTCACCAGGGCTGACCGCGATGAGAATATCCGGCGCATCGCGTATTTAGCCAGTCTACTTACCCGGAATGGAGTCGTCGTTCTAGTGGCCGCGGTCTCGCCCTACCGGGCCGCTCGCGACCAAGCGCGCTCCAGCATAGGCGCCTTCGTTGAAGTTCATGTCGATGCTCCCCTGGCGGTGTGCGAGAGGCGGGACCCAATCGGTCTTTACCGCAGACTGCGCGCGGGCGAGTTGCGCCACATTGCCGGTGTTGACGATCCATACGAGCCGCCGCTGGCGCCGGAATTGCGCTGCCTTACAGACGAAGAAACCATCGAGGAGAGCGCCGCGAAGGTGGTTTCCTTTGTGCTTGCGTATACGTGCAAACCTGAGGAAACAGGGAATCCAGAATGACAGACGCAGCACACCCACCGGATTACTTCTTCTTTGGTCTCCGCTTACGGTCACCCTTCTTCTTACCGTCGCTTCCCGCATGGCCGGGCCCCTCATCTGAAGATGCGCCGGAGATCAGACTCCGTTTGGGCGATGCACCGGATTCTCTACCCCATCCGCTCTGGTCGAGTCCCTTCGTGCAGATTGGCAGCGATAACAACGCCGTGGTCGAGATCGCATCTGTGGGCCGATTCTGGATTTACGGGACCCGCCTGGATCCCCGAGAAACTCAGATCGTTCTGCAGCCAGCGCCCGGCGCGCAGCTTTTTGAGATCGAGACGATTCTGCTTGGTACGGTCGCCGGGATCGTGCTGCATCTCCGCTCCATGCTCCCCCTTCATGCCAGTTGCGTTGTTCTCGACGGCAGGGCGATCGCGTGCTGCGGTCCCTGCGCGGTTGGCAAGTCGGCTCTCGCGGCCGCGCTCGTCCGCCACGGAGCCTTACTTCTCAGCGACGATCTGTCGGTTGCCGATGTTTCCCAAGGGGCTGTTCGGGCTTTGCCGGGAACCAAGCAGGCAAGGCTTTGGCCGGATGTAATGAACCGCCTCGAGGTTCCACTGGAACAGCGCTTCCCAACGCGGCTCGGACACCCCAAGCATGCCGTCGCCTTGCCAACCGCGGAGCTTCGAGCCTGGCCTTTGACGCTCATGGTGCGCATCGAAGCCGGCACTCCGGGCGACGAACCGATCCTGATCCGGCGGCATGGCCTCCCATCCCTTTTCCCCTTTTCGGAGCTTGTGTTTCAGCGGGAGATCGGACGGAGCCTTGGCAATCGTGCTCATGAGTTTCGCCACCTTACTGGTATTGCCGATCATGCCGCCATCTTTACCTTGCAGCGCACCAGGGTGCTCGGCGATTTGGAACGGTGCGCGGAACTCATTCTGAGTGCATTTCGGGGGGCGGCATGAGTCAGGATGTTAGGCGTCTCTCGCCCGCCCAGGGTGGGCTTTTCGGCTGGCTGGTCTCCTATCCCAAGTCGGGCAACACCTGGATGCGCATTATGCTAACCAGCTTGCGCCAGGGAGGCGTGCCTATCGACATCGCAGAGCCGATAGATTCTCATATTCTCAACCGGGGAGAATTCGAGGAGCATTTTGGCGTGGAATCCAGCGATCTGACCCAAGCGGAGATGGATGCGGCCCGGCCGGAGTTGCATCGCGCCATCGCCCGTGCTTCAAAGGATCCGCTCATTCTGCGCAAGGTGCATGACCGTTGCTGGTTCACATCCTCCGGTGAGCGGGCTTTCCCGCCCGAAGTCAGCCGAGGCGCGGTCTATATTGTGCGCGATCCTCGCGATGTGGCCGTGTCGCTGGCTCACTTCTACGGTATGGATTTGGAAGCTGCCGTCGGTCTTATGGGGGATTCGGCCCGGACTATCGCCAGAAGTTCGTTTCGTTTGACTTTCCAGCTATCTCAGCCGCTCGGCAGTTGGAGCGAGCATGTCGCCGGTTGGCTTGACGATGCAGCCATGCCTCTGCTCCCGATTCGCTATGAGGACATGCTCGCCGACTCGGCCCGGGAGTTGGAAAAAGTTGCGCGGTTTCTCGGACTTCCCCTGGAAGCATGTGCCCAGGCCGCTGCCGCATCTACCTTTTCAACGCTTCGCGGACAGGAAGACCAGCGGGGGTTTCGAGAGAGAATGCCGGCCACAAAGCGCTTCTTCCGCCAGGGCCGATCCGGAGAAGGAAAAGAGAAGCTGCCCACTCCGCTGCTCGAACGAATTGAGGCCGAACATGGCGCAGTCATGGCACGGCTGGGCTATGTTTAGGCTCCAGCTTCCGGAATCGAACGCCGGGGGATGACTGGCGCCTGCGCTAAAAAGAACCCTTGACGAGCCCCCACCTCGCCGTTATTCTGACTGCTCAGACGATATTTGTTTTATTGGGAGGAGTATTCCATGGCTGATCGGAAACAAGAAGAATCGATTCCCGCTGTCGAGCAGAAAATGCCGAAGGGCAATCTCCAATGGCATGCGCCTGTTTTGAACGTTTACAACGCGGAAGAAGCGGAGACCCAGCTTACCGGGCACCATCTCGACGCTACGAGTCTTTTGTCTTAGTTCCATGCCGGACACCCCGCGGCCAGCTTGACGCGGGGACAACCATTGTTCTTCGCTGTTCATAGTCATTTCCAAAAATCGCTCGATCTTCTTTGATACTGTTTTTTGAGGAGATGTGGCCCATGGCCGATCGGAAGCAAGAAAAGTCGATTCCCGCTGTCGAGCAGAATATGCCGAAGGGCAATCTCCAATGGCATGCGCCTGTTTTGAACGTTTACAACGCGGAAGAAGCAGAGGGCGGCCCTGCCTTTCACCATTTAGACGCTTCATCTTCTTTCTCTTAGTCCCATGCCTGACACCCTGAGGGCAGCTTGACGCGGGCACAGCATTGTTCTTCGCAATGTAGTGTCGCGTCCAAAACCGCTCGATCTTCTTTGATACTGTTTTTTGAGGAGATGTGGCCCATGGCCGATCGGAAGCAAGAAAAGTCGATTCCCTCTGTCGAGCAGAATATGCCGAAGGGCAATCTCCAATGGCATGCGCCTGTTTTGAACATTTACAACGCGGAAGAAGCAGAGGCCGGCCCTGGCTTTCACCATCTCGACGCTACAAGTTCTATCTCTTAGTTCCATGCCGGACACCCCGCGGGCAGCTTGACGCGGGCACAGCCATTGTTCTTCGCAATGCAGTGTCGCGTCCAAAACCGCTCGATCTCTTTGCAAGGATTCTTCAGAGTTGATGTCTTGACCAGATGGCGATAACAGGCCTGCTCAGCGCTTCAGGTAGCATCAGCCGGGGTTTGGCCGCACTCAGGCTGCGCCCTGAGGACCCTCTTCGCAGTTGGGAACTCTCCGCGGGCAGCGTGGGAATCTGCGGCGACGCATCCTTTGCGTCCTCCGGCCCGGAGCAGGCCGGCCTTCTCCTGCTGATGCAGGGAGCGATTCATGACCGGCCCGGTCTCGTCGAAAAACTGAGCCTTACCGTCAATGACCGCGACCTCGGCGGAACTTCAGACGCCGAGCTGATGCTCCACGCCTATCTTCGCTTTCAAGAGCAATTCCCCAATCACATCATCGGCGAGTACTCTTTCGCCCTCTGCGACTCAGAGCATCGCAGGTTGATGCTTGGCCGCGACGCTCTCGGCAGGCAAGGCATGTATTACTGGCAGAGTGGCGGCGTTTTTCGTTTTGCCAGCGAGATCGCGGGACTGCTGGCCTGCCCGGATATCCCCATTGGGCCGGATGACGATCACGCGGCGCAATGGCTCACCCTCAACCCAGGTTTCGGAGATCGAACACTCTACAAGGGCATTCGGCGCGTTCCCGCCGGACATGTCTTGATCCTTGAGGACGGAAAGATTCGCCTGAATCGCTATTGGCGGCCTGAAGAGACTGCCGCGCTTCGCTGCGCCGATCCCCGCGAATACGCCGAGGGCCTGCTGCATCTGATGCAGGAGTCTGTCCGTTGCAGAATCCTGCCTGGCAAAGCGATCGGCACGCACTTGAGCGGGGGCCTCGACAGCTCCACCGTAACAGCCTTGGCGGCGGGACTTCTGGCAGGGGAAGGACGGAGGGGTACTGCCTTTACCGCCGTGCCAACCAATACCATCGACCAATGGCTGCCGGGGAGTAGGTTCGGCGACGAGCGCCTCCATGCCGCCAGCGTTGCCGAGCGATACCCCAATCTGGACCACGTCCTCATCCCCAACAATGCCGTATCGCTTTTTGAGGCGCTGGACTTCTATGCGTCCGACTGTCATTCCCCCATCGTGAATGTTTTCAATGCTCCCTGGCTGGTTGGCATCGGCAAAGAGGCTCAGCACCGGGGGATCCGGACACTGATGCAAGCAGTGTTCGGAAATCTCGGGGCCAGCTACGATGGTTCCTACGCCCTCGCGGAGTTGCTTGGCCAGGGAAGAATCTTCGAATGGCTGCGATTGATCGCGGATAGACGGGAGTACGGATTCAAAGTCAGGTGGAGCCTCGGTCTCTCTCTGCCCTACGGTCCGATGCGCGGCAGCATTCGCAAGTCGATTGCGCGTTCTCTTCACTTGAATCGAAGCGCAGACCAGGTGAGTCCTGGAGCGTTGTTCGAGTCGCCCATTCACCCCTCGTTCTTCAAGAGCAGCGGGTCGTCTCCGGAACTGGCGAGGAACGCGATCGTTCCCCAGAGGAACTCCAGGTTGGCCCGGTTGCAGGCAATCTTCAGGGTCGATAGCGCCTCTATCATTGCGGGAACGAAGCGCCGTTTCGGCTACGACTCTGCCGATCCCATGGGTGACCGCCGCCTGCTCGAATACTGCCTTTCGCTGCCCGAGGAGGCATTCTGCCGCGGCGGGCGTCCGCGCTCTCTAATTCGCGACGCCATGCAGGACAGGCTCCCTTCGATGGTGAGGGATGAGTTGCGCCGGGGCAGACAGGCGGCGGATGCGGCGGCTCTGATGGCGGACAACCGGGAAAGGATCGCCGCGGAGATAAGAGGCATGCAACAAAGCGATCTGGCCAACAAGTATCTCGACATGCCCGCCATGAGCAAACTCGTGGAAGAATGGCCGGAAGGCGGATGGCCGAGTGCCCCGGTCAAGATGGCATACGAAGGAAGGCTCCTGCGCGCCGTGAGTTTCGGCCGCTTCATCAGGCGCATGGAAGATGCTTCCCTTTGCCAGGCGCCGAGCCCATAACATGGCAAAAGCTGCCGCAGCGGGTGCACTCTCCGTGTGCCGTCATTTCACGGAAGTATCGATACCCGTGAAAACGCCCAGCACCGTGAATCGATCTTGTGCCTGTTCCCCGGAAACAATCCTTCCATTGGCCGTAACCCAGACATGGGCGTCAAGTCCCTTGTCAATGGACTTTGCCACGCCAAAGTGCATCACAGTTGGAACACCTGCGCGGCAGAGCATCTGATGGGTGGCGAGTCCTTGATGGAAGCAAACCGCTCGCCACGGCACGCGCCGTGCTGCGGCTCCGACAGCCCAGCTCACTCGTTTGGTAAATGCCAGTGCCGCGTCTCTTTGCAGCAGAGGCTTGCCAATCGGCGGCCGCATCATCTTTCGATAGAGCTTGAACGGGAGCAGGTCAATCAACAGCCAGGCCAGGCATAACCAAGCAGCGGCCAAAGCCAAAAGCGCAATGTCCTTGTTGTGTATCTTCACCTTCTCAAGCACGGAGGCTCGGCGCCGGGCTTTGCCCGCGATAGCCGAATTGCCTCCCCGCTTGACCATTCTCTTCCCCTTGGGTAGATTACCTTGCCGCCGCAACAAGAAGCTAAGCTGAGGAGCATCGAGCACAAGAAGAAAAGGAGCTCAACGCAAGGACGACTGGGCCCACACCTGGTAGCTCTTGAAGAGGAACTCTCCCCCTAAAATCAGCAGCCACACCCAGAGGGCAAAACGAAGAGGCCGACGCGGGATGCGGGTGCTTAGAGTTGTTCCGACGATGGCCCCGACGATGCCTCCGGCGATCAGTTGCATTAGCAGCCGCGTATTTGCTCCGCGCGAGAACCAGTGTGCGCCACTGCCAATCATCGAGACAACGAATCCGAATACGATATCCGTGCCGACAACCTGGACCGGCAGCAAAGGAGTCAGGCAGAGAAGCGCCGCGGAACCCAGAGCACCCGCTCCGGCAGAGGAGAACCCGACCTCCGCGCCTACCGGGAACATCAACCATGCAAGCAAAGGGCTGCGGTCCCGGAGTTCTTTCCTCTGCCTTGCCGGAAGGAGAGAATCGAGCAATTGCCAGCTTGCCGTGGTCACCAGGATGGCGCCTAGCATGGCGTTCACGAGATTCTGCGATCCAGCATTGACAAGGTGCTTCAAGAACAGCGATCCGACGACGACTCCTGGCACGCCGCCCAGAAGCATGTACCCAAGCGTCCGCCAAACGACATTGCCCCGCAGGATCTGAGATGGCACCAGGATCGATTTGATGGCAGTAGCGAATATGAGCCCAATTCCCACCGCGGCCGTCGCCGGAACGCCAAGAAACAGAATCAAGACCGGCACGGTGAAGATGCCTGCCCCGACCCCGGTAAGCGCGATGGACAGAGCAATCACGAACCCGATAACGTATTGCATAATGCCTCCCCTGCAAGCCTGGCCTACAACATGCCCTCGATCTGGAGAATGCAGGCTGGGCTCCAGTTGGCATGCCCAAAGGACGGTGGTCCACGTCAACATGTCACTCGTCGAGTATCGAGTTCCGGCAAGCCTCGAACTCAGCGTAACTCACCGGCTCTCTTCCCCTTCCCGCGAAAGGAGAATTCCGCTTCGCGCCAAGAGGTCGTGAACAGCGACGATTACCTTGCGCGGGAGCTTTGCGTCGAGCACAATCTGCTCACCCTCCACCCGCACGGTAAGTGTGTCAATCTCCGCCGGAGTCACAACCAGTGCGAGCAAGCCGGCTTGCGTCGTCGATCTGATCAAGGCTTGAAGCAAACCGGTGTCTGTCTCAAGGGCAGCATCGCGGGTGTCGATTCGGCAGGTTACGGCCCCCTCCTGAAACAGACTGCGCTCCAGGAGATCGATGATTTCAATGGGACCGGTCAACTCAAGAACGCCGGCTCGATGGCCCCAAGCGGCGGATCTTTCCTCGGCTGTGACAGCGCCTGAAGCGTTTGCCCGCAAACTCCTGCTGCTGGTTGCGTGGCGCCAGGCTCCGCTGATCATACCCGCCGCGGCGGTGCAGTTCGATTCGGGATCTATTAGTATGAATGAGCCGGTGTGACGATTTGCCGCATACAGGTCCACCGCGATTGGGCGCAGCAAGTCGAGCATCGCCACGCCGATGTCATTCATCTCCAGCGTCTGCGCGGACTCATTCGTGATGCTTTCCATGTCGGTGCGAGACTCCAGCGATGCGATTAGCACAGGCACCGTCAGGCTTGTATGTTTAAGCTGATAACGGCGATGGACTTCAAGAGGGCGCCGATCCATCCATACAAGTGAGGCTCTGATGCTTCTGGCAACCGTGGCGGGAGCCAGCGAGGAAACGATCAAGTCGCCGCGGCTAATGTCTACTTCATGGTTCAGGACTAGCGTTGTGGAGAGCGGGGCATGCGCTTCATCGAGGTCCCCGCCCCATGCGACGATGCGCGCGATCTCCGCGCTTTCGCCGGAAGGCTGTACTAGAATTCTGGCGCCTCGACGAACGGTTCCCGATGCGATCTGACCCGCGAAGCCGCGAAAGCTGTGATCCGGCCGGACAACACGCTGCACCGAAAAGCGAAAGGGCATGTCGCGCATATCCAGCGACGATGGCAGCATCTCCAGCAACTCGAGCAGCGACGGCCCACCGTACCATTGCATCGCCTTCGAGCGGTGGACAATGTTGTCCCCGAGGAGTGCGCTGACCGGAACAAACAAGAGTTCGACCGGACTGCCGGTATCGGCGGCGATCTGGGCCAGCAAGAGACGGAAATCGCGTTCAATGGCGCGAAAAACGCGCTCGTTGTAGCGAATTAAATCCATCTTGTTCACGGCGACTATCAGATGCCGCACTCCCAGCAAGGACGCAATGTAGGCATGTCGTCGCGATTGCAGAAGCACGCCTTTCGAACTGTCGATCAGCACCACGGCAGCATCCGCAGTTGAAGCCCCCGTAGCCATGTTGCGTGTGTACTGTTCATGGCCCGGCGTGTCCGCGATGATGAACCTGCGCCGCGCCGTGGAAAAGTAGCGGTAGGCAACATCGATTGTGATGCCTTGCTCCCGTTCCGCGCGGAGCCCGTCGGTCAGCAATGCAAAGTCGATCTGTCCTGGGGCGGTTGTTCCTTTCCCATCGACAGAGCGGACCTGATCCTCGTAGACCGATTGCGTGTCATAGAGTAAGCGGCCTATGAGTGTGGACTTACCGTCATCCACGCTGCCCGCGGTCGAGAAGCGCAGTAAGTCCTTCTCGCTCTCTTGGAGGAGATAGTCATCGATGGAGAATTCCGGAGCCGCAGCCGCCATCTAGAAGTACCCTCCCCTCTTCTTGATCTCCATTGAACCTTCCTGGTCGTGGTCGATCACCCTATGAGCGCGCTCGGAGAGGCGACAGGTCAGCAGTTCCGCAATGATCGCGGGTATTGTTCCCGCATTCGATCGAATGGCGCCGGTACACGGACTGCACCCGAGCGAACGCAATCTCGACTTGACAAGTTGCGGCATTTCTCCTGGGCGCGCAATGAAGGCTTGCTCGACCGGAACCAGCGCTTCGCCTCGGACGTACATCAGCCGCTCCTTGGCAAAATAAAGATCTACAACGGGGATCTTCTCTTCGTGGATATACTGCCAAACGTCCACCTCGGTCCAGTTGGAGAGCGGAAAGACGCGAATGCTCTCGCCCGGGTGTATCCGAGCGTTGTACAAGTTCCATAATTCGGGACGTTGATTCTTCGGATCCCACTGTCCGGCGCGGTCGCGGAAGGAATAGATACGCTCCTTGGCCCTGGATTTCTCTTCATCGCGACGGGCGCCGCCTAATGCCGCATCGAAGTTGTAGTGCTTGAGCGCATCGAGCAGGGCTTGCGTCTTGAGCAGATCGCAACAGCGCTTTGTGTCGAGCGCGATGGGATTCGCGCCGGAAGCAATGGCCTTTTCATTTCTCCACACAAGCAGGTTTGCGCCAACGGCACGGGCCATCTCGTCGCGGAACGCAAGCATCTCTTTAAACTTGAATCCGGTGTCTATATGCAACAAAGGGAAAGGAATCGGACCGGGGTAGAAAGCCTTCTGCGCCAAGCGCAACATGACTGAGGAGTCCTTGCCGATCGAGTAGAGCATCACCGGCCTCTCGAACTCGGAGGCTACTTCGCGCAGAATATGGATGCTCTCGGCTTCGAGCGTACGCAGGTAGTTCAGGCGCGGAAGGCAAGTGACGGATCTGGAAGGGCCTTCAGTGCGAATCCGAATGTCTGTGAGCCGCATGCATGACCTCGTCCGGTGTAGAGCGCTCTGATGGCCTACATGGTGCAACCCCATTCCGGCAGTACAACGCGGAAGCGTTTGCTCAAGGGATGCCGGCTGGATCGGAAACTGCTGAAAGCACCGATCACGCAGTTACGCCCGGCCATACCTGCTGAGGCGTTGCAAGAGGTTGACAAATTATCAACCGATACTACCAAAAAGGGTTGAGGTCGGCAACAAAAGCTCGCCCTCGGCGCGGCAGGCCTTGGCGAGACCTGGAGGAGCAGCCTCAACCGTAAATCCCTCACTTCTCGATAGGGGTGGAGCAGAGCCTGACTCGAATCAAGGCGGTTCTTGGCCGAGGCTGCCAGTCCGCCGCCATTGGATCATGAGGCCCTTTGGGGCAGATGATCGTTCTGTTGCAGAAATCGTTTCACGAGGGGTCTTGAGAACGAAGGGTGACCCGTTGATCGAGCCGGCTCGCTAGATCGGCACGGAGCGGGCAAGCCGCCCAGAACCCGTTGCTCACGACGCCCACGAGCGCCTTCCCGAGAGCCTTGATCCGCCGCTGGGCAAGTGGTCTGGAGATGCCGAGTTGAGCGGCGGGAAATGGCAGCGAATCGCCTTGCCCCGGGCCCTTATCCAGCAAGCGTCCCTGATAATTATGGACGAACCGGCCAGTTCCGTGCTTCCTGGGCGGAGCATGATTGGCTTGACCGTTTCCGTACTCTCACCGAAGTCAGAACCGGGCTTATGATCACGCATCGTTTTACTTCCCCCATCTATGCCGAAATCATCCATGCCTCGACAAAGGACGGGGTGTGGGGTCGGGACCCCTGAGCGAAATTGGCGCGAGACCTTTGCCAGTCTTGCGTACAGTCGTAACGATTTCTGTCTGCTTCGACTGCCCGACAGCCTCTTTTAAGCTTAGGTGCCTTTGCGCCCCATTTTGTGGGCTTGACGAGTGGCAATGGGAGGCAAGCTGGAGAAGAAAATCGCTCGACAATCCGGAGCGCCAGGCAAGCCCTGGGCGATAAGACGGACTCCTTGAATTCCCACCGAGAGGCTCCTGTTCTCCGTTGTGTCAGCGCCGGGGCGATAACCTCAAAAACGCGGGTTGATCGAAATATCCGCCACCAATGAGGGATAATCGGGCTCTCCGGTTCTGGATGCAGAGGAGGATCGGGGAAGCAGCCGCGGACAGTTGGAAGGCGGAAGCCGGAAGCGGCCGTGCAGGCCGCGAGGAGTAGTTGTGCGTCAAAGAGGGGCGTCAAGCAATACAGAGCCTGATGATCATTCAACATCCTGGTAGGTCATATCCAGCAATATCCAACAGAACAGCAACCAGAGCAGAGAAGAAGAAGAGAAGCCCAATGGAGCCCCGCGCAAATGTACGAACCCCTGCACGGGAACGCACAAGGTGGGGAATCGCGCCTTCCGGAGTTTCCGCAATGCCTAACTCAAGAATGAAACCTCGCGTCCTAACCCGCCTTATTCATGAAACCCTTTTTGAAGCTCCATTCGGGGGATAGCCAGAGCACGTTCGGAAACCGCGCCCAGCCTTTTCCGGCCCCGTAGGGGCCGAACGAAATTAGCCCAGGGCGGCAGCCCTGGGAAAGTGTTGAGAAGGCGCCTGGCGCCCTGGAGGGGCGCCGCGAAGTTTTGCGCGCTGTCGATCGCAGAGGAAGGCTGAACACAGCGAATGTTCTTGGCGTGCGTGCTTTTCCGACTTTCTGGTTCCGATATTCATGAAGAATGCAGGCTAAGGGACTCCGCGATTCCTGTTTGGGACACACCGGCGATTCCATGCATGACCTTTATGACTGGGTGAAGGGCGACGTGGAGTTCCGCAGGAAGAAGACAGAAGAGTACGGAATAGGCTTCAATCTGCCTTCAGTTGTCCCGAATGCCCCGAAAATCGCGCAAAGACGAAAGGCCGCGAGAGCGGCCTAAGCCATTGATTTGGCGAGAGAAAGAATGGTCGGGGAGAGAGGATTTGAACCTCCGACCCCCTGGTCCCGAACCAGGTGCTCTACCAGGCTGAGCCACTCCCCGAACTTGGGTTGCAGAGCGTATCGCTGGGGCGCGGCCTGGCGCGTTTTCCCCTTGAGTACGCTTCAATCAGTGTAGCAGAATTCCCGGTTGCGCGGCTTGCCTTGGGACCGCTTCCGCACTGCCGCTCTTGGCGCGCAGGGCGGATCTTCCTCGTGGAAAAATCCGCCCTGCGCGCCACAGGTGAAGGCAATGGGAAAGATGCTACAGCGTGTTCGATTCTGCTCTTTACGAAAGCAGAAAAACCAAGTGGCATTTCCCCCAAGAAAATCGCCCCTTGCACGATGTCCAAATGGCAACTGTTGAATCGAAACCGCTCTAGAACCGCCCCATCTTGACCCGCACCACCTCCGGCTTTTGGTAGAACCACAGGCCGCGGTCGGTTTCGTCGCCGTTCCACAGCCGGATCGGTTTCCAGACGCCGTTTTCATACGTGCCCTGTTCGGCGGTCACAATCTGGCTGTGAATCCACGGCAGTTTACCGGGTAAATGGAAGCTGACGCTTGCATCCATAGCCGTCACCAGGAACTCGTCCGGTCCCAATTGCGCCACCAGCGCGGCTCCGTGGGCGTCCTTGGTACCGGGGGCATGGCCCCCGTCGGGCTGGGGGAAGCCGTAGGCCACCGTGGCTTGCCAGCCGCCGAAGTCGATCTCCTGCGTGGTCTGATTCGGCTCCTCGACGGAGGTCTTCACCTTGCCCTCGAACTCCAGCTGGGCAATCTCCCGGCTCATCGGCCCGATCAGCGCAAAGTTGTTGGCGTGTGCCTTCCAGGACTGATCGCCCAGGATGTTCCAGCCCGTCTGATCCACGCCAAAGGGAGAGAATCCAAGAGTGCCATCGCCCAGCGCGTAGAAGAAATACTTTGCATAGCTGTCGTCGCGTCCGGTCTCCGGAATCCACAACGGATTGTCGGGACGGTGATAGGCGGAGACCGTCCAGCGGTAGAAGCCGGGGTCGTTGGCGTAGATGTCCGGGCCGATCATGTCGATCGAGGGAGTCAGCGCCTTCCACAGGCCCACCAGCTTCTGCACCGGGCCGCCGCTGGGATAGACGATCCCCGGCACGGCCAACTGCCGCTGCGGCAGCATGGGCAGCGGGTAGTCGATCCACACATTGATGTAGCAAGGGATGGCGAACTCGGCTTTGCCGGCCGCGGCAATCTCGTTGATGTACTTCGCCTGAAAATAGGCCTGGAAGATTTCGTCGGCCTCGCCTGCAAAGACCTGGTTCCAGGTTCCGGGCTGCTTGTGGGCGGCAGCCAGCAGGTCGGCGGGCACCTGGCCGGCAAATAGCTTGTTCGATTCCGGCG
>Ga0181529_10002506_pt1 | contig 21901 bp, 16 predicted proteins | sample PEATcosm2014_Bin_36_FD_119763 | JGI IMG/M metagenome (GOLD analysis project Ga0181529, IMG submission 119763) | Peatland microbial communities from MTU Mesocosm Facility, Houghton, MI, USA - PEATcosm2014_Bin10_30_metaG | ecosystem: Environmental > Terrestrial > Soil > Wetlands > Peat | place... | reverse complement strand
TCGATGGGCTTGAACATCCTCCTGCCCTTTGAACAATCGGCCAATCCGATCATCGCCGGTGATCGCAAGCTGGTCTACATGAAATATTTTTTCACCCGCAAGCTGATGTTCGTGAAGGAGAGCGATGCCTTCTGTCTGATGCCTGGTGGGTTTGGCACCCTCGACGAAGGTTTGGAGGTACTTACGCTGCTGCAAACCGGCAAACACGACATGATGCCGGTGGTGCTCTTGGATCAACCTGGCGGCGACTATTGGGCGGTTTTCGATCAGTTCGTCCGGCGGCAGTTGCTCGATCGCGGCATGATCGGCCCTGAAGATCTCTCGCTCTATCGACTCACCGATCGATTGGAGGAAGCGGTACAAGAGATCCTGGGGTTCTACCGCGTATACCACAGCATGCGTTATGTACGGACCAACCTTGTCTTCCGTTTGCAACAGGTTCCGAGCGACGAACTGCTGGAGGAGATCAACGACCGTTTTCGTGACATTCTGGTCGAGGGCCGCTTCATGGTTGGCGGGCCGCTGCCCGAGGAACGTGATGAAACAGAACTGGCCACCTTGCCCCGATTGATTTTCCATTTCAACCGCCGCGCCTGCGGTCGGCTCCGACAGTTGATCGACTGCATCAACGGCGGGGTGCAATAACGAATGGCGAATCGTTTCGGCGGAGCGTCGGCCCGCGAGCGCCGCTGTTCCGACGGCTAAACAGCAAATTCGCAATCGAAAGGTTCCTCTTTCCTGCCACTGCTCACAGCCAGGCCCCCAGAAAGCCACCCTGGGCGTCGCTCGCCGCCTGAAGTTCTTGCAGTCGGCGAATCGTCTTTTCGAGGTCGCCGGCCGCAATAAAACGGTCGAACTCGACTCTTACGGCCTCGCGCACGGTTTCGACGAACCAGGCGACCACCGGTGTCACTAACCAGTCGCACGCCTCGGCAGTCAGTTCTACTTCCAGGTCGCAGCGCAGCGTGTGCATGTCCTCGGCATCGGTCAAAATAGTTCCCGCAAAACTGAACTCCAGCACGCCAATCTGGTCGTGATTGGTCAGATGATATACGCACTTCCCGCCGTGCAAGTAGTACGTGTTGTGCAGGCCGTGTTTTTGCGATGCGGACCGCAGTTTGCCATACGTGGCCGCTATCTCATCCGAGGCGTCCACGGGAGGCGAAAAACACGATACCGAGCGTAACGGTAGGCACTGAAAGGTGATTTGGACCCACTCGTTCATAACTTGGACCCCTACGTGAGAGTGTAACGTTTCTTCCATAAGTTGTATTCCACAGCCATTTTGGCTGAACTTGCCCCTCAATTCTAGACGATTTTATCGAACGACTGATAATATATCATTATGTTCATCATAATACTTATTTACAAGCGGGGCTACGTTTTGGTATAATTCGACCGGTTGCTTCCAGCAACCCCCCGAATGTCAGGAGGTCCGCAACATGAGTTCTGCCGTCCCTGGATTATCCTCGCGGAACCACACCGAGCACGGTTCCGTCGGTAAGGCATTGCCGCGCCCAGAAGTCGGAAGCGCCGTGCGGATGCCGACGCCCGAGCAGGTCGAAATGATCGAACGCCAAAACGCGGCTCTGGAAACGGCCTCCGCGGAAGATATCCTCACCTGGGCCATTGCCACCTACTTTCCTCATTTTACGATGGCTACCGGACTCGGCCCCGAGGGTTGCGTCATCATTTCCATGCTCGCCAAGATCGAGCCGCGGGTGTATATTTTCAATCTCGACACGGGCTATCAGTTTCGGGAGACGCTGGAGCTTCGGGATCGGATCGCCGAGAAGTATGGCATCGAAGTCGACCTGCAAAAGCCAGAACTCTCGGTCGAGGCCTACGAGGCGGCACATGGTGGGCCCATGTACCAGACTAATCCCGACAGGTGCTGTTTCGATCGAAAGGTTGTCGTGCTGCAACGGGTAGCAAAGAATTACGACGCTTGGGCCACGGGCATTCGACGCGATCAAAGTCCGACCCGCGCCGATACGCCGATCGTCCGCTGGGACAAGAAATTCGGCTTGGTGAAGATTAGCCCGCTGGCGACCTGGACGAAAAGCGACGTTTGGAAGCGCATTTTGCACGAAAAGATTCCCTACAATCCGCTGCACGATCAAGGCTATCCGAGCATCGGCTGCTGGCCGTGCACGCGATCGGTTACGCCCGGCGAGGACGAGCGCGCGGGAAGATGGACGGGGAAAGCCAAGACCGAATGCGGTTTGCACACTCCCGGTGAGTAGCGAACTGGTTTTTGAGGATGCACGGGTAGGTTATGCTTTAGCATAACATCGTGGCCGTTATGGTGTTTCGTTATGCTGAAGCATAACCACGGATTCGCCTAGTTATGCCCTTCGATTGGCAGCAGTTTCATGCCGCTGAGTGTCCCCAGACCAGCGTGGTCGATCCGCGGCGGAGATTGCGGATCTCCTTAGCGGGATTCGTGCTCTTGTTGCTGTTTGTGTTCGGTCGCACCGTGCAGTTGGAGGTGATCCAGGGCGCCGGCTTTCGTGCCGAGGCGTTACGACCGGTGGAGAAGGAAATGGTACTCCCGGCGTCACGAGGCCGGATCCTCGCCCGTGATGGCACCGTGCTGGCCTACGATCGGACCGTGGAGGCTGTGGCGGTCCACTATCGCTGGCTGCAAGAGCCGCCCGACGAGCATTGGCTCCGCACCACCGTGCGGCTGCGACTATCGCGGGGCGATCGCCAAAATGCGCAGAAACTCGCCGCCGAAAAGGCCAGGGTGCTCGCGGAACGCACCGATCTCATGTGCCGGCTGGCCAAGCTGTGTGGGCTTTCGACGCAGCCGTTGGCTGCTCGGACGCGGCGGATTCAGATCCGCGTGGAGCGTATCGCAGCCGGCGCCAACCGCCGCCGGCAGGCCGAAACAGCCGGCACCGACGAGTCGTGGGCGGCGCGGATCCGCCGGCTGTTATTGGAAGACCCGCCGGCACCGCGGATCACAGTGGCCGAGGAGCTATCCTATCATGTGGTGGCCAACGACGTGCCGGCTGCGGTGGTGAGCGAGATCAAAGCCCATCCTAATCGTTATCCAGGTACGAAGATCCTTGTGTTGGCGCGGCGGACGTATTCCTACGGGACACTTGCCGCCCACGTGCTCGGACAGCTTGGTCCGGTGGACGAAAAAGATCTTGCCGATCAACGGCGTGTGCCCCAACAGGCCGGGACGATCTGTCTGCCGGACGAATTGGTGGGGCGAATGGGAGTGGAGCGGCAGTATCAGGCCATACTGCGCGGCCATCGGGGCGTGGCAGTCGAACAGACCGATCACAGCGGGCGCGTCGTGGCGGCCTATCGTCCCCGCGAACCGCTGGCCGGCCGTGACGTCGTCCTCGCCTTGGACCCTGCCCTACAACGCACCGCGGAAGAGTTGCTCGACAGCGCGCGGCAGCGGCGCGCCATCACGCCCAGCGCAACGCAGCCGGCCGGCGGCGCGATCGTCGTCATGGACGTTCACGATGGGGCGATTCGCGCGGCCGCTTCGACGCCGACGTTCGATCCTAACCTGTTTGCCGGCGGGGAGAGCGAGGGACTCGCCGCCCTGTTGGCCGACAAGACGTATCCTCTCTTTGACCGCGTCTCGCGCATGGCGATTCCTCCGGGTTCCATCTTCAAGGTAGTGACGGCGGCGGCCTTATTGCAGTCGGCGGTCGTCAGTCCTCAAGAATCGTTTCTCTGCCGAGGCTACCTGCAGCGGCCCGACCAACAGCGGTGCGACATCTATGCTCGCCAAGGCGTCGGCCACGGCGAGGTCGCATTGGCCGATGCGTTGGCCGTGAGTTGTAACGTCTACTTCTTTCATTTTGCCGGCCAGATGGGTCCCCGCCCGTTAGTACAGTGGGCCGAGCGGTTCGGTTTCGGCCGATTGACGGGCGTGGATTTGCCTGGCGAGGCGGCTGGCACGCTTTCCTCGCCGGAGAACATCCGCCAACTCGAAGGTCACGCATGGCGCACGGTCGACACGCAGTCGATGGCCATCGGCCAAGGTTCGTTGCAGGCCACGCCGCTGCAAGTATTGCGGATGATTGCGGCCGTGGGCAACGGCGGCCACCTGCTCACGCCCCACGCGGAAAAAAGGGGTCAGAATTATTTTGCGGAGGAGAAGAACAGTTTTGACGCCTCCTTTCTAAAGATATTGCCTGCGATTCGCGAGGGTTTGCAGCGTGCGGTCTCCGATCCGCGAGGCACCGCCCATGCCACCGTGTACATGCCAACGATCAGCGTGGCCGGCAAGACGGGCACCGCCGAGACGGGCGCGGACCGCGCCAGTCACGCCTGGTTCGCCGGCTATGTGCCGACCGAGGCGCCCAAACTGGCGTTTGTCGTCGTGTTGGAGCACGCCGGTGACGCGGCCGCGACGGCCGGCCCCATAGCCAAGCGACTGGTATTGCGAATGGAACAGCTAGGCATGCTATAGCGGGCTATAGCGCGGCGCTTGACAGCCACGTTGCTGTGCTCCTATAACATGCACGTCCGGCGGTGTCACGTTTTGAAACCGGTTCTGGGGAAAGCGAGCGTGCGGTGAGAGTCTTTTGCTTTCTTTTTGCAGGTGTGATGATGATGGCTTCCCTGGCAGCTTCCGACTACTGTGAAGATTCGGTTCCACCGGTTCTCAAAGGCGGATTTCCATCGTTCGAAACCCCGCGACCGACCTCGGCCAACGCCTGGGAACAGCAGAAACCCGAGCTGCGCAAAAAACTCTGGCGGCTCTTGGGTGACCTGCCGCCGCTGTTTACGCCGAAAGTTACGATCCAGAAGAAGGAACTCTGCGACGGCTACATGCGGGAACACCTCACTTTCGAGAATGGCGCTGGTGATACCGTCTATGGATACCTTCTGGTTCCCACCGGCGCACAGCGGCGAGGGCCGGCCGTGCTGTACCATCACTACCACGGCGGCAAGTATGCGCAAGGCAAGGAGGAACTCTTCCTGCGGGCATTCGCCGCAATAGGAAATAAAACGTTGGTGACCGGCCCAGAGTTGGTGCAGGCAGGCTATGTCGTCTTCTCGATCGACGCCTACTGTTTTGGCGAGCGCCGCTGGCAAGGGCCGGCTGGCAAGAAGGAAGAGGGCGGGCAAACCGAGTCGGCCCTGTCGAAAACCTTTCTCTGGCAGGGGCGCACCCTGTGGGGCATGATGGTTCGCGACGACCAATTGGCGCTAAACTATCTGGTCACGCGGCCCGAAGTCGATCCCACGCGAATCGCCGCCATGGGCCTGAGCATGGGCTCCACCCGCACCTGGTGGCTGGCCGCGCTGGACGAGCGGATCAAGGTCGCAGTGAGCGTCTCCTGTTTAACCCGCTATCAAGACCTCATCCGCGACGGCGCGATAAACGGCCACGGCATCTATTATTTCGTGCCAGGTCTGCTCTACGAGAAACTCGACATGGAGAGCGTTGTGGGCCTCATCGCCCCGCGCGCCCATCTGACGCTCACCGGTGACCAAGATACCGGCTCGCCAGCCAGCGGGGTACGCACCGTCAACGGCTTCCAAGAGCATCTTTATCGGCTCTACGGCAAAGAAGAGAACTTCCGCGGCATTCTCTATTCCGGCGTAGGGCATGAGTACACGCCGGCCATGTGGGACGAGACCTTGCGTTGGCTGAAGAAGCATCTATGATTCCGCATTCTCTCCATCGGATACGGCTGCGACCTGATGTCAGGTGTTCGGCCCAGAGAGCGTAACCAACAGGTTGAAACCGCAGCTTGGTCGGTCCGATCACTGTGGTAGCGGGCGATCGGCTGCGGAAAGCGTGCCCGAGGAGAGCTTGGCGGGCCGGGCCAGAACGTCGATGCCATGGTCCGACTGCACCAATCGGTATCCGGCCTGGACGGCCCGGGCCTGCACCCACCGCAACTCCTCCGGCGACTGGTAGAGTTGTTCGTTGTGGTCGAGAACGACCCAATCGAACAACTCGATGGGCGATCGGTTCGGACCGACTTCCTTTTCAAACGCCTTCCAACGGCTACAGGCCTGTCCGACGGTGTCGAGCCGCCGGACGAACAGGAGATGTGCGGCGATTCGACCGGTGGCCAGAACGGCCGCGTCCTTTCCGCCCACCCTGGCAACGATCTGATTGAGGACAGTATTGCCTTGCGAGCCGAGGAGGCGGTCTTCGAGATCGCGCGGATTACCACTGGCAGCATATGTTTGAGAAATGACGTCGCTCAGGGTTGGGCTGCTCCAAGGTAATGATCCGATCATCATCGACGCCGTCGCCCCCGCAGCCAGCGCGGTCATCCCCGCACGCCAAAGCAGCCGGGCGCGAGGGCCGTTCCCGTCGGTGTCCCTCGACGCGAGCGAAGTTTGTCCGAGCACCGCCCCCACCATCGCGGCCAGGAAGAGAACGGGAATCAAAGCGGTCGGGTACTGGAACGCAATGCTCGTGGCCGGAGGGTGGCCCCAAGCCAGCAACACGCCGAGTGGCAAAGCGGCAGCCAGAAGCGTCGACCATCCTCGCAGTAGCGAGTGCAGACCTAGCGGAACCATCAGGCAGAGGAGGAAATAGCCGCAGCGCGGTCGCAAAACCGTACCCCAGAACGCCGCTGGCCGAATCACCGGCGCGAGGAGGATTTCGCCTGGGGAATGGCCCAATTCGGCAAACCGGGTCACTTGGTACTTTGAGAAGGGCACGAGCAAGAAAATGGCAACAAAGATCATGCCGAAAACCGCGGCCACGATGAGCCAAGCCCAAAACGGCAACTGATCGGCCGGCAGACGCGGAGCTTCGGAGAACGGTTCTGGCCGTCGCCGCCGGCTCAGCCAAGCCTGCAGTGCCATGGCGAGGGCTAGGCAGGTCAGAACGGCAACGACGTCTTCCTGGAAGCTGCAGGCGAGAAGTGCCACGATCGCCACCAAGCTTCGCCAAGTCCGAAGCCAAGCCCAAACGGCCAGAAACAGGAGCGGCAAGGCGAGACTCACCGGATGCCAGCCGTAGGTGTAGTTCAGGTTGAGTTGGCCCACGGCTGGAAACGCCAGATAAGCGGCCGCCCAGACAGCGGCTGCGGCGGTGTGTGCCCCCAACTGCCGCGCGATGCCATAAACGGCCAGCGATGGCACGGCCAAACAAAACGCCTGAATCAGGAGGAACAGCCGCGGATCCGGCCACACTCCCCACAGTGGAGCCAACAAGGCCAAGCCGGGATTGAAGTGATCCCAGAAGGCCGCTAAGCCGGGCGTTTCTAGCAAGAAGCCGCGGCCTGCCCAGGTATTAGCGACCCGCAAAGCGAAATGGCCGAAATCGTTATAGCCCAAAAGATAGTTGTTGTAGGCCTCTTGTCCCTGGTGGTACCACCAGCCGCCAAACAGAATCACCAGCAACCCAACGGCCGCAAACCCGAGAATGCCCGAATCTCGTCGCCGACCCAACAGTGGGGCATCGAATATCTCGGCCAGCTCCCCCGCCGCTGCTCCCGTAACACCGGCTAGCAGCAGCGGTTCCAGGAACGTCATCGGAATGGGCACCCCCGCAAAGCGGAGCAAGTCCAGCAGCGGGATTGCCCAGGAAATCGTCAACCAGCAAACGGGCGGCACCCACAGACGTTCTTTCGTGCGGACCAAGCGACCACAAAGGATGGCCGCCAGCACGCCCACGCTAAGGGCGAAGAGAAGGACCGCAATAGGCAGACCGGCGTTTCCCCATAACAGCGGGGCGGTCGGCATCACTTCGTAATTTCCGGTGAGGTGGTGCCTCGTTGCCAGTAGAGTAGCGGCCCATGTCCACCCCAGACCGATCGCGGCAGCCGCGACATGTCCTTTGATAGGGGGTAGCAATCTATAGTGGGGGGGGCAGTCCCAAGGTGGCCGCTCAGAACGCAATTGGGATGGTGGCCGGTACATGGGCAACGCTGGAAAGTCGAACGGAGACACTGGCAGAGGGTGACCATTCTCAAGCGTCTATTGTAGACGAGCAACCATCGTGGGGGAACTTGGGACCCTGATACGCCACGATCATCGCTGCAATCCCCAGATTCTCATCCACCCGCGAAACCCTCCGGCGTTTGCGGAAAAGTCACGTTGCAACTCTTAATATCGCAATGCTTTGCGACGAGCGCTTTCTTAATCTGGGCGTTGTGGCCGAGGCCGGAAATCGCTATACTGTGCCGTTCATTACACATAGGGAAAGATCGTCGCGGCGGGTCCCATCGACAGAGGGGCTTGTCGTGGCGTTTGATGGTTTTGCCTTTCGAAAGGACTCGTGGTGTCGACCGACTCGAATCTCCCTCCTGAGCCACCTGACTCGGAGGAACCCCAAGCTTCAGAACCCCCGTCCGCTGGAGATAGTGTTTACTCCCATGGCAGGATAATCGATGTGCCCATTGAGGACGAGCTCAAGGGCAGCTATCTGGTTTACGCGATGAGCGTAATCGTCAGCCGCGCGTTGCCCGATGCGCGCGACGGGCTGAAACCCTCGCAACGGCGAATCCTGGTCGCCATGAACGACCTGAACCTCACGCCGGGGGCTGGCCGGGTTAAGTGTGCTAAAATCTCCGGCGACACCAGCGGTAACTACCATCCGCACGGCGAGAGCGTGATCTATCCCACCTTGGTCCGCATGGCCCAAGAGTGGAACATGCGCCACGTGCTGGTCGACAAGCAAGGAAATTTCGGCTCGATCGCGGGACTGCCGGCGGCCGCCATGCGGTATACCGAGGCGCGCATGTCGCCCATCGCCGCGCTGATGATGGAGGACATCAAGCTCGACACGGTCGACTTCCTGCCCACCTATGACGAGCGGCGAACCGAGCCCACGGTCTTGCCGTCGAAGTTCCCCAACCTGTTGGTGAATGGGGCCAATGGCATCGCGGTGGGCATGGCCACCTCGATTCCTCCGCACAATCTGGCCGAAATCTGCGATGCGCTGATCCGCGTGATCGATGATCCAGACGTTTCGATCGACGAGTTGATGGAAATTGTTCCCGGTCCGGACTTTCCCACCGGTGGCGTGGTATGCGGCCGGGCGGGCATTCGTCGCGGGTACTTTACCGGCCGCAGTACGATCGTTGTCCGCGCCCGGGCGCACATCGAAGAACACGGCAAACGGCAGCGGATCGTCGTCACCGAAATTCCCTTTCAGCAATCGCGAGATCGCATCGAAGAGCGCATCGCGGCACTGGTGAACGAGGGAAAAATCGTCGGCATTTCCGGCATCCGCAACGAGAGCGACCTGAAGGAGCCCGTGCGGTTGATATGCGAACTAAAGCGCGACGCCGATCCGGATATCGTGCTGAACCAACTCTACCAGTTCTCGCCGCTGCAAGACAGTTTCTCGCTGATCTTTCTGGCCCTGGTCGACGGCAAGCCGCGTGTACTATCGCTCAAGGAATTGTTGGAAGAGTTCGTGCGCCACCGCGAGACGGTGATTCGCCGGCGGACGCAATTCCTGCTGAGCCGCGCCCGCCAGCGAAAGCACACCGTCGAAGGGCTGTTGCTGGCCCACGCCAACATCGACGAGGTCATCCGCGTGATTCGCAGTTCGTCGACACAGGCCGAGGCCAAAGAACGCTTAATGCGGATCGAGACGCCCGCGGCGCTCTTGCAGCGGGCGCTGGGCGAGGCGGGTTTTGCCATCTTTGTGGAAGATCGCGGCCAGAGCGAGACTTACACGCTCACCCCCGTCCAGGCCGACGCCATCCTGCGAATGACCCTCGGGCAGTTGGTCAATTTGGAGCAGGAAAAGCTGGCCGGCGAGCATCACCAATTGCTGGAGGAGATTATCGAGTATCGCCGCATCCTCTCCGACCGGCAGAACATTTTGGACATTATTCGCGAGGACTGCCGCGAGCTGAAGCGGAAACACGGCGATGCCCGCCGCACCGAGATTAGCGGCGAGGAACTGGGCGAGATCGACCTGGAGGACCTGATCACCGAAGAGACCATGGTCGTCTCCATTAGCGGCAATGGGTATATCAAGCGGACTCCGGCCTCCGTCTATCGGGCGCAGCGGCGCGGAGGCAAGGGGCTGACCGGCGCGAAAACCGAGGAAGAAGATCCGATCCAGCATCTTTTCGTCGCCAGCACCCACGCCTATCTGCTCTTTTTCACCAACAAGGGCAAGGTCTATTGGCGCAAGGTGTACGATCTGCCGCAGTTGGCCCGCGACGCTCGCGGCCGGGCGGTGGTCAACCTGCTGAACTTGGCCGAGGGCGAGCAGATCACCGACTGCCGGGCGGTCCGCGACTTCGATCAACCCGACCACTTCCTCGTGATGGCCACGGCCCGCGGACTGGTAAAGAAAACGCCGCTCGAGGCGTACAGCCGTCCGCTGCGCAGCGGCATCATCGCCATCAAGCTCCGCCAGGGCGATGCGCTGGTCGACGTGGTCGTCGCCAAGAAGGGCGACGAACTGGTGTTGGCCACGGCCCACGGCATGGCGATCCGCTTCAAGCAATCCGATGCCCGCCCCATGGGCCGAAACTCCAGCGGCGTCAAGGGCATCAAACTGGTGGGCGAGGATACGGTGGTGGGCATGGTCGTGGCTGATCCCGAGGCCACGCTGCTGACCGTCTGCGCCCACGGCTACGGCAAGCGGACTCCCTTCGGCCCGAATCTGGAAACCGAGTTCGAAGAAGAGTTGCCCGAGCAGGACGATCACGACGAGAACGTCGTAGAGGCAGAGCCCGAGCCGGCGGAACACGACGCCGGCGAGGATGGCGAGAATCCCGATTCGCAGCGCAGCTATCGCACGCAGCGCCGCGGCGGCAAGGGCCTGCGCGACATCAAGACGACGGAGCGGAACGGACCGGTGGTGGGCATCGTTCGCGTCTCGGACGAGGATGAATTGCTGATGATGACCGCGCACGGCAAGATCCAGCGTATCGCCGTCAGCGACGTCAGCATCATCGGCCGCAACACGCAGGGCGTGAAGATCATGAGCCTCGACGACGACGATACGCTGATCGCCGTGAAACGCGTGCCAAAGGAAGAGGAGAACGGGAAGGCGGAGGAGGGGTAATCGTGATTTGACCGCCGCGTCCTCGTGAGCGGTATTATGAGGTAGTATTGTTGTTGTTGCGATATATTTCCGGATCTCTGCCGTTCGCACGCAATCGCGGTTCTACTCGATAGTCCAAGAGGCGTCCGATGATTACTCGGCTTTACGCAGACAATTACAAGACTCTGGTGAACTTCGAGTTGCGGTTGGGCGCCATGAATCTTCTGCTCGGGGCCAACGGCTCCGGTAAGTCGAATGTCCTAGAGGTTATCCGGCTGATAAGGAAATTCATCTGCGAGGACGAAACCGTCCTCAGCTTGTTTCCGACGAACAGCCTGTGCCGCTGGGAGACCCGTAACGTTCAGACGTTTGAAATCGATCTTCGTGATGACGAGGGAACGTACTGGTACAAGCTTGAAATTGAACACGAGCCCGAACACGAGAAATGCCGCGTAAAGAGCGAAAGTTTATTCTATAACCAGAGTCCCCTCTTTACCTGGGAGGCTGATAGGGAAGGGGAATTGTACCACGACGGTAGCAGAGCACTCCTAACGCTTCCAACTGCCAGCTTTCGTTCCAGCATCGGTGCCATTGCGTCGGCTCGGGACGACTACACGTTGCTTTCCCGATTTCGGAAGCGATTGGAGAGGGCTTGGTCGCTGCGTGTCAATCCAGACAAGATGGCGGCAAAGAGCGGAAAAGAGAGCATTTATCCTAACGAGGACATGTCGAATTTTGCGGCTTGGTATCGACATCTTGCTCTGGATCGGCCAAATCTCGTTTCCGCATTGACGGAAGTCCTGAAAACCGAGGTCCTTGAGGGATTTCGTTCCTTGCGACTGAAATCTGCGGGCGAGAAATCGCGGGCACTGTTCGCAGAGTTTGCCGTTCAGACGAACGGCGACATGCCGGAGAAAACCGTGGGATATCGCTTTGGGGAACTCTCGGACGGTCAGCGCACGCTGATCGCCCTTTACGCCCTGGCAATTTGTGCCTTGGATGAAGAAAACACCCTTTGTCTCGATCATCCCGAGAGCTATCTTGCACTGCCTGAAATTCAGCCGTGGCTCTTGCGGCTAGCGGAGCCGACCGAAGAAGGGCGATGTCAGGCGATCATTGACACGCATCACCCAGAGCTCATCAATCTACTGGCCGCCAATGCCGGCTATTGGTTGGAGCGGCAATCCGGCGGGCCGACGCGGGTTAGGAGAATCGGCGAACAAGACACGTCAGGGCTGCCATTGTCGGAACTCATCGCCAGAGGATGGCTGCATGGCTAATCGGTACACCCAGGTCGTGATTCTCTGTGAAGACCAAAAGCACTGGAGTTTCGTGCAGCGATACCTGATTCATCGCGGCCTTCCGACAGGACGAATTCGCGTCAACATGTCCCCCTCGGGTCGAGGGGCCGGTACGCAATACGTGATTGAGAACTATCCGCTGGAAGTCAAAGCCCTTCGCAGCCGTGCCTATATGCGGGCCGGTTTGGTAGCGGTCATCGACGCGGATACTTCTTCGGTTGAAGCACGATTGCGGCAGTCGGAAAAATCACTCGAGCAGCACGCCGAACCTGGCCGACGCAATGACGAGCGCATTGCGTTGTTATCGCCAAAAAGAAACGTCGAGACGTGGATCTTCTATCTTCTGGGAAATGAGGCCAACGAAGAGGATGACTATACGAGGCGTGTCTCGGCGTCCGACACTAAGCAAGCGGTTGCCGCTTTTGCCAATGCCTGTCCGCAGAAGGCTGCCGAGATATCATTGTCGTCTCTGCACCATGCTTGTGAAGAACTTACCACGTTCCTTGCTCGCGGCAGTTGACTCAGTGTTTGTTGAGGGATGTTTCTATGAACGGTCGCGAACGTGTTTTGCGAATCCTGAACCGGCAACCTGTGGACCGCCCCGCGTTCGATCTCGGCGGTACCGACTGCTCCGGCATCCACGTGCTGGCCTATGCTCGATTGCGGCAATATCTAGGGCTTCCCGAAAAGCCGATCCGTTGCGGCTGTCTCTCGCAATTGGTCGCCGTACCCGACGCCGACTTCCTGGACCTGCTCGGTGTGGACGCGGAAGCCCTTTGGTTCGGTTCGCGAGAAACGAAGGTGTGGGAGACCCCGTTCGGCATCAAGCTGGTGGTGCCGCAGGCGTTTGCCGTGGAGGACTTGCCTGACGGTTCGTCCGTGGTACGAAATCCGCGGGGGGCGGTCTACGCGCGGCGCGCGGCTAACGCCTATTACTTCGATGCGGCCGCGCCGCCTTTGGCACACGTGAAGTCGGCCGGTGATCTGGAGCAATTCCACGATCTTTTCCAGCGATGGGACTACTCTTATGTCTATGACGAGCCCATCGACGTGCTCGCCGAACGCGCGCGGAGGCAATATCGGTCGACCGGCCGAGCGGTGGTGGCCTTATGGAGAATGCACTACTTGCAGGCGGGCCAGATTCTGCGCGGCTTCGAGCAATTCTTCATCGACTTGATGAGCGATCGCCACCTGGCCCATGCTTTCCTGGGCCGGTTGCACCGCGTCTACATCGAGCGAGTCGATGCGTTCATGAAGGCTTTCGGCGATTCGATCGACGCCGTTTTCCTGACCGACGACTTGGGAACCCAGCAGTCAGCCTTGATCTCGCCGTCGCTCTATCGGGAAATGCTGTTCCCCTATATCAGCGAGTTGGTTGGCCGCATCAAGGCCGCGGGGAAGAAAGTGATTATGCACTCCTGCGGCTCGGTCAAGCAGTTTATTCCCCTGTTGATCGAGATGGGTGTCGATGCGCTGAATCCCGTGCAGGTCAGCGCCCAGGGCATGAACCCGCGGGACTTGGTGCGCCAGTACGGCCGGGACATCGCTTTTTGGGGCGGCGGCTGCGATACCCAGCATGCCATGAACGCCGGCGACCCCGAAGTGGTGCGGGCCGAAGTGCGCCGACGGTTGGACGAGTTCGGTCCGGACGCCCACTTGGTTTTCACCCAGGTCCACAACATCCAGTACGACGTGCCGCCGGAGAACGTGTGGGCTCTGTGGGACGAGTTTCGCAAACAGACGGCTGCCGGACAGGGGCATCGCAAGGCTTCGGCAGAGACTAGCGTCGCGTTCTGCTCCGATGGGACTTGTAGAAACAAGGAAAAATCATGAAGATTGCCGTCGTGGGAACGGGTTATGTGGGGCTGGTGACGGGCACATGCCTGGCCGAAACGGGCAACCGTGTGACCTGCGTCGATAATGACCGCAAGAAGATCGATGTGCTCAATCGGGGTGACGTCCCTATCTACGAGCCGGGGCTGGCCGAGTTGGTAGCCCGCAACGTGGCGGGCGGCCGACTCTCGTTCACCACGGACCTCGGCTTGGCGGCCAAGAGTGCGCGGCTGGTGTTCTTGGCCGTGGGCACCCCACCCGCCGATGACGGCTCCGTCGACCTTTCGGCCCTCAGGGCGGTCGTCGATCAGCTTGCCCCGCACCTCACCCCCGGCACGATCGTCGTGTGCAAGAGCACGGTGCCGGTGGGCACTAACGCCAAAGTGGCCGCCCGGCTCAAGGAGTTGACCGGTCACGAGATCGACGTGGCCAGCAATCCCGAGTTCCTCAAGGAAGGGATGGCAATCGAGGACTTCATGAAGCCGGATCGGGTGGTGGTGGGCGCCCGGCGCCCGGAAGTGATCGACGTGCTGACGGATTTGTATCAGCCGTACTTGCGGACCGACAAGCCCTTTCTGGCGATGTCGCCGGAAAGCGCGGAGATGACGAAGTACGCGGCCAACGCCCTGCTCTCGACGAAAATCAGCTTCATCAACGAGGTGGCAAACGTGTGCGAAAACGCGGGGGCCGACATCAACGACGTTCGCCGCGGCATCGGCCACGACAGCCGCATCGGCTTTGCCTTCCTCTTCCCCGGCATCGGCTACGGGGGAAGCTGCTTTCCCAAGGACGTTCGTGCGCTGGCGGCGGTGGCGCGCAGTCATGGCATCGAGCCGTCAGTACTGGATGCCGTTCACACGGTCAACGAGCGTCAGAAAAACGTGCTCGGCCGGAAGATCGAGCAGCACTTCGCCGGCAACCTGGCCGACAAGGCCATCGCCATTTGGGGGTTGGCCTTTAAGCCCGGCACCGACGATATCCGCGAGGCGCCCTCGCTGGCACTGATCGAGCGACTACTCGAATTGCGGGCAAGGGTTCGCGTTTACGATCCGGAGGCGATGGAAAACGTTCGGGCTACTTATGGCGATCGGCTGGTGTATTGCCAGCAGCGCGACGACACCCTGTTGGGCGCCGATGCACTGGCCATCTGCACCGAATGGAAGCAGTTTGTGCAACCCGACTTCGAGGAGATGCGGCGGCTCATGCGGCGGCCGGTATTGTTCGACGGCCGGAACGTTTACAACCCGGCACTGATCCGCGCCGCCGGCTTCACCTACTACAGTATCGGCCGGCCGATAGTCCCGGGGACGGAAGACAACAGAAGTTAGCAGGCCGCGAAAGAGCGATACGGAAGTAGCCACAGATGAGCACGGATAGAGACAGATAGCTTCACGGAAACGCGATTCCTATCTGTGTTAATCCGTGTTCATCTGTGGTTCGCTTCTTTTTTTCTAGGCTTTCCGTGTCCTCGTCGTGACACGAATAATTTCCGGTCTCGCCTTTGCTCACTTCACTTGCAGCATGCGCTCGAGGGCCTCGAGCGCCCAGCGGGCGGTCTCCGGCTCCACCTCGATCACTCCCACCGGTGTGCCTGCCGCCAGGTTCTCCACCGCCCAGCAAAGATGCGCCAAGTCGATGCGATACATCGTCGCACACATGCAGATGACCGGCGAGAGGAAGTGAATCTCCTGCTCGGGATGCTGGTGTTTGAGGCGGTTGACCAAGTGCAGTTCCGTGCCGATGGCCCAGCGCGTGCCGGTCGGGGCTTCTTCCACCGCGCGGATGATCTTGCCGGTAGAGCCGACCACGTCGGCCTGATCGACGACTTCCATCATGCACTCGGGATGGACCATGATCTTGATGCCCGGATACTTCTGGCGAAACGCCGCCACGTGCTGGGGCAAGAACATCTGGTGGACGCTGCAATGCCCGCGCCACAGGATCACCCGGCTGCCGCGAATAGCCTCGGGCGAGTTGCCGCCCAGCGGCTCTTGATGCGGGTCCCACAGCGGCATCTGCTCCAAGGGAATGCCCATCGCCCGGGCCGTATTCCGGCCCAAGTGCTGGTCGGGAAAGAACAGCACGCGGCTGCGGCGTCCAAAGGCCCAATCGAGCACCGCCCGCGCGTTGGCCGACGTACACACGATGCCGCCGTGTTGCCCGCAAAACGCCTTCAGATCGGCGGCCGAATTGACGTACGTAATCGGCATCACGTCGGCCGTGTCGATCGTTTCGCCGAGTTGCTCCCAGCAGTCCTCGACCTGTTCGATGGCGGCCATGTCGGCCAGCGAGCAGCCGGCGGCCTGATCGGGCAGAACCACCGTCACCCGTTGACCGTTGCGGCGGGCCACTTGTTCGGGACGATTGGCCAGAATGTCGGCCGTCTCGGCCATGAAATGGACGCCGCAAAAAGCGATGGCCCGGCACTGCTCATGGCTGGCGGCCAACTCGGCCAGCTTGTAACTGTCGCCGCGGAGGTCCGACAGCGAAATTACTTCGTCCTGCTGGTAGTGGTGGCCCAGGATCAGCAGCCGCGAGCCCATCTCCGCCCGCACCCGCTCGATGCGGGCCGTAAGCACGTCGTTTTCCAGCGACCGGTAGAGGGCCAACTCGAAGGCAGGCGCAACACGCGGAGCGGTACTCATAGTTCTACCACTTTAGCCCAAAGCGTTGGTGGCACTGGCGAGACGCCACCGCCACACGGGCAAGATGCCCGTGGCACCCCTCGGCCTGCGCTGCTCATAATTCTACCACTTCAGCCCGAAGCGGTCGCCACCGGAACGGCTCAAGCCGCCTCGCAGGGGGCCAGTGGGTTTGCTGAACTTCTTCGACGGTTTGGCCGGCCCTTGCTCCGCTTCGTCCTTCTTGGCCGGCTCCGGCGGGGCAGCCAAAGCCTTCATCGACAGGCTGATTCGCTGCGCCTCGACATCCATCGAAAGAACCAGCACGTCCACCTCCTGGCCTTCCTTCACCACGTCGGACGGACGCCACACGCGTTTGGGCGACAACTCGGAGACGTGAACCAACCCTTCGACGCCCGGCTCCAACTCGACAAACGCCCCAAAATCCATCAGCTTGGTCACCGTCCCGTGGGCGACGCTGTGGGGTGGATATTTCTGCGCGGCGGTGGTCCACGGGCTTTCCAGCAGGTCGCGGTAGGCCAAGCTGATCTTGCCGGTGGTCGGATCGACCTTTTCGACCCGTACCTTGATCGTCTGCCCCTCCTTAAGCACGTCACTGGGATGCTTGACCCGGCTCCAAGCCAATTGGCTAACGTGCAGCAGACCGTCAACGCCGCCGATATCGACGAAGGCCCCGAAATCCATAAGCTTTCGCACCACGCCGTCGCAAATCTGTCCAGGCTGAAGCGAACTGAGCATCTGTTCCCGTACCTGCTCCTTTTCGCGTTCCAGCACGGCGCGGCGACTCAGGACGAGGTTCCGCCGCTCGGGATCGGCCTCGGTAATCAGGCACGCCAACCGCTGGTCGACATAGGGGGCGAGGTCTTCCACCCGATACAGCGACACCTGACTAACGGGAATGAAGCCGCGGATATGGTTCACCTCGCATTCCAGCCCGCCCGTGTTGTGGCCGGTCACGTGAACTTCGATCATGGCCCCTTCGACCAGATCGGACCAGTCGTCGACTTGCACCGCCGTGTTCGGCAGCGACAGCTCATAAAGCCCGTCTTCGGGATTCAACCGCTGCACGACCACTTGCACCACAGCGCCGGGCGTCGGCGGCACGTCGAATTGCCGGGCCGAGACAATGCCTTGCTGCCGGCCGCTGAACTCCACAAACACGTCGTCGCGCCGTACGGCCACCACGCGGCCGCTCTGCAGCGAGTCAGCCTCGAAAATGTCTTCGCCACTCTGCGACGCGCCGAGCAACTCGTCGAGCGACGCATCGCTCATGGCCCCATCCAACTCGGCTTCCACGTCCAGGGCCGACGGCAGCGCGATAGGAACCGCCGACTGCCGTGGCGGCGAGGGAACTTCGAGGGTCGGGGGATTGGGAGCGGGGGACGGGCGAACGGGTGGCACATCGGGTGCGGCCGGGGCAGCGTTCGATTGATTTGGTAGTTCCATCGCAGGAGGGGACGATTCTGGCAGAATAGATGGTTTCACGGCCGAGACCTGTTGCACGGGTGCTTGTCTCTCGCCCGATGGTCTCTGTCCTCCGTCTCTCGCCCCCTGTCCCCCACTCCTATTCCGTCGCCTTTTGCCCTTGGGCTTTTCGGGCGTCTCATCCACCGGCGCCCAATCGCGACGCTGCCGGGCGCGATACGCGGCCGGATCGCGCTGCGAGCCGATGAGAATCCGCCGGCGCGACGCGCTTTGATCGGCATCAGCCAACGACTCGGCCGATAGCTGCTCCGGCGCGGCAACGCCCGAAGTCTCGTCGGACGACAAAGAGGTGGTGACTGGTTGGTTTTCGATCGGGCCTTGGGATGCCTCGGTCGGACGCAGTTGGTCGCTCGAATCGGTCAGTGTCAACGCATGTCCCCTTGATTCGCACAGACGAAGCGGCAATCTCTTTCTATTCTAGTCAAAAGCTCGCGGCAACACCAAAAGCCGGAAAAACGACAAGGCGGCGGGTGGCCAAGCTCTTTTCGCCACAAACTCTTACCACCTGCTTAGCGTTCATCGGTGGGCATCAGCAGATAATTGGTGAGGAAACATTCCTGTTCGCGGAATCAATTATTTTCATCTGCCGCTATCTTCGGGTCAAGGGGCAGCCCAACCGATTCCCGCCCCGGCGTTCACGCCACGTCGAAGGCCGGGAATGTGGGCATTTGGGCTCATCCAAACTACCTCGGCCGCCTGTTCTGATACCAACTTCCCTGGGCGAGCGTTTGCAGCCAGCCAATGACAGTTTCTTTTTCGCGCCCCCTTTAGGGGGAAAGCGTGTCGACTTGTGGCCAACCCCGGCCGACCGCTGCCGCGGAACGTTTCCCTTCAGCGATAAAGCTGTACCAGCGGCCACGATTCGGCGCGCCGCCGCCCGTTGTGGTTTTCACGTTCGCGGCCCTCGAACCAAAAAGATCGCGATCCGTCCAAGCAATGTGGTGTCCTGGGCAACGCCAATGATGCATGGCGTAACGGATAGTCAGGGAAATTCCGATGTTGGATCAGGGAAATTCCTGCTTCTCGGCACGCGCCGGATGGCTCATAGTTAGGGGTCATTCGTCGGCGGGGAATCTTAACCGGCTTGTCCGTTGTTCGACGGGCCCCTTGAGAGGCGTGCCACCGCTCAACCACCCCGACATCGCCAGCGCGAACAAAAAAGGAGAGCCAGGATGAGAGCCAAATTGATTAGTCTCGATTATCTCGTGCCGCAATGCGATACCAGTCTTGACGTAGTTCCGCTCGTGATCGGCCATGCTCATAACGCAGACATTTGTCTGGACGATTACTCCGTTGCCGACTACCATTGCCGGATCGATTCCGTTGGTGACGAACTGGTCGTCAGCGACCTTGGATCGGTCCACGGTACGTTCGTCAACGGTGCCCGCATCGCGGACTCGGTCTTGAACCACGGAGACGAGCTGGCGATCGGGCTGATGACTTTTCTGGTCGATTTTTGCCAGTTGAGTGAAGAACATAGCCTGGAACTTGTGGCGTGCGGCGCCGAACGATGATTGCTGCGACCGAACACTGAACTATGAGTGGCGAATGATGAACCGCGAAGACCTCTTGCTCCCCCATTTGGGCCTCGACGAGCAGCCGATTGCACTGAGCCTCTGGCTTGTGAAAAACGGCGGACGAGTGACCGCGGGAGAGCCAGTCGTTGAAGTGCTGGCCGGGGGCGTGACCGTCGATCTGCCATCGCCGGCCGACGGCATTCTGGCGGAAAAGCTCGTCGCGGAAGGCGACTCGCTTGCCGTCGGCCAGCGTCTGGCAGTAATCGAAATATCCTGACGTCATCAAGCCGCAACCAGCGGCTGCGGTCCGGACGCGCAATTCTAGATTTCCGTGCATGCTCCGGGGATGGGCGCCGGATAACGGCCCTCCGCGTCGGCTCGAACCGGTGCCGGGCTATCGTTGGTCAGACCGGCCACGTTCCCACAGAACTTGAGTTTCGAAGCCATCATTTCGTCCCAAGTGATGACCTTTCCGGTATGCACGGCGGCCCGGCCCATGATGGACGCCAGATTCGACAGCGCCGCACGGCGCGCTTCGTTGTGCGGCCGATCGTTCCGGATGGCATTGAGGAACACGTTCCATTCAGCCTGCCAGGGATTGACCCGCTCCCGCTTCGGTTTCCAGGCGACGTTGTTGTCGGCGATGTGCTGATCTTTGTAGATCTGCGATGACGGCGCGTGAACGTTGCCGGAGAACAGCGCGGCGCACTTCGTCCCGTGAGCATAGGTGACAAAGTCGTTGAAGCAGTTGGGAATGTAGCGGCCGTTCACCAGGGCCTTTGCGCCGTCGGCAAAGGTGTACTCGATCGAGTAAGAGTCGAGGTTCTGGCTGCAATCGGTATTATTGGCAGCCCGCCCGCCGACACCGTGCGCAGTAACCGGCCAGGAGTCCTTGATCCAACAGCACTCGTCGATCTGATGGACCATCAACTCGATGAACAGCCCGGGCGTGGTCCATAAGAACAGGCAGGCGTTGCGAATCTGGAAGTGCAGTTCGTTTTGCCCACCCTTGAAAGGCGGCATGCGCCAGCCGGGATCCATGCGGTAGGCACGAATGAGCTGGATGTCGCCCATCGCGCCGTCGCGCATTTTTTGGATCAATGCCTGGCGCGCGGAGGAATGACGGCACATGAGTCCGGCAGCAATTTTGAGATTCTTTTTCTCCGCTGCTTCGCCCGCGCGGAGAACCTGCTGCGTCCCGCCGGGGTCGGCCGCGAAACACTTCTCCATGAACACGTGAACGCCCTTTTCGATGGCGTATTCCAGGTGCGTCGGACGGAAGGCCGCGTGCGTGGTCAAGATGGCCACGTCGCCGGGGCGCAAGCAGTCGATCGCCTTCCGGTAGGCGTCGAATCCCAGGAATTGCCGATCCTTGGGCACGTCGATGTTGTCGCCTAGCATTTTGCTCAAGGCGCCGTGCGACTTTTCGAGCCGATCTTGGAAGAGGTCGGCCATGGCGACCAGTTTGACCGGCCCGGACGACTTCGCGTTCTCTTCGCCCTTGGGACCGAAACTGTTATCCATCACCAGTCCACCGGCGGACATGGCGTTGGCCGCCGCGCCGCTGCCTCGCCCGCCGCAGCCGATCAAAGCCAGTCGAATGGTATTGTCTTCGCCGGCGTGGACGTGGGGGATGGCCACTCCCGCCAAGGTCGAGACCGCAGCCAGTCGGGCGGTTGTTTTCAAAAACTCGCGACGTGGCGCAACGCTTTTCATCGTCTCACTCATGGTCGATATTCCTCCGGGTCAGGTTTTGCCGCCTTCGGCATCATGGTGAAAGTATTGGTGCATACGATGGGTCAGGGAACAACATTGATCCGCAGGTCTTTGGCGAGACCGCGAATATAGGCCTCTTTGTCCAGGGGTGTTCCTTCCGCCAGACGCGTGAGATTGCTGCCTCGAAAGGTCTCGATAAACGGCTTGAAGCGTGCGACGGCCAGCGCCATGAACGACTCGCGCGCCGGCAGCCTGTGCTGCGTTTGCAGCCGGGCCCGCTCCAGTATCGCATAATCGACGCTCATCCGCGAGACCCTCACGCGATGCAGGACATCCGGCTGGCCCGCAACACGCTGTTCGGCACCCTGCCATAAGGTGTTGGCTTCCGTCAGCAAGTCGTCCGTCAGGTGAGGGCTGTCGATGCCCGCCCCGCAGATGGCGTGC
>Ga0181529_10002501_pt1 | contig 21926 bp, 23 predicted proteins | sample PEATcosm2014_Bin_36_FD_119763 | JGI IMG/M metagenome (GOLD analysis project Ga0181529, IMG submission 119763) | Peatland microbial communities from MTU Mesocosm Facility, Houghton, MI, USA - PEATcosm2014_Bin10_30_metaG | ecosystem: Environmental > Terrestrial > Soil > Wetlands > Peat | place... | reverse complement strand
TTGTGGTGGGCGCTTGCGGCTGGCCTGCCGGTCTGCTGGTGGCTGCGGCGCTTCACGCGCGCGCCGGTCTTCTCGCTGATGTTCTCGTCGATGGCCGCGCTGCTGTGCCTGGCCACGCTGCTGCGCATGGGCCTGTTGGATTGGGTGGACAACGACCCCGGCCGTTTCTACTTCCACTTGATTCCGTGCGCGGCACTCTTCATGGCCGCGGGGTTCGGCCTGGAACGGCTTGGCCGGCCCGACGACTCGCGCTATTTCTATCCTTTCGCGGTCGCGTTCACCTGGGCGGCGCTGAGCGGCGTGGCCACCTTCCACGAACCCTACGCCAAATGGCTGCAAGCTACCGCGCCGTGGACGCGCGGGCAAATCGAGTACCTGTTCATCGCCAACGCCGCAATCTATTTCGTGCTCGACCGTGTCTGCGACCGCCTCTCGTCGCCGCAGGTTCACATGGTGGGCCGCGCCTTCCGCTTCGTGATTCCGGGGCATGTCATGACGTCGCTGTTCCTGTTGGGCCTCAATGCCAATTCACACGTCGAACAACGCGTCTTCGATTGGCTCTTGCCCGCCGTGGCGTGCGTTTTCGTGTTCTTGAGCATCCCGCGCCAGATGAAGAACTTCTTCGCCTCAGGCCTGTTATTCTTTGCCATCGGCGTATTCCGCTTGCAGCAGAACGTGTTTCCGGGCCGCGCCGGCTGGCCGATTCTTTTGCTGGCGTGTGGCCTCGCCCTGATGGTGGCCGCGGCAAACTACGCGCCGCTGAAGGTGGCCTTGGCAAGGATGATGAAGCGGGCGGGGCGGTGAAGCTCTCAGAACAGGTTGACGTCGAGACCTGCGATGAAGTGGATGCCGGGAATGACGAGGTCGCGCAGTTCGCGGTCGTTGGTGAGGAAGAGATCCACTCCAGCGTGCCCGGCGCTCGCAAGATGTATCGCATCGGCGGGCGTCACGCGAGAGCTTCCACGAATCTGGCCATAGCGCTCCGCAGCCTCTGCCGCAAACGGGATCAGTTCGACCTCGGCCGACTCAAACAACTGGCGGATCCTGACTCCTTCGTCGGCCTGGCCGCGCCGATAAGACCCCACCAGAATCTCGCCGAGCGTGAAGGTGCTGGTCAAGAGCTTATCTTTTCGCTGCTGCATCTTGCGGTAGATCTCTTCCACTCGATCCGCGTACTGCGGATTGTCTTCGAACCAGTACACGAACAACATCGTGTCCCAGTAAATCCGGCTCAACGGTCTTCCTCACGCCGATGAAAGTTCTCTCGTTCACTGCGGATGAACGTCTCTCCGCCGCCGAGGCTCGCAAAGGTATCCTTGGCGATGCCGCGGAGGCTCAGGAGGAACGGCTCCTCCTCCGACGCTGGACCGCCATTCGCCGTGAGCCGATAGGTGAAAGTAGCGGTGGTGCCAAGACCGGAAGGCGGTCCTTCAAACTTCTCCAGCACGAGCTGGTTCTCGTTGAGGAACTTCCGGGATCGCAGCACCTGGCAGACGTTGGGGACCTGGTTTCGTAGACCGAGCTCTTTGTGGATCTCGCCAGCTACGATGCGGATGCTTGTCAATCCTCGGAGCCGCGCCGGTTCCAGGAATTTTTGTCTGAGACACTCGCGGATGCGACCCGCAGCAGTTTGCGTCGTCATGACTATATAATATCACGAATATATAGAATAGCAAGATAGATGACGCAGCTCGTGGATGGCTTACCGTTCTTGGCCCTAAGGCCAAAATACTTGCATATACGCGTGTACTTATGCGTATAATCAGACAGGAGTACAAACCATGCCAAACAAAACTATTTATATCAAGGATTCCGACTTGGCCCTTTGGGATCGAGCGCAGGAAGAACTCGGCGAGAGTGTTTCCTCGGTCTTTGTCGACTGCCTCAAGGAACGCCTAGAAACCGAGGCGATGCGAAAGAAGGCGAAGAGGTCGGGCAGGATCGACGATGTCCAGGCAATGAACGCGTTATTAGCGGAAATCAACGCTGAGCTGAATCTGGATATAGAGCTGCATCCTTTCTGGCGGTACCCGATCCTCGACCAGAACACAGTCAATCAGGGCTACAAGCTGCACCAAAAAAAGGCCAATCCAGACCGCATCATGAGCATAGTCGTCTGGCCTCTGGACTTTGGCGTTTCCGGGCAGGTAGACCCGGCGATCCTGAAAAGGGTCAAGGCTGCCATCCAGGAGTTTTGGGACGGCAAAACAACGGAGACGCACAGATTCGTCGACACCACAAAATAACGTCGTGCTCGCCCGGGCTACTGCTGCGACGTTTCCCGCTTCATCCAGGCCACCACCAACCGCAGCTCTTCGTAGGTCACATCGGGCGGCAACGCATCTTTGAGGATTTTGAGGCGGTCGGCGCCGAGGCGGCGGGCGGCCTCGGCGATCTCGTTGTGGCGCGACTCGCCGACCCAATCCACGCGGTACTCGACGCGGCCTTCTGCGATCAGTCCCACCACTACTTCGACGACGGTCGATAGTCGGCGGCCTCGAATGCGGGCGATCTCTTCGAGCGACTTGCCTTCGGCGAGCAGAGCGATGGTTTCTTCGGCCGGGGAAGCCTGGCGCTCCTGGCGCTCGGCGCGCGCGCCGTTGCGGAAGGCTTCGAGCGCGGCGAAGATTTCGCTGCCGTACATCTCGGCCTTGCGTTCGCCGAAACCGACCACGCCCAGCAACTCGCGCAGGTTGGAAGGGCGCTTGCGGCAAAGGTCCTCGAGCGCGGCGTCGGTGAGCACGACGAAGGCCGAGACGCCCGCGCGCTGCGCGGCGCGGAGGCGCCACTGCTTCAGGAAGGCGAACAACTCCCGGTCGGCGGGTGGTTGGGCGGGTGCAATGGGCGCCGCGGCGGGGCGTGCTGGCGGCGGCTCGCGGCGAGGCTCGGGTCGTGCGGAGGGTTGACCGGCGAAAGCGCCCGTCCCACTCTGCGCGGCTTTGGATGGCTGAGTTGCAACGGCCGGCGCCGGCTTCTTTTTCTTCTTGGCGCTCTTCTTCGCAAAGGACTCGACGATGGGCTCGTCGAGCCACGACGGCCGGTTGCCGCAAACGTCGCACATATCGCAGCGGGTCCACTTGGGCGTCTGCCCGAAATGATTGCAGATCTGCAAATGGCGGCAGCGGGCGCTCTCGACGAAGCGGCGCACGGCGTGATAGCGCTGCCAGGCGCGCTCCTTTTCCTGCGGGTCCTGCAACTGGTCGATGAAATAGGCCAGCAAGCCTGTGTCCCTGGGCTGCCAGAGCAGAACGCAATCGGCGGGCTGACCGTCGCGGCCGGCGCGGCCGGCTTCCTGATAATACTGCTCGATGGATTTGGGCAGCGAAGTGTGGATGACGGCGCGCACGGCGGCCTTGTTGATGCCCAGGCCGAAGGCGATGGTGCCGACCAGCACGCGCACGTCGTCGTTCATCCAGCGTTCCTGGTTGCGGCGCCGGTCGCGAGCCTCCATCTGGCCGTTATAGGGGACGGCGGGAATATCGTGGTTGCCCAGGAAATCGACCAGCTCTTCGACCAGGGCGATGGTGGGCGCATAGACGATGATGCTCTGCCCGGCGTAGGCGCGCGCGGCCTGCAACAGGCGCTGGCGGTGGGAATTTCTGGCGCACTCCTCGACCACATAGCGCAGGTTGGCGCGGTGAAAGCTGGCGATGTATTTGTGCGGGTCGCGGAGGCGGAGCTGTTCGAGAATGTCGTGGCGTACGCGGCGGGTGGCGCTAGCGGTAAAAGCGGCGATGGGGATATCGGGGAAGTTCTGGCGCAGGGTGGCGAGCTGGCGATACTCGGGGCGGAACTCGTGCCCCCATTCGGAGATGCAGTGCGCCTCATCGATGGCGAACAACGCTAGCGGAACCTTTTCGAGCCAGGCGACGGTGTCTTCCCGCGCCAGGCGTTCGGGCGAAAGGTAGAGCAGGCGGAAAGCGCCCTGGGTGGCGGCGCGCATCACGGCGCGCTGCTCCTCGGACGGTTGCGTGCTATTGAGCATGGCGGCCGGGATTCCCATGTCGGCGAGTTGCGCTACCTGGTCGTGCATGAGGGCGATGAGCGGGCTGACCACCAGCACGGTGCGGCCGCTGACCAGCGCCGGAAGCTGGTAGCAGAGCGACTTTCCGCCGCCGGTGGGCATCACCACAGCGGCGTCGTGGCCCTCCATCAGGCTCTGAATGATGCGCTCCTGCATGGGCCGGAACGAATCGTAGCCCCAATACTTCTTCAGGGCTTGCTGGAGGTCGGGCACGTTGGCAACTACGAGTGTATCAACCGCACCACCGCGGGCGACGCGGCGCGCAGCAGCTCCGCGACTGTCGTACGAGTTACCGGATGGCGCAGAGTTGGCGCGAGGTCATGGAGGGGGACCAGCACGAACCGCCGCTCGGCCATACGCGGGTGCGGGATTTCCAGTTTACCGCTGTGTATCACGGCGGTGCCATAGAGCAGGATATCGATATCGATGATGCGCGGCCCTTTGGGCACTGTGCGCACGCGGCCGAGCACGCGTTCGACCTTCTGCGTGCGTGCCAGAAGCTGCAAGGGGAAAAGCGCAGTCTCGGCTTCCACCACCAGGTTGAAGAACCAGCGCTGATCGGTGTAATCGACCGGATCGGTTTCGTAAACCGGCGAGACGCGCAGCACGCGCAAACCGGGCGCGTCGAGCCGCTCGATGGCCGCGCGCAGATTTCGCTCGCGATCGCCGATATTGGAGCCGAGGCTGAGATAGGTGAGCTTCTTCAAATCAGGTTAGGAAATACGGTAGACGTAACTGTGGTCCACAAAACGATCGCCGATGGTTCCCGACAAGCTCCTGCCTTCGCGGACTTTTTCCTTTTCCCTGAAAGACCGCCTCAGTTCGCGTATGAACGGGTCCTTCATGCGGAGTATCATGATTGGCTCGGTCTTCATGACTTCCATTTTCGCCCGATCAAGAGCCTTGAACACAATGCCGTAAGCTTCCCTAGGATCTTCAGCGTCGAGCTGGCGAGAGGAAAGCACAAGCCGCCAATCGCCATACTCACGCAGAAAGAGCGCCCATAGCGCCACGTCGATCTTGACGCGGCTGTCTTCCAGGGCCTTAAGCATCTCTCTGCCGGCGACGACATCGGGATTTCTTACCAGTACTGTTTGAGCCATGAGAAGATCCCACCCCTCCTTTTTATGATAGCCGCTACGAGCCCTTCCGCGTCTTTCGGGTCGGGCCTTCGGTAACGGCTCTCTTCGGACCATAATTTCACGAAACCCCAGTCTGTTCGAAACGAAGCGGACTTCATCTCCGCCTTGTGCGACTCCTCGAGCTCCGCCAGCTTGATAAGGTCGTCGAGCTTGTGCGTGTAGCTCTTGTTCACCCTGTCCTTGTCAGGGAACTCGTGCCTTTGTGTCTTCTTCGCGATGCGTGCCTTCAGCGCGCATTCCACGGCATAACCGGCCAGGTAGAAGGCGCCATCGTGATGGCCGGCATCGAGCAGCGCCTTGGCTTCTCTCGCGCGGATTCTCGAAAGCGCCTGGAGGTCTCTGCGATCCACGGCTTTATCCTAACAGTTGCCGCCTCAAAAGAGCCCCGGCTGGCTGTCGTGCGGCTGCTTGCGTTTCACCTGGAAATAGTCGAACGCCAGCTCGGTTCCGACGCGGCCGCGGGGCGTGCGGTTGAGGAAGCCGAGCTGGATGAGGTACGGTTCGTAGACTTCCTCGATGGTGTCGGCTTCTTCGGAAATGGACGCGGCTATGGTGCCGACGCCGACCGGGCCGCCGCGGTACTTCTCGAGGATCGTCAGCATGATCTTCTGGTCGATCTCATCCAGGCCGTAGCGATCGACGTCGAGCAGGTTGAGGGCGGTCTGCGCCACCGGCAGCGTGATACGGCCGTCGGCGCGCACCTGCGCATAGTCGCGGACGCGGCGCAGCAGGCGGTTGGCGATACGCGGCGTGCCGCGGCAGCGGCGGGCCAACTCTTCGGCGGCGCCATCCTCGATTTCGACGCTGAGGAGGCGCGCCGACCGGTTGACGATGGTCTTGAGCTCCTCGACGGTGTAGGGATCCAGGCGCAGCACCAGGCCGAAACGACCGCGCAGCGGCGCGCTGACCAGCCCCTGGCGGGTGGTGGCTCCGATGGCGGTGAACTTCGGCATGGGCAGCGAGTGGGTGCGCGCGCCGGGCCCGACGCCGACCAGGATGTCGACGCGAAAATCCTCCAGCGCCGAATAGAGCATCTCTTCGACGTCGGGCAGCAGGCGGTGAATCTCGTCGATGAAGAAAACCTGGCGGGCGCGTATGTTGCTGAGGATGCCGGTGAGGTCGAGCTTCCGTTGCAGCACCGGCCCCGAGGTGGTGGTGAATTCGGCTTCGAGCTCTTCGGCGATGATGGCGGCGAGCGTGGTTTTGCCCAAGCCGGGCGGGCCATAGAGCAGCACGTGGTCCATGGCTTCGCCGCGCTGGCGGGCGGCCTGGATGGCGATATCCAGGTTCTCCTTGAGCTTGCTCTGTCCGGTGAATTCGGCCAGCCGCCGCGGGCGGAGCCCCGCTTCAAACTGCAGATCTTCGGCCTGGCGATCGCCGGAAACCAGTTTCCGGTCGGGCACTGTTACCAGCTTACCGTACCAGTTCCAGGGCGCGGCGGAAAAGCGGCTCGAAGTCGGCGGGCGCGCCGGTGGACTTGGCCTTGCGCACCGCCGCTTCGGCCTGCGGGCGGGCACAGCCCAGGTTGAGGAGGGCGGAAAGGACGTCCTGATCCACTTGGCCGAGGGCGGCGGCAGTGGGCGTTTCCGGCAATTCTCCGCTTACCGCGGGCATTTTGTCGCGCAGTTCGAGCACCATGCGCTCAGCGGTCTTCTTGCCGACGCCGGGGATGCGGACCAGCCGATCGATTTCGCCACGGATGATGGCGCGAATCAGGTCGGGTGCGGCCACGCCGGAAAGCACCTTGATGGCCAACGTGGGGCCGATGCCGCTGACCGAGATCAGCTTCTCGAACAGCACCTTTTCCTCGCCGGTCAGAAAGCCGTAGAGCGAAAGCGCGTCTTCGCGAACGTGCGTGTGAATGCGCAGGCGGACCTCGGCGCCAGCGCCGGGCAGGTGGGTGAAAGTGGAGACCGGAATGGTCACGTCATACCCGACGCCGCCGGCCTCGACGATGGCCTGGTTGGGATGCTTTTCGATCAGAATGCCGCGCAGCAGAGCAATCATAGGTCAGGCAACGATCAAGTTAGCACAGTGGCCGCGCCACATCATGATGGCAAGGTCGTTTCCAGGCCCGTGTCTCAGAGGATGTCTTCCAGCTTCTTCCGCAAATCGGCGGCCAGGCGCGGGTTTTCGCCGCCGGTCGAGATGGCGAGGTGGAAACCGTGGCGCGACACGCGGGCGGGGAGGATAAAATCGCACTCGCGGGCGGAATCGGCGATGTTGGCGAAAATGCCGCGGCCTTTGGCGGCTACGCCGATGCGATGGTTGGTGAGGCGGTCGTTGGTGGCGGCAAAGACGAGCACGCAGCCGGCCAGGTCGGCCGCGCAGAAAGGACGGCGCACCAGCCGCACGGGGAGAGATTCGAATTCGCTTTCCCACTCGGGCGCGACCACGGTGACGCGCGCGCCCGCCTCGATCAGTCCCTTGGTCTTGCGCAGCGCCACTTTGCCCGCGCCCACCACCAGCACGGGGCGGCTCTGCAGCGAGACGAAGATCGGATAGTGCTTCAACTCCAAACTGTAACACGGCAGGAGGCAACGGCATGCGGCGGAATCAAGCCGATTGGCGCGCGGCTGCTATGATTGATGTGCAATGCCGAACGCCATACCCGCAGTGGTCATTGTGGGACGCCCGAACGTGGGCAAATCGACCCTCTTCAACCGCATCACGGGCCAGCGCCGCGCCATCGTGGGCGACGAACCGGGGATCACGCGCGACCGCATGCACGGACAGGCCGAGCATCGCGGCCGGCGATTCGAGGTGATCGATACGGGCGGCATCGTGGTGGACGACCAGGAGTACATCCCGAGCCAGATTCTGCGCCAGGCGCAGTTTGTGCTGGAAGGCGCGGCGCAGATTATTCTGCTGGTGGACGGGCGCGCGGAAATCACCGGCGCGGATCGCGACTTGGCGCGTATGCTGCTGCGCCTGGGACGGCCGCTGACGCTGGCGGTCAACAAAGCCGATACCGCCTCGCATGAGGATCTGGCCAACGCGTTTTACGAGCTCGGCATCGCCGACGTCTACCCGGTTTCGGCGGAACACGCCACGGGGATGGAGGCGCTGCTCGATCACGTGACGGCCGGGTTCGCGGCCGGCGAGGCCGCGCCAAACGCGGAGGCAGAATCGATCAAGGTGGCCATCATCGGCCGGCCGAATGTGGGAAAATCGACGCTGCTGAACGCGCTCACAGGGCAGGAACGCGCCATCGTTTCCCCGGTGGCCGGCACCACGCGCGACTCGGTGAACGAAACCGTGGAGCGCGATGGCGTGGAATACGTTTTCGTCGACACCGCCGGCATACGGCGCAAGGGCAAGACCAAACTGATGGCGGAAAAGCTGAGCGTGGTGATGGCGCGGCGCAACATTCGTATGGCGCACGTGGTGCTGCTGGTGCTGGATGCGGTGGAAGGCGTATCCACCAACGATGCCACCATCGCCGGCTATGCCCACGAAGGCGGCCGCGCGCTGATCATTTGCGTGAATAAGTGGGACGAGCTGAAGAACAGCTCGAAGAACGAATTCGAGCAGGATATCCGCGACATGTTCAAGTTTCTCGAATACGCGCCGGTCAAATTCATTTCCGCCAAGACGGGCGCCGGCGTGGCGGCGCTGTTCCCGCTCATCCGCGAGGTATATGAGGCGGCTTCGCGTCGCATTCCCACCGGCGAATTGAATCGCTGGGTGGAACAACTGCAATTCGAGGAGCGCAAGATTCTGTACGCCACGCAGGCATCCATCCGCCCGCCGGAGTTCGTCATCTTCACCGGCGGCAAAGGCGGCCCGCTGCACTTTTCCCACGAACGCTATTTGGTCAATCAACTGCGCCGCAGCTTCGGCTTTAAGGGCACGCCGATTGTGCTGAAGACGAAGGCCAAAGGCGAGGGACGGAAGAAGCGATAGGGGCCGGCGCACAAGCGGCCCGCTCAAGTTTTCGATGTAAATCGACGGCATTTTGTGATATGCTCAACCCACTCCGGGGAGGGGTGTGGCAATGTCCCTTGTGCGCGACATTCTGCAACAGCGCAACAGTCTCTTCTACGTCGAAGAGGGCGAAAGCGTAGCCGCGGTGGTTCGGCGGATGGCGGAGCTGAACCTTGGCGCCATCATGGTGATGGGCGGCGGCGAGTTGCGCGGCGTTTTCAGCGAGCGCGACCTGATGCGGCGCGTGGTGCTGGAAGGCCGTGACCCGGAACGGACCGCGGTGCATCAGGTGATGACCACCAGTGTGGCGACCATCGAAGATTCGGCAACCGTGGAACAGGCGATGGAAGCCATGCAAACGCACGGCTGCCGCCACCTGCCGGTGATGCGCGGCGGAGCGGTGGCTGGATTCCTATCCATGCGCGACGTGATCCATCATGAGCTGATGCAAAAGACCGAAGAACTGCATCATATGCAGGCGTACATTCACGGAACTTGATCACCGGAATCATCGTTTTCGCCCACGGCTCGCGGCTGGAACCGGCCAATGAAGCGGTACGTGCCGTCGCCCGCCAAGTGGCAGCCGCCGGGCGATTCGAAGCCGTGGAAGCGGCATTTCTGGAGTTAGGCGAACCCAGCCTGGAAGGCGCCGTGGAAGCGCTGGTGGCGCGGGGTATCGACGACATCCTGGTGGTTCCGTATTTCCTCACCCTGGGCATCCATCTTGAGCAGGATTTGCCTCGTATTATCAATCAGATAGCTGCACGGATCGGGCACGTAAAGATCCGCACGTCGGCTCCTCTGGACGGGCATCCTGTATTGGTGGAAGCGCTGCTGGATCGGATCAAGGCGCAGATGGCGACTTGAGCGGCACGCACTCAAGATTATCTTGACAATATCACGCTAAGGTTTGATAATAGGTTTGGACTAAGACGCCGCATCTTTCGAGGGCGAAACGCCATTGTTCAAGACTTTTCAAAATAAGACATTGATTCGAGCGAGGGAGGTTTAGCAGAGGTATGGGCAAAATCATCGGTATTGATCTGGGTACGACGAACTCCGTGGTGGCAGTGATTGAGGCCGGCCAGCCGACGGTGATCGCCAACCAGGAGGGTCAGCGGACCACGCCTTCGGTAGTTGCATTCACCAAGAGCGGCGAGCGGCTGGTGGGCCAGGTGGCGAAACGCCAGGCGATCACCAATCCGGAGAACACGATTTTTTCGATCAAGCGGTTCATGGGGCGCAGTTCGGACGAAGTCAGCGAAGAAATGAAGATGGTCCCGTACAAAGTGGTGCGCGGCGACAACGGCGACGCGCGCGTGGACATCAGCGGCAAGAAATACTCGCCACCGGAAATCTCGGCGATGATCCTGACCAAGCTGAAGGAAGCGGCCGAATCGTATCTGGGCGAGAAGATCACGCAGGCGGTGATTACGGTGCCCGCGTACTTCAACGACGCGCAGCGGCAAGCCACCAAGGACGCCGGCAAGATTGCAGGCCTGGAAGTGATGCGCATCATCAATGAGCCGACGGCAGCGGCGCTAGCCTACGGGCTGGACAAGAAGAAGAACGAAACGATAGCCGTCTACGATTTCGGCGGCGGCACGTTCGACATCTCGATCCTGGAGGTGGGCGAGGGCGTGGTGGAGGTGAAATCGACCAACGGCGACACGCACCTGGGCGGCGACAACATCGACCAGCGGATCATCGACTGGATCGTGAGCGAGTTCAAGAAGGAAAACGGGATCGATCTTTCGCGCGACCAGATGGCTCTGCAGCGCCTGAAGGAAGGCGCGGAGAAAGCCAAGATGGAGCTGTCGACGCTGCTCGAGAGCGAAATCAACCTGCCCTTCATCACGGCCGACGCCACCGGCCCGAAGCACCTGCAGATGAAGCTGACGCGGGCGCGTTTCGAGCAGATGGTGGAAGACATCGTGCAGCGCTCGGCGGGGCCGTGCAAACAGGCACTGGCCGATGCCGGCGTCACGCCGTCGCAGATCAACGAAGTGGTGATGGTGGGCGGCCAGACGCGCATGCCGCGCATCCAGCAACTGGTGCGCGACCTGTTCGGCAGGGAGCCTCACAAAGGCGTCAATCCGGATGAAGTGGTTGCGGTAGGGGCCGCGGTGCAGGGCGGCGTGCTGGCGGGCGAAGTGAAAGACGTGCTGTTGCTGGACGTGACGCCGCTCTCGCTCGGCATCGAAACCATGGGTGGCGTATTCACCAAGCTGATCGAGCGCAACACCACGATCCCGACGCGCAAGACCGATGTGTTTTCCACGGCGAGCGACAACCAGTCTTCGGTGGAGATCAAGGTATACCAGGGCGAGCGCGCGATGGCGCATGACAACCGGCTTTTGGGAGTGTTCCAGTTGGGCAACCTTCCGCCGGCGCCGCGGGGCGTGCCGCAGATCGAAGTGACCTTCGACATCGATGCCAACGGCATCCTCAACGTCACGGCTAAGGACCGGGCCACCAACAACGAGCAGAAGATCACCATCACCTCTTCCTCCGGCCTGGCCAAGGACGAAGTGGAGAAGATGGCGCGGGACGCCGAATCGCACGCGGCCGACGATCGCAAGCAGCGCGACACGATCGAGGCGCGTAATCGCGCCGATGCGATGGTTTACAACGTGGAAAAAACGCTGAAGGATCACCGCTCCAAGATTGGCGAGGCGGAAGCCAAGGAAATTGAATCGGCGATCGAAGAGACCAAGAAGGCGATGGCGGAGAACGATGCGGATCGCATCAACTCCGCGGTCGACCGGCTGACCACCGCCAGTCACAAGCTGGCCGAAGCCATGTACAAGGCTTCGTCGCAGCCAGGCGCCGGGGCGGCTCCGGGCGGCGATGGCGGGGGCTCGGCTCCGGGCGGCGCAGAGGGCGGCAAGGGCAAAGACAACGTAGTGGACGCCGAGTTCGTCGACGTCGACGACAAACAGAAGTAAGCGGCATGGGGCCGGGCGGTCCTCAATCGGACCAGGCACTTCCGGCCCTGTATACGGATCGGGCCGGGCGTTCCCGGCCCCGGCATCTTGTTTATGGCCCCTCCCAAGCACGAATATTACGAAACGCTGGGCGTACCGCGGACGGCCTCGGTGGAGGAACTTCGCAAGGCCTACCGCAAGCTGGCGCGCAAGCACCATCCGGATCTGAACCCCGGAGACAAAGCGGCCGAAGACCGTTTCAAGAATGTTCAGGAAGCCTACGACGTGCTGGGCGACCCCAAGAAGCGCAAGATGTACGACCAGTACGGCTTCTACTCCGAGAGCGGATTCGCGGGCGGCGGGCCGGAAGGCGCGGCGGGAGCGGGTCCCACGCCCAACATGGATTTCTCCGGTTTCGATTTCTCCGATTTCGCCGCTGGCGCCGGCGCGGGAGCGGACGCCGGCGGGCGGCGTGGAGAAGCGGGCGGCGGCTTTCGCGACATCTTCTCCCAGTTCTTTTCCGGCCACGGCCAGGCGCATGAGCCGGAGGCGGAAAAGGGCGGCGATCTCGAATACGTGATGGACATCGATTTCTGGCAGGCCATCAAAGGGACGCAGACGCGGCTCAGCATCACGCGTTATGACATCTGCGGCACCTGCCACGGGTCGGGCGCGACGGGCGCGGGCGAGGTGAATTGCCCGCAGTGCAAGGGAACCGGCAACGTCAGCCAGATGGCGGGCGCGATGCGCTTCAATCTCACCTGCCCGCGCTGCAACGGCAGCGGACGCCTGCGCAACTCCTGCCCCACCTGTGGCGGGGACGGCCGCGTCACGCGCACGGAACTGGTGGAAGTGCGCATCCCGCCGGGGGCGCGCAACGGCTCCCGCCTGCGCGTACCGGGCAAAGGCAACGCCGGGACCAAGGGCGCGGCTCCGGGCGATCTTTACATCACCACCAAGGTGGAAGAGCATCCGTTCTTCCACCGCGATGGCGACAATATCGAAATCAAAGTGCCGGTGGCCGTGTGGGAGGCTGCGCTGGGCGCCAAGATTGAGGTGCCCACCATCGATGGCCGCACCCTGCTGAAGATTCCCCATGGCACCAGGAACGGACAGCGCTTCCGCCTGCGCGAAAAAGGCGTGCAGGGTTCGCGCTCGGGCGAGCGCGGCGACCAGATTGTGGAAGTAGCCGTGGAGGCGCCCGACCCGCGCGACGAGCGGACCCGCGAGCTGCTGGGCCAGTTGCGGGACCTGCACCACGACGAGGATCCCCGCGCCGAGCTATGGAGCAAGGTCTAGCGCATGGCCAAAAAATCCAAAGCGGCTTACATGATCTCCGCGGTAGCGGAGCAATACGCCATCCATCCGCAGACGTTAAGGCTGTATGAGCGCGAAGGCCTGCTCAAGCCCTCGCGCAGCGAAGGCAACACGCGGCTCTATACCGGCGAGGACCTGGAGCGCCTGGAAGTGATTCTGCACCTGACGCGCGACCTGGGAGTCAACCTGGCGGGCGTCGACATCATTCTCAACATGCGCGAAAAGATGGGGCAGATGCATGCCCAGATCCAGGAGTTCGTCGCCACGCTGAACCGCGAACTGGTGGCACGCACGTCGCACTCGCCCGAGTCCGACGAACGCAACACGCTGGTTCCGGTCATCAACGCCCGGCCGCCCGGGCCGGTTTCACGGCGACGGTAGCACGGGTCTCCCGAATCGAAGGTACTTCGCGTGCCAACTCTGGCTGCTTCACGCTCTAATAGAGTTTTCCTTGGCAAGCAGCCGATTAGAATGGATAAGTCCTTTCCGATGCAGCCTGAGCCCGATACCCGGAGCCGCGCCACCGCGGCCTACACAGCGCCGTTCCTGGTTTTCGTGGCCCTGCTGGCGTTGGAGCGGGCCTTAAGTCTCAACCCCCTGTGGGCATATCCGGTCCGTCTGGCGGTCGTATTGGCGACCCTCGCGGCGTTTTCGCGCCCGCTGCTCAGGTTTCGTTTCGCGTTGCCGGCGGCCAGCATCGGCATCGGGGTGCTGGTTTTCGCGATTTGGGTGGCGCCCGACATCCTCTTCCATTACCGGCATCACTGGCTGTTTGAGAACTCACTGACGCACGTTGCGGCGGGCGCGCTGCCGGACGGGCTGCGTCGCAGCTTCGGGTTTCTGGCGGTGCGGATTACCGGCTCGGCGCTGGTGGTTCCAGTGGTCGAGGAGTTGTTCTGGCGCGGGTGGTTGATGCGCTGGGCGATGGAACGCGACTGGCAGAAAGTGCCGCTGGGAACCTACCGGGCGGGATCATTCTGGCTGGTAGCGCTGATGTTCGCTTCCGAGCATGGCCCGTACTGGGAGGTGGGCCTGGCGGCGGGCGTGATCTACAACGGGTGGCTGGTGCGCACCAAGTCATTAGGCGACTGCGTACTGGCGCACGCCGTGACCAATCTGGCGCTGGGAATTTACGTGGTCGCCGCCGGCCAGTGGCAATACTGGCTATAACCAGATTCCCTCCGCTTGCGTCTCAACGTATTGACGGGCTCAGAAGTTCTTTCCTTCTCCTCGTCGGAAAGCTCCGGCCTCCGCGGGAGTCGGGCCCCGCGGCCGGAGCTTCAATACTGGCCGCGCTGGACGGCCGAATCGGCGCCTGAGGCGTCTTGCTCTCCTCTGCACTTGGCCACGATCAGCGTAATGTCGTCATGCTGTTCGCGCGGGCTGAACTGCCGTACCTCATCGACGATCGAGCTCAGCATGGCCTGCGAAGACAGTTCGCGGTGACGCAGCAACGCCTCGATCAGGCGCTGTTCTCCGAATTCTTCGCCTCCGCCATTCAGCGCCTCGGTTACGCCGTCGGTATAAAGCGCCAGCATATCCCCGGCAAAGAGCTGCGCTTCCTCGATCAGGCAGTCCCATTGCGCGAAAAGTCCCAGGACCGTGGCCGTGGAAGCGAGCCGTTCCAGAGTGTCGTCGCGACGCAGGAGAAGCGCCGAGAGATGGCCGCAGTTGACGTAGCGCAAACGTTGCGTCCCGTCGTCATATTGGGCAAAGAAGAGCGTGGCATAGGCGCTGTCCGTGGTGTTCTCGCAAAAAAGCTCGTTGACGGCCTGCAGGAAGCACCGCGGCTTGTCAAACGCGATCGCGCACTGGCTGCGGAAGTTCGCTTGCAGATTGGCCATCAATAGCGCGGCGGCGATTCCTTTGCCTGCAATGTCGCCGATCACCAGGCCGAAGCGGTCTCTGCCGAGGTCCAGGAAATCGTAGTAGTCGCCGCCAACCTCGCGGGCCTGAATGCAGATGCCGGCGTATTCGAGTGTTTTCAGAAGCGGCGGTTTCTGCGGGAAGAGGCGCGCCTGTACCTGCTTGGCGATTTCCAGTTCTTGCGCCGCGCGGCGCTCGGATTCCAGCTTCTCCGCGGCCGCGCGGCGTCGCGCTACCAGCGCCAGACTGACCTCGTCGAAGCTCACCAGTTCAAACGTATTACCATCCGCATCTTCGAAGCGCGTGAACACTCCGCCCCAGATTGACGGCCGCGCCTCCGGCAGTTTCGAAGGCGAAGTTGGGTGCTGCGCCGATTCGTGCTGCTCATAGCTCACGCGCCTCAGGCGCGGCACGAACCGAAAGCGCACTCCGCGCCTGCTCCATTCGCGGTACTTGGCAGGGACGTCTTCGGTGACAAACACGACCTGTGTTCGACGGCCGATCAGCGCGTATTGGCGGGAATCCGGCTCTGGTGCGATCAGCGCCAGCACCGCGGTGCCATCCGGTGGGGAGACCGCGACCCAGCGCTCGCCGGATTGCAGGCGGGCATCGAAGGCGAGACGGAACCCAAGCTGATCGAGATAGAACCGCAGGCTTCGCTCCTGGTCTCGAACGAATATGTTGACGGCGTTAATCCCGAGGTAGGGGGCTTGCCGATCGGCGCCGTGGGGTGACGGAGAGCTGCCCATGGGCGTCATTATAGGCCAGCGGAGCATTGCCGCTGAGGTAGGACAGGCCATCGCCTTTTGTGGCCTGTCGCGCCGCGTCGAAGCGCGAACCCCGACGGACGACAAAAACCGATCGTCTGTCCTACCTCTGCTTACGGCTTCACCGCGGCCAGCGGCTCATACTCGACAAAAGCGAACTGGCGCGAATCCGGCGCCCAGGAATTGACGTTGATAGTGCCCTGACCGCCGAAGAAACGGAGCAGGGTTTCCGGCTTCGCCGCTTGAAGCTTGTCGCCCGGCGCCGGCATCAGGCGCAGAACCACACCATCCATGCGGTCATTGTGGGTTTTGGTGCCCTGGGGAAAGGAAAACACGAGCATCTGTTTTCCGTCCGGCGAAAAGTGCGGAAACCAGTCTTCCCACTCGTCGCTGGTGATTTGGTCCGCCTTGGCGTCGCCGTCGCCGGCGCCATCGGCCGGCATGCGCCAGACGTGCCAACTGCCGGAACGGTTGGAGTTGAAGTAGATCCATTTACCATCGGGAGTGTACTCGGTACCGTCGTCGTAGGTGCCCTGCGATGTGAGCTGTTGCTCGGCGCCGCCGTCGGCGGAGACGCGGTAGAGGTGGAACGCGGCGCCGTCGCGCTGGCCTACGAAGGCCAGCCACTTGCCATCGGGGCTCCAGCCGTGGAAGTAGCTCGGCGCGGCCGGCGTCATCAGGCGCACGCCGGAGCCATCGGCCTTGGCCAGATAAACCTGCGACTGATGCGACGACGGGCTGGACGCGGAAAACGCCAGCCAGTTGCCGTCGCGGGACAAATCATGATCGTTGTTGCACATATAGCTGCCCGGACCGAGATCGATCTGCTCAGGCTTCGGCTCGCCGGAGCTTTGTAACGGCAGCCGATACAGGTGGCCCTCGGTATTGATCAATAGAAACTTGCCGTCGCGAGACCAGTTGGGAGCTTCGATTACCTGGTCGGCCTGGTACACCAGGCGCGTGGAGCGGGTAGCGAGGTCGTAGATGGTGATCTTGCTGCGATAATGCGGTGCCGGGTGCTGCGGTGTGTTCATGACGCCGCTCATGGAACTTCCCCCTTGGTCGAGTTTGACATTGCTGAAGACGGCGGTTTCGAGCACGCCGGCATCGTGCGAACACACGCCGAGTCCGACGTAGACCGTGTCGGGCAGGTCCACTTGCTGCCAGGCGGTGGCCGCGACTTCTCCGCCCGCTGCGAAAGCCAGGGCCCTGAAAGTCTTGCCGCGGCGTTCAATGAGGATACGTGTGGGAGCGTTCACCGTGGACCGGATCTCCTGCGTCTCGGCGCCGGCTGCCGGACGGAATTGCAATGCAGTAAGGCCGTCGCCGTGCAACGCGACATCGACGTAGGCGGAGTCGGGCGTGAGATCCTGCCTCACCATCAGGACGGCTTTGCGGTGGGCCACAGCCCCCTGGCCAAGGAACCGCACGTCGGCTCCGAATCTGAAATTGCCTGCGGCAAGTCCAGCGCCGCTAACGCGCATCCAGACGAAGTGAAATGCGTCGGTGGCAGCCCAGATGTTAGCGCCGCCGCCGGTGACGCGGTATTCGCCGGTCGCGGCATCGTACACCGCGGATCCAGCCATCGGGTTGACGCCTACGTCCTGTTGAGACTCGAAAATGCCCAGCGGAGAGTTGCCGGTCTGGGCGGGAAGCGCCGTTACCAATACGGACAGAGAAACCGCAGCGAGCAGAAATGGAATGCGCATGACGGAATCAGCATATCACCGCGCAGTGGGGCGCGTTTCGTAATAGTTGCGACGTGACCGCTCCCTTCGGTCGCGGCTCCGATTCGTCTCTATTGGTTCGAATGCGATCTGAGCCGTGACCGAAGGGAGCGGCCACGCCACTGATTGAACCGACTATCTCAACACAGCGCTTAGTGTCCGGCGGGCCTCGGCGAGGCGTCGCCGGCGGTCAGGCCCAGCGTCCATTTTACGGCTTCGATCCACATTTTCTGGATGTCCTGCATGTCCCAGACTTCGTCGCGGTGGCCGAGCGAGGAGTAGAAGACGCGCCCCTTGCCATAGTTGCGGACCCAGGTGACGGCGAAATCCTTGTCGGTGCGGTGCACGCGCGGGTTGGTGAGATCCACCGAATCCGGGTCCACGCTCATCAGCACGCGCAGCTTCTCGCGCGAGTACGGCGCTTTGAACTGGTAGATCTCGTCGTAGAAGGGGAACCGGTCCGGGAAATGGGCGGTGGCGGGGAAGGTTTTGTCCTCGGTGCGAATGATGCAGTGCACCTGCATCCACGGATGTTCGTTGAAGTATGCCCCGATCAAATCGCCGTAGTCGGCCCAGTTGTAATAGGTGTCGGTGGCGCTGTGGGCGCCCAGGAAGCCCTTGCCATCGTCGCGCACGAAGGAGAGAAGATCCGCCTTCTGCTGATCGGTGAGGCCGAGGTCGCCGGTAGTATAGAACCAGACGGCGTCGAAATAGTTCAGGTTCTTCGCATTGTTGCCGAGCTTGGCCTTGGTGAGGAGTTCGGCATCGGTGCGGATGTAGGTCTCCCACAAGCCGGTCTGGCGGCCCAGCTTTTCGATGGTGGCCATGGCGTGCGACACCGAATCGTGCTCGAATCCTTTTACCTCGCCGATGACCAGCAGTTTCTTGGCGGGCGGCTGCACCTGCGCGAAAACACAGGCGGAGAGCAACAGCCAAACGAAGGCGGACAGGGATTTCGTTCTCATGGCGCTTCTCATAGCACACACGATGATACCCCCTGGCGCGGAGTTCTACGCGGAAGCGGCGGCAGCGGCGGGGACTGGCGGGTCGCCTGGCACCGGCGGATTCCGATAGAGGTTGCGGAGGGCCGCCATCAGAAGCAGGATCACGGCGACCTGCAACGAGCCGGGCGGCAGGATGGGGATGAGCGCCACCATGGCGAGCGCGCGTGCAGGGGCAGCGGCGAAGCGGCGCGCCTCCAGAATGAGCGGCAGGAAAAGCAGACCGTCGGAGATGGTGTTGTGCGGGACGATGAGAACGCCGCCCGCCAGCACGGCGGCCAGGGCCAACTCGAGCGAGGCTCTGCGGTTGACGAAGTAGACCAGCAGTGCCACCACCACGGCGGCGGCGATCCATACGGGATGGCCGTGAAACAAGCCGTTGAGGTTGTCCATGTTGCGGAAAGCCGGATTCCCGCGCGCGTCGCGCAGGGCGTTGCGGTACACAGCGAACCAGCCCGGGCCGTAGGCCACAAACGCGATTCCCAGCAGCAAAGCGATGGTGCCGGCGGCGGCGGCGATGGTTCGCCACAGCTTGCGCCGCAACACCACCAGCGGCAGCAGCAGGAAGAGATGAAACTTGATGGCGCCTAAGCCAAAGAGCACGCCGGCGGCCACGGGGCGTCCGGCTTTCAGGCAATAGTAAGCGCCGGCGACCAATGCCAGCACGAGCGCGACGTCCTGGCCGGCGGTGAAGTTGGAGGCTTCGGGCAGAAACCAGGCGCACGCGGCAGCGGCCACCAGGCGGTCGCAGGGCCAAAGCCAGAGGAAGACGCCCAACGCCGCCAGCCCGAGGATCCGCCACAGCCAGAGGGCGGCAGCGAACGGCAGCCGCGCCAGCGGCCTCATCAGCGGTCCGTAAAAAGGCGGCTTGATGAAAATGAGGTAGTCTTTGTGGCAACCCATGGCGTGGTCTTCAGCGGCGAACACCGCCTCGGGCGAATACATGTCGAGGCTGCCGGCCAGTTTCCCACCGGCGTAAAAGGCGCCGAAATCCACGCTGCACACGCTGAGATCGCGACTGAGGTGGCTGAAGATCCAGAAACGCAGGAGGATGCCGGCGACCAGGAAGGCGATCACAACCGCGTGGCGCAGTTTCATAAGGCGGGTAGGGCATGCTTCAGCTTGCCATTTGCTGTGCCGTCTCCCGAGAAAGATCCAGTATAACGACCGTACGGGCCGCCTGCGGTACGCTGGAAATTGGTCATGATCGGCATGGCGGTGGCGTTATTCGCGGCGACGTTGCCGAACGCAGTGGTATTGCGGCCGGTGGCAAATATGTTTTCCCAGCCGTCGGAAGCGGCCGACGTAGTCTCGCAGGCAATCTACGGCTCAAATGTGGCCGTGCTGGAACAGCGCGAAGGCTGGGCGCGGATTCGCACAGCGGACGAATACACCGGCTGGGCGCCGCTGGCAGCGCTGAAGATCGGCGCGCCCTATGCCGCCGGGGGCCGAGTGGCAATGGTCTCCAGCCTGTTCGCGCACGTGTACCGCGAGCCCGATGTCAAAGCGCACGCGGCGCTGCTGACGGTGCCATTCGAAACCAGGCTGGAGATTGCCGGCGGCGGCGAGCAGGGGCGCTGGCACCAAGCGCGGCTGGCGGATGGGCGCATGGGCTGGGTGCAGGCGGGCGATCTCACTTTCGACGCCGCGCCAATCAGCACGGTGCAGATGCTGGCGCTGAGCCGGCGCTTTCTCGGTCTACCATACACCTGGGGCGGAACTTCCAGTTTCGGCTACGACTGTTCCGGCTTCGTGCAAATGCTCGAGCGCCGCCATGGAGTGCCGCTGCCGCGCGATGCCCAGCCGCAGGCGGATTGGAGCGGTCTCAAGCCGGTGAGCCGAACGGAGCTGGCATCTGGCGACCTGCTGTATTTCGGCGCTTCGCCCGAGCGCATCACGCACACGGGAATGTACCTGGGCGACGGCCAATTCATCAGCGCGACCACCTACCAGACGCCCATGGTGCGCATCGACAGTCTGGATGATCCGCACTGGTCGCGCCTGCTGGTGGCGATGAGGAGAGTGAAATGAACCGGAGAGACTTCGTGACGATCGCGGCTGCGGCCAGTCCGCTGAGCCGAATGGCGGCGCCAAGCGGAGGCGCGGCGCTGGAGGCCAAGATCATCCGCCTCAACCTGCGGCACACCTGGACCACCACCATGTCGTCGAGCCAATATCGCGACACGCTGCACGTTAGCTACACGCGCGATGGCATTACCGGCCATGGCGAAGGAGCGCCCATCGTCCGCTATCACGAGGACGCGGAGGGCGCGCGGCAGGCGGTGGAATCCGTGCGCGGGTTGTTGCTGGCGGCGAATCCGATGCAGTTTTCGAAAGTGATGGCCGCCGTCTTCGGGGGCGTGGAAGGCGCCTGGGCCGGCAAGGCCGCCATCGATATCGCGCTGATGGACTGGGTCGGCCAGAAGTTGGGAATCCCGCTCTACTCGTATTTCGGACTCGATCGCGCGGACGCGCCGGTGACTACATTTTCGATTGGCATCGATACACCCGAGGTCACGCGGCAGAAGACGCGGGAGGCTGGCGATTTTCCGGTGCTCAAGGTGAAGGTGGGCCTGGCCACCGACGAGGCGACCATCGAAGCCGTGCGTAGCGTGACCTCCAAGCCGCTGCGCGTCGACGCCAACGAAGGCTGGAAAGACAAGGAAGAGGCGGTGCGCAAGATCAACTGGCTGGAGAAGCAGGGGGTCGAGTTCATCGAGCAGCCGATGCCGGCGGAAATGGTGGAAGAAACGCGCTGGGTACGCGCGCGCGTGCACATCCCCATCATCGCCGACGAGTCCTGCCAGCGAGCCTCCGACATTCCGAGAATCAAAGACGCATTCGACGGTGTCAACATCAAGCTGGATAAGGGCGGCGGATTGCTGGAAGCCTGGCGCATGATCGCGGTGGCGAAATCGCTGCGCATGAAGACGATGTTGGGATGCATGGTGTCGAGCTCGGTTTCGGTGACCGCCGCCGCGCACCTGTCGCCGCTGGTAGATTACGCCGATCTCGACGGCAACCTGCTCATCGCCAACGATCCGTTCGTGGGCGTGAGAGTGGAAAAAGGCAAGTTGATTTTGCCGGAGGGGGCGGGGTTGGGGTTGAGGCCAGCGCTATAATCGGTCCGGCACGTGTTCGCCTATGCATGTTTTCCTCAGTGGCCTAGAGGGCTTTCTCTTTCTGGCCGCGCTTCCAGTTGTGCTCATAACGCCGGCATACCTGTTC
>Ga0181529_10002499_pt1 | contig 21939 bp, 16 predicted proteins | sample PEATcosm2014_Bin_36_FD_119763 | JGI IMG/M metagenome (GOLD analysis project Ga0181529, IMG submission 119763) | Peatland microbial communities from MTU Mesocosm Facility, Houghton, MI, USA - PEATcosm2014_Bin10_30_metaG | ecosystem: Environmental > Terrestrial > Soil > Wetlands > Peat | place... | reverse complement strand
TAGCCACGAACAGGTAGAACGACGCGCCGGCAATCGACATCATGTCGTAGGTCACCGGGTAAGTGGGGGTCCCGTAGAAGCTCTCCGTGGTGCGGGCCTCGAGGAACAGAAACAGCAGGCCGGAGAGCACAATCACAACGAAATAGACGTTCTTCACCGTCTCGCGGAAGGTCAGCCAGGTGAGCCGCAGCAGCGCCACGGCCTGCGAGGCGAAGCCGAAATCGCGAGTGCAGCGGGGAATCGCCATCGGTGCGCGCGGCGCCTGGGAGGCCGGATCGGCGCGCCGCCGCGAGCGTCCGCCGGCATGTTGCATGCGGAACTTCCACCAGCAGAAGACGGCAATCGCGACGGCCACTCCCAGCCACAGCAGCCGGTTTCCCAGCAGCAGGCCGTGCAAACCCACCAGCCGGCTGTTCTTCTCGGCGATGGTCCAGTACTCCGTCACGCGGTCGAGCGCATTGGAGCCGAACGGATCGGCCAACGCGCCAATCCATCGCGTGTCGAGATCGTCGGTCAGCGTGCTGGCGACCAGGTATCCGGTGAGCAGCACCACGCTGCCCACGTAGACCGGGTAGATGCGGCGTCCCAGGGCCGCCAGCGAGAAAAAGATCGCGCCCATCAGCAGCGTATTGGGGATGACCGAGGTCAGATAGGGCATGACGTAGGCCATCGGGTGGTTCGGTCCCACCTTGGCGTGATCCAGGCCGGGCACCAAGGTGCCCGCGAACAGTCCGAGCCCCAGGCTGCAGTAGATGGCCGTCAGAATGGTCATGGCCGCCAGGAAGCGGCTGCCCAGGTAGTCGATCTTGCGAATGGGAGCTGTGAAGAAGAACGGGTCGCAGCGGAAATCGAAGTCATGGTACGCCGCGCGGCCGGAGATCGCGGCCGTCACCAGCAGGCTGAAGCAGCCAAGGGTGGTCATCAGTTGCATCAGCACGTAGGGCGAATTGGCGAAGACCTTCTCGCCGCCGAAATCGACGTTGACTTGCGGAAGCGCGCCGCCCGCTCCCAGCATGGCTAGAAACGCCATCGCGCCGAACATCGCGAAATAGACATAGGTCGAAATGGCGCGCAGGTGCCGCGCCATCTCGAAGCGGAACATGGCGCTCAGCATGACGGCTCTCCGCTCGACGCCGCCGGCAGTTCGGGGACGCCCAGGCTGCCGTTGCGCATCACTGCGAAGTAGACGTCTTCCACTTCCGGTTCGACCGAGGTGAACTCCGGCCCCGGCGACTCCGCCTGCAGGACGCGGATGAGTGTCCGCCCCGCCGAGAGGCGCGACGAGATGACCATCAGCGACTGCTGGCGCGCGGCCACCTCCGCGCGCGGCACGCTGGCCTGCCAGACGCGGCCGCGCAGCGACGCCGCCAGCGCCACCGGGTCGCCCTCCACCAGCACGCTTCCCTGGTGCAGAATAGCCATGGCCGGACAGAGCTCGCTGACATCGCTGACGATGTGGGTGGAGAGGATGACGATGCCGCGCTCGCCGATTTCGCTGAGCAGGTTGTGGAATCGCACGCGCTCTTCCGGGTCGAGCCCGGCGGTCGGTTCATCGACGATGATGAGTTTGGGGTCGCCGATGAGCGCCTGGGCGATGCCGAAGCGCTGCTTCATGCCGCCCGAAAACGTGCCCAGCCGCTGGTCGCGGGCGGTCCACAGATTGGTCTGGCGCAGCAGAGCCTCCACCAGGGCGCGCCGCGCGGCGGCCTGGCGAATGCCCTTCAATTCGGCGAAGTGGTCGAGCATGAGCCGCGCCGGAACTCGCGGATACAGTCCGAATTCCTGCGGCAGGTAGCCCAGCACGCGCCGTACCGCCGCTTTGTCGTGCAGCATGTCGATGGCGCCGCTGCCGTCCTCGAGCGTGGCTTCGCCCGCGTCGGCCTCCTGCAAGGTGGCCAGGATGCGCATGAGGGTGGACTTCCCCGCCCCGTTCGGCCCCAGCAAACCAAAGATGCCCGCGCCGATGGTGAGCGAGACATCCTGCAGCGCGCGCAACCCGCCATAGGCTTTGGAGAGATTCCGGATGCGCAGTTCCATGGGAGTTAGCACAGCAGAAGCGATGGGGGATCGTCAAGTAAGACGTGAGCGATCAATGGGGGAAAGCCGCCAGCCTGGGAGGGCGTGCAAAGTGTGGGCCCTGGAACCGCGACCGACAGGGAGCGGCCCGACGAAGAGGCTGAGACCCATCCGTAGGGACGGCTGAGTCGATCGGGCCGCTCCCTGTCGGTGGCGGTTCCGGAACCCCGCCGGCCCACTCAAAACGAGATGCGGAAGTTGAATTCGCCCGACCGCGCCCCGCCGGATTGAAACAGCGGCGGGAGCCCGGTATTGGGCGTGCCTGAACCGAGCATCAGGTTCTGCATCGACGTGGGCTGGCCGAACCACGGGCTGCTCAGGTAGGGCACCGGGTTGGCGAAGGCCGGATGATTGAGCACGTTGAATACGTTCACCGAGATTTCCACGGAGAATTGCCGGAAGAGCGGAAATTCGCGGTGCACGCTGGCGTCCAGTTGCGACAGACCGTTGCCCGTCAGGACATTTCGTCCCAGCGACCCGGTGACGCCCGACGCGGGCACGCTGAAGGCCGCCGGGTTGATGCGGCGATGGCCGGCCACCGAGGAATCGTCGATCCACACCGGCACTCCCGTGACCAGGTCGGGACGTCCGGCATTCACAAATTCCTGGCCGAGCGGCTGCTCGCTATCCAACACATCGATGGGAAAGCCGCTGCGCACGCGGAAGATCCCGCTGACCGTCCAGTTGCGCAAGGCTTCGGGCAGCCGGATACGCGGCACACGGTAGGACAGCGCCGCGGTCAATTCCTGCCGGATGTCGAAACTGGAAGAGGCGCGCGCCTCGCTCAACTGGTAGCCGGGGTGGATCAGGAAGAGCGACGAATCTTCCGATCCGTCGTCGATGGAGTGCGCCCATGTGTAGGACGCCGAGCCATACAGGTTCCGCGCGAACATGCCGCTGTAGCGAAACTGCGCGGCCTGATAGGTGGACGAGTTCTCGGTGAGCGTCACGCGGCGGTCCAGAATCCCCGTATCGGGCTCGACGTACGCCTGGTTGCCCAGAAGATTCCGGCCCAGGGCGCCCACATACGACATGGAAGCGACGCCCCGCGATCCCATGCTCTTCTCCAGCGAGACGCGCCATTGATAGGATGCCGGAAGGCGCAGCGGCGGCGGCGTCCCATTGAGAAACCGGTTGACGTCCGGGGCGGTGCTGCCGGACGCCGGAGCCGTTCCCCCGCCGGTGGAGGAGTCGACGCCCGTGCCGCCCGAGGCGAGCAGCCAACTGTTGAAGGGAGCGCCATTAATAGGATTGATGGACGCTCCCAGCGTGGCGTCGTAGAAGAGGCCGCCGCCGGCGCGCAAGATCAGACCGGTTCGCGGAAGCCGGTAGGCCAGACCGATGCGCGGCGCCACTTGTCCGAAGCGCATGGGCCACGGGGCCGTCCCGGCGATGTCGCCGGTGTGCGCGGTTTGCCATTCGGCGCCGGTCCAAAAGCCGGAGACCGTGGGGATCTGCACCTGGTCGGCGGTGGGCGGAGTCACTTCCCACCGCACGCCGTAAACCAGATTGAGCGAATCGCTCACGTGAAACGTGTCTTGCGCAAAAGACGAAATCGCATGGACGCGGCCGCCATAGCGCGCCGCCTGCGAATACGTGACGGCCAGCGGATCGCTCGCCAGTAGACCTTGCAGGCTGGAAGCCACTCCCAACACGCTGTCCAACGTAGTGTCGCGCGACGGCTCCAGCAGCACGTAGTCGATCCCGACCCGCAGCTCATGCCGCCCGATTCGCCGCGATGCCGTGTCGCGAGCCTCCCATTGATCCTGCCGGGCGTGGCCGTCCGCGGTGGAGACGAATTGCCCGAGGTTCGGCACGGACAGGCCCATCACGATCTGGCTGGGTCCGGTGGAGGCGGGCAGGATAGACGTGAGATTCGCCGGCGGTCCGATCTCGACGATCTCCGTTCCGTCGGGAATGGCGATGACGGCGCCGGGCAGCAGGCCGGAGCCGATCAGCGCCGAGGTGGCCCAGGACGAAGAGCCGTCGAAGGAATTCAAACCGGCGTAGGAGTAGTTCAAGCGCAGATCGTGGATGAAGCCGCCGGGCCGTTCCGTGGTCAGGCCGACGGTGGCGCTCACCCAGTTGACAGTGCTCTCCACGAAATTATTCTGAAAATAATCGTTCTTGGAAGGCGCCGCCACCACGCGGGCAAACAAAGTTCCTGCCGCGCCCAGAGGCTGATCGACGCGCAAGCTGAGGTGGGAGAGCTGTGCTATGTCGGTATCCTGCCAAACCGACACCGCCTCGCCGCCGCCCAGGTTGGGGCCGTTGGGGAGCGGAAAGTAATCGAGGATCGGCTGCAGTTTCGCCGATGCTGTCTGCCGCGTTTCGAGCGAAGGCACGGCGGTCAGTTGCAGGCTGGTGTCGGTCAGCTTGGTATCTTCCACGGAGACAAAAAAGAACGTCCGGTTGTGGCGGAGGTGTCCGCCCATCGCCGCTCCGAGGCTTTGGTAATCGGGGCGGGTGTACTCCAGGGATTCGCGGTTGGCGAACCAGTCGCGCGCGCTCCAACTGTTATCCCGCAAGTGACCGTAGAATTCGCCGTGGAATCCGTTGGACCCCGAGCGCGTCGTCACCAGCGCTTCAGCGCCCGGCCGGCTGCCCGATTCCGGAGAAAAATTGGAAGTGCGCAGCTCCACCGATTGGGTGTTTTCAGGCGAGCCCAGGTTGTCCGTGCTGCCGATGGCGCTCATGGCCGGGAGGGATGCGCCGGGGAACGATCCCGGCAGAATGGTCCCGCCTACGCCGGTGTTGGCGCTGGCTCCGTCCACCCGGAAGGCATTGGCATTAGGGCGCTGGCCGTTGGAGGTGAATTGGCCGGCGTCGGTTACGCCCGCGGGAGTTACCACCACTCCCGGCATGAGGTCGAAGGACGCGCGAAAATCGCTGCCGTTGGCGGGCAGCGCGGCTCCGGGGCTGGCCCGCGTCATCAGCAGGCTGTCGCCACCCGACGGGTCGAGCCCGTCCTTGCCGGTGGTCACCGTAATCGACTGGTGCAGCCCCAGTAGCTCCAGCGTGAAATCCAAAGGCGCCTCCGCCTCGGGTTCCAGCGCCACGCCGCCGCGCGCCACGGTGCGAAACCCCGGCGCGCGCACGGTGATCTTATATCGATCGGGCGGCAGATCGGCTACCATATAACGGCCGTGATTGTCGGAACGGGTCTTCCAACGGGCGCCGGTGGATTCGCTTTGCACCTGCACGTCCGCCTCGGCGAGCGTCTCCCCGCGGCTGTCGCGCACGGTACCCGAGATCGCCGTTTGACCGGCGGCCGGAAGCGCCGCTGCCGCCAACAGCAACCCGACGAGGAAAGGCGGCGTCATTCTTGTTTTAGTTGCGATTGGATGGCCCATTGCAAGCGCTCGATGGCGGACGCCAGCCCGTGCAGCATGTCTTCTCCGGAAGATTGCGTATAACTGCCGGCCAGAAGACGATTCAACAATTGGTCGGTTTCCCCCGCGGAGGCCACGAGAGAGGGAATGCCGGCCTGCCAGGTTGGTACTCTTCCGTTATCGCCCGCGGGCACGGCGAACGTGCTTCCGTCGTCCAGCAAAGGCTTCAGATCGCCATGAATTTGCGCCGCCAATCGCGTCAACTGGGCGACGTGGTGCTGCCGCAATTGGCGCAACACTGAGCCGTCCGCGCCACTCAGGCCGCCCTCGATGTCCGGCGGAAAATTCCGCGCCAGCACTTCCATAGCGTGCGCATGGGCCAGCGTGAGAGCGCTCGCTTCGAGCGTCCGATCGGTCATCTCCTGCACCGCCACCGGGCCGCCCAGGCGATCTTCGAAGCGCTGCCGCAGAGCGGCGGGCATGCTGGCCGAGGTTGTTTCGGGCGCGGCCGGCGGCTGCGGCGCGGGGTGGCGGGAGCCGGCTTGCAGGTCGAGCGTGACGCGAGGCAGCGTCGCCAGCGCGGCGGCGACTTCCCGTTGCCGCGATGGGGTCAATCCGCCGGCGCGCACCACCACGCGGCCATGCGGCGCGTCCTGCGATACCTCGACGGGCTCGCCGGCATCGGCGCCGATTTCGTCCAGAGCGGCCAGCACGCGTAGCGTGTCCTCGGGACTGGCGGGTATCTCCCGCGGCGTTCCCTGGGACATCGGCCGGGGCGGCGGCGCCGGTGTTTCTGCCGGCTCCGCCGCATCGTCGGGAGCTTCTTCCATGGCGACCGGCCCTTCGCCCGAAAACTCGAAGTCGCCCGCCACCGGCCGCAGGTCGTCGGCGCGCAAAGTCAGGGACGCGCTGCGCAGCACTCCCGCCGCGACATCCGTGCGCACGCGGTAGAACCGCTGGTCTCCCGGCCGGGCGATGGTGCTGACGAAATCGTGCGGCTGCTTCTGCGCTCCGCGCCATGCCTGAAAGGTGCGGGCGCTCAACGGCTCGCGCCAACTGTAGCGGGCCGCCTGGAACAGCATCTGCAGCCGCGCCATGTCGGGATCGCTGGCGATGACAGCGTCGCCCACCAGTTCCGCCTTACGCAGCAGTTTCTTGCCGCGTACCCGCAAGGCGATCATGCGGTCGCGGCGCGAGGGCGCCTTGGCCGAGCGCGCCAGCAGCCGGTCGGCCTGCGCGGAAGGCCGCGACGCCGTCCGCAGCGTCGACACTACGGCCAGCACCAGCAGGCACGCCGCGGCCAGCGCCGGAACCCACCACCAGGAGAACCGCGGGCGCCGCGCCGGCTCGCGGCCGGCGATCAGTTCGTCCAGGCTCCGCCAGGGCTGCGGGACCGGCGGCAGAAGCGGTCCGCGAATGGAATCGCGGTATTCGGAGTAGGCCGCGCAGGCGGTCTTAAGCCCGCGCAAACGCTCTGCGCACTCCGCGCAACCTTCCAAATGCGCCGCCTCGGCCGCCGGGAGTTCGCCGTCCTGCAGACGGGCCAGTTGTTCCTCCGACAGATGCGGCGCGCCATGGTTAGTAGGCATCGATGGCCTCCTTCAAACGGACCACCGCGCGTCGCAGGAATTCGCCGACGGCCGACGTGCTGATCCCGATGGTCTCCGCGATCTCGCGATAGCGCAGCCCCTGCACGCGAAGGTGCAGGCAGTTTCTCTGTTGCGGCGACAAGTCGCGGACGGCGGTGACGAGGGCCTGCCGCCGCTCGCGTTCCAGCAGTTCGCTCTCCGGATCGGGACCCGGCTCGCGGAACGGCGCGGCCGGGTCAATCTCGTCGAAGACCGGCTCCCGCCCCCGATGCCGTAGCGCAAAATGGTAAGCCACGCGGTACAGCCAGGCGCGCGGATTGTCCACCGCCTCCTCTTTGGACAGCTTCTGGAACAGCTTCAGAAAGGTGTCCTGCACCAGTTCCTGGGCTCTCTGTGGAGCCACCCCGCAGAGTAGCAGGTACGCGTAGATGTGATTGCGCTCGGCCACGTAAATATCCTCTACGCGATCATGGACGTTCATCCTGGCGGGGCTCCGGCCGGCTGTCCCATCTGCCGCATCTTGGCATATATAAGAGATCCCGCGCACCGCCGCTTTGCCTACAGGTCCCCACTATATTTTTCGGTGTAGGCAAACGCGCCACGCGGCGGATCTCAATGGCATATGCGAAACGTCATTCTTCCGCTCTTGTTCCTGGCCGCGTTCAGCGCTTCCGCGCAGAGGGTTTCGTTCGGCGTGGAGGCCGGCGTGCCCGTCACCGCCGCCGTCCCCGACAATTTCGACCCGTACTCCATGGTCGACACGGGGCGATGGACCATCGGCCCCAAGTTTGAGGTGCGTCTGTTCGGCCCTCTCTCTTTTGAAATCGACGCCCTGTTCCGCGGCTATCGCGAGCAATCGGGGTATGCGTCCACCCTCGCGGCGGGCGTCAATGTCGTTCAAGTTGGACTATTCACGTCGTCACAGGTGAACTCCAAGGAGTGGGATATCCCGCTGCTCCTGAAATACCGCTTCCGGGTGGCCAAGACGCATCTTTTCGCGGACGCCGGATGGGACGTCGCGCATGTTTCCTCCGACGTCACGGCCTCGCAGACCTGCCTGGGCTCGGACTCGGCTTGCATCGCAGCGGGCTTGAACGCGTACGTTTATCCCTCGAGCCCCTTCCACTTCAGCCAGCGCCGCAACGGGCCGGCGGCTGGCGCGGGCGTGGAATTCAAGTACCACAAGCTCACGATTGCGCCGGAGGTCCGTTACACCAAGCTGACGCAACCGAACGTCAACGGCGTGACCCTCCTGGTCGGCTTCACCTTCTGACGCCCCGGCGCGGCGGAAGATCATCGCGCGCGGGCAAGCTGAAGGCTCTAATGCGTCATCGAATAGACGACGTAGTTGACGCCGAGGCGGATGGCCAACTCGGCGAACTTCTCGGGATAGGCGGGCGAATCGGCCCACTCCCAGGCATCGCCGACATCGGAGTTGAAGCACATGGCCACCATCACGCGGCCTTTATCGTCGTAGATGCCGTACCAGTGAGCCGTGGTGCCCACGGCGCGACTTTGGCACATCATATTGTTGCGCTGGCTGGTGCACCACGCGCCCAGGATCTGGACGCGGTCGTCCAGGTCGTAGACCACGTGGAAGATGGCGTCCTGGTTAGGCATCTCGACGGTCGGATGGTCGGGGAATACCTTGTGCATGGTCTCGTCGAACCGGGCATACTCTTCGGGGCCCCAGAAATCGTCGAGCATCAGGAAGCCACCGCGCAGCAGGTACTCGCGCAGCGTCTTCACCTGGGCGTCGGTGAGTTTCCAGTCACCCATTTCGCCGGCATTCATCCACGGCCAATTGTAAAAGTCGTCGAGATCGTCGGGGCTCACCGGCTGCTCCACGGAGCGCACGTGGACGCGCGTCAGACGCCGCACCGCCTGGGCGAAATGCCGGTCGGCGCGCGGATAATCCTGTGTCCAACTGGTGCCGCCTTCCCGCCAGTCCGGGTTGTAGCCGCCCCAGCGGTTGAATCCGAAACGCCCGCGGCCGCCCAGAATGGCGTCGGGGTGATTGGGATACATCAGGCGCGCGAAAACCCACTCGGTCTTTTCCTGGTAGTCGGGCGGAAGCGGAATGTCGTCCGCCGGCTCATAGCTGGGATAGACACGGAACGGCTTTTGAAACGCGAACAGCCCGCCGATGAGGCAAAGGCCGCAAATCCCCGGCCACAGCACCCTACGTAGAGTCATACAACTGCCTGTTGTCTGAAGGATAGCACGCCGGACTTGAGCCGGCCGCGCACAGCCCACCGGTTGCTAACCTGCCGCGCATGCCCGACACTGGAACATGTGACCTACGGGCGGCAGGAACTTCTGGAGCAGCGGCGCCGCTGGCGCGAGCGCGGGATGAAGGTGGTCTTCACCAATGGCTGCTACGATCTGTTGCATCCCGGACATATTCGGCTGCTGGAGCAGGCGCGATCGCTGGGCGACGTGCTCATTCTGGGGCTCAATAGCGATGCCAGCGTGCAACGGGCGAAGGGGCCGTCGCGGCCGCTGCTGGCGGGAGCCGAAAGGGCGGAGATCGCCAGTGGCCTGGAAGCGGTGGATGCGGTGACCTTCTTCGATGAAGACACGCCGCGCGACCTGATCGCCGCGCTGCTGCCGGATATCCTGGTGAAAGGCGCCGACTGGTCCCATTTCGTCGCCGGTAAAGAAGAAGTGGAGGCAGCCGGCGGCCAGGTTCTGACGCTGGCCCTGGAACCTGGCTATTCCACGACAAATATCGTTGAAAGAATCCTGACTCAGCCTTGATTCATCCTGCGGTTCGCGATCTATTTCTGGATTTGGGCAGGCACCCCGCGTATCAGGAGGTGCTGCGGCGCGTCACGGCGGGCGGCAACGCCAGCCTGTCGGGCCTCACCACCACTGCTAAAGCGCTGTATTCCGTACTGTTATCGCAATCCTGCGGCCATCCTCTGATTATTGTAGTAGATGGTAACAAAGAGGCTGAGGCGCTCTGGGAAGCCGTCGACACATTCTTCGAGCTGCTCTCGGCGGACGATCGCATCGCCCCCCAACTGCTTCCCGCGCTGGATGTTCTACCGCTGCAAAACCTGTCGCCGCACGCCGAAATCTGCGAGCAACGGGCCATCGGATTGTGGCGTCTGGCGACACAAAAGGTCCCCATCACCATCCTGCCGGTGGCGGCCGCGCTGCTGCGCATCGAGCGCGGCGACTTCTACCGCCAACTGGCGCTGCGGCTCAAGGTGGGCGAAGAGCTACCTCTGGAAGAAGTGGTGGCCCATCTGGCAAGCATCGGCTACGAACGCCGCGAACCGGTGGAGATGGTGGGCGAGTATTCGGTGCGCGGCGGCATTCTCGACGTCTTTTCGCCGGAAGCGTCGAAGCCGGTACGGATCGACCTGTTCGGGGACCTGGTGGAGTCCATCCGGCGATTCGACGTGGAGTCGCAGCGCTCCGTTTTGAAGATCGAGGAGTGCACACTACTACCGTTGACGGAGTACCAGAAGTCGCGCGAGTTGCTGGCGCATTTATCGGAGCTAATGCGCGAGGCGGACATACCGGGTCGCGACCTGCCGCCGCCGGGCGAGCCATTTCCCGGCTGGGAACTGGTGGCTCCCATGGTGCGGCCGCGACAAGGTGCGGTTCTCAGTCTGGTGGACCGTCCCGTCATCTTATGGGATGAGCCCGACCAGGTGCGGGGCGCGGCGGAGCGGCTGTGGAAGCGTCTGGAACAGACCGAGGTGTCGCCCGCGTACGATCCGGCGCGGCTGTTCTTCCGTTGGGAGGACCTGGAGCGGCAGGCGGCGGGTCCGCAGGTGAGCCTGAAGGAACTGGAAATCGGGCCTGACGACGCCGAAAAACTACATTTATCGACGAGGCCCTCGGTGAAGTTCCACGGCAACATGCGGGTGGCCATTGCCGAGGCGCGAACGCTGGTGGAAGCCGGCGGACGGGTGGCGTTCTTCGCGTCTTCGACGGGCGAAGTGGAGCGCGTCGCCGACATCCTGAACGAGTACGGCGTCTCCTATCAGCTCGGCCTGGACCAGAATGACTCGACGCCGGCTTATCTTGCCGAACGGGCGTACATGGCGGGCGATGCGGCCAGCATCTACCTCATTAAGGGGCGCTTGCGGCATGGCACTGCCTTCCAGGATTCAGATCTTGTAGTATTTGGCTCGGAAGATCTCTTTGAAACCTCGGAGATGGTGGCTCAGGCACCCTCGCTGAAGGCCGGGCTGGCCACTTTTTCCGCCGACCTGATCGACCTGAAACCGGGCGACTACGTAGTCCACGCGGATCACGGTGTGGCGCAATACCTGGGCCTTCGCGAGATCGCGCAAGGCGAGGCCAAGGGCGACTACATGCTGCTGGAGTATGCGCAGGGCGCCAAGTTGTATGTCCCGCTGGCGCGCATGGACCTGGTGCAGCGCTTCCGCGGCGCGGGCGAGTCGAAACCGTCGCTCGACCGCATGGGCGGCGCCACATGGTCGCGCACCAAGACGCGGATCAAGGCGCGGATGCGCGACATGGCGGACGAGTTGTTGAAACTCTACGCCGGCCGAAAAATGGCGGAGGGCTTCCAGTTCTCGCCCGATAGCAATTGGCAGCGCGAGTTCGAAGACGCCTTCGAGTTTGCCGAGACGCGCGATCAGCTCACCTCCATTCAGGAGATCAAGCGCGACATGGAGAGTCCGCAGCCCATGGACCGGCTGCTCTGCGGCGATGTGGGGTACGGCAAAACCGAAGTGGCCATGCGGGCCGCGTTCAAGGCTTTGGGCGACGGGAAGCAGGTGACGCTGCTGGCTCCTACAACTGTCCTGGCATTCCAACACTTTGAGACATTTAAGCGGCGATTCCAGCCGTTTCCCGTCCGCGTGGAGATGTTCAGCCGCTTCCGCAGTCCCAAGGAGCTCAAAGCCGGCCTCGCGGATCTGGCTGAGGGCAAGGTGGATATCGCCATCGGTACGCACCGTCTGCTGTCTCAGGACGTGGTCTTCCGGGATCTCGGTTTAGTACTGGTGGACGAGGAGCAGCGCTTTGGTGTGAAGCACAAAGAGCGCCTCAAACAGCTCAAGAAGAGCGTGGACGTAATCAGCATGAGCGCGACTCCGATTCCCCGAACACTACATATGTCGTTATTGGGATTGCGGGACATGTCGGTGATCGAGACGCCGCCCAAGGACCGGCTGGCCATCCATACCGTGGTGGCTCCGTTCCAGCCGGAACTGATCCGTTCGGCATTGGAGCAGGAGCTGGGACGGGGCGGACAGGTCTATTTTCTGCACAATCGCGTGGATTCCATCTGGATGCGGGCGGCGATGCTGCAGGAACTGGCGCCGGGAGCGCGCATCGGCGTGGGGCATGGGCAGATGGGCGAGGCCGAGCTGGAAAAGACCATGCTGCAGTTCATGCGGCGCGAGTTCGATATCCTGGTGTGTACGACAATTATAGAAAATGGCTTGGATATCCCGCTCGCCAATACCATGCTGGTGGAGAATGCCGAGCGATACGGCCTGTCGGAATTGTATCAGTTGCGCGGACGCGTGGGGCGGTCGAACCGGCGGGCGTATGCCTACCTGCTGGTGCCGCCGGATACGGAGCTTACGGAGATCGCCCGCAAGCGTCTGGCCGCGCTCAAGGAATTCAGCGATCTGGGCGCCGGTTTCAAGATCGCGGCGCTGGATCTGGAGTTGCGCGGCGCCGGCAACCTGCTGGGCGGCGAACAGCACGGACACATCAACTCGGTGGGCTTCGACACGTATGTCAGCCTGCTGGACGAGACGGTCCGGGAATTGAAGGGCGAAGAAATTGTCCCCGAAATCCACTCCACGCTGAACCTGGGACTGGATATCCGCATTCCGGCGGCGTACATCGGCGACGAAAACCAGCGGCTGCGGGCCTACCGGCAGATCGCCAACGCGGCCAGTGCGGAGGCGCGGGAGCGTGCCGAAAAGGAACTGGAGGATCGCTACGGCACAGTTCCGGAGGCGGTGCGCAACCTGCTGGAATACTCGGCGCTCAAGACCCTGGCCGAAAAGATCGGGGTGGAAGCCGTCGACCGGCGGCATAACCTGTTGACAATAAAGTTCCACCAGGGAACGCGCGTGGATCCGGCGCGGCTCATGAACCTGGTGAGCAAAACCCGCGGGGCGCAGTTCACTCCGGCAGGCGTCTTGCTACTACCGGTGGACGGACAACTGCCGGCGGGTGAAATCTTGCGGCATCTGGGAGAGCGGCTCGAACAGTTGCAGGCGTGAGGGCCGCCGGCGGCAAGCGGTTTCCGGATGGTAAAATGGAGAATCACATTATGTTTCGCAGGTTTGTAGTACTCATGCTGTGGGCGGCGCCGTTCGCGCCGGCCGCCGATATCCGTGTGGTGGAGGAGATCGCGGCCAAGGTGAACGGGGACATCATCACCAAGGGCGACCTGGAAGACCAGCGCAAGAACATGGAGCGGGCTCTCCGCGAAGAACAACACTTGAGCGGCGCGGCGCTCGCGGCGGCCATGCACGAGGGCGAAAAAGACATTCTGGCCAACCAGATCAGTCAGCGGCTGCTGGTGCAGCGCGCCAAGGACATGCAGATCAATGTGGATTCCGAGGTCAACAAGCAACTCATCAAGATGCAGTTGGACTCCAAGATCCAGGACACCGAGAAGTTCCACGAGTTCATCCACCAGCAGCTCGGCATGACTTTCGAAGACTACAAACTGCAGTTGACCGAAGCCATGCTGACGCGCCGCGTGATCGATTCCGAGGTGGGGTCGCGCATCAATATTCCGGAAGCGGACTTGAAGAAATATTACGACGACCACCAGAGCGAGTTCATGCGCAAGTCCGAAATCTATCTCGCCAAGATTCTGATTTCCACTGAAGGCAAGAGCCCGGAGCAGATTGAGAACGCCGAGAAGAAGGCCAACGAACTGGCGGCGCGGGCGAATGCGGGCGAGAGATTCAGCGAACTGGCGGCGGCCAATTCCGACGATCCGGAAACGGCTCGCGACGGCGGTCAATTGCCGGGCCTGCAGCCCGAACAGTTGCGCGCCGACCTGCGGGATATCATCGCCAATACCAAGAAGGGCGCCACCACGGCTCCCATCCGCGATCCGCAAGGTTTTGTCATCTACAAAGTGGTCGACCGCTTTGACGCCGGCCTGGCGCCGTTCGACGACGAGAAGGAACGGATCCACCAGTTTCTGGCGGAACCGAAGATGCAGGCCAAGCTACCGGAGTTTCTGAACAAACTGCGCCAGGAAGCCTACCTGGAGATCAAGGACGGGTACATCGACACGCAGGCGGCTCCGGGAAAGGACACCCGCTGGCACGAAGTCGCGCCCATCAAGGCGCAGACCGTGACCAAGGAAGAAGTCCTCTCCACGCGCAAGCGCAAGAAGTTCCTGGGACTTTTCCCGCACGGCAAAGTGCCCGCCAAGCCCGTCGACACGCAGACGCTGGGCGAACCCAAGGATCCCTCGCAGACCGCGGCTCCGGCGCCCGACAAAACCGGCCCCGACAAAACCGGCCCCGATAAAACCAATCCCGACAAGAGCCAGTCGGACCCGGCCAATCCGGCCGCGACACCGCCCGCCATCAAACAATGAAGTCTCCCTATGTGAACGAGCTGGAGCCCAACAAGGTCATCACCGCCAGCTTTCTGGTGCAGTCCAAGGAGATCCGCCAGAAAAAATCGGGCGAGATGTACCTTTCCCTGATGTTGGGCGACCGCAGCGGCGACCTGGACGCCAAGATGTGGGATAACGTGGCCGAAGTCATCGACGCCTTCGACCGCGACGATTTCGTCAAGATCAAGGGGTTGATGCAGGTCTTCCACAACCGGCCGCAGTTGACCATCCACAAACTGCGCCGGATGGACGACAGCGAGGTCGATTTCGCCGATTACTTCCCTTCGTCGTCGCGCGACCCCGAAGAGATGTGGGCCGAACTGCGCGGCGTGGTGGCGTCTATCGGCAACCCGCATCTGAAAGCGCTGCTGGAGGCCATGCTGGGCGATGAAGACGTGGCGCTACGCTACCGCCGCGCGCCCGCCGCCAAGAGCATCCACCACGCATTCCTGGGAGGGCTGATTGAGCACGTGCTTTCGTTGTGCGCGCTGGCCAAGCTCACGGCGGGGCACTATCGGCACATCGATCGCGACCTGTTGTTGACCGGGGTGGTGCTGCACGATATCGGAAAAATCTACGAGCTGAGCTACGAACGCGGCATCTCCTATTCCCCCGACGGGCAACTGATCGGACACATCGATATCGCTATGCGCATGGTGGCCGACAAGCTGCACGGTTTGCCGGACTTTCCGCCGCGTTTGCGGTCGCTGGTGGAACATATGATCCTGAGCCATCACGGCCGCCTGGAATTCGGATCGCCGAAGGTGCCGCAGTTTCCCGAAGCGCTGCTCCTGCATCACCTGGACGATATGGATTCCAAAATGGAATGCATGCGGGCCATGGTGGCCAATGACCGGCAGGTGGAAGGCTGCTTCACCTCCTATAATCCGGCGATGGAGCGTCCGGCCCTCAAGATGGATAAGTATTGGGAGGACGCGCCGGAGCCGAAACGCGCCGCGCCGCCACCTTCGCCGGATTGGGATAGCGGCGCGAAAGCTCCGGTGGCCAAGCCATCGGCGGCGGCCCACCCGCTGTTTGCGCCGCGGCCCGATTCTCCTTTTGCCGGCAAGTTGAAAGACGCGCTACAAACCTCGCCCGTGGCGAAGCCGGCTCCCGGGCCGGAGCCGGGATCCTGATGCCCAAGACCGCGCGCGACGTTCCTCCGCCCCTGGAACTGCTCTGCCTGAAAGCGCTTTGGTCGCTCCAGGAAGGCAACGTGAAGGACGTGCAGCAGGTAGTGGCGCGGTCGCGTCCGCTGGCGTACACCACTATCATGACCGTGCTCGAACGGCTGGTGCGGAAAGGCAAACTGACGCGTCGCAAGAAGGGCCGCGCGTTTCTCTATGCGGCCACCACATCGGAAGAAGCCATGCGGCACATCGCGGTGCGCGAACTGCTCGACAGCTTCTTCGATGGCTCCTCCGAAGAACTGGTGCGGTTTCTGGGCGCCCCGGAGATGGCCCGCGCCGCCGCGGCAGAGGTTCCCGGCGCGTCTGACGATTCGCGGATCGACACGGTGCTGCTGTAGGGCCGGGGGCTCGGCTCCTCGCTCCTGAATCCTTCGTCTTAGCTCCCAATCATCTCCGCCAGGTAGCTGCCGATCTTCAGCAGTCCGGCGGCTTGCGAATCCAGCTCCTGGGCGGCCGCGGCGCCTTGTTCGGCGGCGGCGGCGGTGGTCTGCGTCACCGATTCCATTTGCGACACCGTGCGGCTGATCTCATCCAGGCCGCGGGCCTGCTCCTGGCTGCCGGTATTGACTTCGTCCACCTTCTGTTTCAGATCGGCGGTTTCGGCGCCGATGGAGCGAATGGCCTGCGCTACCTCATCCACTTTGATGCGGCCGCCGTCGGACCGGCGAACCGACTCCTCGATCAGTTCGGCAATGTCCTTGGCCGCTTGCGAAGAGCGCTGCGCCAGGTTGCGAACCTCGTCGGCTACCACCGCGAATCCTAAACCCGATTCCCCGGCGTGGGCCGCCTCGATGGCGGCATTGAGCGCCAGGATGTTGGTCTGAAACGCAATCTCTTCAATGATGCGGATGATCTTCGAGATCTTGCCGCCGGAGGCCGCGATCTCGGCCATGGCGTTCACCATCTCATCGAGCGTACGGCCGGTCTCGGCGAACTTGACGTGGGTCCGGTCGACAAAAGCCGCGGCGGATTGCGCATGCTCGGTATTGGAGCGCGACATGGAGCTGATCTCCTCAGTGGCGGCGGAGGTCTCTTCGAGGGAAGCCGCCTGCTCCGATGCGCCCTGCGCCAGGGTCTGGCTGGACGTGGCTACCTGCGTGGCGGAGAGTGTCACCTGGCGGGCGCCGTCGCACAATTCGCGCGCGACCCGCAGCAATCCCTGGTTGGCCTGACGGACTACCAGGGCCACTCCGAAGCCGACCAGCAGGGACAGCACGATGGCCGAGCCAGTCAGCCAGTAGCTGCTGGACGCGGTGGCTTTGGCCGCGGCGAGCGCGTGCGCCATCGACACGTTCTGCCGGTTCACCAGTTCGGCGGCAATGGCTCGGGTCTGGTTGGCCACCGGCAGGATCTGCGCGCCCAGAAGATCTTGCGCCCCAGCCGTGTCGCCGCTGCGGGCGGCTTGATAGAAACGCTCATGGAGCGTGAGAATCCGCCGCGTGCCATCGCCGATGTCCTGCAACATGCGGCGCGCTTCGGGGGTTTCGATGAGCGGGGCGAACTCGTCCAATCTCTGTTTCAGCCGCGTGGTATTGGCCTGGTACCCGGTGGTGTATTTGTCAACGGTGGCATAGTCCTGGATGAGGGAGCGCGCCAGCATGCCGCGTTCGGCGGAGAAGATTTCCGACAGGCAGGTGCCGATGTCGCTGGCGAGAAACTGTTTCCGGGCATTCACATTGACGATCTTCTCCGTACCGCGGGTGAGGCTGCCGATGCTGTGCAGCGAGGTGAAGCCGAGGAGTACGGTCAACACCACTGCTGCCGCGGAACTTAGAAATAGTTTCCTGCTGATGGTCATCCGTTTCAATTTGGGTTCTCCTGGTGCGCAGGTCGCGCACCCGTGATAAGGCAAACTGCCTGCCAATCATGAAGGGAGCGGGAATCCGATGCGGCAGAGTCATTTACAAAGGACTCGGGGGAAGATAGCGGGCCGGCGCTTCCGTGGACGGGAAAACGGGTTCGGTTTCGGGAGTCTACAGGCCGTATTCCTTGAGCTTCCGGTAGAGCGTAGTCTTGCCGATGCCCAGCAGGTTGGCGGCTTCCACGCGATGGCCTTCGGAAGAGGCCAGGGCCTGCACAATGGCTTCGCGTTCGGCCAGTTGCATCTGTTTCAGACCGGTGCCAGGAGGGAAGACGGTGTGCGAGGTACATAGCTCGGGCGACAGGTCGCCTATCTGGATCAGTTCGCCGTCGCTCATGGCGATGGCGCGATCCACGTGGTTGCGCAACTCGCGGATATTGCCCGGCCAGGGATAGGCCATCAGTACTTCCATGGCCTGGCGCGAAATTCCGGTTACGGGATTATTCGGACCGGCTTCGCGATCGATGAAGAAGCTCACCAGCGCGGGGATATCTTCCGTTCGCGCGCGGAGCGGCGGCGTCTTGATGGAGAGGACGTTGAGACGGAAGAACAGGTCTTCGCGAAAATTCCCGTCGCGCACGGCCGAAGGCAAATCGCGATTGGTGGCGGCCACGATGCGCGCCTCAAAGTGCTGGCACTGGTTGCTGCCGAGAGGCCGGAATTCCTTTTCCTGCAGGGCGCGCAGCAGCTTGGCCTGCAGCTCCACGGGCAGTTCGCCGATTTCGTCGAGAAACAGCGTGCCTTTTCCGGCGGCGGCCAGCATGCCCGCGCGGCGCTGCGCCGCTCCGGTGAACGCGCCCGGAACGTGGCCGAAGAGTTCGCTCTCCATCAGGCTGGAGGTGAGGGCCGCGCAATCCAGGGCGACGAACGGTTCCCGCGGCGCCGTGCCGCACTCATGCAGGGCGCGCGCTACCAATTCCTTGCCGGCGCCGCTCTCGCCGGAAATCAGAACCGGCTGGCGGCGCGGGGCCAGCCGGAGGATCACGCGGTACAGTTCCTGCATTGCGGGCGAACTACCCACCATGCCTCCGGGACCGCGGCCGGCTTTGAGCTGTTGCCGTAACAGACGGTTTTCGCTGGAGAGCGCGCGGCGTTCGGCGAGATGGCCGATGCGGGTGACCAGGTCGTCTAGGGTGAAGGGCTTGGTGATGTAGTCGTAAGCGCCGGTTCGCAGGGCTTCCACGGCGGTGGAGACGCTGGCGTGGCCGGTAATGAGGATGACGCCGGTATCGAGGCTGCGCTCCTTGACATGGCGCAGCAGTTCGAGACCAGTGATCTCGGGCATGTCGAGGTCGGTGAGCACGATGTCGATGAGTTCGGCATCCAGCAGATCGCGAGCCTCGCGCCCCGAGGCGGCCGCCAGCACGGTGTAGTCCGCATCGCGCAACGCTTCGGAGCAGATTTCACGGATATCCGCGTCGTCGTCCACCACCAGAACGGTTTGATCGGGCATGACCTGATGTTCATATCGGCCGGAAACGCAAGAGTTCCGAATCGGAACCGGATTTTCCGCAAGGCGAACCTGCCATCGGGGGCACGCCCGGTAAGCCGTTGAATCTTGTGGAGCGACGGGGAACGTTCCGAATGGCGATGCGGTTGCACTGAGTGGCTCGGGAGAGGTGAACGATGACCGAGCGACCCAAAACCGTCCTGGTGGTGGATGATGAGCCCGAGATCCGCAATCTGTTGGAAGAAATCGCCAGTCAGTTCGAATGTCGTGTACTTCAGGCGGAACACGGAAAAGCCGCCTGGAAGATTGCGCAAACCGAACGCGTCCATTTACTGATCACGGACCTGATGATGCCCGAGCAGGACGGAATTGAAACCGTGCAGCAGTTCCGCCGCGCCTTCCCGGGCGTTAAAGTGATCGCGATTTCGGGCGCTATGGACGGGCTCTGTCTGCGCATGGCCCGCATGCTGGGCGCCGACGCTACCCTGCCCAAGCCGCTCCATATGCAGACCCTCTCCAGCCTGATCGGCGAGTTCCTCAACGGGGCAGTGACCGCGAGCTGACGGTGGCGGAGAGCTACGCCCTCAACACTCCACAATCCGCGCTTCCGCCGTGGCCGTATCGTAGATCGCCACCGTCGGCGCCACGTCGGTTCGCGCGCCGTCGGCGGCGAATTGCGCTCCCATCACGGAACCGGGGTTCAGCGCCAGGGTGCGTCCCGCGCGCGTGATCTCGGCGACGTGGTTGTGGCCGAAACACAGCAGGTCGAACTGTCCGCTGGCCGCCACCGGCCGCGCGATGTTGTCGTAGTGATGCGCCGCCACGGTGCGTCCTTCGAACTCCCCGCGAAACCACTCGCCATGCAGGTGCACGTGCGGATAACGCAGCGCGTTGGCGGTGATGCGGTACAGATCGCCATCGTTGTTGCCGAACACGATGTGGATCGGCCTGGCAAAGCCGCGCGCCAGTTGGTGCACGATGAACGGCGAACAGAGGTCGCCGCAACAGATCAGCGCATCCGCGGACGCAATCGCGGCGAGCGCCGCGTCCAGCTTCCACACGTTGTCGTGAATGTCGGAAAGCACCGCGATGCGCATGCCGGCTAGGCCTCAGGCCGCAGCTTGGCGGCGAACTTCTCGCGAAACTTCTTCAGCTTGGGCGCCACCACGAAAGCGCAATACGGCTGGTGGGGATTGTTGCTGAAGTACTCCTGATGGTAGTCTTCCGCGATGTAGAACGTGGACGCCGGGCGCACCTCGGTGACAATCGGGTCGCGCCAGACCTGATCGGCGGTCAACTCGGCAATCAGCGATTCGGAAGCTGTGCGTTGTTCCTCGGTGTGATAGAAGATGACCGAGCGGTATTGCGGACCGGCGTCGTTCCCCTGGCGGTCGTAGGTGGTGGGATCGTGGATGGCGAAGAACACCTCCAGGATCTCGCGAAAAATGGTGATTTCCGGGTCGAAGGTGACCTGCACCACTTCCACATGGCCGGTCTCGCCGGTACACACGGCCTGATACGTGGGATTGGCCCCGTGTCCCCCCATGTAGCCGGATTCCACCGAGTGGACTCCCTCCATGCGGTCGTATACTGCCTCCAGGCACCAGAAGCAGCCTCCCCCCAATGTGACGGTCTCCAATTTTGCCATTTGATCCAATATACTGGATGCACCGCACTCCATGTTCGGTGCGCCGGGGCCCCGATGAGTTTACGGAGATTTACGGACATCTTCGCAACTCACGGCAAGGATTAGAGTTTAAGTTAGGCAGAGGGACAACCAATGCGCAAAACCGCACTCATCGCGTTGGCTGCTGCTGTGTGTTTGGCCATCTACGCCGATACCAGCGCCGCAGCCCGTTCGTTCACCCGAGAGATTCCCAAGGAGCAGCGTGTCCAGCAGGCGCTGAATCGCCTGACCTTCGGTCCGCGCCCCGGAGACGTGGAAGCGGTGAACGCCATTGGCTTGAAGAAGTGGCTGGATCTGCAATTGCACCCCGACCAGATCCCCGAGAATCCGGTGCTCGCGGAGAAGCTGAAAATCATGGACACCCTCACCATGAGCAGCGAGCAACTGGTGCGCGACTATCCATCCCCCCAGGTGGTGCGTCAAATGATGAACGGCCAGATGCCGTATCCCACCGACCCCGACCGCCGCATGATGATCCAGAAGCTGGTGGCGAAGTACGAAAAGAAGCAGGGGCAGAACGCGCAGAATGGCCAGCCCAATCCCATAGGCGACCCCCAGGCGTTGCGCGATCTGCTGACCCCCGGACAGCTTCGCACTCTGCGCACCGGGTCGCCGCAGGATCGCATCGCGGCGTTTCAGGCGCTGCCGGCTGACAAGCAGGACGACGTGATCGAGGCCATGCCGGCTCCCCTGCGCCAGGCGATGTTCGCCGCCGCGCCTCCCGATCTCCGCCGCCGTCTGGAGATGGCCGCCGGTCCGGCTCAGGTGGTGGCGCGCGATCTGACGGAATCGAAAGTGCTGCGCGCGGTCTATAGCAACCGCCAGTTGGACGAAGTATTGTCCGATTTCTGGTTCAACCACTTCAACGTCTTCATGGACAAGGGCGCCGACCGCTACCTGGTGACGGAGTACGAGCGCGATACCATTCGTCCCCACGTGCTGGGAAAATTCCGCGACCTGCTGGAATCGACAGCCAAGAGCCCGGCGATGCTTTTCTACCTGGACAACTGGCAGTCGGTCGACCCCAACTCGCCTGCCGCCAACCGTCCCGGCCCCAATGCCAAACAGCAGCGCCGCGGATTGAATGAGAACTACGGCCGCGAGCTGATGGAGTTGCATACGCTGGGCGTGGACGGCGGCTATACGCAGAAGGATGTCAC